>WNGD01000298.1_pt1 | contig 71433 bp, 65 predicted proteins | sample 5400671 | NCBI WGS metagenome assembly WNGD01 (sample SAMN13153369, study PRJNA577476) | soil metagenome | isolation source: 40 cm soil or saprolite under grassland replicate 2 | place: USA:California | collected 2016-06-15
GACCGCTCCGAACAGCGAAACGAACAAAAAGTGAACCACTAAAAGTAAAACACTGACCCCGGAAGCTCTGCGACCTGGCAAACATAGCTAGAGGCGTGGTTCATCAAACTTATTCAGAGCTTCCTGAAGTTTGTCGGACCCAAAGCGCCGTCGCCGCTTCGCTCTGCCGGCGCACTCCAAAGTGCGATCAGTTTGCTCAACCCAGGAAATCTAGCAGCGCCGCGTTCACTTCCGCGGCGGCCTCATTCTGCACCCAGTGGCCACTATCAGCTATCCGCACTTCACGATAGGGCGCATCGATATACTTCTCAACTCCGCGAACGGTCGCCGGAAGAATGGCGAAGTCCTGCTCACCAAAGATGAATAAGGTGGGCACGCGAATGCGTCCGCCTCGGCGCGTCGTTTCATTTCGCTGGGGTTCATCTCGCTGGGCTTCGCCACGCTGGATTACACTGAGCTCGTCAGATTGCGGCCTGGCCTGTTTAGCCGCATTGCCTCGCGACATTAAGCGAACCACATTGGCGCGATAATAGTTGATGGCGGCGGTCAGCGCGCCAGGCCAGCGCAAAGCTTCTTTGTAAATTTCAATGTCCCCATCGCTGAAGGTGTCTTTTCGAGCTACAGTTTCTTTGAACAGTCGTTCCAGCGCAATAGAGTTTTTTCTGCTGATTCTCCATTCGGGAATACTCGGAAGTTGGAAGAAGAACGCGTACCAGCTTCTCAGCAACTGCCGGGGCGTTATGTTGGCTCGCCAGGTCGCAACGGGCGGCACCTGCAGGATTGCCAGTCTTCTTAGCCGCTTAGGATATTTCTGGGCGACTGCCCACGCCACCCCGGCGCCCCAATCGTGACCGACGAGGGCAGCCTTGTCGGCGCCAAAGTGGTCGATGAGACCAATCACGTCCTCCACCAACAAATCGATCCGGTAGTCTGCAATGCGCGGAGGCTTATCACTCAAGTTGTAGCCGCGCATATCGGGAGCAACAACATGGTAACGGTTTCCCAGCGCCGTTAGCTGATGCCGCCACGAATACCAGAACTCCGGAAAGCCGTGCAAGAGGATTACGAGATCATCGCCGCTACCTGACTCGGCGTAGTGCAATCGAATCCCGTTAACCTCAGCGTAGCCATGTTCAATAGGGGTCATGGCTCAATTTAGAGTTAATGCTAAATGCCAAGCTCACGCCCTTCATCATCGGAGATTTCGATATGCATTCTGAGGAGCGCCGTCGATAAAGTCTTGCCCTGCGCATCAGTCATCAGCGAAAGGGTGCCGCCCCCGCCGAGACTCTCATGCAATAGGAAGTTAAGCGCGCCAAGATTCGCCAGCTCAAACCGCTCGACCTTTCCCTGACAGATGCCGCGGAAATGTTCTTTGACGCGCGCGGCAGTCACCTCGCGCACCAACAAAGGATAAAGCTCCTCACGCAGGGCAATCAGACCAATGTTGGCTGTGTCGCCTTTATCGCCGGAACGAGCATGCGCCAAGTTCTTAAGTTGCACCTTCATGACAGCATGAGTCTTGCAAACAGGTTCCAAAGAAGATTTTCCATATATCATTTCTCATTTTCCATTGGGAAATTCAATGCCTGCGCGGGCCTGAAAGGACAAATGGGAAATGGAAAATGATATATGGAAAATCTTCATTCAAAACAGTCGCTACACATCGATAATGTCTACAACGGGATTGATCTCGCTCTTCGGAATAAGCGCCGGCCAGTAAGCCGTAATCTCTTCGACCTTGGGCCTTCCGCCCGCGAAACCAGTGACTCCTGGCGGGCCGGTCAGAACCAGCGGCGCAATCTCTTTCGTGAAACGCTCTACCGCGCCTTTATCGTTTCCCCGCACGCCCACGCGCAATTGCACCTCCGCCAAATCCGGCGGTGGTGGGCCTGCCAATGGACCATGCGTGGCGTTCGCGCCCACAAACTCAGTCAGTACCTGGTCGAAGCGTAGACCAAGTCGATCCAGTCGCGCTCGCAGGATCTTGTCAGCCGCCTGCGCCTTGTCGTATGCATCCGGCCAGGCGTACACAAGTGTCCCGACAGCCTTGTAGCCCGCCGAATAGCTAATGGAAACCTTCAGAGACTCGGTTGCCGGCCGGCCTTCAATTCCATAGACGCGAACACGGTCGCGGCCTTCGTATTCCAGATGCACGGTGGTGAAATCCGCAACGCAATCCGGCGTAATGTATTCGCGCGGATTGCCCATCTCATAAACCAGTTGTTCTTTGATAGAGGGAACAATTACCCATCCGCCGGTGCGTTCATGTTTCGTAACAACAAAGGTTCCATCGGGCGTTGCCTCGACAATCGGGAAACCTACTCTTGCGAGATTCGGAACGCTGCGCCACTCATACTGGCAGTTTCCGCCGGAAGCCTGCGCCCCGCATTCGATAATGTGACCGGCGATGGTGCCGGCAGCCAGCCTGTCCCAATCGTCTATGGCCCAACCAAACTCGTGAATCATCGGAGCGAGTGTCAGGCTGGTATCTGTGGCGCGGCCGGTAATCACGATCTGGGCTTCCTTATCAAGCGCCTCGACCAGCGGACGAGCGCCAAGATAGGCATTGGCGCTTTGAATGAGATCGCGAACATCGGCCAGCGGCTCGCCGGTTTCCATATTGCGCAGCTCTATGCCACGCGCCAGCAAATCGTCTATGCGGTCCAGGATGTCGTCACCGGTAACGATGCCGATGCGTGTTTTTCCGCTGAGCCCCAACTCACGCGCAACATCGCGCACGGCCGCAGCACACGCGGGCACATTCACACCGCCGGCGTTAGCAGTAACGCGAATGTTACGCTCGACGCAGGCGGGCAGAATCTGCTTCATCAGCGGCACGAAATCGCGCGCGTAACCGGCCTTGGGGTCGCGCGCGCGCTGCTTCTGCATGATCGACATCGTTACCTCAGCCAGATAGTCGAGCATGAGGTAGTCGATCGGCCCATCCTCGACCTGCCGCACTGGCGCGTCAAGCAAATCACCCCAGAATCCCTGGCCCGCCGCGATGCGAATCTTCTGCTTCATCCTGCTGACATGCGCGTTACGTATCCACTTTGCACAGGAGTTCTTATTTCGTGTTCCTTAATGTAGCTTAGTGTGATTTCGTGGATCGTATGGCTTCGAATCCTAAGCACACGATCCACGAAATTACACGAAATCTCACGAAGCAACCCGAACCAATGCTGACCTTAGACGTTCACACTTCACACCAACGAAGGCGGCAAGACGAACGGCCCCAGGTGCGGCCCGTCGTAATTCAAGCCGACGCGCAGGGCCAATTCAACCGCATCTCGCGTGTTCTCCGGAATAATCACCGCATCTACAAAGCCGCGCGCCGCCGCATATTTCGCATCCAGCTCTCGCTCGTAAGTCTCGCGAACTTCTTCCATTTCTGCGTGCAGTTCGGGTCCACCTTCTTTTCCGGCGAGCTTTAGTTTGTCCAACTCCGTGCCAAACACAGCCTGGACTGCGGAATCACCTTCCATGACGCCCATACGTCCGGTGGGCCAACTGAAGATGAAATCGGGATCGAAGCCCTGGCCCGCCATGGCGTAGTATCCGGCTCCCGACGCGTGATTGATAGTCAAAACAATTTTCGGCACGATGGCGGTGGCCATTGCTTCAACGAAGCGGGCCCCGGCGCGAATGATGCCCGACTGCTCCGCCTCACTACCGACCATGAAACCGGAAACATCCTGAATGAACAGCAGCGGCGTCTTATGCCGGTTGCAGTTCTCGATAAAGTAAGCCACCTTCTCCGCCGAGTCGGTGTAGATAATGCCGCCGAACTTTGGTGCGCCGCCCGCAGCTTCGCGAAACATGCCGCGATTGTTTGCGATCACGCCCACGTGAATGCCACGAACACGCGCGTGGCCCGTGATCATCTCTTTCGCATATTCCGCCTGGAACTCGTCCAGATCTCCGCCGTCCAGGATGCAGTCCAGCATGGCACGGACGTCGTAAGGTTGGCGGTGGTCTTCAGGGAGGATGTCGTAAAGACTGGCGGCGGGGCGTGCTGCTTCCACGCTTTCCGTAATCGAAACTGCACTTGGGGGCTTGACGGGAAGTTCGGACACGAACTCCCTGATCTTTGCGACACAAGCGTCGTCATTCTCGACCCGGTAATGCGCGACGCCGGAAACGGCGTTGTGCGTGCGCGCCCCACCCAAAGTCTCATTGTCAATCGTCTGTCCCGTGGCGCCCTTAACCAGATTCGCTCCGCCCAGTCCCATGAAGGAAGTGCCTTCGACCATCACGATGATGTCCGAAAGCGCGGGCAGATACGCGCCACCGGCTATGCAAGGGCCCATCACGGCGGCAATCTGCGGAATCTTCAGATAGCGGCGCATGATCGAGTTGTAATAAAAGATTCGCGCCGCGCCATACTGTCCCGGAAAAACACCGCCCTGGTAAGGTAGATTCACACCTGCCGAGTCAACCAGGTAGATGATCGGCACATGCGAACGCATGGCGACTTCCTGCGCGCGCAGAATCTTCTTGATAGTCTCCGGCCACCATGAACCGGCTTTTACGGTAGCATCGTTGGCTACGACGATTACTTCGCGCCCGTTCACGCGACCGATAGTCGTGACCACACCCGCCGCCGGCGCTGCACCATCGTATTGATCGTAGGCGACGAGCAGGCCAATTTCCTGGGAGTATTCCGCCTTATCAAAGAGCAATCCGATTCGCTCGCGAGCCGTCAGCTTGCCTTGCTTGTGTTGGCGCTCAGTTTTTTCGGGACCACCACCCTGACGAAGCTTTGCTTCCAGTTCCTGCAGCTCCGCCACGAGATTGCGTAAGCGCTTGCCGGAAGGTTTGGAAGCCGGTCGTGCTTCAAGCTTCTTCATGATTCAGACCGGCAGCGCTCGCCTTTGCTACTTGAAGCTCTTCCGGTTAAGCGGTTCAGTGTGTGATTCCCTGGATGCGGGCTCAAAATATCACAGGAGGTAGGACAAAACAATTTGAATGGAGACGCGAGAACATTACAAAGACTTTAGAAACGGCCGACGTTTGTCGCGATGCATCACAGATACAATCTGAAACCCAATCCAGCCAAACATTCCGCCTTATTGCCAGAGTGCTTTGGCCAGGATGGCGGCGTTAATGCCATCAGGAACGCCTTCCAGAACCAACACCCTTGTGCCGCGAAGCTCGATCAAGACGCTACCCTCAGAAGTGCGCCAGGAGCGCTCAGCCTCCGGGGACGGGGAACGCGAGTCAGGGTCCGGATTAGTCAGCGTGGCGTTGGGGTAGCGCAACTTGGTACGCTTCGCGTAGGCGTCGAAGAATTCACGGGCGTCCTTTTCCGAGTCCCAAACCGAAAGCTGCGCCAAAAGCACATTGCCGGCGTTTGGTCCTTCGAACACTTCGTAGCGATCGCCACTCCAACCGGCCGCCGCGCGTTTCGACTCTGCGCTCGATTTCAGAAACTCATCGAGGATCAGGTAATAGCTCCATTCGCCATTCACATCGTAATCGACTCGCTTCCAACCCGCTCCCAGCATGGTTTTGATATCCGGCAGAGTAACGCTGACTGGCAGCTCATGAGCGAAGAACTTGTCGGCGTGCATTATCTGCTCGGTCGACTTGGGAAGATCAGTGAACGCACCAGAAACGCTGGCCCAGCCGCCACGCTTGTAAAGCTCCTGGGTCCACTGGCCGCCCTCGAGATAAGGAAACAGCAATGACTCGCGCAGAGCACGTGGGGCGCTATCCAGTTGTTGCGTGGCGGCCATGCCGGCTTTCATAGACTTGAGAAACGCCAAAGCACCCAGCGGATTGTGTGCGATGTAAAGCGTCATCGAGAGGGTCGCGTCGCCCTCGATCAGTGCGCTGGCGGCCATTTCCGCGTCCGAATCGCCTTTAGGCCAGTGCTCGAAGCGGCGCAGATTGAAATGCTGATCCTGGAGGGCATGGGTCAACTCGTGCGCCATAACTGGTTTCTGGGCGTCGAGATCGATCCAGTCGGCAATGAAGAATTGTTTTGACCGCGGCTCGTAATAACCCGCAACCTGTTCGCCGAGTAACTTGATGAGGAATTCGCGGTACTGAAAATCAGCAGGTGCAAGGCCAAGCTTTTTCCAGGTAATCTCAGTTGCATGTATTTCCGCAGGAGTCACGTCCTCATTCAGGTTTTTGATAATCATGCGTTCTATCTCCGGCCGCGACTGTATTGCGCTCCGAACCGGACGGAGGATCGATAGCTCTCGGATGTCACTGACTTCTTTTAAAACTGAGTTCGTCGCCGCAATCAGGACAGGATTGCGTGCTGCGGGCGCCGTGACGGCTCTTCGCTGAGGCGAGGCGAGACCTGACGGTATGCCAGTCAGCAGTCCCGCCAGCAGCACGATTCCGGCCAGCAAGCCCGCGAATCGGCGGGTGATTTGCTTTGACATCCTTAACCTTTCGCTCTTATAGTCCGCTAAACGTTTACCTGTTCCGGAGTTTAATGCTGGGATTCATTCCAGGAGACTGACTTTCCGAATGCCAATACACCCGACCGACGAAGAAGCTCAGATTGGAGAATGGCACGAGACACTGGTGCGCGTGCGCTATTCAGAGACCGATAAAATGGGTGTGGTGTATCACGCGAATTATCTCATCTGGTTCGAAATTGGCCGCACCGAGTTTTGCCGCGCGCGCGGCTTTTCATATCGAGCTATGGAAGAAGACGACAACGCTTTTCTGGTCGTAGCCGAGAGTTACTGCCGCTACAAAGCCCCCGCCTATTACGATGACGAGCTTCTGATTAGGACGCATATTACCGAGTTACGCAAGCGCTCTCTGCGCTTCGGTTACGAGGTCGTTCGGGCCGCGGACGGTCAAATCATAGCCGAAGGAGAAACCGGCCACGTTGTCACCGATGCAAACGGCCGAGTTCGCTCTTTTCCGGAGGGCTATTCCCAGGTTCTGATGTCGCCACCGCCGATCGCCGCATCCACACATAGCGGCGGCCTGGTCCCTCCCGAAACCGCACCGGAATAGCGCTCAAGGCCTAACCAGAAGCCCCAACAACTAGTAATACTGGAGATTTTCCATTTCTCATTTTCCATTTCTCATTTTTCATTGGTTTTTCAATCCCTAACCCGTTGCTGGGTTCTTAGGTTTTGCATGATCAGTTCAATGCCAGTAAAAATGGGAAATGGGAAATGGGAAATGACAAATGACATATGGAAAATCATGGAAAATCTATCTTCCCAGTCACTGCTCCTGCCTCCTGCCTCCTGTTTTCCGGTCACTGCTCATGACAGAGGTTGAGCCGCGAAATCTCGCGCGCGCGCCCGGTGGCTTCATCGATATCGATTATCGCAGCGCAGATGCGAACTTCGCCGGTCGAGTGATGAGCGCGCCGATAGACAGCCGAGGTGAAGCGCGCGATGACGTCCGCTTTGTTCATGCCAATGACGCCCGAATAACTTCCGGTCATCCCCAGGTCAGTGATAAAGGCCGTACCTTCGGGAAAGATGCGTTCATCCGCAGTTTGCACGTGCGTATGCGTGCCCACTACCGCGGAAACCCGCCCATCCAGATACCAGGCCATAGCCGCTTTTTCTGAAGTTGCCTCGGCGTGCATGTCAACAATCCGCACTTTCGTGTCGTCCGGCAGTGTGGCCAACAACTCGTCGGCAGTGCGAAATGGATCGTCGGCAGGCTGCATGAAGATGCGGCCCAGCAGGTTGATTATCGCCAGTTTGAAACCACGTATTTCGCCGAACCACATGCCTGCGCCGGGCGTTTCCGGCGGATAGTTGGCGGGCCTAATTAGCCGTCGCTGCCGTTCCATATAAGGAATAACTTCCGGCTTGTCGAAAATATGATTACCGGATGTCATCAAGTCGATTCCGGCCCCGAACAATTGGTCCGCAATCGACGGGGTAATGGAAAAACCTCCGGCCAGGTTCTCCGCGTTCAGCGTCGTAATGTCGATCGCGTATTGCTCTTTGATGTCTTGCAGGCGTTCAAGCACGGCCACCCGGCCGGGTTTTCCCACAACGTCACCGATGATCAAGACTCTCATGAACGAACCGCACTACTCCGCAAACCGGCAAGGAAAAAGGAAGCAACAAACAGGCGCAGCAAACAGTAAACCGTGAATAGAAAACAGGGTTCTATTCACGGTTTACTGACCACTGTTTACAAATGGTGGCGAGAGGGAATCCGCGCGGGCCGTTCCGAAGTCGTAATTGAACCTGCGTAAACAGGTGGGTGACCTTTTTTTCGCCGCAGTCTTTGGCATTCCTTAACGATGAAGAAACGCACCGGACTTATAAGCAGCGTCGGTCTCCCTTTTCAACGACGTTGGCTCAATCATCATATTTCGGTGACAAGCCTGGCAGAATGCTCCCCCTGCCGGGACGGATACTAGCACATCGCTGAATTGGAAGACTAGCGGATTATCTGGAGGCGAGGAGGTTGAGAATCGGGGTTGGGGCTAGAGGCTTAAGATTTGTCATTTTTCATTTGTCATTTTTCATTTTTCATTGATCGCGCAGATCAATCACTCAATTGAATCCGCGAACGACAAATGAGAAATGACAAACGACAAATGGCAAATCTCCGGTCTCTAGCCTCTAGCCTCTAGCCTCAAGTAAAGGCTATGTTGCCGGCGCCGCTTGGTTGTTGTCGTTCAACGGAACTGCGAACCTTCAATAGCCGATCCAGCATTTCGGCACACTCCGCGCTGCGCGAGGCCAGTTGCTCGTCGGCCTGCTCGTGGACGTTCTTCAGGCGATGCAGCTCGTCGGCAATGTAAAGGGCGGCCAGGATAGCAACTTTAAGGGAGTCAACAGTTAGGGTGCCGGAGGAAATCTCGCGCATGCGGCTGTCCACGTACTCGGCCAGCTCGGAGATGTAATCCGAATCGCCATCGGAGCGAATATTGTAGGTCTGGTTGTAAATCTCAACACGAATAGTCGGCGCAGCATCGATATTGCTTTTGCCCAGGCTCAATCCGTTTCCATGATTCATCTACGCATAGCCTCCGCCATTTCAGGATCGAGAGTCGCCACGGCGTCCAGCATCGCTTCGATCTTCATGCGAATAGTATCGCGCTCAGATAACAGGCGTTCAACATTACCTTCGAGCCGCTCCTTCTCGTTCAGCAAGCTGCCGATGTCGCGGCGAATAGCAGCCAGCTCGCGCTCCAGCTCTTCCTTCTCCTGGCGCAGAGTTTTGGTCAGCTCGATGGTGCGGTAGATCTTGTCTTCGAGATGAGAAAACTTTTCCAGTCCAGATAGTCCAACCATTGCCTTGCTCCAGATTTATCGCAGTTGCCGATAGAACTAAGAGATTATGCGACTTCAAGCTCGTCAGCGCAAGATTCTGCTCTCAATTAAGGGTGATTTATTTTCTTATCGCACTTCCGCGCTGAATTTCGCCTCCAGCGCCTTCACAATACTCCAATGCATTTCGTCAACTTCCGCATCGCGCAGGGTACGATCATTGGCGCGATACTCCATACGCAGCGTCACCGACCGCTTGCCTTCAGGAATGTTCTCGCCTTCAAAAACTCCAACCAACTCTGTCGCACGGCAGTCTTCAACTTTCTGATCAGCCACTGCGTTCAGCAGGCCGGCGACTGTAACCTTTCTATCGAGAAGCAACGACACATCGCGCACGACAGATGGGAAGCGCGGCAGCGGCGAATATAGCACGGGCGAATCAGACTTCTCGAGCAGAGTGCTCAAATCGATTTCGGCGACAAAAACCGTTTGACGAAACTTGTAGGCCGCGGCCATTTCTTCCGCCAGCGTGCCCATGGTCCCAATAACTTCGTCGCCTGTGGTCTTGACTGCCGCCCCCTGCCCTTCGCGCAGGTGCCGCGCAGCGGTTGTCTCGAGAATTAATTGAGGCAGATTCATGGCCTCGATCGCGGCCTCGAGCGCGCCCTTCAAGTCGAAGAAATCAAGCTCACGAGCAACGCCTGAGCGATCTGCCCACCGTTGTCCGCCGATGGCAACCAGTGCCAGTGCGTCGCGTTCAATCGGCATTTGGCTCTGATCGCGATTCGCGGCGAAAACCCGCCCGATTTCAAACAGGCAAATGTCGCGCCTGCCGTGGTTCAGGTTGTGACGCACCGCATCGAGCAAGCCTGGCAAAAGGGTGGGGCGCATGCGCGTCTGGTCTTCGATGATGGGGTTCTTCAAAGAGACGAATCGCTCGCCAGTGTCCCGCGCGCCTGTTATGGCGGGAATGAGCTCGAACTGATCATCATGCGACGTATCGATAAAACTAAAACTGATTGCTTCGTCAAAGCCGCATGCGGCCAGAGTTCGCCGAATCGCTCGCTTTCTTATTTCGCCCGGATAATACTCGCCGGCCGTGCTCGCGGGCGGCAGGGCCGTCGCAATCTTGTTATAGCCGGTATGACGAGCGATCTCTTCGACCAGATCCTCTTCGCGCTCGACGTCGACGCGCCAGGAAGGAACGGTAAAGACCAAAGCGTCTTTTCCTGAAGCATCAGAATTCGGTGATGCGTGTTGCGATGACTCAACAAGGGTGAACCCCAACATTGTAAGGATGCGCTCAATTTCAGAAGGCTTGACGGAGAGGCCTGTCAGGGCCTGCACCTGCGCCGGACGAAAGCGCACAATCCGAGGTTCGCGAGGCGCGGGATAAACATCGATCGCGTTTTCCGTCGCCGTACCGCCGGCCATTTCGCAAATCAACGACACGCATCGCTCCTGCGCGCGCAAGACACCTTCCGGATCGGCGCCGCGTTCGAACCTGTGCGAGGCCTCCGTGTGTAGTCCCAGCTTTTGAGCTGTACGGCGCACGGATGCGGGATTGAAGTATGCGCTCTCGATCAGCACATCGCGCGTTCCAGGGGAGATCTCCGACTCCTCGCCGCCCATGACGCCCGCTACCGCAACCGGCCGCTTAGCATCGGCGATGACCAGCATTTCTCCGTCCAGTTCCCGCACGAGGCCGTCGAGCGTCTTGATCTTTTCACCGGCCGCAGCCCTTCGCACGACGATGCGCTGCTCGCCCAAACGGGACAGATCGAAGGCATGAAGCGGCTGGCCCATTTCATGCAGAACCAGGTTTGTAATGTCCGCAACGTTATTGATAGGCCGCTGCCCAATTGCTTCGAGCCGCGTCACCAGCCATGCGGGAGATGGCCCAATCTTTAAGCCCCGAACAACCCGTGCTGCATATCGCGGACATAGAGCCGGATCCTTTATTTCAACGCCGGTGAAGTCTTCGGCCCGGCCCTGGGTCTTTTGGATTTTGGACTCCGGAATTTGGACTCGGGAGTTTTCAATTACCGCAACTTCACGCGCAATACCGATATGGGACAAACAATCAGGCCGATTCGAAGGGACCTCGACATCGAGCACGCAGTCGCCGTGAACCTGCTCAACGGCATCAATAGCCAACCCCACCATCGTCAGACGCTCCCTTGCTTCCAACGGAGTCAGCGCCGTAGCGGTCAGCTCTCGTAGCCATTGGTAACTTATCAGCATGTCTCTGTCGGTAGTCAGTTGTCAGTTGTCAGTTGTTAGTTGTAGGGGTTGTCGGCCGCGCTTTTTTGCAACTGACTACTAACAACTGACCACTGACAAGTTCTATCGAAACTGTTCCAGAAAGCGCAGATCGTTCTCGAAGAGCAGGCGTATGTCGTCCAGGCCGTACATCAACGCACACATCCGGTCGATGCCCAGCCCGAATGCGAAACCCGTAAATTCTTCGGCATCGACGCCCGCATCCGTCAAAACGCTTGGGTGAACCATGCCGGAACCGCCAAGCTCAATCCAGCCCGAATTCTTGCAGATGCGACATCCCTTACCGGCGCACTTGAAGCAACTGAAATCGAATTCCGCGCTGGGCTCAGTAAACGGAAAGTAGGAAGGACGAAAACGCGTCACCGTTTCTGAGCCAAACATGCGCCGCAGAAACTCGGACACGGTGCCTTTCAAATGGGCCATCGTAATGCCGCGATCGACACAGAGTCCCTCTACCTGGAAGAACATTGGATTGTGCGTCGGGTCAGGCGTATCGCGCCGGAATACTCTCCCCGGGGCAATCATGCGCACCGGCGCCCCACGGCGTTGCATCGCATGAATCTGCACGGTGGAGGTTTGGGATCGCAAAGCCAGACCTTCTTTTGTATAGAAGGTGTCCTGGGAAGCGCGCGCAGGGTGGCCTTCAGGGATGTTCAGCGCGTCGAAATTATAGAAATCCGTTTCGATCTCGCGATCATCTTCAATGGCATAACCCAACGAAACAAAGATATCTTCGATGCGTTCGCGCATGAGCGTGATCGGATGCAAGTGACCCCGCCGAAGTCGTCGCCCGGGCATTGTCACGTCGATACGCTCGCGGTCGACACGGGCAGCTTCGATAAAAGTCTTTAGAGACTGCTCCGCCTCGCCAATTGCGTTAATAATCTGCGCTTCAGTCTGCTGCACCAGTTGGCCTAATGCGGCGCGCTCTTCGGCAGCGGCGCGGCCGATGATTTTCTTGGCCGAAGCAATGGCGCTTTTCTTGCCCGCATGGCGTGACCGTAACTCACCCAGCTCGTGCTCAAGCTTTTCAGCCTCAGCTAAGGTAAGGCTTCCCTCCGGCACTCCAGCGCGAAAACGAGCAAAGCGTCCGAAGTCCTGCTCGAACGCTTTGTGTGCAGCTTCGATCTGAAGCCTGGGATCGCCATGCGGATCTTCCGCCATAATCATACTTCGATAAAAAGAACGGGCAGGTAACAAGCCCTGCCCCGGAATCCGTTACTGCCGGTAATCCTGCTGGTCCTCAGGCAGCGGCGCGCTGCGGCTTGCTCTCCAGCGCTTTCTTTACCTGACCCGCCAACTCGTTAAAAGCTTCGGGCTGCTTTGCGGCCAGGTCGGCAAGTATCTTGCGATCAAGCTCGATGCCGGCCAATTTCAGACCGTGCATGAACTGCGAATAGTTAAGCCCATTAAGCCGGGCAGCGGCGCTGATCCGTACGATCCACAAACTGCGAAAGTCGCGTTTGCGCAGCTTCCGCCCCGTATAAGCGAAATTCAAACCGCGCTCGACCGATTCTTTGGCCGAACGATACAGCTTCGATTTAGTGCCGCGATATCCCTTGGCAAGCTTTAAGATCTTCTTCCGTCGCTCAAGTCGCTTATTTCCGCGTTTTGCTCTAGGCATAATTAGTTCCCCTCTCTCCGCGTCCGACAAACTTCAGTTTGTCGCTCAATTCTCATTTGTGTTGCTGTCAAAGAAACTGCTAACTAACCTCAACGACAAACTCAAGTTTGTCGGACATCTGTTAGTCCCTGCCGTACGGCAGCATACGTTCAACCCGCTCCTGGTCACCTTTCGCGACTAGTGCGTCAATATCCAGCAGGCGCTTACGCTTGTGCGTCTTCTTCGTCAAAATGTGGCGGGCATGTGAATGACCGCGTTTGATCTTTCCCGTGGCCGTTAAGCGAAATCGCTTGGCCGCGCCTTTATGTGTTTTTAGTTTAGGCATAATCGCTCCTTCGTAAATCGTGAAGTGTAAAAGTGAAACCGAAAACCTATGCCGCCGGTGGCTGGCTCGGAGCCGGTGGTGCGCCTGGAGCCGGAGCGGCCGGCGCCGGTTGCTTCGCGGTCTTATGCCGCTTGGGCGCAAAGATGGTGAACATCTGGTTCCCTTCCATACGTGGTCGCATTTCCACTTCGCCCACGTCCGCCAAATCTCTTTCCAGCTTTTCCAGAATCCGCGCGCCCAACTCGCGGTGCGTCATCTCGCGGCCGCGAAACCAAATCGTGGCTTTTACCTTGTCACCGCCGGTCAGCCACTCGCGCGCGTGCTTCATGCGATAGCTGTAGTCGTGGTCGTCGGTACCGGGGCGAAACTTAACTTCCTTGACCGTAATTATGACCTGCTTCTTCTTAGCCTCGTTGGCTTTCTTTTTCGCCTCGTACTGAAACTTGCCAAAGTCGATGATGCGACAAACAGGCGGATCGGCCGTGGCCGCGACCTCGACGAGATCCAATCCCGCCTCGCGCGCCTTGCGCACGGCATCGCGCGTGTCCATTACACCCAGTTGCTCCCCATCGTCGCCGATAACTCGGACCTGGGGCACACGAATTCTTTCGTTGATACGCACCACGGGAGCGCGCCGATGATCGGGGCGTCCACGTCCTCGAAAGCCTGTAGCTATTGCTGCACCTCCCTGATTAAAGAGTTTCAGATTTCAAATTTCAGATTTCAAGTTCGACCATTCGCGACCTGAAACCCGGAACCCGAAACTTGAAACTATCCGTTAGTTATCGCGCGCGTCTCCACCAGCCGTCGCGCCATGTCCATGAATTCATCGAGCGACATCGCGCCGATATCGCCTTTGGTCCTTTCCCTGACCGCAACCTTGTTTTCCTCCAGCTCTCTATCGCCCAACACCAGCATGAATGGGACTTTCTGCAGCTGCGCATCCCGGATCTTGGCGCCGATTTTTTCACTACGCAGGTTTGCTTCTACCCGAAGATGGCCCGCCCGTAACTGGGCTGCGATCTTCTCGGCATATTCGTTGACGCGATCGGTGATCGGTAAGACGGCGACTTGTACCGGCGCCAGCCACATCGGAAACGCGCCGGCGTAATGTTCGATCAATACTCCGAAGAAGCGCTCGATCGAACCAAACAGCGCGCGATGGACCATCACCGGCCGGTGCGGTTTGTTATCTTCGCCGATGAACTCCAGCTCGAAACGCTCCGGCAGATTAAAATCCCATTGCACGGTTCCCAGTTGCCACAGGCGGCCGATTGCGTCCTCGATCTTGAAATCGATCTTCGGTCCGTAGAAAGCTGCCTCGCCTTCCATTCGCTGGTAATTGATGCCGCGTGCATCGAGCCCCTCCGCCAGGGCCGCTTCCGCTTTCACCCATTGTTCTTCCGAACCGAGATACTTCTTTGAGGTGTCGCTACCCTTCACCGACAGCTCAAACTTAATCTTGTCAAAGCCAAATGTCTTGAGGACCTGTTGGGCAAAATCGACGCAGTCGTCGATCTCCGCGCGAACCTGTTCGGGAGTGCAGAACAGGTGCGCATCGTCAACAGTAAATCCGCGCACGCGCATCAAGCCATGCAAAGTGCCGGAAAGCTCGGCGCGATATACAGCACCCATCTCTCCGTATCGCTGTGGCAGATCTCGATACGAGCGTTGCTGCGATTTGTAGATGCCGATATGCATTGGGCAATTCATCGGCTTCAGACGAAACTCCGTTTCCTCCAGCATCGTCGGGGCAAACATCGAGTCACCGTAGGCCTCCTCGTGCCCGCTTACCTGCCAGAGTTCCCTCTTGGCAATATGGGGCGTGTACACCATGTTGTAGTTCCGCTTCATCAACTCTTCACTCAGGTACGCTTCCATCTGTCGCCGAACGGCTGCGCCCCTCGGGTGCCACAGGATCAACCCCTGGCCGTATGCTTCCTGAATCGAAAAGAGATCCAGCTCTTTCCCTAAACGCCGGTGATCGCGCTTCTCCGCCTCCTCACGCTGCTTCAGCCAGGCGTCAAGTTCTTCCTGACTGAAGAATGCCGTTCCGTAGATGCGCTGCATTTGCGGCTGCGAAGCATCGCCCATCCAGTAGGCGCCGGCCAGCGACAGCAGCTTGAAGGCGCGCAGCTTGTTCGTGTTCGGCACATGCGGCCCGAGACAAAAATCTATGAACGGCGAGCCATCAATGTAATAGACGCTGACGGTGTCGCCGCCCTTATCGTCGATCAGTTGACACTTCAGCGGCTCATCGCGCTCCTGAAAAATACGGATCGCTTCAGTCTTGGCGATCTCTTCGCGCCGGTAGGAAAGATTCCGGCTGGCAATCTGGCGCATACGCTTCTCAATCACCGGCAAATCGGCTTCGGTCAAAGCAGTTGGTGTGATCACGTCGTAGAAGAATCCGTATCGTGGATCGTCCAGCAAGGCCGGACCAATGCCGAGCTTCGAGGCAGGAAACAGATCTAAAACCGCGGCAGCGAGAAGATGCGCGGTGGAATGCCGCAGCACATCGAGTCCGTCGCGTGTTGCCGGTAGCACCGGCTCGATCTCCACGGGTGTGCCATTCTGTTCGTCCAGAGTGAAGGCTAGATCCACCTCGCGTCCGTTCACACGCGCCGCGAGCGCTTGCTTGGCCAAATCGCGGTCAAGCTTCTTCAAGGCCTCCGCTACGGTCACGGGACCGGAAAGCTGCGCCGCCGCGCCATCTTTTAGTTGGACGTTAACCTCACTCATTTCGGTTTGACTTGATAATCAGAATCGTTCGCGGCTTTGCCGCCTGATGTGCGGTAAGGCTCTGCCTTACCGACCCGCTAAACTTTTCTAATCAGCGCGAGGCTGCGCCTCGCGCAAGGGGCATAGCCCCTATTTCATATAAGGCTAGGACGGAAGGCCATAGGCCTTCCGCACATCAGACGGCAGAGCCGCGTAACGCCCTCCAGCATCCACTGCGGACGGGCGCGCCGCAGAAACCTTGCGGCCGGCTCTCCTACCATTTACCACTAACCATTTACTATTTACTGCATCGATCGGATTCGATAGGAGCGCCTTCGCCGCGTGCCCGCCAAATGTGACGGGCCGAGCAATCAAAAAGTAAGGAATCGAGTGTACGTTCGATTCATGACGAAGGTCTTCCGGAGCTTCCTATCAAAAGTTTGAGACTACAATTACAACAGACCAAAATACTGCTGGTCTTTCGTGACAAATAACGAAGCGCGATTCTAACAAAGCCTATCCGTTAGGCGCAAGCAAGCTGCGTAAGAATGCAGATGTCTTTGCCCACTGAATGGCGGTAGTTGCGGTCCCGATGAGGTCAGTACCGCCAACGTACCGCGAAGCGGTTATGACCTCCAGCCCAGGGTTGCCGCCGCGGCTACCCTGGGTTTCGAATTCCAAATACGCCGCAACCCCGATGGGGTTGTGGCGTTTTAATGCGCCCATACCCAACGTAGCCGCCAGGCGGCAACGTTGGGTTGGAAGGCGTAACCGCTTCGCGGCATCAGAGCGGTCATCTCTACTTTTGAAATTTCGATTTTCTTAATTTCTCTTTGGTTACGCGCGAGGCGATGAGGGTCGAACAATTCCTGCCATCCGCTCTTCCAGCGCTCGTAGTTGTACCTGCCCCATGGAATCGCCCAATCCATCGGATTGTGCGACTGGGGCGTGCGCGGCCAGGGCCAGACCATGTCGTGATGGAAAACAGTCATTCGCAACTCAACATCCTGAGTACCCCAGGCGCGAGTTTCGCGATTGACGATCTCTTCGATCTGTTGTCTGACGTCTTCGCTCATTCGATGATTCGCGGGCGCCCTCCTGTCAGAACCGCCTGCGGTAGCGGGCGGTTGTACCAGCGCTATCACGAAAGTCGGACCGATAGATCAACCGCCCGCTACCGCAGGCGTTCTGACAAAACACAACGTCCGGCGCCTGCTAGAAAGTAAACTTCACGGCCAACTGGAGCTGGCGCGGGTCGCCTACGCCCTGACGCAGGAAGCCATCGAAGTTGAACAGGCCCGGCGTGCTCAGGGGATTGACATTGTTCGCGTTGTTGAAGGTATTGAACATCTCGACGATTGGGATCAGCGAGTAACGCTCCCCGAATTTGAAGGGGCGCTGTATTCGCCAATCGAAAGAGAAATATGCGTTGTCCTTGCGCAGTGTGTTGCGGTTAGTTGCCGTGCGCACCGCCGGAGTTATCGGCTGCGCCGTGCGTCCCTGCACGCGGAAGTTGCCTTCCAGGCCCCAGGGCATTTCAACAAATGAAAAGAAGTTGAACTTGTGCCGGATGTCCCTATCCGACAAAGCGTAGTCAAAGCTAAGGTTGTTGATATTAAAGGAACGGTCGGTGAACGGATCGCGCTCGTTCGAATCATCATCCTTATCTTTGGCCAGTACGTAATTCCATTCAAACTGATAATGCCTGCTGAAGCGCTTTCTCATTCCCACCGTGAAGCCATTGTAGAGTGACTTGCCGACCGCGCTCGTGACAAAGACGTCACCCAGAGTTGGGAACAGGCCGGTGGTGCCGTAATTCAAAAAGCGAGTCAGGTGGACGCCCTTCGAATGAGTGAAATCGAAATACATCGAGAGGTCGGTTGCGATCTGCTGCTCGAACTGTGCGTTGGTCGTATAGATTCGCGGGTTGGCATAATCCTTACTAAACACACGCACGGAAGCGCCGAAGGGAATCCCCCCTGACGGTGGCACGGACTCTGTGCCGGGCCAGGTGGGCGGCCTGGTGGCCGCGCCAAAGCAGGTAAAGGCGAAGGTGGAGTTACAGAATATGCCGAACTGCTGTACCCCGTTGTCTGTAATCGATCCGACCTGAGACAACATGTTCTGCCGTCCATAATAAATGCCGTAGCTGGCTCGGAGCACTGACCTGCCTGTCTTCGAGATGTCCCAGGCAAACCCTACACGCGGCTGGAACTCCTTCTTCGGACTATGCAAGGTGCCGTCGGAAGGAAACCTTGGATTACTCAGAAGCGATGCGTAAGCGGTCTGGGACGGAGGAACAACAGGTTTCGGAAATATTTGAGCTTCCCAGCGCAGCCCGTAATTCAGAGTGAAGTTCGACCTCACTTGCCACTTGTCCTGCGCGAACAGAGACAGGTCCTCGTTCTTGATCTTCGATTTACCCGGCGGAGGAACACCTGCGATGCCGGTTGGGATCCCGTTCTGCAAGTACAGTAGCAGAGGCCCGCCAAGGCCGCTTCCCGGAGGACCGAAAATGCTGCTTCCCGCGGGACAAGTCTGACTAAATGGAGCACCTTGAGTTATCCAGCCGGCGAACACCCCGGTTGTGTTGTTAAAGCATTCGCCGACCGTAGGGCCAAATCCTCCAGCCGCAGCCGGTGACGCGTACCGCAGGAAGCCCGGCACACTATCGAAAATATATCGTCCCTCAAAGAACCCGCGAAAGACCTGATCGTTGAGCGTATGCAGCCACTCGCCGCCGACCTTGACGGTGTGGTTACCAGACACGATTGAGAAATTGTCCTTCGCGTCCGTGCGCCAGAGCAGTTCGTCGATCGTTGGATTCAGAAAGAACGGGTTACCAAATCGAAACGTCGTCCCGAATCCCATGGCTGTGTCCGCCGGCACGTTGGAGGCTATCGCGTTGCGCGGTCGCTGCTCGCGCGTATACGAGAAGTGCGCTTCGTTGATTTTCGTTGCTGAGACGGTGGTGAAAAGATTCAGGTTAAGGTTGTTGATCTTCGACGGGCCTTCGATCCCGTTCGCTGAATTTCCGTAAGTGGCAACGTCGAACGTCTGGTTTGTGTTCTTCGAATAGTCGAAGTTGTACGAGATCGCCAGCTTGTTGGAAGACGTAATGTCCCAATCCACCTTGCCGAGAAACGCCTCGTTATTGATCTTATGTTTGATTGGCAGCCCCTCATCCTGATTTCTTGTAGTCTTGATGAAATTGATCAGCGCAAGTCTTTGACAATCAGCACTGGCGCCGATTAACGCCTCGTTCGCCGTAATCGTCGGAGTGGCAACAGAACAGGGCGTGCCGATTGCTTCACTCAAGTTTGGCCGGCTCAGGGTTTCGCGAATGCCCTCGAATGCGAGGAAGAAAAATGCTTTGTCCTTTTCTATTGGCCCACCGACGGTGCCGCCAAACTGCTCGCGATGAAAACCCTTGAGGGGCTTGCCGTCAGACGTGTGCGCCGTTAGCTTTTCATGTCGCTGATAATGAAAAAGGCTGCCGTGTACGTTGTTGGTCCCCGATTTTGAGATCACATTGATGATACCGCCGGCTGTGCGACCAAACTCGGCGCTGGCCCCGGTTGCCACCACCTGAAATTCCTTCACCGCATCAAGGGGAATGTCGATCGCCGCTCGTTGTCCACCGAGCTGCTCCCCAAAAAAGCCATTGTTGTAGTCGCCGCCATCAAAGCTCACGTTGTTAAAGACGCCGCGCTGCCCGGAGAAAGTGATCTCGTCTCCGTCAGGACCCTGGACGACGCTAACGCCCGGCGTAAGCGTCAACAGATCTTCAAACTTGCGCCCCCAGGATCGGAGTGGTGCTAACGGCGGTTTCATTTAGTGTCGTGCTGGCTTCGGTCTTCAACGTATCGACTACCGGTGTGACGTTAATGGTGACGCGTTCCTCAACCTGTGAAACCTTCATCGTCACCGGAAGGTTCAGGGCCTGCCCGACGGTTAGATCGAGGCTTTCTGCCACGGCGGTCGCAAAGCCTTGCTTGGAGACGGTAATCGAATATCTGCCCGAAGGCAGCGCCAGCGCCACGAAGCGCCCGCCTTCATCCGTGGACAGGTTCTTAACAAGATTCGTGTCCAGGTTTCTGATCTCGACGTTCGCGCCCGGCACAACCGCGCCGTTGGCGTCAGTTACCGTGCCCTGAATTGTTCCAGTTGTGATTTGGGTCTGCGAACTAGCCACGGGCGCGATTGCCAGGACGACGAGCAAACTAATACCAAATCCTTTGACCGATCGAGCCAAGGAAGGGGACATCAATTTATGCATGGTTTCTCCCTATCAGTTAGAGGGTTCAAGTCAGGCAGTCATATTTGACGCAGTGCATTAGGTTGGGCGGGCGAGGGATCAATTCTTCCGAACAGGTCGAATCTTAGTTAAAGCTTTGTACGCTGTCAATTAACTTATTTCATGTAACATCGGTGATTTGTTTAAATTCTAAATCTCAAATGCCCGGTTAGATCAAACCTGGTTGTTTCCCAGTAAAACAAAATGGGAGAACGCGATGATCGTGCTCACTAAAGTGCGGTGCAGCAAGCTCTAAATAGCACGTCAGAGTGGAGTGCCCTAATTTCAATTTTCTTTCTTTCTATTCCCCTCCCTCTGGGAGGGGTCAGGGGAGGGCCTGCGGCGAATCAATCAAACATTTCATTAACGCGCGGCCTCGATGGGCGCGCGCTGTTTTTGAATGCTTGAACTCCGCACACCTAATCCTGTGACCTAAAATGATATCGGCGCGATAATTCTACTCCAAGTTAAGAGTTACCTGATCGAACCGACGCGCGGCCATCCAGGCCGCGCGTATTTTGCTGACGGAGCCGACCCGCCAGGCCCTCCCCAACCCTCCCAGAGGGAGGGAGTAGGACGAGAAAAGCAAATGCAAACCAGGGCACTATCCGTCAGAGTTCCCGGTTCGATTTGCGGCCATAGAGGATGTAGTCTTCCGGTTTACGGAGTGCTTCTTCCAGGCGTGTTACGTATCGACCCACATGCAGTCCATCCATTAGCGCGTGATGTACCTCTACGGAAATCGGTAAAAAAACGCGGCCGTTCTCTCGTGTGAACTTGCCGAATGCAATTCTCGGTACCGAATCCTCGCGGCCCCAATTCCGGGCATGGGAAAAGCTGGTGAACGATAACCAGGGCAGCGCTGTGAAGTAAATCGTGTCGTCGCGATCAGTCGGTTTGAAAGGGCCGTTCCCAGTCTGGGCCTCCTTTACCGCACGTCCAGCGCCAAGCATGAACTTCTCGAAGTCCTCTTCATAGTCAAAATAGGCGAAGGTAAAGCTCTCATTCGGCAGCAGCACTGTAGTTCCACCGTGAATGACGTCGTGGACAATCACCTTATTCTCCCTGAGGCGATAGCGGAATGGTTCGATCTCGTTAGCTACCCGGAGTGCGAAGTAATGATATGCCAACGACACGCTTACGTTAGCTTGGCGGTGAAGGAGCGCCAGGAGATCGGTAACGTCGATGCGCGTACCAATATTGAAGTATGGCTTGTCAAAGCCGCGGAAAAACTCAAAAAGATCACGACGCGCCCAGTTTGCTAAATCAAGATACCTTGGCATAGATGAATTCTAACCCACATTAGTTGGGAGACAATGGTGAGGCCGTCCCCTGCCTATTGACAACCCGCCCCCTCTCGCATATGTTCCCCGCATTCGCTGACGCGGCACCCGTTAGCCTCACGCTAAATCAGGATGCTCCACGAACCAGAGGCTAAAATGGGCGGCCCTAAGAATGGCCGGTAGTATGCCTATCAGGAGGTCATGATGCGCAATATGGATGCAACCAGGTGGCATTGGACCATGTCTCATCTCATGCCGAGACCCGCCTGCTCCTATTTGTTTGATATTGGAAGTTGCCTGACGCTCGCTCTATTCCTTCTCATTTGCCTGCCCATTGTTCAGGCGCAGAAAGCACAGCGTGTCCCCACCACGTATCGAGTAGAAACCAGGGAGACTGCGACACTTTATGTCGGGAAAAAAAGCAAGTTTAATATCGTCCTCCTTGATCAATACGGAAACAGGTTGGATTCCCCCGGGGATATTAAAACTACGATTACTGTTACAACGCTGGACACACTTGATCAGGCAAAGGAGTGGCTTGCTTCAAGAAACAATGCTCAGCAGAAGTCAAAGCGAGCACTAAGTTCCCGCAGTCGGAGTGTCACATTCGCGCGAGGTCAGCAAGTTTCGCAGACCACAATAATACATCGGCGTGGGGAAGAAGATGAAAGTATTGACCTGTTGTCCAACCAATCAGGGAGGCTCCATATATACGTTGAAAGCCAGAACATCGCCACTGGAGAAACGGTGGTCATAGTATTGGAACCGAAGCGTAGAAACCAATTTCCCGCTCCGAATGCCGCTCCGAATGCCCCTCCGAGATTCAGATTAATATCGTCCGGAGTGATCATGCCGATCTCATGGCAGGGCGACCAGACAGAACAATTCAAGCTCGACATTCAGCCAGTAAAACCAGAGATAGGAACTTCTCAAGGTGAGCAAATTGGCTTTTTCAAAGTCGAGTTGCACTCCGCCAGAGGTAATCAGTTTGAAGAAGCCCCCCAGGATATATCAATAATACTTCGAGTAGAGGACGGTTATGCCAAGCTCGTGCCGGATACTTTAGTCATTCACAGGGGCGAAGTCATAACCAGGGAGTCCACAGAACTAAGAACGCGACCCGGCGGAGACATTACCCTGAGCGCCAACACAGGCAGGGTTAATAACATCAGAGTCATACCAGTCAGTAGAACCTACCAGTTTAAGCCGGGGGTACGCTCGACAAGTCTGTCTGTCCAAAAGCAACGGGAAAGTGCATATGCAAACGGGCTGGATGAAATAGAGCTTAGAGTCGAGGCGTTACAGGATGCGCGGGCGATCACTCCCGAAGAAGAAGGGATGGAAGAGCGGAAGATTTTCTTTCGCTTCATAGGGGATTCTCAAGGTGTAAAATTTGAGAATGGTAAAAGTGAAGTTAGCATACCGAAGGGCCAGCAGACAGGTACAATCAAGCTTTTCTCTACCCGTCCGGTAAGTAATCTGAAAGTGGTCGCCGAATCGTGGAATGGATTGCGCGATAAGATTAATTCCGGGGACATTGGCATACCTATCCGTTTTTCTTTTCCCTGGTTCCAGTTGCTGTGCGCCATGGCAGGAGGGATAACGTTTCCGCTGCTTCGCACGCGGGACCGAATGAAACTGATCCAGGGAACGGTAGTAGGTGGAGTTTTTTTTGGTCTCGCCCTATTCGGTGCTATTGTCTCAGACCCTCAAAAACTCGGTGTCATTTCGGTAGCGCTGACCAAACTTCCCACAGAGAACGCCCTCGCATCTTTTGTTTTAGGTTTCCTGGGCAGTATCTTCCTGGGAGTCATCTTCAGAGGGGCAAGCAATACAAATCCTCAAAGTGCCCCTCAATAGTAAACCGTTGAAACGGTTCTGCGTCTTGGTTAAGAAGCTGCCTGGTCACCGGGCTGAAGCCGCGGTGTGAATGAGAGGTCGGAAATCCATCATGAACCAGTACGCCGAGAGCGTCTCTCTTGACTTGTTCGTATGATCGAAGCTTGCGTGTAATCGCCGCGCCCAGTCAACTCAACCGTTAGACGCTTCTCCTCTGCGGATTACAAATGAAACTCGACTCCCAGATTTACACCGTGCACTGGATGTTTTGGGGCGCCTTCGGTCTCACGCGCATCATTCTTCGCAGCCGCGATCGGAAGAACAGCCGTGCAGCTGACACCGCACCTATCTCGCAGAAAGAGAACACTGCTCCGTTCTCCCGCGCTATACTGGCGTTCCATGCTCTCGCCTTTGGCCTGATGTACCTCGGGATTGGCCTCGCCGTGATCCCGGGGCGTGTACCCAACTGGTTTCCCGGCCAGCGCGTTGCCGGCACGCTGGTCATCGCCGCAGGCGCCGCACTGGTCGTCTCGGCGCTGGTCTATTTTCGCTCGTGGCGTTTCCGCGCGGCACTCGACCAGAGTCATCAGCTTGCCACCGGTGGTCCATTCCGAATCTTGCGGCATCCGATCTACATGGGATTGAATCTGCTGGCGCTGGGCACCGCAATCTGGGTGCCCACCCCGATCGTGTGGAGCGCCTTTGTGCTCATGGTGATTGGGAGCGATCTGCGGGCCCGCGCCGAGGAGACCCTCCTCGAGCAGGCCTTTGGTCCCTCGTATAGCGAGTACTGTGCGCGCACGAGACGATTCGTCCCCGGTATCTATTGAAGCTCTGCTTCCCTTCGTAGTTCCGAAGGTCTTTAGTCGTGGAGGCGAAGGCCGTCAACGCGCTGCCGGTTAGCCTGAAGAGTTCGGAACGCGTGAGGTTATTACCGGTAAAGTTTGTTATTTACGACGACCGGGATAAAAAGATCCTCGCGACCATTTCTACTAAAGACGAGTTAGGTAATGCCGATCATTAACGTCATTGCTCTTTTGTAACGCAAGCTGTTAGCTTGTGCGTCCGTCGAATGGCATTCATCAGTCGCAAACTAACAGTTTGCGTTACAAGTGCAGGAGGCAAATATAGACTTATTTCGGGTTCCTTCGTGGAGCTTAGTGTGATTTCGTGGATCGTATAGCTCCGAATCCTAAGCACACGATCCACGGAATTACACGAAATCTCACGAAGCAACACGAACTAATGCTGATCTCAGACGAAAGCTCTACCGGCCTGGCTACTCTATGCTCGCAGTACGAGGATAGCTCTTCCAGCATTTCGTATGGACAACAAGGAACTCAAATCAGAGGCGGATCTCCTGATCGGGAAGTGCCATCTGCCGGAGTTGCTGGTCGCCTACCCACGTTGGTTTGTCGGCGGCAGTTATAGCTACGACCTGATGTGCTGGCGGGATCTGGATGTGTACGTCCTTGACCCTCAGCATGATTTGAAGAGGTGCTTTGAAATTGGCTATGAACTGACACGGCGGCTTTCTGCTAAGAAGGCACGCTTCACTAATAATGTCGGGAGCGAGCCGAACGGCCTCTATTGGGGGATTAAGTTAGGCGACGAACGGCGCGGCGCGTGGAAACTCGACGTTTGGTTTTTGGACTCCCCTGGTTACGAGCAGCATGCGAATTACTGCGCAGTGATGCGCGAAAGATTAACTATGGAGCATCGATCGGCAATAGTTGAAATCAAAGAAGCATACTGGCGCCGGTCTGAATACCGGGACACCATCACCAGCGATTTGATCTACTGTGCGGTACTTGATAATGGCGTGAGAACCGTTGGCGATTTCCAGCAGTTCCTGAGCGAGCGCGGCATAACAACTCTTTAGTTAGACGCCACCACGTCCAGGGCGCGCCCTTGCTCCCCGCGGAACATTCCGCGACACCCTTTCGTATGCATTCCAAATGCATTAGCTCGTGATCACACGAAAGGAGCTGCCATGTTCGGCAAACTTTTTCCCCAACCTATCGATAATAGATATTCCGGTTCGAAGATCGCGCTGTGGTTGTTTGGGCTAATTGTTTTCGTGCAGATCCTTCAGAGCGTAATGGTCATGGCAAATGGTCATATGATCGCGCAGGCCGCCGATGGTATCCCACTTGAGAACTACCCGGCCGCCGCCGCGCAAACAATCCTGGCAATCTTCACAGTCTCTTCGCTCAGACGATTGATGATCTCGCTGATATGTGCGGTCGTGTTGTTCCGATATCGCAGCGCCGTGCCGCTGATGTTTGTCGTGCTCGGCCTTACCTACCTGGGAGGTCTGGTGATTTTCCAGTTCGTTCCGTTTGTCAGGGTGGGAACACCGCCGGGTGTCGTCATGAACCTAATAATGTTCGGCTTAACAATCGTTGGCCTGGCGCTATCGCTCTGGAGACGAGGCGGTTCACACAGATCTGAGCTTCAAGTGGGCGTTTAGAGTACCGACTTTAGTCGGGCTTTTCTCTTCCATACTAACTGCCCGACCAAAGTCGGTACTCTAAACGCCCACTTAAATCGATGAGACCGTTTGGGGCGTAGCACTCGGCAAGCACCGAACCTTATGGAGAGGCAACGAAATGCGCATGATGTTTCGGTTGACGATATTACTCGCTGGTCTGGTCCTGATGACTGCCTCACCTTCAGCTCCGGACCCGCGAGCCAGTAATGGAGCCGTGGCTCAGTTTCAGGCGGTTGCCAATTCTCAGTCCTTCCCGCGCTTTGATCGCGTCCTCCTACTTGAGACGACCTCCGAAACTTCAGCCAACGTGAGCATCGGCGATCTGAATGGTGATGGCAATCTCGACATTGTGCTCGTCAAGGGACGGCATTGGCCGCTGATCAGCAGGGTGCTTCTTGGTGACGGCAAGGGCCACTTTCCGATTGCCTACAATCTCGGCGAGACGCCGTATCGCTCGTATTCCGGTCGCCTGGTCGACATTGATCGCGACGGGGATTTGGATGTCGTGCTCAGCAATGACTCACCCGACCCAAAGGTCATCTACCTCAATGATGGGAAGGGTCATTTCCACCTCGGATCATCCTACGGCCGGCCCGATTGGGGGACTCGAAACGCCAGCGTGGTCGATCTCAACGGCGATGGCCAGCCCGATATCATTGTTGCCAATCGGACCGACAAGAGTCCCGCCAACTACATTTGCCTAAACAAGGGAAAAGGAAGCTTCGACGCCGGCTGCATCGCTTTCTCCCACGAATCCGCGACCACCATCACTGCGGCCGACTTCAATCACGATAGACTCATCGACCTGGCGGTGCCGAATCGGGACGGCGGCCAGAGCTATGTGTATTTCCCTGGCGCCAACACCACCTTTTCGAGTCTCAAACGCGTTCCCTTCGGCCCACCCGATGCGGCGATTCGGATGGCCGAAGCGGTCGACCTCAATGGAGACCGTCTGCTGGACATCGTCGCCATCGGCGAACGGCTGGGCGTGGCCGTGTATTTCGGGCAGAAGGGTGGCACGTTCTCGGCTGGTATGCCGATCGATAACGGCAAGGTGACGCCCTACGCGCTCGCAGCCGGCGACCTGAATCACGATGGGAAGATCGATATCATCGTCGGCAATGTCGAAGCTTCGTCAACGATCTACTTCAATGACGGCTCCGGCCGCCACTTCACGCCCATCCACTTTGGCGACAATAAGGGCACCGTCTACGGCTTCGCCATCGCAGATCTCGATCGAGATGACCTTCCGGACATAGCGGCGGCCCGGTCAGAGGCTCCCAATGCGGTTTACTTTGCGAGTCCGGGTCCGCCCAGGACCCCGTGACCGGCCAAGTACATTCCACATTCGGCGTTTGGCTCTATGCGGAGGATGACTGAAGCAGGATGCCTAACAAGTCGTTGCAGGTTAGACGCGATTGAATTCTTTTGAACTTCAAAGATAAGTCGAAGAATGGGCTTTCAATTACAGCCGGAGCGCTTTCCGCGCCGACGCCGGCTAACCAACTCTTCCTGTCAGACCCCCGACTCGTCGGGGTAGCGGGTGGTTGATCTATCGATCCGACTTGATTGATTTTGAAGATGTATTGATCTGCGTGGGCTGCAGCCGTCTTCAGACGGCTTTCCCGAAGGGTTACCTAATAGTAGACGTCCCAGCGCTTTTAGCGCTGGCGCAAGCCGCGCACGCTGACCATTAGCGCGCTTCCAGCGTCCTTTTGAATGAAGAACTTTTTGTTGCGGCTAAAGCCTCAGAGATAAGCCCGTTACAAACGGGCCCCCGGACTTCGACTGCGTCCTGACCCGGGCGTCAAACGCCCGGTCTAGTAACCTGCGGGAAAGCCGCATGAATGCGGCTAAAGAGCCTTCGGCCCTTCACCGCTGCATATCTTATGTTCCGTCTATATTGGAGGAAACTGAACCACTACTCCCTGAGCTCAATCGTTCGGCGGCCGTGCGGTGAGCGGGCATACTCTGCACTTCACCACTGAATCACGGAGCACGCATTACTGAGCGCGGAGACATTACGCCGCGGAATTAGCAGCTTGTGTTGATGTAGTTTGCGCGCTTACCCTTCGTACAACGAACGGTCCAATGAGGTCAGTACCACCATGCGGTAGCTGGTGGGTTCCTGGGACCGCGCATCATCGTCTGCTAGCGGGACCCACCTCATATCTGGGAGTTGCGCGATTCGCTCTGTCCACGTCTACTAATGCATAACACTGCAAAGCGGACTATCATGAGGCGTGTCGGAAGCATGATTAGTAGTTATGCGCTTGTCGGTGGGCGAAGCGAATGTCAGTGATGAGAATCGGCCTCTTGCTCTCAACTGTCGTTCTAATCGCAAGCTGTCTTACCCAGGCTCGCGGTCAGGCGAATGAATACGGCTACATCTTCCATGAGTCCACAGGCCAAAACCAATTTATCCTGATTGGTCGTAGACGGGTTTCCGTCACCTTCGATCAAATCGTTTCAGATCAGATCGCTTTGCATGCCCTGATGTCCTTAAAGCCGTCGATTCTCTATGGGAATGGGGATGGGAGAAGTATCATCCTCGTCGGTGAGTTCCAGGCCCGGACGCATGTCTTCAGGCTTAGGCATTGGTATATCCGGACGCCTTTCGTGGAATGGGCTGTTAAAGACGAAACCCATATTCCTCATCAGGTCAAGAGGAGGGTGAGACATTCTTTGCGGCGGGAAGATTTTCAAAAGGGTGAAGAATTTGATCCCTACGATAAGATGTTCGATCCCTTATCTTTTAGTCGGCGCTCAAAAGCCAGTGGTCGCTCATAACACATCGTTGGACCGTGAGTCCCGAGGCGTCGGGATTTCGGAATCCCGATGCTGCATCGGGAGTTGCCTGTAATCGCCGCGCCCGGACGACTCTGACGTTAGGCGACTTTATATGCTGATACTTTTGAACGTGATTTTTGCCTGCGTCTTGATCGGGCCGGTAGCTCAGTCCGCGCCTAACTATGACAAGGCGCGGCGCGATGAGATGCAGTCAGTAATCAACTCATGGATCAGAAGTAGCAAAGGCAAAACTTTAGAAATCCCATTCGCCCAGGCCGAAAGTCAACTCTCGCTGGCAGGCGTAAGATGGAGTAAAGCTTATACCAACGTCCCGGATGGTGAGATGCGGATTTACCATTTTCGCGGGTTTTATCTCGTCCTTTCTCTAAGCAAGCTCATGCCGGACAAGCCGCCTATGTGGACATCGGAGGATTTAAAGAAAAGAGGTCAGTGGTACGTTTACTATTTCTATCCGGCCCTGGGTGTTGATGGCCTCGACGACCCAGAAAAGAGAATGAGTAATTATTGGGCGGCGCTAGCCGAAAGTTTTAGGAGGCGTAATGAAGAGGCGAAACAAGAACGGCGGGCCAGGAGCAGTAAAGCAATTAAGCGGCGCGCCCGATCTAATCGCCGCCCCGCTCTTCGCAGTCTGACTTCTGACCTCTGACCTCTGACCTCTGACCTCTGACTTCTGACCTCTGACCTCTGACCTCTGACCTCTGACCTCTGACCTCTGACTTAATTAGCCGGCTATGTTAGTTTTACGATGTACCCAAAGACTTCTGAAGCGGCACCCAGGCCCTGTACAAGAGCGGCAGGATGCCTTAGTGCCGCGACTTGGCGACTGGCACGCTAATCTTATTCGTCTCGCCCATTCACCGGTTGTTTTATGTGTTAACGACATTTCCCTCTTAACGATACTGGTTCCAGGAAGAGACTTTCCAAATCTTGTGTCTGCATTTCAAAATCGGTTAGCTGGACGACTTGAGCGAATGGGCCTCGCTACGGACACAATTTCAGCAGAGCGCGCTGCCATGGAAATTGTGCAAATTCAACCATCTAACAGCAGAAGTGTGCTGGCTTCCATGAATGACTTCGTACGTAATCTTAAATGGAGCGCGCAAGATCATTTCGATTTTTCGGAGGCCGACGCTTTGGAAGATATGTTGTCCGAGACTCCGATGGGAGCGTTGGAGTATCAATATGCAGTCAAAGTTGCGGCGGCGGCTTTCAACAACAGCCGGAGCGCTTTCCGCTCCGACGCCAGCTAACAAGCGCTTCCTGTCAGAACCACCTGCGGTAGCGGGTGGTTGATCTATCGGCCCGACTTGATTGATAGCGCTGGTTCAACCGCCCGCTACCGCAGGCGGTTCTGACAGCCTCAGCCATTGCTGTTTCAAACACTCTTTTGTTGGTTCATTCAGTGCCGTCGCGCCGCGCTAGTGAACCTGATCGTTGGGCAGAACACTCCGAGGCAAGGCTAACTGCCTAACCAAACCGAGAGAGGGAACGCATGGAACCGGAAAGAGTGGTCCCGATGATTCACGTGCGCGATGCCGCGCTACCGCCGATTGGTACCAGGGCATCAGCTTCACGGTAAATTATACGGTCGACGATGGAGGTGAGGGACTTAGTTTTGCGAGCCTCTCGAATGATTCTGGTAGGCCAACACGTAATGGCCGGTGTGGGAGTTGAAGTTTCTGTTTTCGAAGAGTGACACTGAAAATCGGACTATTATGAAGCGACTCGGATACATAATTATGAGTTGGGCGCTTGCCTCTGTAGAAAGTACAGAGTCTATTGCGAGGGAGTATGTACATGAGACGTCTTTGTATTTTAGTTAGCTTTGCGCTTTTGCCGGTTGCCCTGCCATTGCAAAGTCGAGTGTTAGCTCAAAATTTACCTGTTGATATAAGGCTTGCATCTCAATATTTTCACGAGGCTCAGGCCCTATGCAGCCGCGACAATGGCAAACTTTGGGGTATTTCGCTTTGCGGTCCGATGCTCCTTGTTGACCGCAAAACGCGCGCGGTAGTTGCCAATCAAGCAGATTCAGAAGGCATTTTGATCAGGAACGGGAACGTTTTTCTCGGGGAATTGCCGGCGAAAATAAACATAGCAAATACGGCCACCGACTGGGCCGGCATGAAGTGGACGATGATTGTCTTGCCCTTGCCCGAGTACCAATACCGTCGCGCAAACCTAATGGCTCATGAGTTGTGGCATCGCATCCAGAATGAAATTGGCTTTCCCAGCTCGGGTGCCGCAAACAATCATCTCGATTCGCGAGAGGGGCGGGTGTGGCTGCAACTGGAATGGCGTGCTCTTGCGGCTGCATTAACCTCTCGGGGCAAACAGCGTCGCCAGGCGATCGCGGATGCGATTCTGTTTCGCGCCTACCGGAGAGCAATATTCCCCCAGGCTGCTTCTGAGGAACGCGCTATGGAGATGCATGAAGGGTTGGCAGAGTACACGGGCGTTACGCTTAGCGGAAGCCCGCACCTGGCGGAGTATGTTGTTGATAAGGACCTCAAAGAAGCGACGACCAAACAGACTTTCGTGCGTTCTTTTGCTTATGCAACGGGGCCGGCTTACGGCGTTTTGTTAGATGGGACTGGAAGTAACTGGCGTAAGGGTCTGAAGAAGGAAGATGACCTTGGAGTTCTGCTACAAAACATAATGGCCATTAAAGTCCCCAAAACCGTCGAACGAACGAGTGAGGAACGCGCCAGGGTTTATGGCGGAGAAAAACTCCAGGCATCCGAGACGGAACGTGAAAACAATCGCCAAAAGCTCATTGCGGCATATCGCGCCAAATTAGTTGATGGACCCGTGCTGGCGATTGCTTTGCAGAAGATGAGCATGGAATTGAATCCGGGCAATCTGGTACCCCTCGACTCGCTGGGAACAGTTTATCCTACTATCAGAGTCGTTGATGTTTGGGGCATTCTGACAGTCTCCAAAGGTGCGTTAATGAATTCGACCTTTTCAAAAATCTACGTCTCAGCACCGAGCGGTTTAAGCTCATCGCCCATACAAGGCGACGGATGGACATTGGAACTAAACCCAGGTTGGACGATGACGGCCGCAGAGCGCAAGGGAGATTATGTAGTAAAGAAACGATAATAAATCATGGTTAGTAAAATGAAGGCAATCTGGCAGCGGCATTCCATCACCCTTAACACCGCGCCCATCAACGCGCTGAACCGGCCTCTTCTGTCTGACCTCTGATCTCTGACCTCTGACCTCTGGCTCCGATGGCACAACGCGAAAGCTGAAGCTTGATCTGACGCCCGCAAGTCAGAAGTCGCGAGCCAAATTGGTAGTCAAGGCAAGGCGAAGCTACATTGCGCCGCGGAATTAGCAGCTTGAAGTGTTTCTCGCGAAAAATTCCAGGGGCGGCGTTACAGGCAGAGCAATACGGACGCAGGGCTCATCATCCACAAGAATCGGTTTACCCATGAAGCGAAAGGATTGAAACAAATCATAGATCTCGGCGAATTCTGGGAGAGTGAAACAGGCTCTCCGTTACCCTGAGCGGCATCGTCATCAACCGTCCGTTGCCTGACGATGTGAAGCACAGAGTGAACAGCGTGCTGCGAGAAAGCGTGGGGCATGCTTTCGCCCATCGCGCCGCCAGCCGTGATTTCGTGCGCGAAAATGCCCAGGAAATGAGCGAAAAGCGATGTACCGGCACATCGACTTGTACGTAAACCGATATTCCGTCGAGCTTGGCGAAGAAGGAAAGCGCGCCGTGGAAATACTTCCTTCGCAAAAGCCAGAGCAACCGGCGTCATTCCCGATGTCAAGGAAAACCTGTTTTTCAGTCCTGGCCACGCGCCGCCGCCGCCGAACCATTCCAAAGAAGAAACGGATTGTGAGATCCGAGGGTCGCGGTTAGGTTAGAGACGGTTCTGGCGTGGCAATACTTGTATTTCTTTCCACTCTCGCATGGGCAGTTAGAAGTTAGAGGTAGGATCTCTTTGCCGCTCAGCAGACCGGCAAAGTTGTTGACAAGAGATGGGTCTCCTAACGCCTCTTGGACGAACTCGATGTAACCTACGATACCATGCCCGCGCTGACCCCAAGCCCAACGCTTATTTGGGGATGAATCATAGATTAATTGCCGTTCGTAAAACGTCGCGATTTGGTCTAAGAAACTGTGAAGTCCGGTCGCGTCCTCCAGTTCCCACTGTGACTCGACGGGCATCCAGAGACAACAGGCCCCGTTACTGTAAAAATGGCGATCGGCGATATGCGGAAACATATTACCGGCTTCATAACCGATAGGCTCAATCTGAGGGTAAGAGTCATCGAATATTACGCGCGTTCGTATACGCGTTGGTATTCCACACTCGGCGCGCAGGGTTATGGTGCCGTCGAGAAAGATCTTTTTCAATCGGTAATTTAGCCCGTACTTTAGATCGGGGTAATCATGGCGAATTAAGTCGCGGTCCTGCTTTAGACGTTTGTCGCCCCGATCTCGCTCGAACCAACGTGTCTTGCCATCACCTCTCGGCGTAAGACCGACCAGGTATAATAGTTCTCGCACCCTCGCGCTCTCTTTCGGTAACGGTCACGCCTGACTTGTTGGACGTGATGAAGGCTGGCGCTCCCGCTGCAGCCAGTGCCTTCCCGGCCCGCTCAACCTTATCAACGGTAAGATCGTCGGCCACATAACATTCGACCTCGCTGTCGTAGGAGAAATGCTTGCTCAACCTTTCAGGAAGCGCGTCATAAATACGTTTAGAAATTCCGATCCGGCCGGCCCTACATCTCTCTTCATATTTGGCTGCCTCCTCAACCGCGGACCCAAGGCAAATACGATCGCGGTGGGCGCGGGTGCCGAGTTTTGAGACGAGCGTCGTGTCGATGTCAACGCCAACAGCCAAGTGCAATTCTTCAGCTTCAGGGAGCTTCTCTTTGATCGTTTTTTCCATTGAGGATTGCAACGCAACCGCTGCGTCCACGGCTTCGGTCGCAATTTTTGTCTCCTCGTCCTTCGGCATGTGATAAAGACCCTGCACACGGTCACCCTGAAACTGAACGCGCAAGCCGTTCAAGTCGACGGCTACGACAGTAGCCAATTCTTTACGAATCGCGTGAAGAACGCGGAGAGCCTTACGCTTGTCGTCGGTGGTCTCAGCCCTGTCGATATAGGCAGTGAAGCCAGTGACGTCGCCAAAAATGGAAGCAGCTACTACAAGCTTATTGTTCCAGATACTCACGGCGTCTAGATCGATCAACTCGGTGGCAGAGCTATAATCTATGTCCTTCAGCGGGTGAGCACGTTTGTCATCATCAACACGTTCTCGGCTCTTCTCGCGATCCCAACCGACCTCGTATTTCTCAAGCAGTTCATCCAACTTACTAGGGGCGATCTTAACGATCTCATAGACATTCTCCTCATCGGTCTCCTCGCACAGTACACGAAGGTCTTCCGGCAGCGCGTCGTAAATCGCCGTCGAAACGCGCAACTGCCCGGCCGAGCCAATGATTTTTGCGGCGTAGTTGGCGCAAGCACCCAGGAACAGCAGTTCACGATCATTTCGCCTGCCATTGCGAGTTCCAATCGCGTCGCCAACGTCCGCGCCGCCGGCGATTGAGAAGTTATTCAGGAGGAGATACGCGGGATTGAAAACCGAACTAACGAAATCTTTCAGTACGAGCTGAAGCAGGAAAGCTTTCGTCGCCAGCTTTTCGGTGTCATCAATTGGGCGGTAGAAGAGTGCGTGCAACTTCGGGCCTTGGAAATGGACACGAAAGCCATCAAAAATGTTCTCAACAATCCGTGAAACCTCCCGCTGGTAGATGTGTACCGCTTGGATGAAGCGTTTGTATTCCGTCTCGTCAGCAATGCTTTGAGTAGCGATCCGAGCAAAACTTGGAACATGGGCATAAACATGCGCGCCGTGAATCTCACGGCAACAGGTCTCCGTCAGTAACGTGTCGAGGTCGGCCTCGCGAACCAGTTTCTCGATCTCAATCTCGCCCATGTTCTCGAGATGTTTGCCAATGCGTTCCAAACTGTTCTTATAGTTCCAGCTCATATCCTATCCTCCTTCGTCCATCTCCGGATCGAATGTATAAAGCGTCTGATGACCATCGCCCCTAATGTCCTGCTCGGGATGCGGTGTCAGAAGAAGTTGAATTTCAGATGGAAGCGCGTGATAGAGATCACTTCCTACTACAATGGGTGCCTGTAACTCCTTTGCCTTGCTTTCAAATCGCGCAGCCAAATTTACAGGCCTGCCAAGCACCGTGAACTGCTTCTTCGCCTGACTACCAACATTGCCGCTGAAGACTTTGCCAGCGTTCAGTCCCACGCCAATGCGGATCGGTTGTCCGCCGAAACGCATGCTGGCGGCGACACGAACCATCTCTTTGGCGCATTTGAAAGCATCCTCCGGCTTCCGGTCTGCGGCCGTATAGCCCCATACCGCCATCACTGCGTCGCCAATGAACTTATCAACCAAACCGCCGTGATGATGGGTGATGTCGACGATCTCGCTCAGGTAAGAACTTAGCTCCTCGGCTATCTCATCGGGCGACATATCGGCAGAGAGCGTGGTGAAGTTGCGGATGTCGGAAAAGAGGATGACAGCGTCCTTAATAAAGCGTGGGCTGCCGTAATCAACGCCGGTGGCGAGCAGGCTGTCAACCATCTCTTCCGAGGCGTGCGCCTTGAACTCACTGAACAACAAGTCTTCACGACAATAGTGATGCTCTCGCTCCTCAGTTGCCTGGCGGAGCTTGCAAGAGACGATGCGAAGCAGGTTTCGCAGAAAGGAGTTATCAACCATCAGCTCCTGCGTGATCCGTTCTGGCAAAACGAGAGCCTTGACGAAGCCCTGCGCTACTAGGGTAGCACTGCGAGCGGTCTCATCAATGAAGGCCTGTTCGCCGACAACCGCTGGTGCGGAGCGACACGTAAGAAACACGCCGCCCCTGTAAACGCAAGCCTGTCCTTCTAGGAGGACCACCAGTTGCCTCTCATCGTCACCGTGCCGAAAAATAGTTTCGCCGTGCTGAAAGTGCTTCACCATGTTGGCTCCCAACAGTCGCAAAGCCGCTGGCGAAACCTGGTCGAATAGTTTAATCTTTTCGATGTCTATGACTTGTTTCACTTGTCTGGTGCGCCCCCCCCCCGTAGTTCGCAATACGTGTACTCTATCCACTATAGATGAACACCACCCGGGAGTCAAATAAAACAAAGTCCTTGCGTCGCGCCCCATGATTCGACTATAAGTCTATTCGGAGGAACGACTGAATGTCAGAAGTTGGTGATCGGATCCGAGAGGCTCGTGAGAAGCGGGGCCTCACTCAAGATCAACTCGCTGAAAAGGCAAAGATAAGCAAGGGTTTTCTGAGCGATGCTGAAAACAATAAGCGCAACATAAGCTCACAGGTGTTGTTGCGGATAGCGCACTCATTAGGGACGTCCGTGGACTATTTACTTCAAGGAAAAGTTAAATCTTCCTCAAGAACAGGTCCTGTTGTGATCCCGGCGAATCTATCGGCGGCGGCTGAAGAATTGAGTCTGAGTTATCGAGAAACGTGCGAATTGTTGGATGCTCACAATTCTGTATTTGCCAGACGAAGCAATGCCTCGCAAAAAAAGCTTTCAGTCGAAGACTGGAAGAGATTTTACTTAACCATTAAGAAGGTTTTTGGTTGAAGTTGGCGCAGAAACTTAACTCATCGTTCGCCGTTCAGAAACTGGCTCTCGATTTGGGATTGGGTCAGAAGGGTAAACCTGTCGCAAACATCGTGAGGTATTGTGAAAAGCGTATCCATGAGTTCATGAAGGATTACCCCGACTGTCCGACCCTCGGAGATATGCTCGAATGGGTGGCCAACAAGGTCGGCACAAGTTTCATCGAAGTAGATACCGACGCCGATTTGGATGAAGTCAGAAATACCTATCTTGCTAAAGGAGAGAAGAGGTTTGTTGAGCTTTCTGATTTTCTGGCAAAAGAGGATGATTTCGGCGTCACTTTCCGCCTCCGTAATCGGGAACCCTGGGAGTTAGAATTCGTCTCAATCATTGACCGTCGTGACAACAAGTCTGTGCGCGCTTACTTCACAAAGTGGCACGAGATTGCTCACTTAATGACTCAAACGAAGCAAATGAGGTTCGCGTTTCGTCGAACTCACTCAGCCGACCAGAATCCAGATGAAGAGAGGTTAATGGACGCGATCGCGGGACGCTTTGGCTTCTTTCCCCCGATGGTTCACAAGTTGGTTGACGGCGAGATTTCTTTTGAAATGATTTCCCGGTTGCGGGATACACTGTGCCCAACGGCGAGTTATCAGGCTTCCCTGATCAATTTTGCGAGGTTCTGGCCGAGCCCCGTTATTTTAATTCGGGGAGAGCTGGCTTATAAGCAGGCGGAAAAACGATTACTTGACCAGTTAGACTTTGGGTTTACGGACAAACCTCAAGCAGTCTTGCGCGCCATTCATGTAACCGCAAGCGATAGCGCGGTTGAGAATGACTTTACAATCTTTCCTAACATGCGTGTACCCGAAAGATCGGTTATTAATCGAGTCTTCACAAACGGCGCGGCTTATAATGAAGCTGAGGAAGACTTGAGCTGGTGGGAGTCTAGCGACGGGTGGCGACCTCTCGCATGTCCTGTACGTATAATGTCACGCTACTCTTGGGATGGCGTTGATGCGCTGATCATTCCTCTTGAGCAACTCGCAACTCTGATAGGCTGATACGAGCTCAGGCTGCGAGCCATCCACCCACGCGGATAGTACCAACCTCATTTCGTGCGAGAGTTGTGCCGCCCGAAAGGCCGGCGAGGAAGTCCCCGCCCAACAGTCTCAAGCTTAGAAGTCGTTGGGAGCTCTGATAAAATCACGGACATGCCGCTAATCGATCCGACCGGCCGATATGTAGTTGCAACGCTCTACCATTTCACTGATCGCCGAAATCTGAAGTTAATTCGTGATCTGGGCGGCATCTATTCCCTAGCCAGACTCAATGAGATGGGCGTAAGAATACCGGCGCCCGGTGGAAATCAATGGAGCCACGATGCCGACGTAGCCAAGGGTTTGGACCAGTACGTACATCTTTGCTTTAAGCCTATGCACCCAATGGAATTCCGAGCTCGAGAAGAAGGTCGGATAGTTGATTCAGTGTTCCTTCACGTTCATCCCCAGGTTCTGGAGCAGAACGGTGTCACGTTTACGGACGATGTCTCGAACAAAGGCGGCGTTACGATCCACTCCCTCGAAGACGCTAAGGACCTTCTTGATTTCGAGGTGTTGTACAGCAGAACCGATTGGCGTGATCCGAACATCCAGCGCCGACTTCAACAAGCTGAAAAGTCGGAGATTCTCGTGCCGGGATTCATCCCAATAGAATTAATAAGGAACATTCCCAATGGCTGAACGTCCGATATTTGTTCCGCTAAGAGATGGCCCAAAGCTGGTCGGCGAGATCTATTTGTCCATTGTCTGGCATTCAGGTTTTGCACCGATTCAAAAGAAAAAGAACATCAAAGCACTTCACGAAGTGGCGGCAGGTGTGGGCTACTCTCCAATTCTGGAAGTTTCGACGAAGTCGGAGGACGCGATTGGTCAACGACTTAGCGCGTTCAGCCTCAAGGTCCAAACTAGGGAGATAGGAGGCATCCCACTAGAGTGTGCCTTCCAAGGAAGCAAGGTTTTCGAAAGAGGCGGCCCGTACACAGATCTTTATGGTATGGAGCCAAAGACCGCCAAACAGGATCCGAGGCTTAAGAACTCAGGAAGGTTAGTCGGGTTCATGTTTGAAAAATCTTCTTTCCCGCTTATGCCCAAGACTGGCTTCTACGATTGGCTTTACTTAAGCGCGATCTTCCCGCATCGCGCATGGCTCTCACGTTTACACTGTTACGCAGGATTTACCGACATCGAATTCAATCCCAGTCGTTCGATCAATTGTCAGGCGCGTTCCATAGCGCTGTTTGTCACGCTCATGTCCAGGAACCTGCTTGATAGTGCGATGAAAACTCCGCAGGACTTCCTTACCGTGCTCACTGACTTTTCGTACAACCCAATTAACCGCGAAGATTCGGAGCAGCGAGCATTGTTTCGAAGTGGCCAATAGAGTCCAGCCCTTGCGGTTCAAATCCAAAACATCTCGACTGAGAAGTCCCTACGAAATCGGGTTGGGCCTGCGATTCTGCGATCTTGCTTGACGCTAAGCGGCGATTGGATTTCCTCGGTCAGCATCTGCGTTCATCAACTGCAAAGATCAATTACACGTCATGCCGAGGAGTTCGGAACATTGATTATTGAAAACCGCCGAATCGCAGGCCTGACCCAGGTTTTGTATTTGGTGAGCGTCCCCAATTCACGAGCGTCCCCAATTCAATGGCTATCTATTGAATGTCTTGGCACGGTGGGGTATAAGTTCGCCGTTCCCGATCGTGGGACGTGCAGCTCAACTCGACGACCGTTAGCTATCTGAGGGAGTATGTCAAACCGCGCACTGAAGGAGAAGTTCGGCATCGTCATTCTTCTTGACGCCTTAGGCGCCGCAAACTTCTCTACACAGCAGATCAAGACCTTCCTTTCGGCTAGAGCAGAAGTCAACTCAATCGTCCGAAGCCTTGCCAAAACCCTTCCCAAACAGATTCCCAATGGTTTCAAGCGCGGTACTCCGGTTATCTTCACATTCGGCGACACATTAGTAACCACGATCGCTATTGAAACAGCCGCCGAAATTCCCGCACAGATTACCGTCGCACTACTGCTGATGCGCCGCTATCTCTTTCATTCGCTGCAACGCGGTGTCTTGTTCAGAGGCTCGTTCGCGATCGGCAGGTACATAGCAGATGCGCGATCAAACACAGTGATGGGCGAAGCCGTAGCCGATGCGGCAAACTGGTATGAGCGCGCTGACTGGATGGGGCTATGCGCAACCCCGAAAACATGCACGGAGTTGGAGTATTACCTATCAACAACCGCACTCAAGCGGCCTTCTGTTCTCTTACCTTATGCGGTGCCACTAAAGGACCAAACAACGCATGAGCTCTATTGCGTGTCTTGGCCCGGAGCGTTCTTCGACGAGATGTTGGCCAAGTCAAGCAAGGAATCTACGCCGCGAAGGGCCTTCTGGGCCATCCTCAAGGAGCTGACGTTCCCACTAGCCGCCACCAGCAAGTACGAGAATGCGAAGCGGTTCTTCAGTCATGTTGAGCAACAGATAGTTAACCTCCCCGTCGAGCCGACGCTCCCCAGTTGAGGCCAGGTAGAGGAATCGGGATCATGCCTGCGATTCTGCGATCTTGCTTCACGCTAAGCGGGGATAAGATTTCCTCGGCCAGCATTTGCATTCATCAACCGCAAAAATCAATTACACGTCATGCCGAGGAGGTCCGAACATTGATTATTGAAAACCGCAGAATCGCAATTCTTCCTAGTTTCGGGTCCGTCATTCAAGATTTCCGCTTTCTTTTCCTGTGCGGCCACCGGCCAGTACGCCAAGCTGAAGGTGGTTCCTCGTTCGGGTTTCGGCAGATTGCGTTCGGCGTGAATTCCTTGCCTTGGTGGATTTGAGCCGCCCTGAGGACCGGAAACTCTATTCCTTCTCGCACGCTGGGTTTACCGTTTATCCCACCGGCAAGCACCTCCCACCAGTTTCGGCGCTGTTTACTACCGCGCTCAGCCATCTTTGCCTCAGCCTTATAGATCAGCGCGACAATATCTTCGTAGCGGTTGGCTCTCAACCAATCCTTACACTCGATCCTTTTCTGTTTCGGCGCGGTCATCTGCATCTTTAATCGTCGTCATCATCATCTTCCGCTTGCCAAATGTGAACCTTACTTTGAGGCCCACTTTCCAGCATCCAGATCTGTTCCTCCCCGTTTACGAGTTGGATAATGCTTCGGACAAAAAGCGAATGAAATAAATAGCGGATCTTCTCCAGTTCGTCCTCGTTTTGGTAAGGAAAGATAAACCGAGTAACCGCCGTGGTCTCATCGATCAGATATTTCAGGCCGAGTTTTTGAAACTCTGCCACTTCATCCTGTGTCAGAACTTTGCCAGACCTGAATCGGCCGTCCACGTGACTAATTGAATAGCCCACAAAGCGCTCTTCAATGAATCTTAGAATCTCGCCAAAATAGTCGTCATCAGTCACGCCGCCGCCTCGCGGAAAGGGTCTCTGTAGTTCAACCGCCGCGATGGTCTTTAGTCTCGCCAACAGTGTGTCCTTGAAGAACAGGGCATCCAGGGTGGTTCGAAGGTAAGCCTCATTGGTCAGAGGCATCAGAAAATCGAAAATGAGTACTGCCGATTCTGTTGGCGTGTAGTTGGTAACTACGCGGCGAACCTGTGTCACGTGTTGCTTAAACTTTCGCCAAGTTACGAGTTTGCGGAAGGACTCGGTAACTCGATACTTGTTATGGCCAGCGCTCTCCGTCAGGCCCTTATAATGCTTGTTGAGGTAAGTCTTATACGTGCCCGGTTCATCCCACCCTGTAACCCTGATGAATTCTTCTAACGTGAACGGCTCCTGCGATTGCAGGTGCTTAAGTAACAGTTTGTGAGCTGCCCGCTGGCTGTCGTACTTTCCCATGGTGAAACCTCCTTACTAGGGTATGCTTCGGATCGAAAACGACTCAGCGCCACGTGTCCTCCACACGTGAGTCTGACCCTTCAAAGGTAGGCTGTTGGACTTCCTTGGTTGCTCTGAGTGCCAGGGAGTCTTAATTTAGAAGTCGCAAGGAAACGTGGCGTGAGTATACTATGGAAGGTTGCGAATGGCTATGACTTCGGGTGCGGGTGTTCTGTCGCCGTTGCAGCTTATTCGCCGCGGTGCTTTTAGAAATCTGAGGCTATAGCCCAGTCCCCGATAGAGATCAATAATCCGTTTCGTCGCCTGATTGACTAGAATTACCGGTCCAGGGTGCTTCGACAACCATATAGCTGTTGCTTCTTGCTCGTGCCAACCAAATCCACCTTGTGAATACTGCCGAAACTCAACATCGTACGGGGGATCTGCATAGATGAAATCGTGTTCATGAAGCTCAAGGTCGTTGAAGTGCAGATTGGTGAATTCCCAATTTGCAAACAGATCGCGATACTCGCGAAAATCGACTTTGTAGGTGATCCTCTTGTATCGCCCGAATGGCACATTGAACTCTCCGCTCTGATTGAATCGACAAAGTCCGTTAAAGCCTGTGCGATTCAGATAGTAGAACAATGCAGCGGCTTCTTTGGTGTCGCTCTTACCCTCTCTTAATAGTCGGTTGAAGTCCTGTCGGCTAGCATAGAAAAATGCTTCATCATTTTTCGCCCCAAAGCCTGAGACGAACCCCCGCTTCAATTGTAGATAAAAATTAATTAGATGTGGGTTGATGTCATTCAGCAACGCATTATCTGGCAAGAGGCCGAGAGCGACTGCAAGGCCGCCGCAGAACGGTTCTACAAGCCTCCTGTATCGCTTAGGCTGCCAATAAGGAATTATGTGGGGGAGCTGCCAACGCTTTCCGCCAGCCCATTTTAATGGAGGACGAGCTGTCTGCGCGAGACCCTCTAGCGATAGTTGTGGAGTCGCCATTGTTTTTGCATTCGCAGAACTATAACACGCCAGGGCCAACCTTCTCACTTCTACCGCGGGACTCTTCTACAACCTGGTAGAACAAGTCCCTGCTAATCCGATTGATCACATCACCGAGTGGCTTTTTCGCGTCGCGCGCAATCGCATCACGGACCTTTTCGGTTTTGTGCTGGAACTCACTCGCTAACGTCGTTACGGCTGTGCCGCCGGATGTGCGGCGTGGGCTCTGCCCCGCCGTTACGTGCTCGCTCCGATCGGGCTATGCCCCTGGTCCGGGCTGGGCCCTATCGTGCCATTGCCAAGTGTCAATTTCCGATTGCCAATTGGTCTGTTCCGCAAGCGGCCAATCGGCAATTGACATTGGGCAATTGGCAATCTTGAGACCCCACCTGCTATACAACCAAGTCCGCGAAGCGGCCGACAGCATAAAGCCTGGGGTGAAGCGTAGCGAAACCCCAGGAACCGTCGGCGCAAATTATCCGAAGCCCGCGGAGCGGCCGACAGCGGAATCAACGCGTTCTTGTAATCGCAACCGCTTTCGGCCGCTTCGCGGACTCAATATTTTCTTTTTGTTCTTGGTCCTGGGGTTTCGCTACGCTTCACCCCAGGCTTTATGCTGACGTCCGCTCCGCGGGCTCAGCCTCATTACTCTCTGATCCACGCGCGAAGCGGAACCCAGGAACTCAGTACAAGAAAAGTTGTAAAGCCCGCGATGCGGCCGACAGAGGCCAGACAGTGCTGAACGATTCGAGATGCTCGATAATTTCGGCATCACTCATCGATGAGGCCAATATGTCTGACTCTTATACAAACCTTCTTTACCACATTGTCTTTTCAACAAAGGAACGCCGACCGCTGATCACACCCGAATATGAGCCACGACTTTATGAATATATTGGCGGTACTATTCGTGGAATGGGGGGCGTTTCACTAGAGCTCAACGGAACTGCAGATCATGTTCACCTCTTAGCCAAGGTGCGCCCAGATCGCGCATTATCTGACGTGCTGCGAAAACTCAAAGCCAACGCAACCGGATGGATGCATGATGTTTTTCCGGCGCTGGAAGATTTCTCCTGGCAGCGGGGTTATGGCGCATTTACGGTGAGTCAGTCAAATGTTGAGGAAGTAAGAAATTATCTAAGACGACAGAAAGAGCATCACGCTAAGATTTCATTTCGGGATGAATTCATTCAGTTCCTGAAAGCAAACGGGATCGAGTACGACGAACGATAGGTTTGAGGAACGTCTGTCGGCCGCTCGCGGGCTTACAGGTCTTGTTGGCCCGGGTTCCTGGGGTTTCGCTGCGCTTCACCCCAGGCTTTATGCTGTCGGCCGCTTCGCGGGCTCGATGTTTTCTTTTTGTTCCTGGTCCTGGGGTTTCGCTGCGCTCCACCCCAGGCTTTATGCTGCCGGCCGCTCCGCGGGCTCAATTGATATTTAGTTGGTTTGATCCCGGGCCTTACGCCCCGGGCTTTATGCTGGCGTCCGCTCTGCGGACTTTGGCGAGTACTGGCGGTGTCGATTCTATTTCTCAGACCAATGTTGCCAGGGTTCCTCTCGCCAGTTGGCTTTTCTTCTCCACCTGGCTTCAGCCTTACGGCATTCGGCACAGACCCAATCTTCATATTCATATCCCATCGAACCCGCACAACAGCCACCCAGGAGAGAGGTTTTCGCGTTGGGGAATAGTTTTGCGCGCGCCTCCCACAGATCGGGATCGGGCGCCTGTAGTCCGTATCTGAGCGGAACCTTCTGGCGCCGGAGAATCGTGTAATGAACCTCACATCTCTTTTCAAAAGCCATCAGGAACAAGTCTCCTCCGAAGAAATAGGTTAAGGCATTCTACACGGGCTCCTTCTCATTCACACCGCGGCTTCAGCCCGGTGATCCAGACGACGAACCGAGCCAGGAACCGTTTTAACGGTTTACCTTCCGAATTAATATCGGTAGCGGAGTAAACCGTCAAAACGGTTCCCCTTTCTCTTTTGGGTCTGGATCACCGGGCTGAAGCCACGGTGTGAATGAGAGTGAGCCGATTGCTTTTCCGACAGACTTTTTCGCGGGCTCAATTATTAGTGGCTTTGATCCGAGGGCTCACGCCCCGGAAAAACAAACAAGCCCGCGGAGCGGGCGACAGCATAAAGCCTGGGGTGAAGCGAAGCGGACCCCCAGGAAACCTGCGGTCAAAAATTACCGAAGCCCGCGAAGCGGCCGGCAGACGAATCATCATGATTGACGTTTGTAATTGCGATGACGTGGATCATATGGAGTGCGCCGGCAGAGCGAAGCGTCGACGGCGCTTTGGATTGCCTGAGCCAATGAAACAAACAATCCAAAGCGGTGTCGCGCTACGCTTGCCACCGCACTCCAAATTCTATCGACCACTTCGCGGGCTCGATGTTTTCTTTTTGTTCCTGGTCCTGGGGTTTCGCTACGCTCCACCCCAGGCTTTATGCTGGCGTCCGCTCTGCGGACTTTGGCGAGTACTAGCGATATCTATTCTATTTCTCAGACCAATGTTGTCCGCTGTGCGGACTTGGAACTCTGATCTCTCGGGCATCCCAGCCCCGATGCATCGGGGCTGGGCTATTGTCATTCGTCCGCTTACGCGGACTGCCCCGTCGCTACCGCTCCGGGTTCTGACTTTGTGTTGCGCTACGCGATTGAGGCTTTGTAATCGCAACCGCTTTCGGCCGCTTCGCGGGCTCGATGTTTTCTTTTTGTTCCTGGTCCTGGGGTTTCGCTGCGCTCCACCCCAGGCTTTATGCTGCCGGCCGCTTCGCGGGCTCAATTGATACTGGTGGCTTTGATCCTGGAGCTTACGCCTCAGACTTTATGCCGGCGTCTGCTCCGCGGACTAACCCGGTCGCTGCTGCGAAGCGGGAAAGAATTGAGGGTAAAGTCCGGGGCAACCAACGTGGCGCGGCTTCCCTTCTTCTTGCGAGAAAGGCATCGATAGACCACCGTCCCGGTCCGGCCAACAAGAGAAAAGCACAGGTCATAGTTTGCGCGTACTCCGATCGTATCTCGTGCAGCACGGCCCAGAAACCAACCTGTGGTGGCACAGGCGGCAGCGGGAGCGGCGAGGTTCCCAGGTATAGCGGAATCTTCGTCGATGCCATCGCCACCACCATCTCGATAATGAACGGCACTGCGATCAAGCGGGTCAGGAAACCCGACAGCAACAGGAGGCCGCCAATGATCTCGAACCAACCATCCGCAGTGGCTGTGAAATGCGGAACGGGAAATCCCAACCTCGTGAAACGTCCGACACCCTGATTCGTGTAGACGAATTTAAGCACGCCCTCCCAAACAAAAACCCCTCCAGCCATTAGTCTTAACAAGACGATAGATCCCGGGCCTTCAGTGGGTGGACGCAGCAGCCAATCGATTAGATTCTTCATTTTCTTTCCTCTCCTTTTGGATAATTGCCTTTGCCTGTACAGACCATTCCATGTGTGTGAATATTCCCTCACGCCAGCGAATTAGTTTCCGGGAATAAAAGAGAGTGGGCGCCGGTCTTTAATTAGAGGAGCCGTCAAGTGGCTCAGCGAGGACGTTGTTTGCAGGAGGAAAACAAAACCGCTCAGTTCGAAGCGATTGCCTTGCCACACTTCGGCGCTGCGTACAACCTGGCGCGGTGGCTGGTGCATGATGATCGCGACGCAGAGGATGTGGTACAGGAAGCTTACCTGCGTGCATTCAGGTTCTTTGGCGGCTATCGCGGAGGTGATAGCCGGTCGTGGCTGCTAACGATCGTGCGCAATACCTGCTACACGTGGCTGCAACAAAATCGTTCGCGCGAATTAACCGAGCCGATTGAAGATAAACTGGATGAAGTTGAAATCAGCACTGCTAATCCTGAAACCATCTTATTGCAAACGGTCGACGCACAGTTGGTGAGACAAGCGCTGGAAGAACTGCCGATTGAGTTTCGCGAAGTTCTGATTATGCGCGAGATGGAAGACCTCTCTTACAAACAGATTTCCACCATCGCTGATTTGCCCATTGGCACGGTCATGTCGCGTCTGGCGCGCGGTCGCAAACGGCTGCGGGAACTGTTGGTGAGTCGTATGAGCAAGGAGAGCTTGAATTGATCTGTCAGGAGAGAGACGAGCTGATCCACGCGTATCTCGATGGCGAGTTGGATCTTGTCAGAAGCCTCGAGATCGAGGTGCACCTGAAAAACTGCCGGACGTGCGCACAGACTTACGAAGAGCTTCGCGATTTGCACTCCGCGCTCAGCGACGCCGCCCAGCGTTTTGAGCCGCCTGCGGCTTTGCGAAATCGCATACGTTCGGCGGTGCGAGACGAAAGCCGAGTGACGAATCGACCCTTGCGTCTTTCCTGGCGTTGGATGATTCCGGCAGCAGCGTTTGGCGCGCTCGTAATAATCGGTTGGGGTTTGATCGCGCTTCTAAATCGCCCGTCAACAAGCGATCTCATTGCGCAGGAGATCGTTTCCAGCCATGTGCGCTCGCTGATGGAGAAGCACTTGACCGACGTGCCATCGTCGGACCAGCACACCGTCAAGCCATGGTTCGACGGCCGACTCGATTTTTCACCCCCGGTAAAAGATTTAGCTTCGGCTGGATTCAGCCTGGTAGGTGGGCGACTTGATTACATCGGCAACCGTCCCGTCGCGGCCCTGGTCTATCAACACCGGCAGCATTACATAAACGTGTTTGTATGGCCCTCAACCGGAGCGTCAGACACTGCGGGAAGGGTTCTCGTCCGCCAGGGGTACAATCTGATTGACTGGACCAATTCAGGCATGAGTTACTGGGCCGCTTCGGATCTTAATCTGGCCGAACTGCAACAATTCGTTCAGCTGTTACAAAATAATAGTTCGTCCGTAAGATTCCAAATTGGCCTTCTCAAAGAACCTGCGCAGCGGCAAAAATAAACCAAGCCCGCGCAGCAGCCAACAGACGAATCATCAGACCATGTGGAGTGCGCCGGCAGAGCGAAGCGTCGACGGCGCTTTGGATTGCCTGTTCTATGGAACCAACTTATCCAAAGCGGTGTCGCGCTATGCATCGGGATTGCCACGCACTCCATAAGCTGTCGGCCGCTCCGCGGGCTCTGCAAGTTTTTTTGGGTTAACGATCCTGGGGTTTCGCTGCGCTTCACCCCAGGCTTTATGCTGTCATCCGCTCTGCGGACTTAGCTGGTCGCTACCGTTTTGAGGTCGCAATTTGCGACCTCAAAGACTGGCCGCGGCGGCTGGCGGTAATCTGAGCTTTCTCACTTATTCTGTAACTTTCGCAACCTAATTGGATATTGTTAAGAGAGCATGCTGGATTTCAGTTCTCTCTATCGCCAGTACGCGCCCGACGTGTACCGCTTCGCGCTGTACCTGAGCGGCAACACCGCGACTGCGGAAGATCTGACGTCAGAAACCTTCGTGCGGCTTTGGACCGCGCGAGACGTACGCGTCGCGACGGTGCGTGCCTACCTTTTCGCGATCGTGCGCAACCTGTACCGCCAGAGCCTGCGGACAAAGCGCCGGGAAGCGCCGCTTGATCCGGCACTTCCGGATCCGGCTCCCGATGCCGAGAACTCGACCAGCGAAAAGGAGCAGTTGCGTTGGTTGATGAATCGCTTGTTAATGCTGCCCGAAATCGATCGGGCCGCGCTGCTGATGCGCACTCAGCATGAAATGTCCTATGAAGAGATTGCCGCCAGCCTTAATATTTCGCTGGCGGCGGTCAAGGTCCGCATTCACCGCGCCAAGCTGAAGCTGGCGCGCCAGTGGTCGGAGGAAAACCGTGGAAGTAACTCGTGATGTCATAAGTGATCTGATGCCCCTATATGCATCCGGCGAGGCCAGCGCCGATACGAAAGTTCTGGTTGAACAATTCCTGCGTAGCGATCCGGAGTTTGCCGCGCTGGTTCATGACGAACGACCCGTGGAATTGCTCAAGCAGTCAGTCGCCTTCCCTCCGAATGGTGAGAAGCAATCTCTTAATCGGCTCAAACGGCTTATCAGGATCCAGACATGGTTCCTCGCAGCCGCGTTGCTGTTCAGTCTCATTCCGCTCTCTATAAGGATTGAGGCCGGTTCGATAACTTTCTTCATGTTGCACGACACGCCGTTACTCGCAGCGATCTATTGGGTCATCGCCACAGCATTTTGGCTGGGACACTTTCTGACGCGCAGACGGTTGCGGGTAAGCGGCATTTGAAGAAGGAGGCTGTCTTAACTTTCTTTTCGTGTTGTTTTTTTGGAAAGACGAACGATCCACGAAATGACACTAAGAAACGCGAAATCACACTAATTTTGCTTCGTGTCATTTCGTGGATCGTTTTCCTCAGACAAAGATATTCACCAAAATAAGACTGAAAAAGAGAGGACAGGATAAGTGATCAGAATAATCGTCAAAGTAATCCTACTGATGACTCTTTCAATCGGGTTATCGAGCGCCATTCACGGGCAGGAATCCACAAACGCTTTGGCGGGCGAGTGGGTCGGAAACATCGAATCGGACGGCAAGTCGCAGTTCACGCGTCTAAGTCTAACTGAGATTGACGGCCAGTTCAGTTTGCCGCTCGCTAATTTTACGGCGAAATTTTCATTAGTCCGGCTCGAAGATTCTCGCGTCCGCTTCGAGCTAAGCTCGCTAAAGCTAGTGATGACGGGAACACTCGCGGGCAATGAAATCGACGGCGAGGCCGAAGTGCCAGGCACCAAAGGCCGCTTTCATCTGGTGCGCATCAAGCGCCTCGCGCCCGAGATTTGGACGAGCTATGTCGGAGCCTATCGCTTCCGGAACGGCGACTTTCTGCTGATCGACAGTTTCGCAGATACTCCTGACACCTTGTTCGCAACGGATGTGAAATCCGGAGAAGTCCGCGCGATGTTTCCAAAATCAGACACAGAATTCATCGGCGGACCGGCTCTGTTTGTACCGTCTCCGACTCGTCAGACAATCAACTTTCGGCGCGCAGGGGCTCATGTAGTCGGACTGGATTTTAAGGGCGCTCAGCAGCCCATCGCGTATGCTGCTCGAATTCCCATACGCCACGAAGAGGTTCGTTTCAAGAACGGTGACGTAAAACTTGCGGGTACGCTGCTTATCCCCGAATCGAAGGGACAGCGACATCCAGCCATCGTATTTACCCATGGCGGTGGGCCTGCGTTGCGCGAGCTGTTTTGGGGTCTTGGGTACTTGTTTGCGGCGCGAGGGTTTGCCGTCCTCACTTATGACAAGCGAGGCGCCGGCGAATCGACCGGTAACTGGCGCGAGGCGAGCTTTGAAAATCTCGCCGATGACGCAGTGGCGGCAGCGAAGCTGCTTCAATCTCGAAGGGACATAAATCCCAGGCAGATCGGCTTTTGGGGTCTGAGTCAGGGAGGATGGATTGCTCCGCTGGCCGCTTATCGCTTTGCAGACTCCGCTTTTGTGATCGCCTTATCAGGAGGCGGGCTGTCACCCGCTGATCAGGAGTTGTTTGACACCGAATACGAGTTGCGAAAAGCCGGCTTTGCTTCGAGTGAGATCAACGACGCCATAACTTTTCAAAGATTGAAGAACGATATCATTGTTTCAAAGGACAAATGGGAACAGTACTCAAAAGCACGGCTCACGGCGAAGGACCAGAAATGGTTTCGCTTCCCGGGTGTAGATATTCGTGGACCGGAACGCATCGACGATCCTTTCTGGGCGAACCTGCAGCGGTTTTATGTTTATGATCCGGCACCAACTTTGCGCGCTCTGAAGTGTCCGCTGTTGGCGATATTTGGCGAGCTGGATACGCCTGAGGCTGTCAAAGCGAATGTTGACGCGATCAGACAAATCCTGGGCCCAGCCGGCCAACGGGATTACACGGTTAAGGTTTATCCGCGAGCGCGGCACAATTTGATGGAGGTGCCAAGTGACCAGCCCGACGAGTACACGCGCCTCAAACGATTTGCGCCCGGCTTGTTCGAGGCTATGGTCGATTGGACAACAAGGAAGGTCCATCCGGGTGCCCAAAGAAGAACTTAGGGGACTCTGAATGGTAGGCGCGTGGGGACTTGAACCCCAGACCTCTGCCGTGTCGAGGCAGCGCTCTACCAACTGAGCTACGCGCCTATTCGGATGTATTAGGCCGTAGCGCCATTGATGTGTCAAGGTAGTGCTCTACCCCTGAGCTACGCGCCTAAACTTTTCAACTAATCGCTTCTTCACGAAGCGAGAAAGTAGCAGAGGCCCGAAAGTAACAAAGGGCTTGCGGGAGTGTCAAGCGCGATGGTGTAACGCTGGTGCATAAGCATCATCGCAATAACTGTCCGCAGATTACGCAGATTACGCAGACCAAGGTAGACAAAAGCTGGATTGGAATTGAATTGCATTTGAATCTGCCGAATCTGTGTAATCTGCGGATAGTCATCGTCGGTACTCTAAACACCCACTAGGCGCGGGTTGACTCGCTTAGCGTCTCCCACTCCTCGTAGAGTTGGCGCAGTTTGATTTCAGTGTCGCGGTACTCATTGCTCAGCTTGATTAGACGTTTAGAGTCGCGGGCAACTTCAGGCTGGCTCATCTCGTCTGAAAGCTCTTTTAGCCTTTGCTCGGCCATGACAATCTCCGCTTCGATCACTTCGGATTTGCGTGGGTCGACCTTCTTGACGACTTTGACGCGGGAGGATTTTCCTGGAGAGCCGGACGGTGCTGACTTGTGTTTACTGTGTCTCGACCCATCCGCTATTGCGGACGGTACTGACTTCTTTTTCCCATCTGTTACAGCAGCCGGCGCTGACTTCTCTTTGTCACGTCTAAATCCCTCGGCGGTCGTGGAGAGGACTGACATATCAGCCGCGGTTCGCGCTGCTTTCCAATCGTGATACTCAGTGTAGTCGCCGTCGTAATGCTCGGCCCTGCCCTCGCCTTCGAGCGCCAGAATCTGGGTCGCAACCCGATCCAGAAAATATCGATCGTGGCTGACGGTAACAATAGTGCCTTCGTAAGCAGCCAGCGCCTCTTCCAATGCCTCGCGAGAAGGAATGTCCAGGTGATTTGTAGGCTCGTCGAGCACCAGCACGTTCACGCGCGAGTAGATAAGCTTCGCCAGGGCCAGTCTTCCCTTCTCTCCGCCGGAGAGATCGCTGATATGTTTGTAAACATCATCGCCAGTGAATAAAAACTTGGCCAGAAACGATCGCAGCTCTCCGGCAGTTGCAGAAGAAGGAGCAACACGGCGCAGCTCCATAATGATTTCGTTGCGGTCGTCGAGGTCTTCGAGCTGCTGCGCGTAGTAACCAATCTTCGTCTTCGAGCCCCAGCGCAACTCTCCCGCGAGTATCGGTAGGGTGCCGAGAATTGTCCTGAGAAACGTAGTCTTGCCGGAGCCGTTTGGGCCAATTATGCCGAGGCATTCACCTCGCCGCAGAATAAATGAGATATCGCTGGCCAGAACTTTGTCGGGGTAGCCTACCGAAGCTTGATCCACGGTCAACACGTAATTGCCCGCGCGCTCGATCCCCTGCAAACGAAAATTGCCCGAAGACTGATCGGCCCGAACACCTTCCAGGCGTTCGAGCTTTCCCAACATCGTTCGCCGCGATTTTGCTTGTTTGGTTTTTTGTCCGGCGAGATTGCGTCGAATGAACTCTTCCGTCTTTGCGATTAGCTGCTGCTGGTTCTCGTAAGCGCGCTGCTGAGCCTCACGGCGTTCTTCACGCTCGACCAGAAACGCCGAGTAATTGCCGGTATAACTAGTGGCGCGGCCATTTTCGAGTTCGATGATCCGGCGACAACAGCGGTCGAGAAAGTATCGATCGTGACTGATGATGACGTAGGCGGAAGCATAGGTCTGAAGAAATTCTTCAAGCCACTCGACCACGGTTACATCCAGGTGGTTAGTCGGCTCATCCAGCAGCAGCACCTCAGGTTCAGCCAGCAGAAGGCGCACCAGGCCGAGGCGGTTTTGCTGCCCGCCGGAAAGCTTCTCGGTTTCCAATGACCACGTGTCCCGATCGAAGCCCAGGCCTTGCAGGATTGCTTCGGCCTTTGCGGCATACGCGAAGCCGCCCTCGCGCTCAAACTGGTGCTGTAGATCGCTGTATCGCGCGAGCACTTTTTCCAGATTCGCTCCAGCCACCGCCATGCGATGCTCAAGCTCGTGCATCTCGTGCTCGATCTGTTGCAGGTAGCCAAAAGCGGCGAGGGCGCATTCGTGTACGGTTGAGCCAGGCTCAAACTTGATGTGCTGCTCCAATAGCCCCAGCTTTACGCCGCGAGCCCGTACTACTTCACCGCTATCAGGTGTTTCTTCCCCGTTGACCAGACGAAAGATCGTTGTCTTACCGGCGCCATTGCGTCCCACCAAACCAACGTGCTCGCTGGGATTTACCTGTAGGGCGGCGCCGCGCAAGACGTCTTGCGCTCCGTAGGATTTGTAAACATCAGAAAGGCGAAACAGCATGATTCAGCCTGGCACAAAAGTAGTTCGAAAAGTCCGCTCAGCGGACGAGCAACAAAGTCACCGCGGCTTCGCCGCGTGATGTGCGGAAGGTATGTGACCTTCCGACCAAGTTTCAATTCTCATTAGGGCTCTGCCCCCATCAAAATCCATTTGGGGCTGAGCCCCGAAAATGCTTACCAATTTGCCGGAAGGTCGGAGACCTTCCGCACATCAGGCGGCAAAGCCGCGAACACACAAAACGGGTGCGGACTTCTTGCATGGTGCCCGCACCCGCCGTCGGATGAATCCTTCGTCCGGCAAATTACTTCGGCGAAGCTTTTCTGGCCGGAGTCGCCGTCGCGCTGGCTGCCGGTGACGGACTTGCCGGCGTTGGTGTCGCTGTCGAGGCGGCCGGACTTGCCGCCGCCGGCACGCCTTCGCGTGATGCAGGTCGCAAGCCCAGGTTGCTGGGAGTATTCAGCATGTTGCTGGCCAGATTATTGACGACTTTCGCTTCGCTCAGTGCTACCTCAAGCAACGCGCCATTCAGAATGTCCTTTTGCGCGTTTACCAGTGACTGCGTGATTTGCTGTCGTACGTTGGGACTCTCGAGCGTGAGGTTCTCGTTCTGTAATCGCCGCTCTGCGAGCTTGAAGATGTACCAACGACTGCTGACTTGCTTTGGCTCTGTGAAGCCGCCAATCTGCATGCTGCCCATGAACTGATCCGTAAGCTCCTTGGGAAATCCCGTCTGCTTCAGCCGATCTTCGCTGAAGAATCCAATATCGCCACCGCGCACCAGGCTGTCAGGATCTTCACTTCGCGCCCGCGCCACAGTTGCGAAATCGGCGCCACTCTTTAACTGTTGGTAAACGTTGTCGATTTTTAGTTTTGCTTCCGACTCATTCTTGGCGTCGTTCTGAATTCCCTGACTGGAGTTGTCGGCCGGATCGACGATGATGACCGCCAGCGCAACGCCGCGCGCGCTGACAAACTGCTGGCGGTTGTTATTGTAATAATCCTCAACTTCGCGGTCGCTGATCACTATCTTGCCGTTATATTTTTCCTGGAGATTTCTGATCGCGATGTCCTTGCGGGCTTCTTCCCGCAACCCTTCATTTGTCAGGTTCTGCTGTTTCAGTTGCTTTTGAAAATCCTCTTCGGACATTCCGCCCTGCTGCTTCTGCTGATTGATGGCGGTAGTGATTTGCTCTTCGTTGGGCAGCAGGCTTTCCTTCTGCGCGCGTTGGTAGAGCACCTCTCGCTGAATCAAACTATCGAGCACTTGCAGGCGCGCCTGAGCCAGCTGCAACGGAGACAGCTGGGTCTGTTGCCCCTGCGTCTGTTGGGTAATCAGTTTTTCTACTTCAGCCAGCATTATATTCTTGCCGTTAACGGTTGCGGCCACGGTGTTATCGGTGCTTGAGCTGCTGCCACCGCCCGCCTGATTACAGGCAATAGAGGCCAGGGCAATAAGGGTCGCGACGGTTACGAGGCCCACTTTCGTGAAAAATTTGTGCACTTGATTTCTGCTCCTTAAGTACTAAGTGTTTGTTCCTGCTCCCATCGATCCTGAGCGTCGGTGCTTGACCGCGCGGAAACCTGTTTGTTATAAGTTCTCGTTTTGAATTACACGTACCGACGTAACTGTAACTATTAAGCAATCTAACGGGCGCCGTTCGCCCCGGAGGTATTCAATCATGGCTAAACGCTGCGAAGTATGCGGAAAAGCGCCCCAATTCGGCAATAATGTTTCTCATGCAAACAATCGAACCCCACGCCGCTTCAATCCGAACCTGCAATCCATCAGGGTCCAGCTGCCGCAGGGCGGCGCCAAACGCATGAAGGTATGCACTGGCTGCATTAAGGCTGGTAAAATTGCGAAGGCAGCCTGACGACGGGACGAAGCGAAGATTTTCCATTTGTCATTTCTCATTTTTCATTTTTCATTACTAACGTCGCTCGATCGTTAGGGACGCAGCCTCAGTAGTTCATGACTGCCTGCCTTAGTTGTTAAGAGCTGCGCGATCAGTTCAGGAGCAAATGAAAAATGAGAAATGACAAATGGAAAATCTTCTTTTCGTCTTTCACCCTTCCCTTCATCCCCCAACAACAGCGACCGCATCGATTTCGACCCTCGCATTCCGCGGCAATCCAGCCGCAGCCACTGTTGCCCGCGCCGGCGGCTCTTTACTGAAAAAGCGCCCGTAGACTTCATTCATCGCGGCAAAATCGCTCATGTCCGCCAGAAAGACCGTTGTCTTTACGATCCGGTCCAAACCAGCGCCCGCGGCTTCCAGTACCGCCGATAGATTGCGCAACACCTGCTCTGTTTGCTCCGAGATCCCGCCGGCCACGAACTCGCCGGTGGCCGGATCGGTCGGTATTTGTCCCGAGGCAAAAATCAGATTGCCGGCGCGCACTGCCTGTGAATATGGCCCGATGGCGTGCGGGGCGCGGTCAGTTTGGACAATCTCTTTCACAGTCACGATCAGCGCTCTTCCCGGTTATCAAAGCAAAGCGCGCATTCTAACAGAAAGAATTGGCGAGCGGCAAAGGCCGGGACATAGTATTCGTTCAGGATGGACTTCCGATCTCTCATTCACACCGTGGCTTCAGCCCGGTGACCACGCAGCTTCTTATCAAAACGCAGAACCGTTTCAACGGTTTACTCTTTCATTACAGTGCCATAAGCAGCCTGAAACCGTTAAAACGGTTCGGTGAAAGTTGGTAGCATTCCTCCACCTGGCTCAAGCCAGGTGTGAATGAGAAAAGGGTCCCACTTCAAACTGAACTAGCCGGAGTCGTAGCGTCCTAAGGTCGCGGTGAAGACGATCAAGCCGCGCCCTGTAATCGCTCCACATCAAGCACGCCGGGCACGCTCTTAATTGAGCCGATTACCTTATCGAGATGCTTTACGTCGAAGACTTCCACCGTTACCTCTATGCGGCCGCGCTCATCGGAAGCAACACTGGCCCGCGCATCGCGAATCCCGGTCTTCATATCGGAAATCGCCCCGGTGATTCCCGCGATCATCCCGGTACGGTTCTCCGTAATCGCCAGCAGCTTGACGGCGTAGGCCGTTTTGTCGGGACTGCCCGCCCATTCGACGGCGACGATTCGTTCCGGGTTCACCATCAGTTGCTTGACGTTTTTGCAGCGCTCGGTGTGGACAGCGACGCCTTTGCCCCGGGTAATGTAACCGATGATTTCTTCACCGTGCAGAGGATTACAACACCGCGCCCGGTTCACCATCAGATCGTCGACTCCGCGCACGACGATCGAATCGTCGCCCAGCCGAATCAGTCGCTTCACCGCCCGCACGCCAGTGCGCAGTCTGGATTCTTTTTGCGTATCGAGCTGGGCGAACTGCTCGGGGCCAAGGTACTTGGAAATGACATTGCGTGGAACAAGCTTGCCGTATCCGATCGCTGCCAGCAGATCCTCAACTCGGCCGTATCCATATTCACCGGCAATGCGTTGAAAGTCGCCGTTGCTGTCGCTTAGCAGTTTCTTCACCGACAACTGAAACCGGCCCGCTTCTTTCTCGAACAGCTTGCGGCCAATCTCGATGGATTCGGCTCGCTGTTGTTCCGCCACCCAGTGGCGCACACGGTTGCGGGCCCGCGAGGTAACGATGAAGTTCAACCAGTCGCGGGAAGGATGCGAGCTGGCCGTGGTCAGGATTTCCACCACGTCGCCATTCTGGATCTGCGATCGCAGCGGCACAATTCGCCCATTAACGCGCGCACCCGTGCAGGTGTTGCCCACCTCCGAGTGAATCATGTACGCAAAGTCAACCGGGGTAGCGCCACGCGGCAACTGGATTACTTTCCCCATCGGCGTAAACGCATAAACATCCTTTGGGTAAAGGTCCAGCTTTAACGAGTCAAGAAAGTCTCTGGAATCCTTTACTTCCTGCGTCCATTCGACCAGCGAGCGCAGCGCCTTCAAAGCCTGATCGTCGTCGCGAGCTCCACGTTTTCCCTCTTTGTATTTCCAGTGGGCCGCCACGCCTTCCTCAGCGATTTGATGCATGTCTTCGGTGCGAATCTGGATTTCGAATGGCTGGCCCTTAGAGCCGATGACCGACGTGTGCAGAGACTGGTAGAGGTTATCGCGGGGTGTCGCAATCCAATCCTTAATTCTGCCCGGCACCGGCTTCCAGATGTTGTGAACCACACCCAGGGCAGCGTAGCAGTGCCGAATCTCGTTTGGCGTGATGATGCGGGCGGCCACCAGATCATAAACCTGATCGAGATCTATCTTCTGACGTCTCAACTTTTTCCAGATCGAATACAATCTTTTGACCCGGCCCTCGATCAGGACGTAGGGAATTCCCGCCTCGTGCATGTTTTCTTCGATGACCGAAGTGACTCCGTCCAGGAACTTTTCATTTTCGATGCGGCGCTTTTCAAGTTGAGCAGCGAGGTCGCGATAATCTTCCGGATGAAGGTTTTGAAAAGCGAGGTCTTCGAGTTCGCCACGAAGTTTGCCCATGCCCAGCCGGTGAGCGATAGGCGCAAAAATATCCATCGTCTCCTGGGCAATACGCTTTCGTTTGTCGGCGCTGAGATATTGCAGCGTGCGCATGTTGTGCAGGCGATCAGCCAACTTGACCAGCACGACGCGCACGTCATCCACCATGGCCAGCAGCATCTTGCGCACGTTTTCCGCCTGCTGCTCCTCGCGCGAGACATTGCTGATTTGCGCGATTTTCGTAAGGCCGTCTACGAGGTGCGTAATTTCTTCGCCAAAGTACCGGCGAATCGTTTCCAGATCGACCAGAGTGTCTTCGACTACATCATGCAAAAGACCCGTGGAAACCGAGACGGCATCAAGCCGCATGTCCGCCAGAATGTTCGCCACCTCGAGCGGATGGACCAGATACGATTCTCCTGAAGCACGCTTTTGTCCTTTGTGTTCGCGAGCAGAGAAAAGATAAGCCCGCCGCAGCAAGTCAAGATCGGCCTGCGGGTGATTGCGGCGAACCTTATCGACGATGTCTTCGATACGAATCATGGTTCAGCGAATAGTAACCGCTCCCGGTTTGATGCCGGATTCCAGTCTTTGGTCACTGCTCTTTGCCCTTTCAGCCCGGTTGGAAGTTGACCAACTAAAAGCTAAAAGGTCAAAGGCCGAAAGATCAACAACCAATTATAGCAATAGGTGATGCTCGACTGGATAGTCGAGCATCACCTATGGCGAAGGGGGTATAAGTTCTCCGGCTGTCTGCGGGCCCGATTTGATTAACCGGCTGGAGTAGCTGCCTGGATAGCCTGTTCCTCTTTCTTCCTTCTTTCGTCGCTCAGTACTGTGGCGCGCTTTCTGGCCTCGTCTGCCTGTTTGCTGTACTGGGCCTTCTGATCCAGTTTGCCATCCATCTCGGCAAGCCTGGCCGCCTCGACTAAGAGGTTGGTCTTATAAGACCAGGCCGATTCGTTGTTGGGATCTAATTTGATCGCCTTCTCGGCTTCTTCCAAACCGCGGACGACGCACATATGGGCGGTATCAAAATCCTTCTGATCTTTTGGCTTCTTGAATACAACTGCCTCTTTCGAGACCACCTTGTTCTCCGGCAGCTCAGTAATCTTGTAGGAACAATTCCAATCCTGGCCGGCCAAAATAGCAAATGCTTCCGCGCGTTTTTCCGCCGGCTGGTTGGCGTCATTCGCGCGTTGCGCGATCCAATCGCGCAGCTTCTGTTCCTCCTTGATCGCTCCGTAGAGGGCGGCTACCGCTTTGTATGCTTCTTCGTTGGCAGGGTCGTTCTGAAGTATCTGTTGATAGGCGGCAATAGCTTCGCGCGCCTTGGCTATGTTTTCCGGGGTGTCAACGCCGGACTTGTACTGTGAATGGATTGTACGAGCGACGAAAATTGGCGCGGTCTTGTTATTTGGATCCAGCGCCATCGCTCTTCTGGCGTGCTGCTCTGCTTCTTCGAAACGACCCTCTTTATAAGACCTCGCAGTTTCGTTCAGCTCATTCTTAGCCCGTATTTTGTTTACGAGCGAGCAGCCGGAGCTGGAAACGACAAGCAGCCCCAGGCCTACGATTGCCACTCTGGTCTGAGAGAGTTTCATCTGTTCAAGGCTCCATCTCTTTGTATCGGACATAGCAGCCGGTTAAGAGGCTACGGGCCCGAAGTCCGGCCCCGCCTCGCCAACCTGTCGCCGTTCTAAGAGGGCAAATCGTCCACTTGCAAGCCCACCGGATTGGCGCCGGCGCCTTTTATGGCATCGATCACTTTTACCACATCGCCATATTTCACAGACCGCGGGGCCTTTACAAAGACGGTCTTTTCGATTCGCTGGTCCTCCGGGAGATTAGGCTGGCTTTCCATTCCCGGCTTGTAAGCACGCTGCTCTTTCCGCAGTTGAAATACCTGTACCAGCTTCTGGCTAAGGGCGGCGGTATCGTTGACCGAGCCCATGCTGTCCTGATTCAGCTTTAGCTGCAAGTCGGGGGAGATCGTCACCACCAGCGTCAAGGGATTTGGTTTTAGCAGGCTGGTGTCTTCGTGTGGGTCACGCTGGGAAGGAATATCAGCCTTGAAACGACTTGGCTTTAGTGGCGTGACCACCATGAAAATAATGATTACCACCAGAAGCACGTCGATCAGCGGCGTGACGTTGATGTATGGGACGGCACGAGCGCCGCCACCGGTAGACATCCCCATAATATTTACTCCTCGGTTACTAAGGCTACTATCTCAAACGAGCTGCGCCGGAGCTCAGAAACTTTACGTTGCCGGAGCGGTCGCACCGGCGCTCTTCTTTTTCTTGTCGGCTACCAGGCCAATCTTATCAACGCCCTTTTCGCGAACAGCATTGATGACGTTGACTACTTCGCCGTAGCTGACTCCGATGCCGCTCTTAACATAAACGATCCGGTCCTCTTCCTTTTTCTTCTCGAGCGCTTTCTCAACTTCGGTCTTCAAGTCGTCCAGGCTGACTCTCTTTTTTCCCAGATAGTATTCTCTATCATTCGGGATTGAGATGATGACTGCTGACTCTTTGTTGATATTGGTGTCTTCGTCCGCGAACTTCGTCTCGCGCGGAATCGCCACCGTAATGCCCTGTTGCAGGAAGGGGGTAACCACCATGAAGATGATCAACAGCACCAGCATGACGTCCACCATCGGCGTAACATTGATTTCGGATTGTAAACCGCCTCCACCACCACCTGACATGCCCATAAGAAAACTCCTTTCGAGCTACTGCTGAACAAGAGGCGTTGCGCGACGCCTGGAATGCGCCGTGCCCAACACCCCTCGCCCTCGAAACGCAAAGGCTACGGCTTCAATTGCCGCGTGCGGTTCTTAATAAAATAGTCCACCAGCTCGGAAGCGGAGTTGTCCATTTCCACAACAAATCCGTCCACCTTGCCGGTAAAGTAATTGAACAGCCACACTGCCGGCACCGCGACCACCAGACCGAGCGCCGTGGTGAACAGGGCCTCGGAAATTCCGCCGGCTACCGCGGCGATACCTGCTGTCTCGGCGTTTTTCATGCCGCGAAAGGCATTGATGATTCCGAACACCGTGCCAAACAACCCGACGAACGGCGCCGTCGAGCCGATGGTCGCAAGTCCGGAGAGGCCGCGGCGAAATTCAGCCGTCTTAATGGCTATAGCCCTCTGCAAGGCACGCTTTGACGCCTCGATTTCTTCGCCGGAAAGCTCAGTCGATTGCTCGTGGGCGCGGAACTCCTGCAAGCCACTGTTAACCACCATTGCCAGGTGCGATTTCCGATGTTTGTCGCTGATGTTGATGGCTTCTTCAATGCGGTCGTTCTTGAGGGCCTGGGCCACGCGCGGGGCGAATTCGCGCGATTGTTTCTTGGCGGCAGTGTATGTCAGATAACGCTCGACCATAATCGCAATCGAATACACGGACATGATCAGCAGAATGATCACAACAGTGATGGCCACGCCACCCATGTTTTTCACCATTTCAGTGATCGTGAATTCGTTGCCGCCGGCGGCTGGCGTAGGGCTGGGAGTAGCTTGCTGCCACAGCAGAACAAAAAACCCGAGCGCTTTCGTTCCGAGAAGACTGGTTAGAATAGTCACGGTTAACCCCTCCAAAGGTTTCTAAATTGATAGCAAACAGGCCAAAGCGGAAGACACCAGATCATCCTTTGGTCCCTTCCGCTATGCCGTCGTTATTGAGTGAAGTTATAAACTATCACGCCATTTACCTTGACTGGTTGGCCTGAAAGCTTTGTCGGCGAGAACTTCGACGCCCGCGCAGCAGCTACGGCTGCCGCCCGCAACAGTGGGTGACCGGAAACTGCACTCGCCGAAATCACATTTCCGTTCTCGTCGATTAGTACCTGGACCTGTACCGCACCGGAGGCGTGAGCGCTACGCGCAATCGCCGGATATGGCGGCGTCACCAGGCGCACAGCTCTTCCATTTAGCACCCCACCCGAGATGGGAGCATGCGGCGTTGGCTTGGGAGGTGGCGGCGGCTCATCAGAAGCGATACTAACTTTTGGCGCAGTCCCCAGGCCCGTTCCCGTTCCTGAGCCCGCCGCCATGGGCGCGATCGCGTTGGAATCAGAGCCACCGATCACAGTCTGCACTCCTCTGCGCACCGGCGGGACATCGCTAGCCTTGGCCGAAATTGTTTTCGGCACCAGGTCTGTCCGGGTAACGTCGGCGATCAATTCTCTGCGGACGTCAACCTCCTTGTTGATGTTCACTTTTTCGGTCGGCTTCGGCGCCTCCGCCGTCTTTGGCTGATCCGGAACAATAACCGGGGCAACCAGCGACGTCAGCTCGAGGTTTTGAACATCAAGTTGAGCGTTGTACCAAAGGATACCGGCAACAAAGAAAGCCACCCCCAGTATCACGTAAACCCCGGCGGTAACCAGAAGAAACGAGCCTTTTCGCGCAGTGTCTTCTCTGTGCGAATTAGACTCGACCAGATTCTCAAACATGTTTATTTCCTCCCAATTCCGGTGCCAAAAGGATCAGGGGTCAGAATCAACTCTGGAAAATACTCTGCTCAGACGCCGCCTTCGCGCCCGCTTGAACTCTGACAAAGATTGAAGGGGAAGCAGCGGAGGGCCTGGCGCTCTTGAGCTCGCCGAATAGTTGAAAGCCAGCCACTGGTGCGAGATGCACACAAAACAACTGGCCAGTTCAACATAGACCACCGTGCGACCCGATCTTAGTTTTTGAAACGGGGCACGAAACTTGGCGTATTTAATTGGCCAGCAACGGCCGAAGTCTATGCCCCGAAGCTTGGGAAAGTCAAGCAGAAAATCGAAGATAACTAACTTAAATAAATGCTAATTGAGCGGAAAGCTTAAGCAGTGTTTTCTCTTGTCTGTGACCGCATGGCGGCAGTACCCACAGCCTGTTCCCGCTTGCGCCTCGCTCCTGAACCTCGATCGCCGGTCGAAATCCCGCTCTTTGAAGGAGGCGTTGAGATCCTGTTCGCTCTTTCAAGTCTTTGTTCCCACCAAACCATAATCGGGCTGGCAATCGCGACTGAAGAATAAGTTCCAAAAGTAATGCCAACCAGCAGGGCCAGGGAGAAGCCATGTAGTACTTCCCCGCCGAAGATCACCATCGCCAGTACCGAGAGAAAGACGAGACCGGATGTGATCACCGTGCGCGAGAGCGTCTGATTAATTGAATCGTTGGTTATCTTGTAAAGCGAATCACGGCGATGTAGCTTACGGTTTTCCCGAATGCGATCGAAGACGACGATGGTGTCATTGACGGAGAAGCCAACCAGCGTCAGCAAGGCTGCGATCACCGTCAGGCTGATCTCCCACTGGAATATCGAAAAGAAACCGAGTGTGACAAGCACGTCGTGAAAGACTGCGATCACCGCCGCCGCCCCGTAAGTCCATTCAAAACGAAACGCGATATAAACCAGGATCCCCACCAGCGCCGCCAAAGTTACAGCAATCGCCTGATTCCGCAACTGTTGTCCGGCGACCGGGCCTACCGCTTCCGTGCCAACGATTTTGTAAGCGGCGTTTGGATCTTCACTCAAAGCTTTTCTTGGATCCGCTTCGGGGCCGAACTTGTTCAGAGACTGCCGTACCTTCGCGCGCCCTACGTCGACTTGCCCGGCCTCCTCTGCGGAGCTATCGCCCGCCGGACCTTCCAGCGGCAGCTTAATCAATGCTTCGTCCGGTTTGTCGACGGCGGGCTGCACGATCGCATCAGCCACGCCCCGGGCGGTGAGCGCAGCATGAATCGCTTCCGCGGGCGGCCGCTGTTTGAACTTAACCGTGACCACCGTGCCGCCTTTGAAATCCACGCCGAGGTTAAAGGCGCGGCTGGCCTGCGGATCCTTGCGATGTTTCAACTCCCTGACGGTGGCGGAACCAAGCCCCGCCAGCATGAGCAGAATCGAAACGCCAATGAACCAGCGACGGTTTGCCAGCCAATCGATACTAACGTTTTTGAAAATTTGAACCATGACAAACTAAATGCTGAGCGACTCCATCCGCCGTCCCTTGCGACTCAACAGCCACATGAAAATCGTACGTGAGACATAAACTGCCGAGAAAAGATTAACCAGCAGCCCGATCACCAGGGTGACGGCAAAGCCGCGAATGGGTCCCGTGCCAAACACAAACAGGAACAACGACGAGACGATCGTCGTAACGTGCGTATCGATGATGGTGACAAATGCATGCCCAAAGCCCTGCTCCACCGCAGAAGGAATAGTCTTGCCGGTGCGCAACTCTTCCCGAATGCGTTCGAAGATCAGCACGTTCGAGTCCACCGCCATGCCGATCGTCAGAATCATGCCGGCGATGCCCGGAAGGGTCAGCGTGGCGCCGAAAAGTATCAGACCGGCGATCATCAGCAGCATGTTCAGCAGCAGGGCCACGACGGCGTTCACGCCGGAGCCGCGATAGTAAAAGAGCATGAAGGCCACCACGAAGGCCAGGCCATAAACTGATGCTTTAACTCCGGAGCGAATCGAATCAGCTCCCAGGCTAGGGCCGACCGTACGCTCTTCCTGATACTCGATCGGCGCCGGTAATGCTCCCGAGCGCAGGGTTAGCGCCAGATCGTCGGCTGATTGCTTGGTGAAGCGGCCGGTAATCTCTCCGGAATCGAAAATTTGCGATTTAATAAAAGCGATCGACTTCACTTCATCATTGAGGACGACGCCCATGTACTCGTTAACATTGGCACCCGTCCAGGGCCCGAACTTGTCGGCGCCTGATTTCTTCAACGAGAATTGGATCTGGTAATCATCACCGCCGCCGCCGCGGCTGGATGTTGCCGAAGCAGTTCGCAACTCGCTGCCATCAACGATCGCCGGCGATTCAACGATTACCCAACGCTTCTGTTTTTGGGCATTCGCATCCGTCGGAGGCTGGCCGCTCGCGGTCGGCTCGTCGCGTTCAGCGTAGGGCAATACGCGGCGATTCGCCGGAATCGTGCCGCCGCTGCTCACTTTGGCAATCGCCTCTTCTTTGGTCGCGAAGGTGTCATGGGGAGCAGGACTAGGAGGGCTGACAACATGGACTAACTCCAGATGAGACTGCCCTGCCAGCAACGTTTTCACACGTTCAGGATCCTGTATGCCAGGCATCTGCAGCAGAATCTGGTGCGAGCCCTGAGCTCCGTGATGCTGAAGAGTTGGCTCTGTAACACCGACCGCGTTAATGCGACTCTCGATAATCTTTAGCGCTTGTTCCGTCGCCTGATCTGCCAGCATGCGCTGGGCCGCCGCGGTGAGGCTCCAGCTCAGCGTGTCACCAGACGCGGAGTAAGACCATCCGACGCGATCGCTTAAGTCGACTTTCTTTTCAATGGCTTCCTTTATCTCGCCAACTTTCGCTGGATCACCCGCGGTCAGCACGACGCGATAGTTTCCTCCGGTGGTTTCGGCGTGGCCTTCCTTGATCTCAAAGCCGGCATCCTTCCCCGCGTTTTGTGCGGCGACCGCATCGTCTTCGGTCAAGCGCTTCAGGTATTCATCTGTCTTCACGCGCATCACCAGATGCGAGCCGCCCTTTAGGTCCAGACCCAAATGAATGTTCTGGGCCAATGTGTTTTTGATGCCGGTAAAAGTGAAGTCGTTCAAATGAGGACGCCGGCCGTGCGGGGCCAGGACAATGTAAAAGCCGAGCAGCGTAACTATGCCGATGATAATTGTACGCTGAAGCAGATTCTTTTTCTTCATAAACCGTTGTGGTGGCACAGACTTCAGTCTGTGATCCCGCGTCAGAAGTCACAGACTGAAGTCTGTGCCACTCCGCTACTACTTTGTCTCTTCCGGTTCCACCGCCGCCACCGCCGAGCGCGCTATCTCGAGAATCGTTTTATCCGCGCTTCTGATCAGAAAGCTGGTGTCACGCGCGGCGGTAATAGTTCCAATGATCCCGCCCGTGGTTACAATGCGATCACCCGCCTTCAACTCGGCGATAGTTGATTGCAACTCCCGTTGGCGCTTTTGCTGCGGCCTGATCATAAGGAGGTAAAAGACCCCAAACACCAGCATCATCGGAATCAGTAATCCGAAGCCGGCTCCGCCGCCCTGCAGTAGCATCAAAGCAATGGTCATTTATATTTTATCGCTCCCGATTACGAAAAAGCGCCGCCGTGTGGCAAATTCAACCGGCCGGCGAGGCAATGGATAATTCACGACTCTTGACAAGAGCGGAGCATTGTCAAACTCATGCCACGCCCGAGAGAATACTCTCTGTGTACTCTTGTCGAAAACTTGTGAATTCGCCAGACCGGATAGCTTGCCTGACACGTCTCATAGTGTCAAGGAAGAACGCAAGGTTGTGGTGCGTCAGGAGGATGCCGGCAAGCATTTCACCCGACATATATAGATGACGCAGAAACGCGCGCGAGTGACGCCGGCAAACAGAACAGGCACACGCCTGATCGAGAGGCCGTTCGTCGCGCGTCCATTGCGCGTTTTTCACATTCAGTTTGCCCCGCGAGGTGAAGGCCTGGCCAGTGCGGCCATTACGGGTTGGCAGCACGCAATCGAACATATCAATACCGAGAGCCACGGCTTCGATCAGGTCTTCCGGCGTGCCGACGCCCATCAGGTAACGCGGGCTGCCCTCGGGCATCAGCGCCGCCAGCTTCTCGACTACGTCAAACATTACCGGCTTCTCTTCACCCACGCTAAGACCGCCGATGGCATAGCCGTCGAAACCGATCTCCATGGTGCGCGTCAGACTCTCCTGGCGGAGATCGTGATGGGACGATCCCTGCACAATGCCGAACAGCGCTTGAGTTCCTGCGGGCGGGGACATGTTATCCGCAGTCGAAGACTGAGAGCCCGCGCCACTTTGCAAACGGTCGAAAGCGTCTCGCGATCGTTTGGCCCATCGCGCGGTCAGCTCCATGCTGCGGCGCGCCTCTTCGTGCGTTGCCTCACCCGGGGCGCATTCATCGAAAGCCATCGCTATGTCGGCGCCGAGCGCTGCTTGTATTTCCATCGACACTTCCGGCGAAAGAAAACACCGCGCGCCGTCCAAATGTGAACGAAACTCTGTTCCTTCTTCAGTGATCTTCCGCAGCGCGCCCAGGCTCCAAACCTGGAACCCACCTGAGTCAGTCAACACCGGGCGCTGCCAACCGATGAAGCGATGCAGGCCGCCGCACGACTTGATTGTCTCCACCCCCGGCCGCAACCACAGATGATATGTGTTGCCAAGAATGATCTGCGCATCAAGTTCGGCGGATTCCAGGGATTCGAAGCGCACGCCTTTTACCGTGCCCGCGGTGCCGACAGGCATGAACACCGGAGTCTCTATGACGCCACGATGCGTCGTTAAGAAACCCGCGCGAGCCTCGTCGTCGCGAGCGATGAGATCAAATTGGATCGGAGACTTAATCACAGCCAGTTACCTGGAAACCAATGCGCAAATATTCAGAAGATTTTGCCCTCAACAGCACAACAATACAACGAGCGGTCCCGATGAGGTCAGTATCACTCTCATTCACACCTGGCTTCAGCCAGGTGGGGAATGCTATCCAACTTCACCGAACCGTTTTAACGGTTTCAAGGAGCGAATGGAACCATAATGAAAGAGTAAACCGTTGAAACGGTTCTGCGTCTTGGTTGGAGTCCGTGGTCACCGGGCTGAAGCCGCGGTGTGAATGAGAGTGCTACTGACCACGTTGGGACCGCAGCTATCGCCAATTCAGCAAACCGCATCAGCAGAGTCGCACTTAGCAATAAAAAGCCCGGGGCAGCGCCCGGGAAGTTGTGCTCTCCTTAATGACAAAGCGCTGAAGGCGCGACTTTCCTTCGTTCGCTTCTCCCTCTCCCGTTGGGAGAGGGCTGGGGAGAGGGCCTACCGCACAGACCGCTCTAATCCCTCTTCCCCTACCCCTTCTCCCAGCGGGAGAAGGGAAAAAACCGAACTATGCCGAAGACGCTGCAGATGCACTCGCTCCCATAACAGGAAAGCGTATCGTGAAAATCGCGCCGTGACTATCACTCTTTACGTGAACCATTCCCTGGTGCGCCTCCACTAATTCCTTGACCAGCGCGAGCCCGATGCCCAGCCCGCCGTGATGCCGTTTGGAAGAACCGTCCGCTTGTCGAAAACGATCCCATACGTGTGGCAAAAAGTCAGGCGCTATACCCTCGCCGGAATCTTCGACTTCGATTGATATCCAGCGCGTAGTTTCGATCTCGCCGTCAGCAGCGCCATCCTCTTGCAAAAGCTTGGACCGCACTTTGATATGACCGCCTGCCGGCGTGAACTTGATGGCGTTCGTCAGCAGGTTCCACAAAACCTGCTGCACACGCTGCGGATCGTAATCAATTATCGGCAGGTCGCTGGCCAGGTCCAGTTCGATCTCCAGCTTGCGTGCGTCCGCTGTTTGCCTTACGGCCTGCACCGCATTTAGTACCGAAAGATTCATGTCCGAAGGCTTCAGGTCGAGCCGGAATACTCTCCGCTGCAAACGGGACAGATCGAGCAAATCTGAAATGAGACGGGCCAGCGACGAGGTTGCATTTTGAATGACCGCTATGCCGCCGGCAACCTCTTGATCGTTGGCGATCGTTTTGCTTTCCGCCAGCAGCTCGACCCAACCTTTGATGGCCGTCAGAGGAGTGCGCAACTCATGCGACAGCGTTGCCAGGAAATCGTCCTTCAATCGATTCGCTTCGCGCAGCTCTGCAATCAGACGCGCGTTTTCCAGCGTCGCTCCGACCTGCGTTGCAACGGCAGTCAGCAGATCCACGTCGTCGGCAACCCAGTGGCGGCGCCGTTCGGTCTGCAGCGCGCTGAGCGAGCCAATTATGCGACCGTGATGAATGATGGGCACCACGGCGAGACTCTGTAACCCGGTACGCTCAATCAGGTCTTCGACTCCCGCGGCCAGCGGGTGGGTGCGAACATCGCTTACCACCAGCGGTTGCCGGTGCTCTCGAATCCAGTCTGCAATTGGGCTGCGCTCTTCTACTTCAACGTCATCGCTCAGCCTTCCCAGACCCTTGGCATACCATTCCCCATAGATCTTGATGCCGGGGCCGGCGGTCGTTCGGCGCAAAATAGTTTCGTCGCGCCTGTCCTCGTACAGAACGGCGACGCAGCGATCCAGTTCCAGCACCTGGCCCAGGCGTTCCACAACTACTTCGACGCCCTGCTTCAGATCGGCCGATTGCTGCAAGACCAGCATCAAACGATTAACTACAGCCTCCCGTTCGGCCTGGGCCTGAATAGTCGCAAACAGGCGCGCGTTGGCAATCGTCTCCGCAGCCTGGGCGGCAAAGATCTCGAGCAGTTGGGTGTCGCGCTGGCCAAAGCCTCCGGGACGGTTCGCCACGTAAATGAAACCGATTAGCTCGCGCTTGATCAGCATTGGCACGATCAGGATTGATCGCAGGTTGTATGCTGCCAGGAACTGCTGATTGAAACGCTCGTCGTTAGCCGGTTCGTTGGAAAGGAAGGACTCGCCGGTGCGATACACGAGTTCAGTTTCACCGGAACGATAGCTGTACGACCCGGTGGCCACTGGATTCAAAGCAAACTGGAAATCACGAATCATTTCCGGGGGCGTCTGATAGCCAGGTGCTTCGGCGCGCACCAGGCTGCTGCGCCGGTCATAGGTTGCCAGCAGGCACATTTCGCCACCAACCAATTCCGCGATCGCCCGTGTCAGGCGGCCATAAATCTCCGATGCTTCCGTCATAGTCGAGAACGCTCTGGAGATCTTATAAAGGCCTTCCAGCTCTTCGCCGCGGCGGCGGCTCGCTTCATAGAGGCTCGCATTAGTCAGTGCCAGGGAAACCTGCGCCGCAACGGCAGCCAGAACTTTCTTGTCGTTGTCGGTCCAACTACGCGGCTGGTGATTAATGTGCAGCTCTAACAGACCCCTCAGTTCGCCACCGCTGACTACCGGCGCCGCCATCACCGCGCTGACGTCCAGACGAGAATACAAACTCATCAACTCACCTTGCGGCAGGGTTCTGATGTCGTTGACTGCCACCGGCTCTCGCGCCGCGAAGACTTGCTGCGCGAATCTGCTGGTCCGCAGGGGAATGCGCCGGCCTCGCAGCGAAGGAATCTCTTTGCCGGATAAAGATTCATATCCCACAAAGGCGTATTCATCCTGGTCGCTGAACAGCGTCACCTGACAACGATCCGCTTTCAAAGCCTCGCCCAGGGCATCCACCGTCTCCTGCAGAACCAGCGACGGATCGAGAGAACTTGAAAGCTGCCTGCCGATTCGCCCCGCCAGCTCCTCGCGGCGAGCCGCTGCTTCCATGGCGCGCGAACGCTGTTGAGACTGCTCGAGCAGAAGAACCTTTTGGATGGCAATCGCCAGCGGCGGACCAAGCCTTTCCAGCGCCAGCAGATGTTTTCGTCCGTAAGCGTCAGATGTGCGCGAAGTCAGGTTCATGCTGCCGATGGCGCGGTCCCCGGAAAACAGCGGCATGCAAACCGCCGAGTGAAAGCCTTCGCGTTTCAGATCGGAGTAAACGTTGAAGCGCTTCTCATTATCCAGCTCCGGAATGACGACTATTTCCTGCTGCTTCAGGGCCCGTTCCGTAACGGTGCCCTGGAGAGGAGCTACTGCGCCCACTTCCAGCGAACCGGCCTCCTGGCCGGAAAGCGCGAACACGCGCAGGTTCTGGTTTTGATCTTCGCATAAGGCTATTGAGGCGCGATCAAAAGGAACGAGCGCGCGAATCTGCTCGCTGGCCAGTCCGAAAACTTCTTCGATGGTGCGGCTCGAATTAACTGCGGCCACGACGCGGTTGACCACTTCGAGCTGCTCGGTGGACTCTCGCAAGTACTCGAAGAGCCCCTGCATCTCGGTGCTGGTTAGTTCGTCGTGTTCGTTACGTGTGGCCATCGTCATTTCAACTAGCGACTAGAGCTTTGCGATTGAAGACGCTTAGTTCCGATTTGTCATTTGTCATCTTTCATTTTTCATTTTTGTGGGTTCAGCTGAAGTGCCACCTCCAACCTGCATCCCGGCAATGACAAATGAGAAATGTCATTGGTGGGTTCACCTGAGGTGCAGCCTTCAACCTGAATTCGTAATGACAAATGAGAAATGTCAAATGTCAAATGACAAATCAGAACCCCATCGGCCTGATGCCTCCTAACCGAAATAACTAAGATTCTCCAAACTCTACCCTCTCCCCCGCTTACCCTTATGCCGTTCAATGATCCTGATCGGGGTCCCAAAGAAATCAAACTCCTCACGGAGGCGATTTTCCAGATAACGCTCGTAAGAAAAGTGCAGACCGGCCCTCCCACCTGAGGTAAAAACCACAAACGTCGGCGGCCGCATGCTGACCTGGGTCATGTACTGCACGTGTAGACCGCTGATGCCCCGCGGCTGTTCGATTCCCCGTAAAAAGCCATTCAACTGCGACGTTGATATGCGGCGATTGCGCGCTTCGTTGGCGCGCAGGGCCAATGGCAGGAGCTTGTCGACTCGCTGGCCCTTTAGCGCTGAGATCATGATCACCGGGGCCCACTCCAGAAACTTCATTCGCTGGCGCAGATTCCGTTCGAAGGCCGCCGAGGTGCTGGTCTCCTTATTCTCCAGCGCGTCCCACTTATTCACCGCGATGATGATCGAGCAACCTGCCTCGCTGGCGTAGCCCGCAATCGTCGCGTCCAGCCCGGCAACTCCCTGTTCCGCATCGACCACAATGATGGCGACGTCTGCCCGTTCCAAACTCTTTCGCGCCATGATCACGGAAAGCTTCTCTGCCATTTCATCGGTCTTGCCTTTGCGGCGAATGCCCGCCGTGTCAATCAGCCGAAAAGTTTTCTCCGGAGTTTTGAGTAAAGTATCCACTGCATCGCGCGTCGTCCCCGCCATCGGCGAAACAATCACGCGTTCTTCGCCCAGCAGTCGATTCAGCAAAGAAGACTTGCCCACGTTCGGCCGGCCCACAATCGCCAGCCGCAACTCTCGCGTTGGCAGCGCCCGCGTCTCGCCCGCGCTGTCCGCACCGTCCGCACTGTCCGACAAACTTAAGTTTGTCGAAACTTCGCGAAGCGAATCCTCGTCTCCCCGTCTCCCCGTCTCCCCGTCTCCCCCTCTCCCAGTCTCCCCATCTCCCCCTCTCCCCGTCTCCCCTTCCCCCCGACTCTTCACCAACTCATC
>WNGD01000487.1_pt1 | contig 71422 bp, 62 predicted proteins | sample 5400671 | NCBI WGS metagenome assembly WNGD01 (sample SAMN13153369, study PRJNA577476) | soil metagenome | isolation source: 40 cm soil or saprolite under grassland replicate 2 | place: USA:California | collected 2016-06-15
GAGGGTCGGAACTAATTCCTAACAAGCGAGCAGTGTATCGTCACGGGGTCCCTTGACAAGAGAAAAGCTTGCAGGCACAGTAGAACTTACTTAACACATCTACTAGCCCTGCAAGGAGCTTTCCATGACGATCATACCAGAATCTCAGACGTTTGACCAGCACACCTTAACCCTGATGCAAGAGCATGATCCCATCGTGCAACGCTATCGAACGTTCTTTGCGCTCTTTGATTGGAGCGCTGTGCCCGAACCCCCGCTTGACCGCTCCCGCCCTGGGAGGCGCCCCCATCCGCACAGTGCCTATGTCAAGGCGCTCCTGCTCAAGATCAATGAAGGCTTTCACCAGTGCACGCAGGTACGCCGCTTCCTGGTCGAGCACCCGCTGCTGGTGCTGGAACTCGGCTTTCGTCCCGTGCTCGATGTCAAAGAGCCCTATGGCTTTGACGTGCAGCGCACGGTGCCCACCGCTCGCTGGCTCTCCCAACAACAACGGACTCTCACGCAGCCACTGCTGCAAGCCTTGCTCGTGGCCACCGTGCAGGACCTCTGTGCGGAAATCCCTGGGTTAGGCGAGACCGTGGCCTTCGATGTCACCCACCTCTACGCCTACGTCCAAGAGAACAACCCGCGGGCCTACGTCACCGCGCGCTACCACAAAGAGCACCAACCCACAGGCGATCCCGATTGCAAGCTGGGCGTCAAACGCTCGACCAATAAAGAGCAGCCTGATGGCTCGACCAAAGAAGAGAAAGAATACCTCTGGGGCTATGGCTCCGGCGTCGCCAGTGCCACTGTCCCCGGCTACGGGGACGTCGTCGTGGCCGAGTATACGCTGCCCTTCAATGAAAACGATATCACCTACTTCGTCCCGCTTTACATCCGTACGGTAGCCACCCTGGGTTTCTTTCCTACCCATATCACCGCTGATGCTGCTTTCGATGCCTGGTACACCTATCAGATGGTGGTCTATCGCCGTGGCATCGCCGCCATCCCGCTCAACCAGCACGGGCATCCCGAGTCCCAACGTGCTTCCGATGGTGTGCCCTTGTGTGCCAAAGGACTACGTATGCACCCCACCTACCAGTTCTCCCACACCTACGGCTACCTGTCGCAACGCTTTCGCTGTCCGCTGCTCTTTCCTCACGCGAACGGTCAGAGTTGCGACCATCCCCAGTTCCTCAAAGAGAAAGGCTGTGTCAAGGACCTGAACTGGGAGCTAGGCGGACAGATGCGTGTGACGCTGGATCGCGAGAGTCCGCTCTACAAGAGCATCTACACCCAGCGCACCAGTACCGAGCGCATCAACAGCCAGAGCAAAGCACTGGGCATCAAGCGGCCCAAAGTACGCAACCTCCACTCGGTGCGTAACCTCAACACCCTGACCTACCTGGTCATCAATGCCCGCGCCTTGCAACGCGCTCGCGACCTCAATGCCTCCTTGCTCACCACCCAGCTTGGGAAGGTGGCGTAACGACCTGCTGCCGCTGAAGCGCAGGAGCCATCTGAGCCTCTTGACCCCCTCCCTGCCTGAGAAAGGGCACAGCAGGCTGCCTCTCGTCAGGGAAACCTGGTGCTCGTCTCCCATGTCGAGGATAACGATAGACGATTCTTGCTGCATCTGCGAAGCCCCCAGGCACTCTCGTGATCACCCAGGCATGGGGAAGAAACGGCACAGGCGACACAACGAGCATCTCTATAAATGGTGCATCACGTCTTCACATTCGACTGGGAGAATAGTTCCGACTCTCTTCTCCGCATGCCCACCTGGAAGTTGTTAGGCGTGCTGGTTCAGTCAACGCTGCTGATTGCCTTTCGAGATGAGAGATGACGTGGCTGACGGATTATTGTTCGTGTGCAGGCATCGGAATGACACCGAGCTGCCGCATCATGCCTAGATCATCTCGTACTGCCCGATGTTCGATGGCTTTGCCGTCCCGGAAGCGCACGAAATGCATTTGGGCCTGCTGAAAGGAACGACCAGTCGGAGGGATGCCCTGGAAAGGACCTTGATGGGTTCCGCTCATGGTCACGCGACCCGCAACAGTGTCCCCTTCGGCCACCAGATCCTCAATCGTGAAATGCAGATCGGGAAAGGCCGTGCGCAGCATCGTGGCGACCTGCCGCGTCAATTCGGGGCCTCGATTATTCACGCCAGGTGGAACCTCGTGATTGAGGAAGTCAGGGGCAACCAGGTCGTCTACGAGAGCGAGGTTGCCCTGGTTGAACACCTCCTCAAGGGTGCGGCGATAATGCGCCTTGTTTTCTTCTTCTGTTGTAGACATGCGTTTGACTCCTTTGCTTCTCAACTTTCTCATGGACAGTGGAACCTGCTGGTTCGCTCACCATGTTCTGCTCAGAGTCTACCTGTCCTTGGGCATGGAAATCATCGGCAATATTACGCGTTGGGATTACCTGTTTTGAGAGCGCGGCACCCAGAACGGTGCACGTAATTGTACCTGTATGCATGGACGACAACGACCGCATTCAGACGAGCTGGTGTTCGATGGCGTAGCGGGTGGCAGCGACTCGAGAGTTGACGTGAATCTTGTTGAAGATGGAGCGCACATGTCCCTGCACGGTGCGTGGACTGATCACCAAACGCTCAGCCACTGCGCTATCACTCAGGCCAACAGCGACCAGGCGCAGCACTTCCACTTCCCGTGCGGTCAGTTCATTTGGATAGGGTGGTGATGGGATGGGAGTGAACATCGGAGAAGATGGCATCGTCGGAGCCAGTGACTCCTGGAGCGCGAGGGCTTGTTCCAGCGTCAAGGCGCGCCCCTCGTCGCGTTCCGTGTGAAAGACGTGTTCTCCCAATCGTGCCCGTACGCTGGCGAGAGTGCGCTCGTTGAAGGTGCGATCGATTGGCGAGAGAGCAACGTCGGTAGTGTCGCGTAGCGTCTCTGCTGTACCCAAAAGTCTTGCAGCGCTCCTGGCTTGTCCTAGTGCCGCAGATATTCCCGCCAGTCCCTCGAGAGCGAGAGCGAGAGCGATTCCTTCTTTTTCTCCCAGGTCCTGGCAGATCGCGAGACTCTCCTTGTAATGGATAGCCGCCTGTTGATACTGGTGCCCAGAGAGTGCCACACGCCCGAGCATGAGGAGGGTATGGGCGCTTCCTCCTTTATCGCCCATCTCACGCCGCAGCGCCAGGCTCTCTTCACACAGTCTGGCCGCCTGCACGTCATCTCCCTGTTCCAGACGCATCATGCCCAGATTGGTGAGCACCGAGGCGATGCCCCGTGTATCGCCACTGCCTCTGAACAGTGCCAGACTCTCTTCACACAGTGCCCTGGCTCGTTCGTGGTTTCCCTGATAGAGGGCGATGAGGCCTAAACTGGAGAGAACAATGGCGGTCCATTGTTTCTCCCCAACCTCGCGCAACAGGGGAAGACCTTCCTCAAAGCGGGCGGTCGCTTGTTCGTAGTCGCCCTGTCTTTGGGCTGCAACTCCAAGGGTAGACAGCGCAGAGGCGATCCGTTTTTTATCACCCACTGTCCTCCACACCTCCAAACTCTCCTCGAGCAAGTGTGTTGCTCGCATGGAATCACCCAGGCGGCCTGTAATGATACCGGTCGCCCACAGCACCTTTGCTCGCACTGCCGTACGGTCTGGGAGTTTTGCCAGCGTACGGTCCAACCACTCACGTCCCTCGCTCATATAGCCGCGCAGAATCCAGAAAGGCCAGAGAGAGACACCTATTCTGGCAGCCTCTTCTCCCTCTTCCCGCTCAAGTGACCAGCGCAGCGCAGCCCGCACGTTCTCCTGTTCAGCCTCTAAGCGATCAAGCCATGCGCCCTGGTGTTTCCCTGTAAGTTCCTGCTCGGCCTGCTCCGCGAGTCCCATGTACCAGTCCCGCTGACGCCTGCTCAAGATGATCGCCTCCCCCTTCGCTTCCAGCTTCTCCCATCCGAACTGCCGAATGACCTCAAGCAGCCGGTAGCGGGCATCGCCGCTCCGCTCCTGCATATGAACGAGTGACTGATCTATCAGGTGGGAGAGCAGTTCAAGCATCTCTCCCTCCTCGATCCCGTCCCCCGTGCAAACGGCCTCGGCTGCCTCCAAGGTGCAACCGCCCGCGAAGACACACAGCCGACAAAAAAGGGTTCGCTCTTGTTCCGAGAGCAGGTGATAACTCCACTCGATCGTTGCCTGCAAGCTTTGCTGGCGAGGCAAAGCCGTTCGATCGAGACCTTTGAGCAGCCGGGAAGCGTCGGAGAGCCGCGTAGCTATTTGCTCCACCGCGAGCACTTTCACCCATGCTGCTGTCAGTTCAAGAGCGAGTGGCACTCCATCCAGGCGAACGCAGATCGAAGCTACGGCGCGTGCATTCTCTGGTGTCATCTCAAACTCGGGCCTGACTGCCTGCGCCCGCTCGAGAAAGAGCGCCACGCTGGCATACGATGTGGGCAACTCGTGGAAATCAAGTCGTCCCAGGTTGGGAGTGGCTAATGGCACGACTGAGTATTCCTGCTCACCACGCACATGCAGAGGAGTGCGGCTCGTCACAAGTACCTTGAGGTGTGGACAGTGCGCTATCATTTCCGCAAGCAAAGGCGCTGTCACCACCACCTGTTCATAGTTATCGAGCACGAGCAACAGGTGTTGCTCGCGGAGGTAGGCATGCAGTCGCTCTTGCATGGATTGCCCTATGATTTCTTTGAGGCCGAGCGATTGCGCGATGGTAGGCAAGACGAATTTAGGGTCGCGGATCTGGGCCAGGGAGACAAAACAGACGCCACCCGGAAAGTCGTGGAGGAATTCGGTTGCCACCTGCACAGCCAGGCGCGTTTTGCCGATGCCACCGGTGCCGGTGAGCGTCAGCAGGCGAATATCTGGGCGCCGCAAGAGCATCGAGACGGTCCGTATATCGTACTCACGCCCGATGAGCGGCGTGAGCGGTACAGGGAGACGATACCCGGGCAAAGGTGTGCGCTCATCTGGCGAGGGCTGTGGAAACGTGACGATGTTATCCTGCATGCCTAGCCCCTCGTTTTTCATGTGCCATTCGATGACTGGTAGCCATGTTTCACCTCTTGGTTCGGATGAAGAGAAGTGAAGAGATTTATCCTCTTTTTAAGAAAGGTAGAAGGTATGAAAGTATCCCATGAAAATGGGAATACTTCACTTTGCATCAATACTCAATATGCAGTGCTTCCATCGCGCGTTCGCGATCTTCATTGGAGGGTAAACAACAGCGCCGTGTGGTTTCGAGCCGTTTATGCCCCGCGATCTCAGCAACCAGCACCAGATCGTTTCCAGCACGGACAAGATTCGTCAAACAAGTATGGCGCAAGACATGCGCAGAGAGCTCTAGGTGTGCATCAACGCCTATGCGGCGAATGATCAGATCGACTGCACGCGCAGAAAGTCGCTTCCCTTTGGAATTGAGAAAAAACGCCGGATCGGATGTCTGCGGGAACCGTTTGTTGCGCTCCTTGAGCCAGACTCTGAGCGCCTCGCGCACGTCTGCATTCAGCGGCACTTCGCGGTAAGCATCACCCTTGCCTGAACGGATGATGACCACTCCACGGCGTGCAGAGAGGCGCACGTCATCCAGAGTGAGCGCTGCACACTCTCCGAGGCGCACCGCTGTGTAGAAAAGCAGTTGTGCGATAGCCTTGTTACGTGCAGAGGATGTTCGTTCAATCGCACGCAACAAGGCTTTTTGTTCTTCCGGTTTGAGCGCACGAGGAGCCTGCGCTGGCAAGCTTTCGCGGCTTACCTGTGGCCGATCATTCCCGATAAACTGGTGGAAATGGTCAATGGCCGCCAGCGCAAGATTGACGGAGGTGGGTTTGGCCTGCCGTTCGGTTTTCAAATACGTTTTGTAATCCCGGACGGCGTAGTCGCGAGCAAAGGGCGTGCGCAACAGATCATCTTGAGTGAGGGGACGCTGCGCAAGATAGGCTCCATACTGATGCACCTGGAGTCGATAAGCAACGCGCGTTTTTGCCGCCAACGGCTGCCGATCCAGCCAAGCATCGTAGGCGGTGAGTGTCTGTTCCAGGGTCTCCGTCATCCCTGCTCCTTGTTAGTAGAAGTTCCTTTGACTCTTTATCAGGTACAAAAACTCGTGTTAGTGGAAGTATAGCACAAGGTGAGCTTCCACTAACAGGTATTAGTCGTAGGAACAGAAGATTTTTTACATCACCACTAGCTTCTGGTGGTGATGCGCTACCCCAGAGAAGACATCATTCCTAGCGTTGTGCTCTTCGCTTGCTCTCTACCCGCTGCTCCCCTTAAGATGCAACATTGACCCACCTCTATGGCCCTCGCATGGGCCGTAGCATTTTCTGTGGGCAGGAGGAACTGGTTCATGTCATCCATTGAACGAACCGTCTATCCCCGCTTTACGCGTGCTCCTTCGGTCAAAGAGTTACGTGAGATCTATACCCCTACCCCTACTGATGTGGCCTTTGTGGCCACAAAAGCACGCGGACCAGCCCAGAAGTTTGCGCTGATGATTTTGCTGAAGGTTTATCAACGTCTTCATTACTTTCCTGATCCCCAAAGCATTCCAGGAGCGCTGATCAGTCATATCCGCGCGGTCATGAAGTTGCCCGAGGGCCTGGTCCCCGATATTTCGCCGGCGACCCTCTATCGCTATTACGGGGTGCTGCGGGAGCATTTGGAACTGGAGAGCCAAGGCAAACACGCTCGACATGTCGCCGCGCAAGCCATGCATGCAGCAGCCCAGGTGATGGAGAACCCGGCCGATCTGATCAATGCCGCTATCGAGACACTGCTCGTCGAACACTGTGAGCTTCCCGCTTTTAGCACCCCGGATCGCATGGCTGGGCGCATTCGTCGTCTCGTGAATAGAGGGATCTATCAGACCGTGTTTGCTCGGATTGCTGAAGCCGAACAGCAGGCATTGTCGCGCCTGCTCTCTCAAGATGGAGTGTCTCCGTTCACCGCCTTCGACCGGATCAAAGATGCTCCCAAATCAGCCACCCTCACTCATCTGGATGAATGGCTCAACCGTCTCACCTGGCTCATGTCTTGGGGCACGATGGAGCCATTTGTCGAAGGGGTCCGTTCCTCGAAGATCACGCATTTAGCGCAAGAAGCGCGGAGTTTGTACCCGTCTGATCTCCTGGACTTCTCCGCTCCCAGACGGTTGACTCTTCTGATCTGCCTGATTCATCAAGCGACCGTCTCTACCCGTGATGAGATCATCCAGATGTTTCTCAAGCGCATGAGCAAGCTCACGGAGAAGGCGAAACAAGAACTGGAGCGACTACGCGAAGAAGAACGAGCGATCACCGAGCACCTGGTTGAGGTGTTGGCAGATGTCGTACAAGTCAGCGTCGATGCCAAAGACGTCACAGAGGGTGGGACACAGGTACGCGCCGTCCTGGATCGAGAAGGAGGCGAGGCGTTGCTGTTAGAGCAATGCGAGCAGGTCAGTGCCCATCACGGAGATCGCTATCAGCCCTTTGTCAAGCAATTTTATGGGAGCCACCGCAAAGCTCTGTTCCGTGTGATCAAAACGCTGGATCTGCGCTCGACGACGTCCGATCAGCGGCTGGTTGATGCCATGAATTTCATCATTGCCAACGAACACAATCCCAAGCAGTATCTGGAAGCCACCCTTGATCTTTCGTTTGCGAGCAAGAAGTGGCAGCGTACGGTCCTGGTGAAACGCAAAGGGAAAAGCTGGTGCCGACGGCAACATTTGGAAACGTGTGTCTTTTCTAGCCTTGCTGACGAACTCAAAACAGGCGATATCTGCTGCCTCGGGTCAGAACAGTTCGCCGATTATCGCGATCAGCTTCTTCCCTGGTCGGAGTGCGAGCCCAAAGTCGCCGCCTATTGTCACCAGCTCGATCTCCCCGCCACTGCCGAGGGCTTTGTGCTGCATTTGCGCACCTGGTTGACGGAGATCGCTGCAGAAGTCGATCGAACCAGGCCAGGAAATCAAGAACTCATGATTAATGAGAAGGGAGAACCATCGCTCAAGAAACTCAAGGCCAAAGCACAGCCTGCGGGGCTCCTGCAATTGGAAGAAGCCTTACATGAGAAAATTCCCGAGCGGCACCTGCTTGATGTGGTTGTCCGTATGGAGCGTCTGACGGGCTTTGACCGCCATCTCGGTCCTCTTTCAGGCAATGAACCGAAAATGGATGATGCAAGAGCTCGGCAATTACTGGCAATTTTCGCGTACGGGACCAATCTCGGTCCCCACCAGATGGCAAGGCACCTACGAGGGACATTCGATGCCGATCAGATTGCGCACATCAATCGGCGTCATATCACAGCGGAAAAGCTCGATGCGGCCCTACGCGATGTGAAAAATTGCTTCAATCGATACACACTTCCCCATTATTGGGGAGAAGAAAAACGGGCCGCCTCTGATGGAACCCAATATGAGCTGGCGGAGGAGAATTTGCTCGCAGAGAAGCATATTCGCTATGGAGGTTTTGGGGGCATCGCCTATCATCATGTGAGTGACATGTATATCCTGCTGTTCAGCCACTTTATTGGGTGCGGTGTCTTCGAAGCCATCTACCTGCTTGATGGCCTGATACGCAACCGCTCGGACATCAAGCCCTCGGTGATTCATGCAGATACTCATGGGCAAAACTTACAGGTGTTTGGACTGTCATTCTTATTGGGGATTGAGCTGATGCCACGCATCCGCAACTGGAAGGATTTCAAGTTCTATCGCCCCTCTAAAGAGGTCGCCTACGAGCATATCGATTCCCTCTTTCACGATAACGTCGTTGACTGGAACCTGATTGAGACCCGACTTCCAAGACTTGCTCCAGGTGGTCATCTCGATTCAGGAAGGGAAAGTGCTGCCATCGATGCTCTTGCGCAAGTTGGGCACCTCAAGCCACAAAAACCGCCTCTACCAGGCATTTTACGCGCTGGGGTGTGTCGTGCGTACGGTCTTTTTGCTGACGCTCATTTCCGATGTGAAACTGCGTGAAGTGATTCACCGAGCAACCAATAAAATGGAGCAATACAACGCCCTTGAGGATGGGTGCGATTTGCGAGAGGAGGGGTCATGTATGAGCATGCATTTGAGGAACAGGAGAAGCAGGTAAAATACACGGGGCTCCTGACCAGTTGCGTCATTTTGGACAACACGGTCGAGATCAGTGCAGCACTCAATAGCCTCGCTCGCGAGGGATATCTGCTCACCATTGATGAAGTCGCGGCACTCTCACCGTATCAGACACGGCATATTAAGCGCTTTGGCAACTACGAGATCGATTTTGAAGCCGTTCCCACCCTCAATGCCGATGATCTGACCTTCACCCTTGAGCCACCTGCATCCCCAGAGGCGATCGAGGCCGTTCAAGAGAACTGAATACCAGACAGGAAAGCATGTCTCCAGAGAAAATCCCTGCCAGGCCTTTTCTGGCAGGGATCACTAACACCCTCAAATATAACAAATCGCTCTATGAGTGGTTTTTACAGTCATCCTAGTCCTACCTCAAAAAGCCTCGCTTGAAAACTCTACTCAATTCAGAGAGGATAGCATGTTTATGCAAAAACCGTCTGTTAAAAAGCTTCTGCTCATTGTGGGTATCCTTACCCTGACACTTGCCGCATTCATTGCTGGCGGTATCACCATGTCCTCGGTCCAGGCCGCCGGCACGAATGTCCTGGATAAGAGCACCGCGCAAGCCGGGTGTGACAAGAAGGACCCTAAGTGTAAAGGTGACCACCGGGATAGCCCCACCAACCAGACCAAAGGTATCGTCACCGTAAACAATATCGCCGGGAACCAAATTCAGGCGACATTCCTGGAGCCGTCGGACAATGCTACCGTTGATCAATCCGTGGCGACCACGCGGCTGATTCTGGTTTTGGTATTCTCGCGGCGTTAGGCATAGCTGCTGCTCTCACCCTGCCACTTATCAACGTGGCGCTGCGCCCTCTCGTCGAGATGGAGAGAGTGAGCTCGCGTATCGCGGCTGGCGCCCTATCGCTGCGCCTGGCAGAGCCACCCGCGCAGGATGAGGAGACCGTGCGCCGCCTTATGAGCGGCATGTACGCCGAAGTCGAGCGCATGCAGCGCCTGGTTGCGGACCTGCTGGCCCTCACGCGCCTGGACGAAGGGCGCATCAAGCTGCATGTAGAAGCAGTCGATGTGTCGCAACTGGTCAACGAGGTGCGTGAGCAAATTCAGGGGCTGGTACACGGTCAGGAACTGTGTTACCAGGTGCTGCCCGATCTCCCTGCGCTGCGCGGGGACATTGATCAGCTGCGGCGTGTACTGCTCAACGTCGTTGAGAATGCGGTGAAGTTTACGCCGCCTGCCGGTCGCGTAGAACTCGCGGCGCATGGGGAGTGCACGGAATTTGTCACGTTTGAGGTACGGGATACCGGCGTTGGCATCCCGCTGGAAGCCCTGCCACATGTCTTTGAGCGTTTCTACCGCGCCGATCCCTCACGGATACGCCTGGCCTTGCAAGCAGGTGGCAGCGGTTTAGGTCTCTCTATCGCTAAGGAACTGGTCGAGGCGCATGGCGGGACGATAGCGATGAGTAGTATCGTTGCTGAAGGAACAGCGGTGACTATCCGACTGCCTGCTATGCCATATGTACCTTTTGCCGGCGTGACGCTCCTACACGCTTTGCGAGTCGCTCCAGTCCTGCTGGAATGTCTGCTGGAGGGTGTTGAGCACGCCCTGGTCCGAGACGATGATGCCTAGTTCGCGGTTCTCGTCAAGCGATTGCGTGGAGATGTTCTCAGAGCCGACAAAGGCTTTCTTGCCATCGACGACAATGATTTTTGCATGCATGTAGAGGTGGCTGTCTTCGCGGACCTGCGCGCCTGCCTGTTTGATGACGTCGATACCTGCACTGTTGCTATCACCGGATGATCCGCTGGGGGAAGGCAGTATGACCTGTACATGCACACCATGCTGTGCCACGCTGGCGATGGCCTGTTCGATATTACCATCCTGCATCTCCTCGGCTTCTATGAGCAGGGTGTGGTGAGCGCTGTTGATGAGGGAGGTGAAATCGTGGCGCGAGTTCACAGGGCTGACAACCAGGTTGGAATCGTTAAACTTTGCTGTCGTGCGGTTCCAGTCAGCGTTAAAAATGTCGACGACCGCCTGTACATCGTGGGGATTCGTGTCGACGATGTCATATTCGCGGTTGCGGAAGCCGCTGCTGCCACTGCTGCCGCCGAGGGCAGAGCGGGTGAAGTTGGAGGTCATAATGAAGGCTGTGTTGCCGTCGATGATCATGCCTTTCTCGTGCGTCAATGGAAAGCTGGGGCTGGTCTCCTGCGCCTTCACACCAGCGGCTTTCAGTTGATCGATGGTGCGTGTGGGCGAGCCTCCTCCTCCGAAGGGATGCGGCTCCAGCATGACGCGCACGTCTATGCCTCGGTTGGCATCCTCTTCAAGGGCGCTGATCACATTGCGATCTGTCAGGAGGTAGATCTCCAGCCACACGGATTTTTTCGCCGAGCGAATAGCATCAGTGATTACATGCTCACCGGAGTCCGGTTCGACGAAGACCTGCACGCCGTGTACGCCTGATCCCAAGGTGCAGTTGCTGAGACACTGGCCGCCATTGGTACTTCCAATATTGCCGGGGAGCGAGACGTTCACGTCGCACGCGGTTAAAAGGACACAAAGTGCTACAGCCACGAGGTAGACGAGAATGGTAGAAAGTGTTTTGGTCCTTGATAATGTATTGTGCATAGCTGCTCCTTTTTTGTTGTAGCTATTCAGAGGCCGCATGTGAAGGGGCACAGAATTGGGCTACGACGGGCATACCTGCCCCCCAGGCAGGAGTCCCATAAAGGCCCCCACTCCGCTCCACACCACTCCCGCCCCTACGGAACTACGATCACGCTTGCGAAAAACCTATCCATAAAGAGGATAGCTGCCCCCCTGCTGAACGGTTATGAACTAGAGATGAAGGAGATACAGGTACGAATGTGTATCTAGTACAGTAACGAACGAAGAGTAGCACAGGTGTACAAAAGATGGAGTAGGTATTACAAACAAAGCCATCGACCCACCTGGCTCCAGGTGGGTCGATGGCTTTGTTTGTGCTTTAACGTGTCAACGTTGATTACGGGTGCAATGCGATGTAGAGGGGCGCGAGCACCAGGGTAATGGTGCTGAGCAGCTTGATGAGCACGTGGAGCGAGGGGCCTGCGGTATCCTTGAAGGGGTCACCGACGGTGTCGCCAACCACGCCTGCCTTGTGCGGATCGCTCTTCTTGCCCAGGACGGTGCCGTTGGGGTCGAGGCGATCAACCATCTCGCCTTCGGCATTGACGCGCAGGTAGCCAGCCTCGATATACTTTTTGGCATTGTCCCACGCGCCGCCGCCATTGTTGAGGGCGGTAGCGAGTACGATACCGCCCATGGTGCCAACCATGAGCATACCGGCCTCGGCCGATGGGCCAAGAATAACACCGACAGCGATGGGGGTCAGCACGGCGACAAGGCCGGGGAGCACCATGGCACGCAGGGCACCACGAGTGCTGATGTCTACGCAGCGAGCATAGTCGGGGTCAACACGGTCCGCGGGATTCTCCGCCATGATTTTGGGATTCTCGCGGAACTGGCGGCGGACCTCTTCGATCATGCGCTTGGCGGCTGCACCCACGGCGCGAATTGCCAGTGCGCTGAAGAAGAAGATCAGCGTGATACCGATCAGCGCGGCGATGAAGACCGAGATATCGGCCAGGTCAACGTGGTAGACGGCCTGCGAAGCTGCCAGTGCTGTGGCGCCGCATGTCTTCGGGTTAGGACACTTGTCGGCAGAAAGCACATCCAGGTAAGCACTGAAGAGCAGGAAGGCTGCCAGCGCGGCAGAGCCGATACCGTAGCCCTTGGTCAGAGCCTTGGTGGTGTTGCCCACGCCGTCGAGGGCGTCGGTGATGTCGCGCACAGCCTCTGCCCCACCGCCCATCTCGGTGATGCCACCGGCGTTGTCGGTGATAGGGCCGAAGGTGTCCATGGCGAGGATGTACGCGCAGCTCATCAGCATGCCCATGGTGGCGACGGCGGTACCGAAGATGCCGCCGGTGCTTATGATGCCGTGGCTGCCCAGGTTGACCTGGCTGCCGAAGAAGTAGGAGATGCCAAGCGCGGCACTGATGGCCAGGACGGGGAGGGCCACACACTCAAATGCAACGGCCATACCCGTAATGATAGTTGTGGCGGGACCGGTCAGCGTGGCAGCGGCAATCTCGCGCACCGGGCGCCACGTACCAGCGGTATAGTATTGCGTGATGTACACGAAGGCGACGCTGAGGGCGATGCCGGTGACACCTGCGAAGAAGAACCAGAGCCATGCCGGAATGCCAAAGTTCGTGGGGGCGTTGCCGTTTAACAACAGGAAGCTGCCCAGGAGGACACCAAGGACGGAGACGCCGCATGTGATGAAGTAGCCAATGTTAAGCTGTTTCATGGCGATCTCGCCCGGGTCACGGCCAGCGGCTTTATCCGGTTCTATGACTCTGGAAGGGCGAATCCAGAGCAAGCCAATTGCGGAGGCGATCAGGCCAAAGGCGCGCACGACCAGCGGGAAGAGGATCCAGCCGACATTGTGTGTGGCGACATAGAGAGCCACACCCAGGATCATCGCGCCGATGTTCTCGGCAGCGGTGGACTCGAAGAGGTCAGCGCCACGGCCCGCGCAGTCACCGACGTTGTCACCTACCAGGTCGGCGATCACGGCAGGGTTGCGGGGGTCGTCTTCGGGGATATTGGCCTCTACCTTGCCCACCAGGTCGGCGCCGACATCGGCGGCCTTGGTGTAGATACCGCCACCTAGTTGGGCGAACAGGGCCACGAAGCTCGCACCGAAGCCGAAGCCAACGATCAGCGAAGGCGCCAGGTTAGGATTCGTCAAGCCACCATAGACGGTAAAGACGAACGAGACGCCCAGCAGGGAGAGCGCGACCACCAGGAAACCGGAGACTGCGCCGCCGCGTAGAGAAACCATCAACGCTTCACCCAGGCTGCGCGTGGCGGCACTGGCGGTGCGGCTGTTCGATTTCACGGCAACGTACATGCCGATAAAACCGGCGACGCCTGAACAGAATGCACCAATCCAGAAGGCAATAGCTGTATGCCAGGCAAGATTGAACCTGGCAGCCTGGTCACCCTGGCCGAGCAGAGCCAGTACGATACCGACGATGACGCCAGCGAACGCTGCCAGGATGGCGATGGTGCGGTACTGGCGGTTGAGGAAGGCCATGGCGCCTTTGAAGATGGCGTCGGCCACTTTCTGCATAGCTGGGGTGCCGGTGTCTTTGCGCAGGACAAAGTTCGCGAGATAGCCTGCAAATGCCACCGTGAGGACTCCCACGATGAAAGGCACCAAAATATACAAGTTGTTGTTCACGTTAGAAAACGTCCTCCTTGGGCAGGGAAAGATCAGCAGTCAACGTTGACTGCTTAGAGTACATGTACTGTATAATCGGACTAAACAGAATGTTATGAAGGAGCGTTGCTCCTTCTTTAAGATGTGTTTGAGTCGGAGACTAGTGTAACATAGTGTTTGCTGCCTGACAAGGTCAGGCTGGATTTTCCTATGCTTCCATTTTACCTTATTATGCCAGATTTTGAAATAAGCTGATGGCGATCAGCAGAGCTTTACATTGCTATGGTAGAATGACGTGATGTTGAAGTTCTGCCCACAGTAGAGTATAGTGATTATGGACAAATTCACCATATCATCGATATGGCGGCGTAATGGAGGTCACTTGCGGGCGCCACGCGCTTGTGGGCGCCAGGGCTCATGAGGAGATGCGAGGATGAACGACCGCGTCGGCCAGCAGTTTGGCAACTACCGGCTTGTATCCCTGCTGGGACAGGGCGGCTATGCCGAGGTGTACCTGGGCCAGCACGTGCGGCTCAGCCTGCAAGCGGCTATCAAGGTACTCCATACGTATCTGACAGGCCAGGAGGCCGAGCACTTCTCCCAGGAAGCTGAGACCATTGCCAAGCTCACTCACCCCTGCATTGTGCGCATTCTGGATTTTGACGTGCAGGAGGGAGTGCCCTTTCTAGTGATGGATTACGCCCCCAATGGCTCGTTGCGGCGTCGCTATGCCAGGGGAAGTCTCGTGCCCCTGCCCCAGATCGTCTCCTACGTGAAGCAAGTAGCCTCGGCCTTGCAGTATGCCCATGAGCAGAAGTTCATTCACCGCGATGTCAAGCCAGAGAACATACTACTTGGTCGACACGAAGAAGTGCTGCTCAGTGACTTTGGCCTGGCGGCGCTGGCGCACAGCACCGGTTCGCTGAGTGCGCAGGAGGCAGTGGGCACCCTGCCCTATATGGCCCCCGAGCAGATCGAGGGGCGCCCGCGCGCGGCCAGCGATCAGTACGCGCTGGGTGTGGTGGTCTACGAGTGGCTGTGCGGGAGCCGCCCCTTTGAGGGCTCGGTGAGCGAGGTGATGGTGCAGCAGTTGAGTATGCCGCCTCCGCCGCTGCGTGAGCGCATATCCACCATCTCTCCAGAGGTTGAGCAGGTTGTACTCACATCCCTGGCCAAAGATCCTAAAGAGCGTTTCGCCTCGGTGAACGACTTTGCTATGGCGCTGGAGCAGGCGAGCCAGCCTGGCCCGTCTCAGGCGGCCCGACGCCTTCTGGGGCAACCTGCCCAAGGTCCGGTTGCCGCACCCAGCTATGCCACGTTTGCTGACCCGTTGAATCAGCCTGTGGGGGCAACAGAGGCAACCACGCCAGTCGAGCAGCTCCCAGGCGAACTAACCACACCACAGAGTCAGGCTGGGGACGAGATGCTCCTGCCGGGCCAATTTGTCGCACCACGGGCGGCGGCCACGCCGCTGCCTACGGAGGTGCCACTTCTCCCAAAGCCAACGATCCCTGTTCAGCGCAGGGGCGTTTCTCGAACCGGCGCAGTGCTGCTCATTGGACTGGCGGTACTGGTCATTGCGGGAGGGGTTCTGGCGAGTACGAGCCTGCTCTCGCACCTCAGCAGCGGCACTACCCCTGCCGGCCCCGTCCGAGGAGGCACCTGGACGGACGATCTCTTTGGGAATATGAAATCGCTTCTTCCTAATAGCACGTTTGAAACACCCGCAGGCCTGGTGGATCAGGCGTTGTACCTGCCGCTCTTCTACGGGGATGCGCAAGGGGTGCTTCATCCTGGGGCGGCTCGCGAGGTTCCGACGCTGCAGAATAGCGGCATCAGCACCGACGCCAAAACCTGGACGTTCCATCTGCGACCGGGCCTGGTCTGGTCAGATGGCCAACCCTACAATGCTCGCGACGTGGACTACACCTGGAAGCTCGTGCGTGATCCCACATTCGGCGCTAACTTTCCCTATTTTTATAGTCCTCCAGACTTGATTCGCTCAGCAGATGTCTCACCTGACAACCTCTCGATCACCTTCCACCTTAACCGGCCCTTTGTTCCTTTCCTCCAGTACTGGATAGATGGTGCGCAGGCCCCGCTACCCGCGCACCATTTCAGAGCGATGGCTCCCAGCCAGATCCTCAAGTCTTCTGAGAACCTGAATCCGACGGTCACGAGTGGCCCCTTTATGATGGCGGAGAGCCAGCCAGGGGACCACTACACACTCATCCGCAACCCCAGGTTCTACCTGGCCCAGGAAGGACTTCCCTACCTGAACAAAATGGTGTTCCGCGTCGCTACTCAGGACAACATTCTCAAGGATTTGCAAGCAGGCTCCATCGACTCCTCCTGGTTCCTGGATGTGAGCAAGATCCAGGAGTTTCAGCATCAGTAACACTGAAATTCTGGCACTACGATGTGGAAACGATCGTTCGGGACAACCTGAACAAGATTGGCATCAAGCTTGACATTCAAAACTATCCTGACAGGCAGTTCTTTCTCTCCTTGTTGCCCAGCGGGAAGGCATCGCCGCCCACAGGAGCTGTGGCGGGCAGGTTTGACATCGCAGAATTTGGTGTTGGCTGGATCTATGACCCCGACGATTCCACGCTGCTCTCGTGCGACCAGTTTCCGCCCAATGGATACAACATTGACTTCTACTGCAACCGTACCCTGGATGCCCTCTACCAGCAAGAGTTGGTGACACCAGATCCGGGCCAGCGGCAGAATATCTTCCATCAGATCCACGAGATCTATCTGAGGGATTTCCCTTTCATCGTATTCTTCAGCACGTTAGACATTTCGATAGTACGCAAAGGGCTGCACAACTACTTGCCCAGTCCAATGATGGGAGAGACCGACAATATCTGGGAGTGGTGGTGCGATCAGGGGAAGTGTTAGGCGAAGGTGCCCCTTTCCCGCCTCCTGGCTGCTCGCGCCTTCTCTTGTCCTATGGCGTTCCTCTGCTACGACGTGTTCCGCGCGTTCACGTAGGTGATTCTAGTTAGAACTCCTCTGGGTCAGATGTATGTATCCTCAAATAGGTAATCAGAATAAGTTGTTTCACAGATGTACCGAGAGCGAGAGGCAGGTAGACTAAGAGCAGGGTTCTGGGAACTCCACCAGAAGCAGAAGCACCTTGAAGAGGAGGATCTCATGCAAAGGACACTTGTTGTTGTCCGATTTCACTCGGGAGTTGTGAGCTACTTTACTGCATTATCTCTGTTGATCAGGTATAAAGAAGATATAGAGAAAATATTAGTGTAATGAAAAGCAATGAGTGAAAAAACGCAAAGGAAACAAAGGCATGTATAATTTCTACCTCTCTGAGAAGCTGGTCCAACTTCGTCACCAAGAACTGCTGCGCGAAGCCGAGCAGCAGCGCCTGGCTGCTAGCGCGCTACGTGGGCAGCCAAATGGGCTACAACTGCTGTTTCGGACGCTGTTGAAGCGATTCAGCGCTTCCACCTCGCCTGTGGCATCACAGGTCAGGACGGCAACCGGTCAACTCTAGATGAAACAGGTCGGCGGCTCAATCTTTCTGAGCCCCGCTGTAGCGAGCCATCGTAGGGAGCAACATAATCATCGCCGCATGCATGGATAGTCAAACCCGTCGTCTCCCCCTTACTAGCAGTGCAATCAGGCCTACCAGCAGCAGGGCAGCCAGCGCGAAGGCGATGGCGCCGATGGGCAGGCCGGCTGCCTCCGTGCTCTTGGATGGCTGTGGCGAGGAAGGGGTAGTAGTAGTTTTACTGGCCTGGTTGCCCTCGGGTGTCGGCAGGATGACGGCCGGGTTGCGCGGTGGATTGCCATCTCCTGCATTGCCTGCGTAGGGGTTGGTGTAGTTTGTTGGCTTCGTTACCACATTGATGAGCTTGCTGATGTGCCGGGAGCCACGCGGTGACCTGACGGTCAGCGACAGGGTATAGCTGCCCGCGGCCACGTACACATGGTTGACCGATGCGCCGCTGGTGGTGGTGCCGTCGCCGAATTTCCAGGTGTAGGTGAGAGCATTGCTACTGTTGTTTGCCTCTGCATAGAACGAGATATTCTGGCCTACTCGCGTCTGCCCGATATCGCTGATGGCTGCCACGGGCGCCGATCCAACTGCCTGGGCAGCAACGGGGGTATCGCCAAGGATGTCCGGCTGGTGCAGCATCCAGGTGGTGAGCATAGCGGGCAGCGCAAGGGCCAGGACGAGCGCCTCGGCCTTCGGTGAGTTCCCGCTGGCGAAGGTGTTCATGAGCTGGATGGTATCCTGCGGCTGATCGAATGGGTATGACCATGGCGGTGGGTTAGCATCGTAGTAGGTGGAGTTGCCGGCGAATGTAGCGCAGGGCAGGTCTGCCAGCGTAAAGGGGATCTGGTCGCTGCCGCCCAGGTTATCATCTTCCAGGTGTATGTTACTTGCCTGGTCGGATGTGAAGACAGGCTGCGAGACGGCCTGGTTGCTGGCATCGCGATAAGTCAACGCCTGGAAACCGATGGCTTGAAATTGTGCAAAGGCCGCCGGGATGGCCTGCCGCATCAACGCGCGAAAATGTATGATGTTGTCGCGCTGCGCCGGGGATAATTTACTCTGGGCCGGGTAGAGGCCGCTGTTGCTTAAAGGCGACATGTCGACATAGAATGGCAGCAGGGGGTTCGCTGTTTTGCCAAGGAAACGCAGGGGATAGGCAATGCCGTTCTGTTCTTCGTTGAACATGGCAACGATGTTGTGTGTGTCGCCATTGATCGTGCTGTTCAGGTAGTGGAATGAGCCGTACAATCCCTGCTCTTCTGCATCGAAGATGACGAAACGCAGCGTGCGCGCCGGGTAGAGGTGGTGGCTGCGCCAGTAGATACCCATGGCCTTAGCGACGCCTAGTTCAATAGCACACCCGCTGGCATCATCGTTGGCCGATTGCGTAGAGACAGCCTCGCCATCGTAGTGGCAGCCGATGACCACGACCTGCTCGGGATGAAGGGCTCCCGGGACGCTGACCTCCACGTTGAACGCCGGGACCAGAGCCGGTCGACCCTGCCAGCCCTGCACAGGAAATGTGTCGTGGCGTTGCTGGGGTCCGAAGCCTTGCAAGTCATGCATTAACTCCTGGGACCAGTAAGCGGCAAATTCATCGTGACCGTTCAGGGTTACAGGAAGGTTATTGTCGTAGCCTGCTTCGCGGTGCTGGAAGTGGGTTGCCACGTAGAAGAGCTGGTCATAGATGTAGTCGGGATCGACCGCCGGAAAGTCTGCAAGGGCAGGGCGCTGGTGAGATGCCCCAGGTGCAGCGGCCCTGGCCGTGGCAGGTAGTACGAATATCATAGCAAAAGCGCACAGGCAGGCAGCGCGTAGAATTCGCGGCAACATACAGTCTCTCCTCGTAAGATATAGCAGGTAAACTCGTGCATATCGTACCACGTGCTACCATCAAGGATGGAGGCCAGAAATCATTGTTCTCTGGCTTGCTCCTCGATGAAATGAATCAGCGTTTTCAGGTCATCGAGTGCACGGGCTGCTACGGAGCTCTCGTTGCGCGGCACATGCGCCAGGGCTTCATGGGCCAGGCGGCACTGATCGGCCAGGAACGTGCGGCAGTAGTCTCTTGTGCGGGTGCGCGCGAAGATAGCCAGCACCGCTTTCACCTGCTCAACTGTGACGGGAGTCTCTTGCTCGTATACTGTGCGCAAGAAGAGTCGATCCTGTTCGCTGGCCTGTTCAAGGGCATGCAAGATGGGCAGGCTTTTTTTCCGCCGTAAAATGTCTCCCGCCGATGTTTTGCCCAGTTCTGCTTTGCTGGCCCAGACGCCAAGCAGATCATCGCGCACCTGGAATGCCACGCCGATAGCGCGACCGAAGCTGCTCAAGCGTTCGACGGTTTCCTGGTCGCGTGTGCCGAGCAGCGTTCCCATCTCGGCAGCGCATCTCATCAACGCGGCAGTCTTGCGGCTGATCATGTCGATGTACATGGCAACGGAGATGTCCTGGCGACCCTCAAAGCTGATGTCGAGGTACTGGCCTTCCGAGAGAGTCAGGCAGGCGTGATCAAGTATTGCTCCAAGACGGGCCGCGATGCTGTTCTCAACCCCTTCGTCTACTACTCCCCACAGCGCGAGGCGACTGAGGGCAAAGAGGCCATCGCCGGTGTTGATCGATTGCGGGATGCCCCAGAGTTTCCAGAGGGTTGGGCGGTGACGGCGTTCAGTGTCGCCATCTTCGATGTCGTCATGGATTAAAGTGAAATTGTGGGTCAGTTCGACGGCAACAGCGGCCGGCATGGCGCGACGCAAATAGTCAGGGGTTTCGGTGGCGAGACCCCATGCGCCTGCAGCTTCGTATGCCAGTAAAAGGAGCGTGGGGCGCAGCAGTTTCCCCGGGTGGGTTGCTGCTGGTGAAAAATCGGAGTTGACCCAGCCCAGGTGATATTGTATCTGTCCATAGTAGGGTTGAAGATCGGCGATTTCTGAACGAGCTGCCGCGTTGCTAACGCGCATCACAGTACGCCGCAGCGCCGCGTATATCTCCGCCTGGTGGCGCGAGAGGACGGATTGTATGGATGGTGATAGTGACATCCCACTTTGTCCCCTCTCGCTATTAGTGATGGAAGTAGTAGAGCAGGCCTACGATGATTGTTCCTGCTATGACGAACAGGCGCGCTACCCCTTTGATGCCGTCAAACTGGTAGAGGGGCGAACACAGATCACAGTAGCGTGTGGTGTAGTGGTAGCGATGACCGCGCATTCCTTCGCGAACGACAGTGACATCTTCATGTTTACGCCGCGTATGTAGTTCGTCGCAGACATAACGGCCGCAGCCCTTGCAAGTATACTGGTCGATAAAGTGTGTAGTGCGCGAAATAGACCATTGATCTGGGTAAACCTGAGCGCCGCAGACGTAGCAGACCTGGGTCTGTATCAAATTCATCTGTCTCTCGGCGCAGGGCGAATGCTGCTGCTTTGGGAAGTGTTCCTGGCAGAGGCTGTGGCGACAATCCGGGCAGCGGCCAAGGGCTTCTTCGCTGCATTCATGGCAGCGGCGCGTGGAAGTGACGGCGCTGGCGCTCCGGCGCTCTTGCACGTCGAAGGTCTTTTTGTCCTGCATTTACGTTTTATTCCTTAAAAGTAGATTAATGATTACAAAGAAGGTAGAGGGTACACTCTTTGGATTACGCGATAAGAAGATGCGCCTTGTATATCTATAGATAGTATAACATTGTTGTTTGCACGGGGCAATGAAAAAGGATATGATGGATGTATGTCATCACTATCACCAACAATCTGGGGGGAGCATCGATTAGAGTGGGGCCAGCGGACCTATGTGATGGGTATCGTCAATGTCACGCCTGACTCATTCGCGGGAGATGGTTTGCTCGAGAATGCCCCGGAACAGGACGACTTCATCCAGCGTGCCGTGACACAGGCGCAGCAGTTTGCTGCTAATGGAGCAACTCTCATTGATGTAGGAGGCGAATCGACGCGGCCCAATGCTGCCCCAATCTCCGAGGAGCAGGAGCTGGCGCGCGTGCAGCCGGTGGTGCAGGCGTTGTACGCGACGCTGCCGAAAGAGGTCATGATCTCGATCGATACCTATAAGGCAGAGGTGGCGCGGCAGGCGCTCAACGCAGGGGCGTGCATGGTCAACGATATCTGGGGGCTGCGACACGATGCCGCTATGGCGACACTGGTAGCCGGGCGCGGCGTTCCGGTTGTGTTGATGGCGAATATGCGCGGCTACCACAGGCGAGAGATCGTCAGCGACGTGGTGCGTTTCCTGGCTGGCAGCATTGACCTTGCCCTGGCGACAGGGGTTGCCTGGGAGCGCATTATCATCGATCCAGGTATTGGCTTTGGCACGACTCCCGAAGAGAACCTGACCCTGCTGCGCCGCCTGGGAGACCTGCGAGCGTTGGGACGACCCATCTTGCTGGGGACATCGCGTAAGTCAACCATCGGGCTTGTGCTTGGCGGCCTGCCAGCCTCTGAACGCCTGGAGGGAACGGCCGCTACTGTGGCGCTGGGGATAGCGCAGGGGGCGGATATAGTGCGCGTGCATGATGTGCGCGAGATGGTGCGCGTGGTGAAGATGAGTGACGCGGTGGTTCGTCAACGGCTCTCACCTTGAGACGATATAATGTAAGGAGTAGCATGATGTTGCCACGCCGCTTAATATTCCGGGATCATGCGACACGACGGATGATGCAGCGTGGGGTTCGCGTAGCAGATATTCGTTGGGTGTTAGAACATGGTGAAGTGATAGGAGATTACCCAAATGACTACCCTTGCCCAAGCCGGTTATTATTAGCATGGCTAAGAGGAAGACCCTTGCATATCGTAGCAGCAGACCATCCTACATTGGCAACAACCTTTATAATTACAGTCTACGAACCAGACCCTAACCAGTGGGAGCCAGATTTTAAACAAAGGAGGCCATAATGATCTGTGTGATTTGTAGGCAGGCTCAGCTCCAAGAGGGAAAAGGCACGTCGATTTTTGAGCGCGATGGAATGACACTGGTGATCAAAGACGTTCCTAAGCTCGTATGCCCCAACTGTGGAGAGGAATATACAGATGAGCAGACCACTGAGCGCCTTCTCGAGATTGCAGAGGAAGCGGAAAGAAATGGTGTGTTGGCTGATATTCGCAAGTATAGAGCTGCCTAATTTATTGTAATGCGCAAGCTTATGAACTACCAGGAGGCGCTGGCCTATCTCTATAGCCTCAGCGATTTTGAGCGCAGTGGAACATATACGCGCAGCCCTGAAGAGAACCTTACGCGCGAAGCGCGATTACTGGAACTGCTTGGCAATCCACAGCAGGGCTACACCTGCACCCTGATCGCAGGCACGAAAGGCAAAGGCTCGACGGCTGCATTGATCGAGCGGGCGCTGCGGCAGGCAGGCGTGCGCACCGGGCTGTATACACAGCCGGACCTGCACACCTTTCGTGAGCGCATGTGCGTCAACGGGCGCCTGATCAGCGAGCGCGAGGCAGCGGAGCTGTTGACCGAGATTCGAGCTGTCGTCGAGGCGATACAGGGGCGGCACGAGTTTGGCCCATATATCACCTACGAGGTGGCAACCGCACTGGCGCTGCTCTACTTTCGCCGCCAGCAGGTGCAACATGCTGTGCTGGAGGTAGGGTTGGGTGGGCGGCTGGATGCTACCAATGTCACGCAGCCACTTGTCTCAGTGATTACGTCGATCAGCTATGATCACGTGCAGATATTGGGCAATACGCTGACAGAAATCGCCACGGAGAAGGCGGGAATCGTCAAGCCGAACGGGGTGGTCGTCACCTCTGCGCAGCCGGTCGAGGCGCTGCTGGCTATCGCTGCAACTTGTCAAAAGCGACACGCGCAGTTGGTGCGTGTTGGATCAGATGGGGACGATACCGCGCGAGAGGAAGTGGAGGCGGGACAGTTGCCGCCAATTAGTTATCACTACCGGCAGGAGGAGCACGCGGAGGAGTACCAGCGCTTTACTGTCAGGACGCCGGCACGAACGTACAGCGGGCTGGAGATGCCATTGAGGGGCAGGCACCAGCTTGAGAATGCTGCTGCCGCGCTGGCAACGCTGGAGATGCTGCGGGAGCGCGGCATAGAATGGGACGAGGCGGCTTTGCGCGAAGGTTTTCGCCTGGTGCGCTGGCCCGCGCGCATGGAGGTCGTGGGGCATAAGCCTACCATTGTGGTGGATGGCGCGCACAACGCTGACTCGATGCAGAAGTTAGTGGCAGCGCTGCGTGATACGTTTACGATGCAGCGGCTGATTGTGGTATTGAGCCCGAACCGCGACAAGGATCTGGCGGGGATAGCGCGGGCGCTGGCCGGTGTTGACGTGGTGATACTGACACGTATGGCCAATCCCCGCGCTGCTAGCAGCGCGGAGTTGCAGGCGGTCTTTGGCGAATACGCGCCCAATGTCGCCATAGAGAGCGCGAGCGATAGTACACGCGCGATGGAACTGGCGCTCGACCTGGCGGGGAGCAGGGACTTGATCTGCGCCACCGGCTCGCTCTACCTGGCGGCGGAAGTGCTGCGCTGGTCGGCGGCTCGCGGCGACCAGGAAGCGGCAGCGACGATTGAGGGAGTGGATCACTAATAGAAATGGGAGGTAATAATGAAGATCACCAGAATAGACCGGTCCCAGGCAAAGCACGATCCAACGCGCAGTAACTATTTCGCCGGCGAGGTGAACATACAGAGCCTGGTGGGTGCGGCAGAGAGCAGCGAACTTGAGCTGCTGAATGTCTACTTTAGCGCTGGGGGACGGACCATACCACATATTCACGAACAGGACCAGGTATTGCAGATCATCGAGGGTCAGGGCATCGTGGCGACCGAGACAGAAAAGAGCATGGTTTCAGCAGGCGACGTGGTTACGATCCCCGCCGGGACGTGGCACTGGCATGGAGCTACGCGGAACCAGGCGATGGCGCACATTTCGATTATGAAGCGGGGAAAGACGAACTGGACGGTCGAGGAGAAGAACTGGGCGTCCGGGTACGAGAAGTGAGAGGGGGGTATACACCATGAGTACGCGGAACTACTGGTTATACACACATAATGAGAATTCGTGGCAGGAATTTCATACCAAGGGAGGAGGGCAAGTCGCAGGTTTTGCCAATAGTCGTCGGGAGGTCGTTAAGAAGATGCAGCCAGGGGACTATCTCCTCTGCTATCAAAAGGGTAGTTCTCGCTGGATCGGCATATTGGAGGTGATTTCAACGCCAATTTATGTGGATGACGAACCTCTTAAGGACGAAGATCGAATATGGCACGATGTAGAGTTCCGAAACCGCGTTCCAGTCAGGGTAGTTGTCAGTCTCACGCTGGAGATGGGAATTCCTATCCATCAGTTGTTGGGCCAGCTCTCGATCTCTCGAGGTCCCAAGGCTACTTCGTGGATGGGATACCTCCGAGATAATCCGAGGGAATGGAAGGAAGCAGATGGAGAAGTCATCGTAAACGCCCTTCTAGAACGCTACAGAGAAGAGATTGAAAAAGGAGTTGTTCGAGACCTAACGGCTCTACAAGTGGAGGAGGGTGATGAGGGAGTTACTGCTGGCTTTGAGGGCGAGAAAAATCTGGTATATATGAACCGTTATGAGCGAGATAAAGTGTTAAGGACAGCAGCAATACGAATTCATGGTACTACGTGCAAAGGATGTGGTTTTAATTTTGCAACGATATACGGTCCTAGGGGCGAGGGCTATATAGAGGTTCATCATCTGCGCCCCGTAAGCTCTCTAGGAGGCACCGTTCGTGTTGACCCGAAAGAGGATATGACAGTTCTCTGTTCAAATTGCCATAGAATGGTACATCGTCACCACGATGATGTGCTCACCATTGAGCAACTTCAAGCTCTTTTACGGCGTTGAAAACAGTAGCAACAGAGAAATCTTCACAGATCTCTAGCTTTCACCAGACTAGGTCCACAAAAATTCCAGGCAATAGGCATCAACCGAAGACGCGCATCCAGGATTCCGTAGGGGCGAGGGTGGAGTGGAGTGGATGGGGGGCCTTTATGGTCGCCCGCTCTCAGGGAGGTGAGACCTTGCGGCGGGTACACGCAAGGCACGACGGGCATACCTGTCCCCCAGAAAGGGTCCCATAAAGGCCCTCCCCACATCCACCGAACCACCCTCGCCCCTACGGATGGTGGTGAGCTTTGCGCTAGGTGATGTCTATCGGGTCCACAAAGCTCCATGGCCTGCTGCATGCTCCACGGGCTAGCCCGTGGAGCATTTTGTAGAGCATTGTCAGAACTGCGATTTCTGCGCAGCAGTTCCCGTGAAGTCATCACTGAGAGCTTTGACCCCGGTTGGCTGGGCCGGGTCGATGGCATAGACAATATTATCTCGCGTCGGAACGCGGTCATTCGTCGCGGTGCCATAGGTCACCGGGGGCAACAGGCCGCCAAGGTCAACATTTTTCAACGACTCGAAGGCCGTGAGCAGGCCGGCGCGGGTGAGGTCGTTGTTCTCAATGGCTTTCTTCAAGATGGCGTAGGTGATCTTTGACTCCGTGTAGCCAAACTCGAAGAATCCATCCGGCTTCTGGTCCGGCGCGTACTTGGCGACATCATCGAGCAGGGCTTTCATGCCGGGCTTGCTCGAGTCACCCCAGGTTGCGCCCTGGCTCACGACCCAGGCTTTGCTGAGCAGGGGCACCAGGGCTGGTACAGCCAGCAGCAAGGGTGAGAAGGCTGGACTCTGGAGAATCCACTGCGGGTCATAGCCCAGGGCGTGAGCAGTGCCGATGATTTTTGCTGTGTCAGTCGGTGTGCTGGTGAGGAAGACGTATTTCGCTCCAGCGGCCTTCAACTGCGAGACCTGCGCGGTGAAGTCCGTATCGCCTACGGTGAAGGAAGCCTTGCCCGCGTCGTGCAGCTGGTAGGCGCTGACCGCTTCAGTGTAGCCGGTGAGGCCGTCCTGGCCGTAATCGTCGTTCTGGTAGATAATGCCAGTGGCGGGATTCTTGACGCCAAGTTTGTTGACCACGTAATCGAAGGCATTCTCCACCTGCAGGCGATAGGGCGTGCCGAGGAGGATAAGATACTTCTCACGCGCCAGCGCTGAGGAGAGCGTGGCAGCAGAGACCAGCATGTGATCGGCGGAGGCCTGGTCTTTGATGGCAAAGGTGGTGGGCGTGCCCAGGCTCTCGGCAAGCATCAAAACCTGGTTGTGGATCAGATTGTACTGCTGAACCTGGATCTGTGGACTGTATTGTGAATCCTTCTCGACCAGGTTGACCTTAAACCCATCGATGCCCCCGTGATCGTTGACGGACTTGAAGAAGACCTCTATGCCGCGCGTCAGCGGTTTGCCTATCGGATCTGCAACCGGCCCTGATAATGGTGTCAGGATGCCGAGTGTGAGCGTTTTGTTAGTCAGATCAACGCCAACACCGGCCTTGATGCCACTTGAGCTACTAGTGCCGCTCGAGCTAACACAGCCAGACAGCAACAGCAGGAATGTGGTGAGGATGAGTACGTACGAGTAGAACGCCTTTTTGCTTAGCATATGTTGCACCTCTTTGTGATTTGTCAGTGGATTACGATTTATCGTTCCCTCTCATGTTGGTCTCTCCACCCCGGGCGCGATAAATCGGCCCCTACGAAGGTTCGCCTGTGGTCGGCATCGAGCTATCGACGCCAGGTTCTACATGGACATTTGACGCGGGCAGATTGATGGTTTCGACCACATCACCTCCTTCCTCTTCAGGGGTTCTGGATGTACGAGCCAGCAGTTGACTGCGGCGTACCAATCCGATAACGCCTCCCGGCTCAAAAAGCAAGAATATAATGATCAGGAGGCCGTAGATCAGGGCGTTCACATCGCCGCTGGATACACCAGTCGAGGCGCTGCTGGAGGGCAAGAGCGAAAACTGCTCGATGATGCGGGGCAGGGCGAACACGAAAGCTGCTCCCAGGATAGAGCCCCAGATGCTGGCTACGCCACCAACGATGATGGCAGCGACGAATTGGATGGAGAGTGCCAGGTCCCAGGAACTGGGCACGATATAGCGAGTATAGGAAGCGAGGAGTGCCCCGGCGATACCGGCGAGAAATGAAGACAGGATGAAGGCGCCCATCTTTGCTTCGAAGAGGTTGATGCCCATAATAGCCGCGCCAGTTTCGTTGTCGCGCACAGCCTGGAAGGCGCGGCCAGCTCGCGAAAGCATCACGTTGCCGACGAAAAGCGCAGATAAGCCGAGGATGACGAGGAGCAGCAGAAAATACTGCTGGCCGGGGGTGAGTATAAAACCGAAGAGCATATTTTGCTGGTCGAACGAGAAAGTGCCGAAGGCTGGTACGGGAAAGGTGCGCCCCTGCGGGCCGCCGGTCAGGCTTTTAGAGTTCAAGAAGATGTAGTGACCGATGAAAACAAGCGCCAGCGTTACGATGCCCAGGTAGAAGCCTTTCACCCGCAGGGCCGTTGGGCCTACCAGCGCCCCTACCAGCGCGGCGGCGAGGCCGGCAGCAGGCAGCCAGATAAAAAAAGACAGGTTGAGGCCGACAGGATCGAGTGGACTCGTGGGCAGTGCGCCGCCAAGTAGACCTGCCGTGTAGGCGCCGATGGCCATGAAGAAGGCAATGCCAAGGGAGACCTGGCCCGTGTAGCCGGAGAGGACGTTGAGCCCCAGGGCAGCAGTGGCCGCGATCAGGGTGTAATTAACAATCGTCAACCAATCTTCGCCTGCGACCAGGAAAAAGACGACTATAGCAATGAGCCCGATGACGAAGATGGCCCTGCGCGCGGCGGTTCCAAGCAAGTGAGGTGGCTCGGCGCTCACAGATATTTTCTTGTTTGCCTGCTGGCTACTCATACTCGCTCCACCTTTCGCGTGCCGAAGATGCCGTATGGCCTGATAAGCAGGACGAGGATCATGATCAAGTAGGGAGTGATCTCATGAATGCCTGTACCCAGGACGCTGGCGAAGCGACTTTCATAGCCGGCGGTTATTACCTGGGCCAGGCCGATAATGATGCCGCCGACAACGGCACCGCTCACGGAATCTATCCCGCCCAGGATAATGGCCGGGAAGGCGAGGAGGGCGGTGCTGCCAAGGGTGGTGTCAAAAGCGATGGATTTAGCGGCGAGGAAGACACCGCCAATGGTGGCAATGGCTGCGGCAATGCCCCAGGCCAGCGCGTAAACCGTGCGGATGTTGATGCCTATTGCCAGCGCGGCCTCCTGGTCAAGCGCGGTCGCGCGCATTGCCAGTCCATATTTGGTAAAGCGAAAAAAGTAGAAGAGGGCCGCGCACAATACAACGGTAATGATGATGGTCCAGACATCGTTAGCGCCGAAGTGGACGCCGCCGAAATTAAAACCGCTGGTGATCTGAAAGGGCGTGCCGGGAGGAACAGGATTCGATCCCCAGCGCAAAATAACGCCGGTGCGCAATACTATGTCGAGACCGATGGTGATCATGAGAATGGAGAAGACCGGGCGGCCGATCATACGCCGCAGGATGAAGCGCTCAAAGAGTAAACCGATGATCACGGTGACGATGATGCCCAGGAGAAGCGAAGGGAAGAAGCCCAGGTGCCACTCAAACACGCCTGCTGAGATGATGTACGCTCCTACCAAAAGCAATTCACCCTGGGCAAAGTTAATGACCTCGCTGGCCTTGAAAATAATAGCAAAACCGAGTCCGATGAGCGCGTAGATGCAGCCCACCGCGACCCCGGCAAAAACGAGTTGAAGGAAATAAGCCATGCGTCCTCCTGATGAGCCAATTAACGGCTATTGCCGGCCGTAGGCCATCACAACCGGCCCTGTCATCCTGAGCGCAGCGAAGGATCTGCCCAGCGAGAGAGATCCTTCGCTGCACTCAGGATGACAACACATAGCCGATCCTTGTCGTGAAAATTCATAATCGGCCAATGGCCTGTCGATGCCCTCCCCAGGCCGATCAATCGGCGGTGCGGGCATACATGCGCCGCCTATGACATGACTGGTGTTGAGTGTTAAATTTCATTATCCTGGGACCGCGTCGCCGATTGCTTGACCTCCTAGCTCTTCGCCCAGGTATGCTTTAATGACGTCGGGATTGGCCTGAACTTCGGTGGGCGAACCCAGCGCGATCACGCGCCCAAAATCAAGTACGAGGACGCGATCAGCGATGCCCATAACCATGGCCATGTCATGCTCAACCAGGACCTGGGTGACGCCAAGTTGCTCTTTGATGTCCAGGATGGCGGCCGCTATGTCTTCCGTTTCCTCGACGCTCATACCGGCGACAGGTTCGTCCAATAGGAGCAGACGAGGTTCCAGAGCCAGAGCCCGTGCAAGATCGGCGCGCTTCTGCAGGCCGTATGGCAGGCTGCGCAAAGGAAAGTTATACCAGCGTTCCAACCCCAGCAAGCTGAGCAGGTGCAGGCAATAGGCGCGGTTCTTCTTCTCTTCGCTGCGCGTCCTGCCGATGTAGAGGCCGCCCAGCAGGATGCCACTGCGCATGCGTGTATGCCGGCCCAGCAGCAGGTAGTCCAGTACGGTAGTATTGGGGAACTGCCCCAGGTTCTGGAAGGTACGGGCAATGCCAGCGCGCGCTACCTGGTGAACTCTTAGCTGTAACAGATCGCGCTCATCGAAGGTTACTTGACCCGCAGCAGGCTGGTAGACACGCGAGATCACATTCAACAGGGATGTCTTGCCGGCGCCGTTGGGGCCAATGATGGCGAATAGTTCCCCGTGCTGCACCTGAAACGAGACAGCGGTGAGCGCTTTGATACCAGCAAAGCGTACCGAGAGGTCACTGACGGTGAGTAGAGGTGGAGCTACCTGATGTTGGTTGTGCGGGTTGGTCCCGGAAGGCATGTCGTTCAAAGGGCCCACCTCCTCTCGGGGCGGCGTAGACGAAGCATCCCCATGTTGCTGCTCTCTCCTTCTTCGTGCAGTCCCAGGTAAAATTTGCGCACGCTCTCGTGCTGCATGAGTTCAGCTGCAGATTGTGCCAGTACAACTTTGCCAGTTTCCAGCACGTAGCCGTGATGAGCGATGGATAACGCCATTTGCGCATTCTGCTCTACCAGGAGCACGGCGGTCCCGCTGGCGTTGATCTCAGTGATGATTTTGCGGATCTGCTGGACCATGAAGGGGGCTAACCCCAGGGAAGGTTCGTCCAGCAGGAGTAGCCTGGGACTGGTCATCAGCCCGCGGCCAATGGCGAGCATCTGCTGCTCACCGCCAGAGAGGTAGCCGGAGACACTGCTGCGACGTTCACGCAACAGCGGAAAAAGGTCCATGACGCGATCATAGGCGCGCTGCACGGCAGCAGAATCACGCGAGTTGATTGCTCCTGTCCGTAGATTCTCATCAACCGTCAGATCGGCAAAAAGTCGACGCCCTTCCAGGACCTGGCTGATGCCGCGCCGGACAATTTGAGTGGCGTTCAGGCGATCAATGCGTTCGCCATTGAAGAGGACAGAACCGCGTATGATGCTGGCTTTGTGGAAGTTGAGCAATCCGGAGATGGCGCGTAGGATAGTGGTTTTGCCCGCGCCGTTCGTGCCAAGCAGGGCCACGACTGTTTTGTCGGGTACCTCAAGCGAGATGCCGCGCACCGCCGGAATGACATTCTGATAGGTGACGGCGATGTCCTGGAGAAGCAGCATGCTGCTCCCTTCCTTCCTCAAGATGTATTCAAGGCTATTTCAGGGATAGATCAGCAGGGTTCTTAAGGTTGCGCTCAAGCCGAGAGAAGCTAATGATTTCGATATAGTATATATACTATAACATGTTACCCTGCGCAAGGGGTCTGGTCTTTGACGGCCTCTCTCCCCGCTTCACCCTTTGATCACTTGACTTCTCTCTGTCGACATGTTATATTCCCATCATGTACTGAAAATTTAGTACGCTAACCAGAAACAGCACATATTGATATGCCAGCACAATAGGCAGGGAGTCGCTATGAACACTGCACAACTCGACAATAATTTAATTCCTGTGCTGCCTGAAGATGTGCCGGTGACGATGCCGGACCTGCCAATCAGGTTCACCATTACGACTGCCCAGCAGTTCAGAGCTATCAGCGATCCTATGCGGTCGCGCATCCTGGGTATCATCCAGAACCAGCCCGCCACGGCCAAGCAGGTTGCTGACCGGCTGGGTGCGACGCCGGGAGCGATAGGTCATCACTTGCACGTACTTGAAGCAGCCGGACTGGCAAAGCTCGTCGCCCGCCGCCTGGTGCGGGGCATTGTGGCGAATTACTATACACGCACGGCGCGCATCTTTACCTATGATTTCCCAGACAAGATTGCAGGTGGTGGAGCAGGCAGTCTCGAAATTATGTCGAAGGCGCGTGACGAACTGATTGAGGCGCTGGTGGGCGTGGAGAGCGATCCTCATCAAACGATATCATTTCCGCATGTGCGCCTCTCGCCGGAACGTGCTCAGGCCTATTTTGAGCGTATCGAGGCGCTCGTTGAGGATCTCTTGCATGAGCCGTCTGACCCCAATGGTCAGGTCTATGGCGTCTTCGTCACAATGTTCAAGGCGCCGGCATATATGCAGGGCTCCAGTTCATCCACTCCTTCAGAAGACTTATCGAGTGAGGAGGGTGCATGAAATCAAATCTTGTATCTGAAGATCTCTCCCATCCACCTCGTGTCCCGTTGTGGCGCAACCGCGATTATATGCTGTTGTGGAGCGGGCAGACTGTTTCGCTAACCGGCACGATCGTTTCGCAGACGGCATTCCCGCTGTTGGTCTGGGATCTCACCCATTCTGCGGCGCAGGTCGGGCTGGTTGGTGGCCTGGGCACGGTTCCCTACGTGTTTCTCAGCTTGCTGGCGGGTGCGCTGGTCGACCGCTGGGACCGCAAGCGTGTGATGATTCTATGCGATATGGGACGCGCGCTTAACCTGATGAGCGTGCTGGCCGCGCTCATGCTGGGACATCTCACGGTGATACAGCTCTGCATCAACGCGCTAGTCGAAGGCACGTTTTTCGTTTTCTTCAACCTGGCTGAGGTGGCCTGCCTGCCGCGTGTGGTTGCCAAAGAGCAATTGCCCGCTGCTACTGCGCAGAATGAATCGACCATGGGTATCACAAACCTGCTCGGCCCATTGCTCGGCGGCGCTCTGTACGGTTTGCAACAGGCGCTCCCGTTCCTGGCTGATGCTATATCGTATGTGGTATCGGTATGCTCGCTGCTGTTCATTAAGACCAAATTCCAGCAGGAGCGGACGCAGGAACGGCGAAAACTATACATCGAGATCCAAGAAGGATTGGTATGGTTGTGGCGCCAGCCTTTGATCCGCTACATGGCCTTTCTCACGGGCGGGCTGAACCTGACGAGCGCAGGTTTAATCCCCATTCTCGTGGTGCTGGTCAAGCAGCAGCACGGCTCTTCGTTCATTTATGGCGTCATCCTGACCATTGGCGGTATTGGTGCCATCGCCGGCGCCTTGCTCGGCAGCCCGATACAAAAGAGGTTCTCGTTCGGGCCGGTGATTATCAGCGCGGTCTGGATTCAGGCTCTGTTGTGGCCGTTGTATGCGGTAGCTCCGAACCCGATCTTCCTGGGCGTCATTTCAGCGCTGATCTTTATTACCGGCCCGGTCTACAACGTCGTGCAGTTCAGCTACCGGCTTGCGCTCATCCCGGACGAGCTGCAAGGGCGCGTGAACAGTGTCTTCCGCCTCCTGGCGTTCGGGTTTCAACCGCTGGGATGGGTGGTGACCGGTGTGCTGATCCAGGTTATCTCGGTGATCCCCACCATCCTGGTGCTGTTCGTTGTTTGCCTTGTGCTGGCGATCTTGACCACGTTCAATCCGCATGTTCGTCATGCGCGGCCACTATCCGAGGTGCAGGTGGGTTGAAACGTACCTCGGGGTGAGAAGGCAGTGGAAATGCTCGCGACCTACAATAAAAGGCGATCACCTCTTTGCATATATAAGAATGAGGTAATCGCCTGGTGAAATAGTGCCTGGTTGTGTAGTGTTACACTGGTAGGTCAGGCTCGATTGAGCTTCTCGCTGTGTCTATGGGCATAGCGCGCGCTGCCTTTCTTGCCTGCTGCTGATGCTTCTTGGGGCGTCCACTGGTGGGCTGTACCACGGGCCTGAGAGGTGCGGCCACCTTTGCTGGCTATCTCTCTACGGCGCTCCGGGCTCATAGCGGCAAGGCCCCGCATACGCTTTGCATTGTTATGTAGGATCATGGTTTACTCCTCTCATAAGATAAATAAGCAAGTTGTAAATCATATGGCAGCGGTTTCTCTGTTCCTTTGGAAAGCATAACAGATGGAGAATGCGCGTGACAAGACATTTCGGGGCTCCAGCAAGAACTCTCAGTAACCTCTAAGGAAATGTTCAGCTTTCTTATGTAATTTATATTCACTCATAATGATTCCGGCGGGCCTGCGGCCCACTTGGAGAGGAGAGGGATGGTGCGAGGACACCTCGCGCTCCGGCAGGGGCAGAGCCCCTGCACCCCTAGTTGCTAACTGCTCAGACCGCCTATCTCTATTGGCTCAAGGGGCCGGCAGGGGCAGAGCCCCTGCACCCCTAGTTGCTGATGCGCGTCATGAATTGATCGAGTTGCAGGCGCGCTCCGGCAGGGGCAGAGCCCCTGCACCCCTAGTGCAAAAGCACAAGACCTGCTAGGGAATGGGGGTCAGGGGGCGAAGCCCCTGCCGGGGTATCCCCGAACAACCTCTTTTCCCTCACACATTCCTTGACTCTGCACTAGTAAATTGGTAATGTAACATATTGCATAACAGCGGTATGTAATGATACACTTGAAAAGTCGAGACAACAAATCCGACCGTTTGTATGCCGACGCCAGCGGATTTATCAAAAGGGCGCGGGAAGACCCGTCTCCCTTCATGGGACAGATTGAAAGGGCCGCTCCTTTCTACTTATTTGTCTTCATGTATTGTGTCTTTAGAACGAATGTGCTATACTATCTGTATCGTTTGTAGACGTTGCTAGCAATAGGTAGAAGCTCGCACCTATGCCATTTCTTTTGTTCACATTTCTCGCCGTTGCCCTCGTGGTGACACTTGTTGGTCTTTTCCTTTCTTCTAAAAACCGTGCGGGCGATGAACCAGCGGTGTACCATGCCGAGCGCGACAAGTATCGTTTTAGCGGACCAGTACGTGCGCGTGCTGGAGAGGCATATCGTAACACTGAGCCTGTACGTTCACAGGTGCTTGCGCGAAGCACAAGCGTCACAATACCAATGCTATTTGACCGTGGGCGAAGGTCGGATGGTTCATCTTCGCTGATGGTGATCGTCATCGGCCTGATATCGGTTTTCGTCCTGGGCATGTATATGCTGCTGCATTTACTGCCCAGCCACGCGCTCATCGGCTTCGTCCCATTCTATGGCGATACATCTACTACTTCTGCGTCCGGTTCCCAACAAACCACCTCTCAGCCAACGTATGCCGCGTCGGAGGCCCTGGTACGCCTGAGCCAGCTTGATCCAGGTCAGTACAATGGTAAGGCCGAGTATAACGCCTGGGCCTATACTGCCTGTTCTGCTGCCTCGATGACGGAGGTGATCAATGCCTATGGTCATCATTACCGTATCACAGATATTTTGAAGGTGGAGTCACGCCTGGGCGAGATTACGCCTGCGATGGGGCTGCTGGAAGATATCGGAATCCAGCGCACGGTGGCACAGTTTGGTTTCAAGACGACCTTTGGCTTTAAACTCTCCCTGAGCCAGATCATTGATATCGCGAACAGCGGTCGACCGGTGATTGTCGACTTTCCACCTTACAAATACGCGGGCGGCCACCTGCTCGTGGTGACCGGGGGAAATGCTGAATTTGTGTACCTGGCCGATTCATCCAGCTATAACCACCGTGTCCTGACCCATGCGCAATTCATGCAGTGGTGGGCCGGCTTCTCAGCGATTGTGACCCCGAAGTAAGGCCTTCATAGGCACAATAGGGCGACCGCAAGGGTCGCCCTACATTTATTGGTCTTTTTCTTCTTTGGGTACGTAGAGTTTGATCCTACGGAAGGCTTCGGCGTACTGCATGTCCTGGCCCTTCTTCTCTTTGGCCTCTTTCGCGGTCTCGGCACACCATTTGCGCGTCATTTCGAGCATATCTGCTTCGGGACCGAACTGGGTGACGTGGCACTGTAGACCCTTAACTTTAAGATCAATGGTCTCCGTTACGTCGATGTAGGTGTTGTCCTTGTCGGAGAAGAAGAGGTAGAGTTCGTGGACCCGGTAGGGTGGTAGACCTTCTGCCAGTAGTTCGCGGTATGAACGGGGGTTGCCTACCGCGGGAAAGATGGCATCAAGAACGATGCTGCCGGTTGTCCGGTGGTCGGGATGATTCAGGTAGGCCGTCTGATCGGGTTTTTCGTCAGGGTCGGGCGCGAAGATGAGTTGTGACGGGTCATGCGTGAAGATGACGCGCGGGCGGTATTTACGGATGAGCCTGACAATGGCTTTGCGCGCCTCCTCGCTGTTGGTGAGGTGGCCGTCATGGAAGCGCAGAAACTCTACTGCCCGAACGCCAAGCACTTCGCATGCCATGCGCTGCTCCTGCTCGCGTGTGAGCATCAGGTCTGTATCTATGATACTGGGAACTTCGCTGCCTTCAGTGCCATCGGTCATTACTACCCATACGATTTTTTTCCCCTGTTTGGCCCATAATGCGCTGGTACCGGCGGTAGCGAAGTCGTCGTCATCGGGATGCGCCCCGATCACCATAGCCTCGTAATCAGGCTCTGTTACTACTGCCAATGCGCCAGGGGCTTTTCTATCTGCCATAATAAAACCTCTTTATAACCTCTTTCTGAAATCAAAGTGAGACTTGTGCCAGTATAGGACGTATGAGAAACGGGTGTCAAGTTGAGCAGGGTTTCTATGGAGCAAGATTTTGCAAGACAGAGAAGTTATATATACTATTTACAATGCCTATGCTCACTTGGGAGGAGAAAAAGCCGGACTAGAGAAGAGGTGGATGCACTCTGGACCGAACTTGGCTTCATCTCGCCGTTCTAGTGTCTCCCCTAAAAAATTAATCAGTACATACATGAGGCCTTGCCCCACCCCAGGGCACGATAAATCGGCCCCTACGCCACCATAATCGCCCGCATAATGTGTTCATTTCCATAATCGGCTCCTATGAAGCGTTGAGCACTTGTTGAAAGGCGGCTATTACTTCCTGTGGGCCGATGGTCCGGCCTGCCAGGGTATCCAGGCCGACAGCGCGCCCGAGCAGTTCGTCGCGCAGGAGCGTTTGTTGCTCCTGTGTGTGTCCCAGCAATTGGGCCAGCGTTTCCGTCTCCCAGTGGAGTAACACGCCTGCCTGGAGCAGGCTGCCTGTGCGGCGGCGAATCATGTCGAAGCCCACGACTTTGCGGTGGCCTATAACGATCTCGTAGGGTGAGAGTGAGCCGTAGCAGGAACGGCGCAGGATAGACTCACGCTCACGTGTCTCGTCGCGTTTAAGCAGGGCACGCTGCTCGTGCGCTTCTGTTGGTGATATTGTACGCGCCTGGATGCCGAATTGGGCCAGAGCTGCTACCCACGCGTCACCGAGCCAGCGATATGACTCCACCAGGTCGGGCAAAACCAGGGGATGGTCAGGGGGCAGCGCGACATCCAGGCCGAGTAGATGAGGCCCCACCAGCACAGCGGTCCCACCTGCCCGTCGATGATAAATGGGCAGGCCAAGGGCGGCAAGCGCCTCGGGATTGAGAACGGCTTGCTGCTGCGAGATGCCGAGCACGAGTCCCTGCGACTCTGCCATAGACCAGTAGAGTGTTGGCGGCTCGCCGGTAGCCATGGCGGAGAGCAGCATCTCGCTTCGCTCGATATGGAGCTGCTGATCGGCGATGGTGAGCGGCAGCGTGTGCCAGCTATTTTTGAGCGTGTATGGATTTGGCAAGGCTTTTCTCCGCCGGGGCGCGTAGTATCCAGCCAACAATGCCTGCGATCAGGCTCAAGCCTGCCCCGGCGAGCAGTGCGGCGGGCGCGCCAAGCAAGTGCGCTATACTGCCGGTGAACAGGTTGCCCAGCGGAATGCTGCCGGCAAAGACCATCATATAGACGCTCAAGACCCGACCGCGCAGGTGGTCAGGGGCTACGGTCTGCAGGGTCGTGTTTGCGGTTGCTGAAAAGGCAATCTGGGCGAAGCCTACACTCGCTATGAGCAAGAGCGAGAGCAGGTAGAGGTGCGAGAGGGCGAAAAGGATCTCCAGCACACAGAATATACCTACGCTGTAGAGCAGCCAGGTCACGCCCGGCCTGCGATTACTCCAGGCCAGCCAGAGCGCGGAGCAAAGCGAACCAGCACCCAGGGCGGAGGAGAGGAGGCCGAAGCCTATGGCTCCCACTTGCAGTACATCCGTCGCAAACAGCGGCAAGACGACATTGAAGTTGATGCCGAACAGGGATACCACGCCTACGACTGTAATAATGAGCAGGATGGAAGGAGTGCGGGCGACGTATGTCAATCCCTCGCGCAGGCTCTGCAAGGTACCCTGCCTTGGGGCATCTTTTTCCGCGGAAGTATGCTTCACCTGTGCATAGAGGGTACTGCTATCAATCAAAAACAGCCCTATGATGACCGGAATGAAGCTGATCGCGTTCAACAGGAAGAGTGGCGCGACGCCGAGCCAGGCAATGATGAGCCCGCCGAGACCCGGTCCAAAGATGCGGGCCATGTTGAATAGCGAGGAGTTGAGGGCAATGGCATTGGGTAAGTCCTCGCGTCCTACCATTTCAACAACGAAGGCCTGGCGCGTGGGCATATCAAATGAGTTGGTGAGGCCAAGCAAGCTGGCCAGGACCAGTACGTGCCAGAGGCGCACTTCACCTGTAGCGACGAGTATCCAGAGCACGAACGCCTGGAGTGTCGCGAATGATTGGGTGAAACGCAGCACTGTACGCTTGGGCAGGCGATCTGCCAGAACGCCGCCAAAGAGTGAGAGTATCAATACAGGCAAAAATTGCAGCGCTCCTACCAGGCCAAGCAGCAAGGCGCTATGAGTCAGTTCCAGCACGAGCCATGCCTGGCCGGTGGTTTGCATCCAGGTGCCAATCAGCGAAATAAGCTGGCCGGTCCAGAAGAGACGAAAATTGCGATGGCGGAGGGCTAGAAAAGCGCGCAGCACCCCTTTGACCTGTGTACTGCGCTCAGGCGCTGCGGCAGCCTCAAGCCTTCCCTGGCTTTGAGGAAGTGTTTGCATACGAGTCCAATCTAGACTTGAATATATCAGTAATTATTTATGGTTCTTTGAGTAATTCTTTGCGATTGTGTTTATGATGTTCTAATTTTGCCAGGAGCGACACACGCATCTGTTCCAGGCCTTCGATTTTTTGTTCAATAAGGTGAAGCTGGCGCTGTATCAGTTCGTCAGCGCGGTCCAACTGGGCCACTTTTGCTGCGGCATCTGTTTCCTGCCGGTACGCGACTTTGATCTGCCCTCGCTCATCCTCGGCTTCCAGTATTTCACGGATGTCAGCCAGGGAGAAGCCCAGCAAATCGCGCAGCTTTTTGATGCGCTCCAGGTGTTGGATATCGTCTTCGCTATAGAGCCGGTAGTTACCTTCGGTCCGTCCGGTGGGGGGCAGGAGGCCCACCTCTTCGTAGTAACGCAGTGTGCGCTTGGTCAGGCCTGTACGCGTTGCCACCTGCTCGATGCTATACACGCGCCGGACAGGCGCTTCACCTGGATTGGATAGTGTGTTTTGTTGCGCATCTGCAGAAACCATTTATGTTTATCCTTCCCAGAAGGGGGATGAAAGTAGCGTTTTCGGTGTTTACATTATATCACAAGTTTACCGTTTACGTCAATGTTAATTTTCCTGGCAGCTTCGCAGATGAGACATTGCCAGTCATGCTACAATAGCAGGGGACTGTGGACGCGTCCCAGTCACTTCTGAGGCAAGGGAAATTGTTATGTATGACACCCTAACACCCCTGGTGGAGAGGGCGATGATGGGTAACCGGCGCCCGCTTGAATTTTACCTGCGCGAGCAGAGTCGCCTGCCAGGGCAGCGTGCAAACCTGGAGTTGATGAACGACCTGAGTCACCTGCTTGCCGTGCTGACACAGGAGCAACCCGATAGCGTACGGGCGTTGTTGAATCACCTGATCCATCACCATTACAAAGGAGTTGCCAGTAATACCCCTGAAGAGTTCGTAATGCTCTGCGGGGTCGTCTCTTTTGGTGCATGCGCTGCCGTCAAGCCCGAGTGGCGAGGCGAAACCATCGAGTTCCTGAATGATTGCGCGGGCAACGGCTCCTGGCGGGTGCGAGAAGGCGCGGCGATAGCCTTTCAGCGCCTGCTGCAGATGGCCCCACAAGAAACACTGTACCACTTAACCGGCCTGGCGTGTACGGGGGATTACTGGCAGCAGCGCGCAGCAATCGCGGCTGTGGCTGAGCCAGCGCTGCTTAACGCGCCCGAAATGGTCAACGGGGCGCTGGAGATACAACGTGTCGTGCTGGGGCGCTTGCACCTGGCTCCTGCTGCCGAGCGCAAACGCGAGGACTTCCGGGCGCTGCGTAAGGCACTGGGCTATACACTGAGCGTAGTAACGGCGGCGGCGCCGGAAGAAGGCTTTGCCCTGATGCGGGATGGCGCCGCGTGGGGCGATGCAGATATCATATGGATCTTGCGCGAAAATCTCAAGAAGAAGCGGTTGGCGAAATTTGCTGAGTATACTGGGGAGCTGGGCAGGCTTTTGGATGGGGTGTCAGAAGTGTAGCTTTGACACGTCTTTTGTTCTGCCCTACAATACGTGTAGTATTAAGCTGTTCCATCATAATATAACACGACAGGACAATGTACATGACACTTCCACCCGGTCCGCAGCCGAGACCAGTAGTAGGCAACATCCTGCAATTCCGTAAGGGGCAACTTGCCTTCGTGACCAGCTTGCAGCGCGAGTATGGTAAGGCCAGCACATTTTATTTTGGCTCTACGCCTATGGTGATGTTTACCACGCCAGAGGCGGTGCGCTATGTGCTGGTTGAGCACGCCAGGGATTTTACCATACGCGAGATAACGCAGGGACTGCAGCGGCTGCTGGGCGATGGCCTGCTGACAACCGACGGTGATTTTCACCGGCAGCAGCGCCGCCTGATGTTGCCGGCTTTTCATCGCAAACGTGTCGAGAGCTATTGTGATGTAATGGTTGCCTACACTGAACGGATGTTACAGCGATGGCAGCCGGGAAGGCAGGTCAACATCGCAGCAGAGATGCATCGTCTGACATTGGAGATTGTCGCCAATGCGCTCTTCAACGTGGATATCTCGCAGGAAAGTACTGTGCTTGGGAAAGCCTTTAACGATGTGCGCGAATTTCCCAATCGCCGTCGCTTTTCGTTTCGCAGTTGGCGCATCAACCTGCCTTTCACCGCTTATGGCAGGTTCGTGCGGGGAAAGGCCATGCTGGATAAGACAGTATACGATATTAGTGCGCAGCGGCGCTCGACGGGCGAGGATGCAGGTGATGTGATATCAATGCTGCTGGCTGCGCGAGACGAAGATGGCGCTGCGTTGAGCAATGTGCAGGTACACGATGAAATCATGACGCTATTTGCCGCGGGCCACGAGACAACTGCCAACGCACTTACCTGGACCCTCTATCTCCTGTCGCAGCATCCAGAGGAACGGGATAAGCTGCTGGTGGAGCTGCAAAGCGTGCTGCATGGGCGCGCACCTACGGTAGAGGACCTGGGGCGGCTGCCCTATCTTGAGATGGTGGTGAAGGAGTCGATGCGCCTGTTCCCGCCAGTCTGGATGATGGGCCGGCGCGCGCTGAAAGACTACGAGATGGAAGGCTATCACCTGCCCGCGGGCAGCTTTGCCGTGCTGTGCCCCTGGGTGATACACCACATGGCCGAGTACTTTGTCGAGCCGGAGCGTTTCTGGCCGGAGCGGTTTGACCCGGCAGCGGGCGAAAAGCATCCATCTTTCGCCTACTTCCCATTTGGCGCGGGGCCGCGTATGTGCATTGGGGCAACCTTTGCCATGATGGAGGCGCGGCTGTTGCTGGCAACGATCATACAGCGCTATAGTCCGGCGCTGGTCCCAGGGCATCGCGTCGAGCCGAGACCGATGGTGACATTGCATGCAAAATTCGGCATGCAGATGGTGCTGGTGCCAACGAAAGAGATGGCGGCAGTCGGCTAGGGACCGGGCAGCACGGTTTGTGTTATTATGTTCACATGGCTGCACCATCTTTTTATGTCATGACGATGCCGGGACTGGAGACGCTGGCCTTCAGCGAGGTCCGCGCTCACGTGCCCGATGCCGAACTGGTGAAGTTTGCGCGCGGCATAGCGATTTTTCGTACCGCAGCCCGGCCGGGCGACTGGATGGAACTGCGCACGGTTGAGGATGTCTTCGTCACCCTGGCACATGTCACGGGTCTGGGACACGGACGTGATGCCTTACGCGTGCTCCACGGTGCCACCCTGAATACCGACATTGACAGCGCCCTGTCCATATGGCGGCGCGTACATAAAGTGGCGAAGCTGCGTACGTGGCGCGTGGTCAGCCAGAAGTCGGGCTCACATGACTTCCGGCGTTTAGATGCTGGTGAGGCGGTAAGTGATGCGCTGCGGCGCACCTTACCGCGCGGCATGCATCGGGTGTCCGATGACGCCGATCTCGAGTTCTGGCTCTGGTTATCCGGCAGCGAGGCGTTGATCGGGCTGCGTCTGAGCGATGCGACGATGCGCCATCGCACATATAAACGAGAACATTTACCGGCATCGCTGCGGCCGACGGTCGCGGCTGCCATGGGTTGGCTCGCGCGCCCGGCACAGGAAGATATTGTGCTGGACCCGCTCTGCGGCGCGGGCACGGTGCTGATCGAGCGAGCGTTACTGGCGCCGTTGCAGCAGGCGCTGGGCGGCGATATCAGTGGCAGGGCCGTGGAAGTAGCCCGCCGCAATGCCCGCTCGGCGGGTATCGAGGCGAGCTGGCGTGTGTGGGATGCGCGATCGCTCCCACTGGAGGCGGCCAGCGTCACCCGCATTATAACGAATCTGCCATTCGGCAAACAGATCGGCACGCACGAAGACAACGCCGATCTCTATAGCAAGTTGATCGGGGAGTTCGGGCGGGTACTCAGTGCTGATGGCGTGCTGGTGACGCTCACCAGTGAAGACCGGCTCTGGGACTCTCTGTTGCGCAAGTGTGATTGGCGCGTGACCAAGAAGGTTGTGCTCGTTGTGCTGGGTCAACCTGCCAGCATCTTTGTTGCCGAACAGGCGTGAAGATTAATATATACAGATAGGAAGAGGAGGATTTACTCGTGGCAGCAACAACAGCCGATTTCTACAACGGCATGGTTATACGTTTCAATGGTGAATTGTACACGGTAGTCGAGTTTCACCATGTGAGTCCGGGAAACTGGCGCGCTTTCGTACGTACGCGCCTGAAGAACTTGAAAAATGGGCGCGTGATCGAGCAGCGTTTTCGCGCTGGTGAAGAAGTTGAAGATGTGCGTATTGAGCACCAGAGCTGGCAGTTCTTGTATATGGATGGCGATGACTATATCTTTATGAATACAGAGACCTTCGATCAGCAGCCGGTGCCCAAAGAGATGCTCGGTGATGCTATAAAGTTCCTCAAGGAGCAGGATGTGGTGGAGATGCTGGTAGATGGGGAGAAGATCATCGCGGTCGAGCTGCCGAACTTCCTGGAGCTAGAGGTGGTGAGCGCCGAGCCGGGCGTGCGCGGTGACACTGCGACCAATGTTACCAAGCCGGCGACCCTGGAGACGGGCGCCGTGGTGAACGTGCCCCTGTTTGTGAATCCAGGCGATAGGATTCGCATCGATACGCGCTCGGGCCAGTATGTTGAGCGGGTGAAGTAAGTAAAAGCTTCATTGGTACAAGAGTATCTCTTGAATGAAGGAAATGATGTATAGTCGCGCCGGAGAAATCCGGCGCGTGCTCTATGTCTAACGTCTCGTCAGGTGAGGATTCAATCTCTCACGATAGTATGCCATGTTACTTCTCACTGTCAAAGACTTTGTGCCAGTAATAAGGTTGTACTTCATTCAATGTCTTCGCAATCCACTGACCTGGATCATGGGGGTCTGGTACAGCTACCTCGACATCAGAACCCCAATAAAAGAGGCGTTCTTGACAAATGCCGCACGGAGTTAAGATAAGAGTTTTATCAGAGTTAGGCGGGCGACATACGCAGACTGATGCTGTTACGGTGTGGCCGAGCTTCTGCGCTTCACAGATGCATCCTGTTTCGTAACATAGTCCTGCTGCCGGATTGGGGCTGTCGGCACCGATACTGGTGAGGAGATCTCCTTCACGGGTGTACATTGCCGCTGCTCCTCCCCATTCGTCTTTTGGAAAATGTGAATTCATCAGCTCAATGGCTGCATCTACTAAACGTTGATCAAGCTTCATGGTCTTTTCCTTCTCAAGCGGGCGTGATAATGCTTTTTAACTTTTTCATCTGGATAGCGAAGATCCGGCGAGGGCCGATAAATCGGCGCTGGGCGCGATAAATCGGCCCCTACAGGTGTCCGGATTCATTCTCATGAAAAAAGCGGAAAGCTTTTTTCATGGATGATGGTGCCCCGCAGGGGCATGACTTATTTGTCAAAGTGCATAATCGGCCCCTACTATCGAATAAGCGCCCATAGGCGCGGTCCAAATATGAGCAGCCCTATGACAACGGCGAAGATCGCGCTCAATAATACCGCGCCTGCTGCAACATCCTTGGCAATCTTTGCCAGGGGGTGGTATTCGGGTGAGAACAGGTCGATAGAGAGTTCGAAGACCGTGTTGAACATCTCCGCAATGAATACAATGGCGATCATGACGAAGATGATGGCAAACTCGACGGTAGAAATACGCAGTAGAATGCCCAGCAGGATGGCGAGTACGGCGATGGATAGGTGCACGCGTATATTCACCTGGGTGCGCAGGGCGTACCAGAGGCCGTTGAAGGCGTAGCCAAAACCGGCAATGAATTTGGCCCACCCATTCATGTGGGGTTTCAGAGGCGGTCCAGGTTGACTCATGCAGGCGAAGCTTTCTGTCCCAGTGCCTGGAGCACAGACTGCTGTAGATGGACCATGGCCAGGTATCCCGCTTCACTCTGGTCATCGTAGCCGACCAGGTGCAATGTGCCATGGGAGAGGAGGTAGAGGAGTTCATAAGCGGGACTGATATTGGACCCGGAGGCCTGCCGCAGCACAGTCGGCCAGGAGATGACTATATCTCCGAGGTTGGTTGCCAGTTCGGGAGGTGTGACGAATACCGGTGACTTTGACTGCGCTTCGTGCGGTTTGTCATCTTCTGGCGGCAGCCATAGCTGATCGGTGGGCGCGTGTGCAAGCGGTGTATCAAGTAGAGGGAATGAGAGCACATCGGTAGGCTTGTCCTGCTGCCGGTACTGCTTGTTGAGGTTGTGTATGGTTTCGTCATCGGTGATGAGGAGAGAGAGGGTAACTTGTCGCGCGATGCCTGCCTGGCCCAGGGTCTGTTTGACAGCGAGTTCCAATGTGGAAGAGGAAAGCGTTTGCAGAACAGTCTGCCGGGTCTCATCATCGCTGTATTCTATGTTCAGTTCTACCTGTGGATCGTCTTCTGCCATACTGGCCTCATCAGATATTCGTATACAAAATCAATAGCTATGTCTCCTCCCAAAAAGCCCGGACGGCGTTATGGCCTGCATAACGAGTGCCGTCCGGTGCCGGATAAGTGTTTTCGAGTAGGCAGTATATGATCTAGCCATTGCGGCGGGCTGACTTGCGACGCCTGGCAGCTTCTTTGCGTTTGCGTTTGACGCTCGGTTTCTCGTAGTGTTCCCTGCGGCGAGCTTCGGCGAGAATGCCATCCTGCTGAATTTTACGATTAAAGCGCTTGAGCGCGGTTTCAAATGATTCGTTATCGTTGACTTTGACTTCTGACACCAGGGTTTTCCCCCCCCTCGTGGCCTGTTTTCGAGGCTTAGCATATGATTGACTCCAGGCATGCCTTGCTTCGCGGACCTGTTGGAGAATTATAGTCCAGCCCGACTATAGTGTCAAGGTTTTCTGGGAGCCCTGGCTGCTTGCCTGCCAAAGGCGATAAGAAAGACGATGAAGCCGATAACCCAGATGCTGAGCAGGCTGATGGTGCGGTCAAGCGCGACGGCGGCCACGGATAGGTTCGCCGCATTGGGTGTGGCAGGGTTGAACAGCAGGATCATGGCTGCCATGCCGGCTTCCACCAGGCCGACGCCGCCAGCGGTGAAGGGAATGATGGTCAACAAAGCTTCACCGAGTCCGATAAAGCACGCTGCTGCCACGATATGCAAGGGATCGCCGCTGATCAGGTTAAGGGCAAGGGCGATGAAGTAGAAGCGCAACGACTCACATGCCCACACAGCTACGGTGAGCCCTGAGAGGGCGGGTAGGCGACGAAAGGAGCCGAGTGTGCCTTCCTGGAAATGGTTGTAGTGATTGCGGAAACGCGCCGGTATTATTTTAGCAACGCGGTCACGCATGAGGCGCAGTGTGAACAGTCCAAGAACACCTGAAATTACCAGTGCCACGGTGACCTTCAAGCCAAGAAGCAGTTCGGGAGGCAAGTTCTCGTGAAGGCTGACCATGATTGCCGTAATGAGGAGTAGTACCAGGACGATCAAGTCCAGCAGGCGCTCTGCAAGCACAGTACCAAAGCTGCGACTGGCAGAAAGCCCCGTTTCCTGGCGCAAGAGATAGGCGCGGTAGACCTCACCCAGACGTGCAGGGACGACAACGTTGGCGAAGAAGGAAATATAAACGATCTCGGCCAGCTTCCAAAGAGCGGGTAATTGGACGCCATTGGCTTTATTGAAGCCAGCGTTTTCCAGCAGGAGGCGCCAGCGGAGAGCGCGTATGGGAAAGGATGCGTAGTAAATGAGAAAGGCTGCCAGGAAGAAGCCAATGTTGGCAGTGCGGATAATGTTCCACGTCTGCTGTGGGTTAACATTGGCTGATCGTGCTATGTATAGAAGCGCGAATATGACAACGGCCAGCGGCACCAGGGTACGCCAGTTCAGTAGTCGCTTGCCAATTGATAATTGCTCGCGCGTGATCTCGGGTTCTTCTTGTTTATCAATAGTGCCAGTGAGAAGTTGTTGTTGAAGAAGTTCTGCTTTTTTCTGCTCTATTGTTTCGGCTTGGTCATTATCTCCAGGGAAAGCACTACTGTTTTTTGCATCAGGTGTAATCAAAATTGTCCTCCTTGCCACCTACTTTAGGCGTCACCTTCTCTAGACGGATAAGAATGATAAGGAGTAACGCTATGAGGTTGGTAAGACTATGCACATACAGGTCATCAAACAAGTTATGCACACAAATTGAAATAAGTGCTGCTAGTAGTCCTATCGACAGTGCCCTGTCATTTGTGAACATGGCAGTGATATCACGTTTTTCTATCCGTCCCGGTTGCAGGACGCTGCCCGGCGCCTGCGAGGCGACATGCATCAGAGGCTTTTGAAGCCCGGTGGATGATGCCCGCGGCTGCAATTTTAGCTGCATCCATTTCCTGGTGATGTATCGATAAGAGTGATCACCCGCGATAAAGATGGCCAATATGAAAAATAAATAGGCTATCAATCCAATAGAACCGGTTTCGGCAGCAATATTGATATAGTAATTATGGGCGTGCCCCAGAGGGTTTGTAAAAATAGTAACAAAGTAATGGGGATAAGCCTCGGTATAGTTTCCGATGCCCACACCTAAGAGCGGGTGGTCGGAGAACATACGCAGCCCGGCAATCCAGTGGGCCAGACGCTCGGCGGTAGAGAAGGTTTGATCGGTGGGTCTTGTAAGAGAGATATCAGCGAGTCCGAGCCTCGTGAAGATGGGGTTGAAAAGGTAGAAGGGTATCAGGCCTACCAGGAAGGCGGCAACGACGACCAGTGATGCCAGGCTCAGCAAGCCTACAACTACGCGTAAGCGGAGGATGCCCACGGTCACTATGAATACTAATACTGCAGCGAGAGCGATCTCGCCCCCGCGTGATTGTGTGAGAAATTCTGCCGTCGCGAGCAAGAGCACTGTCACCCCTGCGAGGATGCGCGTCTTCCAGTTGCTGCCGAGCAGCATGAGGGCCAGGGCGATGCTCAGGGGCAGGTTGATGTAGCCGGCATAGGGATTGGGCTGGTCAAATGTGCCATAAATACGCAGGCTGGCATCGCGGATAAAGGAGGTCGGCCCAAGGTCGAAGAAAAACTGTAGGTAGCCGAACAGAGCCTGGGTAATGCCGGCAAGGCAGGTGATAACGACGATTGTCCAGACCTGGCGGCGTGTGCGAATATATTGCGTGCCCAGCAAGATCAGCACAAGAAATTCAAGCCACTTGGAGATTTCTTTCAGGCTCTCAGTTTTGCTTGTTGCCACCGTTATAGACAGGAACATGACACCCAGTAGTGCCAGTATGGCAAGCACAAGATAGGCCGGGGCATTTGAACGGGTCCGGTCAAGTGGACCAGGAGATGCAGTAAATCGACTTCTTATGGATTTAGAAGGGATGCGACGCAGGGCAAAACTCATGAGCCAACCAATGGCCAGGAAAGTAACGAGGATATCGGCACTGTTCATGCGCAGGCCTTTTATGTCGATAAAATCTAAAGAGCCCCACGGCACGGCAAAGGGCATGAGGTAGAGGGCAATGCGAGGTTGCAGGATGGTCCAGACCAGTATGGTAAGGTAGAGCGGGATACGGATACTCCATGGTTCATGCAGGGCAATGAGCATGAACACGACCAACACTGCCCCAACGAGCGCTACCAGGTTGGCTACTGTAGTGTTGCTGCGAAGCGCCAGGTACGCTCTGCGAGGCCCTGTGCCGGCACGGTTATTTTCTATGACAGCGACTTCCGGCTGATGTACAGTATTAAATTTCATACGAGTATTATAAGATGGTTGATAAATGAGTGCTCTGGTTGCTGAACCATTCGATGGTACGGCGCAGACCTTCTTCGGTGCTCACCTTCAGCTGCCACCCCAGTACCTGCTGCGCTTTGCTAATGTCAGGCCGCCTGCGCTCCGGGTCATCGATGCGAACGGGCTCAAAAATGATAGGCGAGGTGGCTTTACATAGGCGAATGATCATCTGGGCAAATTCGAGCACGGAGTGCTCTTGCGTACTGCCAAGGTTAAATACTTCCCCTGCCGTGTGGGGTTTGAACATTGCTAGCAACAGGCCCTCTACCAGGTCGCTGACATAGCAGATGCTGCGCGTCTTAGCGCCATCGCCATAGACGGTCAGCGGTTTGTTCTGTAGCGCTTGCATGATGAAATTGGGGATCATACGCCCATCATCGACCTGACTATTGGGACCATAGGTATTGAAAATACGCACGATGCGTGCATTGACCTGGTATTGCCGGTAGTACTCCATGGTCAACGTCTCGCCGAGACGTTTGCTTTCATCATAGCAAGCACGTGGGCCAATAGGATTTACATTGCCCCAATAGTCTTCTTGCTGTGGGTGCTCGAGCGGATCACCATATACTTCCGAGGTTGAAGCGAGCAGGAACAGGGCATTCTGTTTGCGCGCCTGCTCCAACATCTGGTATGTGCCCTGGCTATTGACCAGGATCGTCTCAATGGGGTGCTCCATGTAGCCTACAGGGCTGGCAGGGCTTGCCAGGTGGAAGATGGCCCCGGCATCAAAGTGAAAAGGCTGTGTTACATCATGCAGTAGAAAAGTAAACTGCGGGTGATTGTGAATAGGAGCGATGTTTTGCTCCGAACCAGTGAGTAAGTTATCCACACACAGCACGCTATGGCCTTCCTCTAGCAGGTGGGCGCATAGATGGGAGCCGATAAATCCTGCTCCACCGGTGACAACGATTCTCAAGGGATTAAACCTCCAGGGCAAGTGTTTTTAATCTCTGCTTTATGCAAGAATTTTTGCTGCTTACATCCTCATCCATCAGACGATTTAGCGGTATCATGGTAACAAAACGACGCTCTGCCCTTACCAGAAATATCTATTAAGGAGCGCTATCTCATGGCGCTTATCCTCTCTCGGGTTCAAGATTTCTAACAAACTTCTTACACGCCGCTTACGTTATTCTAACATTAGACGGATATACTCTTAGCGTAGAGAAACGAACTGGAGAAGTTCGGCACAATACAACAAACATACAGAGTGAACCCTTGAGAAAGGAGATACTCGTATGGCAAACACTAATCTAACCCGTTACAACCCCTTCAGTGAAATGGTCTCGCTGCGCGAGGCAATGGATCGCTTGTTTGAAGATAGTTTTATCTCGCCGCGCAATGTGGGACAATGGGGTGGCCGTGGCGTAGCCGCGAACCTGTTCGAGACGCCCGAGGGCTTCATTCTCCAGCTCCCCATGCCAGGCGTCAACGCGGAGGAGGTGGAGATCACCGCTCAGCAAGATATCCTGACTCTGAAGTGGCAGACCAGGTTGATACAGGATGACCTTTTCGGTCATCCTGTTTTTTTAAAGTGCCTCCCACACGACGCGGTGAATCGCGGCGCGAAAATACCCCCAATCGCGCCACCTTCCATCAATCTCTGCACTATAGATATCCTCTACCTGCTCTAGCCTGGCAGCCAGTTCGGGCAGAGAGGCGGGTTCCACCTCGTAGAAGTCCTCCACCCGCTCAGCCTCGTCTAGCACGCCGAGCGTGCCACCCACCTCATCGAGCAGGAAAGCAAAGGTGTAAAACACAGGAGCGTCCTGCGCATTCCCGGTGTGGTAAGCAACGGCTGCCAGGAAGCGTCGTAGCTCGACCTGCAAGCCGGTCTCTTCTAAGGTCTCACGCAGCAGAGCAGCCAGAATGGGCTCGCCATGATTGATTCCACCTGTCGGGAGCCGGGATACGCCGCGCGGATAGAACGTCTTGGTCATCGTAAGCAGGCGGCCGTTTTGGCGCCGTACCACCATGCATACTTCGCCATAACGATCGGTCCTGTTAAGCGGGTCAAAGAGATCACTGTTTCCCAGGTCAACTGTACGCACCAGTGGTTGACCGTAGGCATGAGCCAGCTGCTCAAGCTCATCCTGGATGGCAAGTGGCAGCGTCGGAAGCATAATTAACTCCTCTGTTCTACGTCTTCTGGCACCAGTATACTAGGAGGAGTTTTTGAAGCGCAAGGCTCTTACAATCTTAGCGGCCAGCTACGGGGGGCCAAACCATACGATCTCGCTCGTTGCAGTCGAGGTGTAGGTTGCCTCCACTGTATTGAAGACTGTCGAGGAGCCTGTGAGCTTAAACCTGCATACTCGTGTCATCACCAGCGTTCCCTGACCGGTCAACGCGCTCCTGTCAGGACCTGTGTACACTCCGTTCCTCTCTTCCATCACAGAGGGGCCAGAGAAGGCCTGGGAGTCGTCGCTTGCTACTACCTGGATGGGACAGCGATGGGTTTGATCAGGACGATAGCGAACGATGAATTTGTGACCGCTGGCGTCTGGTACTAATGCGGGTGATAACTGTGTTCGTGCGAGTACCGAAATGATTACCGATGTTCCCTTAGCCCATTGGTAAGTACATGTGTAGCTGTTGTCAATGGCACGTACGCGTGCTGAATAAGCAGTGTCTCCGAAGCCCAGGCGCACGCCGTTACATTTCACCTTCTCTCCATTTACAAATTTCACATAGTTCTGGTTACGGATCTCGATGGTGGAGAACTGCACAGTGATCACACTGAACCTATCCGAATCATTTTGTTCTTCATTAATAGTCACTAACACATTCAGTGTTGCGGGATCTGTAGTAACCGGCAATACCTGGATACCTGTTGCAGGAGCATCCTGCGGTGGATCGGTAGGGGATAGCGGCGGAGGCACTGCAACACATGAGCTTGCAATAAGGCCTGCTAGCACCAACAGGGGCAGGATAGAGAACCTGGAAATCAATGATCGCATGACCCACCTCTTTCTAACGCAGGTCGGGCGTTGAGAATCCAAACGAATATTCAGTGCTATAGTCCTCAACTACAAAAGAAAGAGATTACTACGGTACTCAAATTATGAAGGGGCATTAAAATGCAATATATGAATTAGACTATAAACGTTGGGGGATTATAAAACTTTCGTACGAGGTCTTTGATAGAAGCGGGATAGAAGAGGGAATAGGAGCATAGCATGTCAGCTTGCTAGCTGCTAATGAGCTCTAATATTCTAAGACACCTCCAGAAGACATGTCATTCAATTTACTGACCACGTGATAGAGAATGATCAACTGGGTGAGAGCCAGGGGGTCGCTCTGGCGCAGCGTATTACCAACATGGAAGCGACCGAGCAAATCTAAACGTTTTGGGCGAAGGTGGCTGGCGTCTTCCATATGCGCCCAGATACAGTCTTCCAGTTCACACGCCTTCTCATGGCTAATATCCCCGTCGATCTCCAGTACATCGCTTTTTACGCCTTCGTACTCCTCTTCAGCAAAGCGCAGGGCAGGTTTAAGGCCTTTCTGCGAGACTTCCAGCACATCGGTGAGATCGATCTTGGGAGCGTGCTTGGCTTCGATCAAGCGCACATCCAGGTGTGCCGGGTCACCTGTGCGGTAGTAGAGGTCCCCTCGCGAAAAGCGGACAATGATGTCCGCGAAATGCTTCTGTGGTTGAATATAGAGACAGCTATCATGCTGGCGTGCGGCAATCTGCTCGTACACTTGTTCGACTGTATAACCGCGCGCTGTACTATCGCGCATGATTTTCCATTGCCGTAGCAGGGAAGGTTCAGGATCAAGGTAGATATGCACATGTGAGAGGCTACGTAGTTCCTCCGTATACAATGGATGCAAACCATGGACAATAAGAATGTCGGCGGGATGTACCGCCTGAGGGCTGCCAAAGGTACCTGTTTTATGATCGTAGACCGGCTTCACCACAGGCTTACCCAGAGCGAGACAACGTAAATGCTCCGTCATCAATGCAAAATTATTGGCGTCGGGGTGCAATGCCGTGATACCGGTACGCATACGCGCGGCACGGTCCAACAGATGATAATCGTCCAGGCAAATGTGTGTGATACGTTCCTGTCCAAAGACGTGCATCATGCCATCGGTGAGGGTTGTCTTCCCCGATCCACTATCGCCACAGACTGCCACTACGAGAGGCTGACGTAGACTCGAGATGTTCTGCATTGGTTATTGCCAAAATCCGGTTCATAATGGGCCGTCCGAAAATACAATCTCAAAAGGAAAGCCGCTCCTTCCCGCTTGTATACAATGGAATATACATACAAGTATAGCAGAGAAGAGTATCGCTAAGCCATAGTTGACCCGAAAGCTCTGAGCAACGGGAGCGCCGCTATTTCATAAAATCCCAAAACAGGGTAGAATAAGTGAACAGGAGACGAACAATAGATTTTCGCGGATGGGAGAAGCATGAATCATTTGTTACTCGAACAACTTCAACGACGTCCTCTACTGTGTGATGGTGCCATGGGCTCGCTCCTCTATGCGCGCGGTGTAGCCTACGAGCAGTGTTTTGATGGGCTCAACCTGACGCAGCCGGAGCTTATTCAGAGCATTCACCGCGAGTATATCAGCGCCGGAGCGCAGATCATCGAAACCAATACCTTCGGTGCGAACCGCGCCAAGCTCGAAAACTATAACCTCGAAGAGCGCGTACGTGAGATCAACCACCGCGCGGCGCGCCTGGCACTCGAGGCGCGCGAAGTGGCCGGTCAGCCCGTCTTCATTGCTGGAGCGGTAGGACCGACTGGTCGTCCCTTGCAGGCGCCTGACGAACATCGCCTGGGGGAGCTGCGCGCTATTTTCCGCGAACAGATCGAGGGCCTTCAAGAGGGCGGAGTGGAGATGTTGATCCTGGAGACATTCTCCAGTCTTGCAGAACTGCGGCAGGCGGTGCTTGCCGCTAAGGAAGTTGGCGGACTACCTATCGTCGCCCAGATGAGCTTTTACGAGGATGGTCATACCCTTTCCGGGCAGTCAGCGGCCCGAGTCGCGACAGTCCTGGGAGATTTAGGTGTGGATGTGATGGGCGCCAATTGTAGCGTGGGGCCGGCCGCCACGCTGGATACACTGCAAGAAATGATCGCTGCAGTCAAGCATAGTGATATTGCTGGGGCCAGGCCTCAACTGTTCTCTGCGCAGCCCAATGCCGGCCTGCCGACGCGCATCGAAAACCGCTTCTTCTACATGGCTACTCCCGATTATTTTGCAGACTACGCGCTGCGCTTCGTAAGGGCGGGAGTGCAGCTCATAGGCGGCTGCTGTGGCACGACTCCCCACCATATAGCCGCCATGCGTAGAGCACTCGATGAACAATTTGGCGAGGCCACCCGATCCACTACCGCTGTTCCCCAGGAGGTCACCCGGCTAAGACCCCCGGGAGCTTCCAATGGCAAGGTGACAATTATCAGGCCTATCGAGGAAGAAGTTATCTTACCACCTCAAGGCTCGATGACACGCTTGCAAGAAAAGTTAGCGGCAGGCGAATTTGTTGTGAGCGTCGAACTGGATCCACCTAAAGGCTTGAATCCCTCCAAGATTCTCGAAGGTGCAAAGATGATGCAGGAGGCGGGAGCCGATTGTATCAACATCGCTGATAGTCCTATGGCCCGTATCCGCATGAGTTGTATGGGACTTGCCCGCCTGATCCAGGACCACCTTGGCATGGAGACCATCATCCACTTCACCTCACGTGATCGCAACCTGATGGCCATTCAATCCGAACTACTCGGCGCTCATGCGCTCGGCATCCGCAATATCCTGGCCCTGACGGGCGATCCGCTGCGCGTGGCCGATTATCCCAACACTACCGGCGTCTGGGACGTGGACTCTGTGGGACTGATACGGGTCATACAGGGGATGAACGCGGGGCAGGACTCGACAGGATCGCCCATCGGCGCAAGGGCATCGTTCCACATTGGTGCAGCGCTTAACCTGAACATGACCGAAGAACAGACCGGGAAAGAGATTGAGAAATACCGGCACAAAATTGATGCCGGAGCCCAATTTATCATGACCCAACCCATCTATGAGATAACACCTTTGCTGCGTTTCCTGGAACTCGTGGGGAAACCACCTATTCCCGTCCTGCTCGGTTGTATTCCCCTGTATAGCTCACGCCATGCCGAATATCTGCATAACGAGGTCCCGGGCATCACCATTCCTGATGTCGTTCGTGACCGTATGCGAGCTGCGGGTGAGCGCGGCCACGAGGAAGGCCTCTTGCTGGCTCAGGAATTGCTAGCTCAGGCTCGCAGTATGGTACAGGGTGTCTACCTTATGCCGTCTTATAGACGCTATGACATCGTGGCCAAGCTGACAAAAATGTTGAATGAGCATACTCCTGTGTCCTAGCACAGGTTATGCTCATTAGCGGCTTTCAGGTGCTTGAGCTCACCGGGCTATCCGCGCCGTCCTCACCCGTTTTCGCATCTCGAAGAGGGTAATGGCGATGAAGCCTGGTCCACCAAGTAGCCCTAGCACGGCACAGGCAATATGCTGGCCATGGAGATGGTTCGCAGGAAACAGTGCTGCCATACCAAGGTAGAAAAAAGCCGCTCCAGTAAGCAGACCAACCGCCTGCCATCCCGGCCGTTTTGTCAGCGCCAGGGTTCCGCCAAGGATCACCCATGGCGCGACATAGGTAAAGATGCCTCCCTGCGAGACCAGGAAGAAGAGCGCCAGCAGTCCAATGATGATAGAGGATATCACCACGCACCACTCCTTTAAGCCGCAGCAGGGTGTTGCTGGAACAAGCACATCTCGTGTTCCTTTGGATGCCATATAATATTGAGAAGTCCTGCTCATCATGTCCTTCATCGCCTTAACCTCGCGTAATCATCATCTTGTGTTAAGAAGAGTTATTTCATTGCTGCTGATAGTATGCCTGAAGAAGGGTATGTGCTAGAATAGCATTGACTTATCATTTACCAGGCAACTTTTGACTATAAGGGAATAGAGAGGTCGGCCATCGTGACCTTAAAAATCATTTGACTTGCCAATGTATGTATGCTACACTCTATCAAGCTCCATAGTGCGTGTAGCAGCAGGTGTTTAGCAGTTTTTAACAAGAGGGAGGTCTGGCCTATTAACAGGGATTTTCGGGGGAATGATCGTTCGCGTGAAACACGGGTCAACGAGCGCATTCGTGCGCGCGAGATACGCTTAATCGATGAAAACGGGGAGATGATTGGAGTGATGCCGCCCCCACGTGCGCTTGACATTGCCCGTGAACGGAACCTTGATCTGGTCGAGGTATCGCCTAATGCTGTACCGCCAGTCTGTAAGTTGATGGACTATGGTAAGTACAAGTACGAGCAAGCAAAAAAAGAGAACGAGGCGCGTAAGAATCAGAAGACGACTACGCTGAAAGAAATTCGCCTCCACCCGCGCACGGATGAGCACGATATCGGGTGGATGACGCGCAAGATTCAAGATTTTCTGGCCGAAGGCGATAAAGTGAAAGTCAGTGTTCAGTTCCGCGGAGCAGAAATGCGCCACCCGGATATTGGTCGAAGATTGCTGGACGGAATTGCAGAGGCGCTGAAGGGATCTGCTGTTATCGAGCGTCCTCCTCTCATGGAAGGGAAGATCATGTCAATGATCGTTTCCCGCGCCCCCAGTTCAGAGTTGTCTAAAAAACAGAGCCCTCCTTCTGCCGGCAAGACTCCGGCAGCCGCGAATAATGCTGCCACTACTTCTACGCCTGCCCGTACCCCGGAAAGCGTGAATGCTGCTGGTCCTTCAAAGGATGGCTAGCCTTTCGCTGGCAGGTAGAGAAAGGCGAGGCTCGTTAGTACCTTTGCTCCCAGCCAGCCTGGGCAGAAGATCTGGGGGTGTAGTTAACCCAAACTACACCCTCTTTCTTTCATTGCCAGCATCGGATCGTTGGTTGACTTTTGCATGGAAATACAAGTACGATAAGGATTAATACAATCTTCTACAAAGGACTTTTAGGGGGGCAGTTTAATGAAATGCCATTCACAAAACATGGGAGGTCTTCAGTCAAGTACCCACCCCGTGAATGGCGGCGGGCATCCAGAAAGGAGTCAGCGGTGAGTAGTTATGACGATCCGCGCTGGTATGAGGAACCCGAACAAGATAACATTCATCCATCATTACGCCAGCACCCAACCTCTGATGACTTCAATCCGCCTCCTCCGGTAGAAAGATCGGGCAGCAATGCCTTCATGCAGCATGGAGCAACCGAACAAGGGTTTTACTCTGCGCCCAAGCAACGCTATACGAGAGTTTTTACACGAGCTGTGTTGATCATTACACTGCTGGCCGTTGCCTTCCTGGGTGGATGGTTTGGCCACCAGAGTTTTACTAATACATTTATATCCAGCAGCCAATCACAATCTTATGCCAACCTGATCCAGCAAGCATGGAGCGATATAGATCAGAACTACGTGGATCGCAAAGCAGTTAACTACCAGCAAATGTCTTACCAGGCCGTTCGTGCTATGCTGGATGTGCTGCACGATAAGGGCCACACTCGTTTCCTCACACCTGCAGATGTTCGATCTGAAAACCAGCAACTGAGCGGTACCTTCACGGGTATCGGTATCTACCTGCGCCAGGATACAACGACCAAACATCTCATCATCACCTCCACCATCCCTGGTGCGCCCGCCGAGAAAGCCGGTTTCAAGCGGGGAGACATCCTGCTGGCCATCGATGGTCACAGTGTCGCTGGCAAAGACATTGATGCCGTTAGCACCCTTATTCAAGGAAAATCTGGCACCAGCGTATCTATTACCGTGCAGCGTCCCTCGACCCAGCAAACGCTGACCATTAAAGTGATACGAGCACAAATCATGGTGCCAAACGTCGTCTTGCACTATATCTCCGAGGACCACATCGCACATATTCAAATCGTTCAATTCGCCGAGGGTGTGGCCGATCAGCTCAGAACGACCCTGAAACAGGCACAAAAATTGGGCGCCACAAGCATCATTCTCGATTTGCGCGATGATCCCGGCGGCTATCTGCAGGAGGCAGTCGATACGACCAGTGAATTTATTGCTCATGGGAACGCCCTGTTGGAGCAGGATAGCAAGGGCCAGCGTACTGCCTACCCGGTAAACGGGAATCCCGTCAACACGAGCATTCCTATCATCGTGCTGGTCAATAGCAATACTGCCAGCGCGGCTGAAATCGTCTCGGGCGCGCTGCAAGATTACAACCGGGGAATCATCATAGGCGAGAAGACATTTGGTACAGGTACTGTACTTGAGGAATTCTCTCTCTCAGACGGCTCAGCCATTCTTCTTGGCACTCGCGAATGGCTGACCCCTAAGGGGCATTTCATTCGCGACCTCGGCATCAATCCTAATATTCAGGTGGTGTTGAGCGCAAAAGTTGTTCCTCTCACACCGGACGACGAGAATGCGGGACACCTGACAGAGCAACAAATTCTGAAGAGTGGTGATACCCAGGTAGTAGCAGCGATTCACTATCTGGAGGCGCATAAAACCACGTCAACAGATTCGTCGCATGGCATCCCCTTGCAGGCCCGGCCCACGACGGATAACCAGTTGGCGCTCGAATTCTCCCTCTTCCCCGCTGCAGCTTGAATAGGGGCATGATGGAGGAACGGAAGCGCATGGGACGGCATGCGCCACATGTGTCAGGGGGGAGACGATACGCCGGGCGCCTGCGAGGCCCGTTGACATTCAATGGGAGGATGTCGCAGCCTGGTAATACTTGCTTGTGGGAGCGTGCCCCAGCAGGGGAGCGATAAAGCGCGTGGCGGCGACTACCTTTTCCAGGTCCACACCCGTGTGGATGCCCATCCCATGCAGCATATAGAGCAGGTCTTCAGTCGCCAGGTTGCCCGCGGCGCCGGGCGCATAGGGGCAGCCGCCCAATCCTCCCGCCGAGGAGTCGACAATACTGATCCCCATTTGAAGCGCTATCAGCACGTTGGCGAGCGCCGTGCCGCGCGTATCGTGGAAGTGAACCGCCAGGCGTTCGACGGGAATCGCGCCCTCGCTTAGCAAAAGACCAAGCACATCTACAATCTGATTGGGCGTCGCGACTCCTATTGTATCGCCCAGCGAAAGCTCGCCAATACCCATCTCCAGCAGCGCCTGCGCCACAGAGAGCACCTGGTGTGGCGCCACGGCTCCTTCATAAGGACAGCCGAAAACGGTCGAGATGTAACCTCGTACCGCGACACCCTCCTGCTGTGCCAATGCTACCACGGGACGAAAGTTTGCCAGGCTCTCCGCGATCGTGGCATTGATATTGTGACGCGTAAAACTTTCGCTGGCAGCCGTAAACACGGCGATAGAGCGCACCCCGGCGGCCAGCGCGCGCTCCATCCCTTTGAGGTTGGGGACCAGTACAGGGTACTGGACCGTACCATCTTGCGCCAGTCCGGCCATGACTGCGCTCGCATCGCTCAACTGGGGAATGGCTCGCGGACTGACAAAGGAGGTGGCTTCGATGATGGGAAGGCCGGACTGGGCAAGGAGGCGAATAAAGGCTATCTTCTGCTCGGTGGGGATCAGCGCCTTCTCGTTCTGCAAGCCATCACGCGGGCCTACCTCGACGATGCGCACTGCCCTGGGTAAAGCGGGAAGTTGCGGGCTCATGGCTTATGCCTCCCTGGCTCCATAACGCGAAGGCTGCTCCGGCATGGCCCTACCGTCTTCCTGGTTCAGACCATCTTTGCTCTGCTCCGGTGGGGGCAGGAGCAATGGACCAGATCTTTGCTCAGCCTCTGCTCCTGGCTTATCACGATGCACAGGCTTGCGCTCCACCCGCACCTTGGTGATCCTGCGCCCGCGCGTGCTCAGGACTGTGAACGTCAAGCCTTCAAAGGTGATGGTATCGTCCACGCTGGGAATCTTATCGAGCAGGGCATACATGAGACCGCCCAGAGTCTCGTAGTCCTCATCGTCCAGTTCTGTCCCCATCACGTCATTGAATTCATCGATACTGATCTTGGCATCGAAGATATATTCATCTTCATTGACGCGCTCATATAGCTTCTCTTCGCGGTCGTACTCGTCCTGGATATCGCCGACAATCTCTTCGACCAGGTCTTCGATGGTCACCAGCCCGGCCACCGAGCCATACTCGTCGACGACGATCACCATGTGCACACGCTTCTGCCGAATCTCGCGCAGCAGGTCGTCCAGCTTCTTCGTCTCCGGCACAAAATAGGCCGGTCGCACCAGATCACGTATAGCCAGGACATTATGCCCCTCGCGTAACTGTTTGAGCATATCTTTCGTATAGAGCACACCAATAATATTATCGATCGTTTCCTCGTAAACAGGGATGCGCGAAAACCCGCCCTGCAGCGCCAGGTCCACTGCCTCATCGACGGTTGCATCGCTTTCCAGGGTCACCATATCGATGCGCGGTATCATCACCTCGCGTACTGTCGTATCGGCGAACTCGAAGATGCTGTGAATCATCTCTGTCTCTTCCTCTTCGAGCACGCCTTCCTCTTCACCGACGGTCACCAGCAGGCGCAGTTCTTCCTCGGTCACGAAGGGGCCGCGGCGTTTCACCTGGCCTCCCAGCAGGCGTACCAGGAACGTGGTAATCATTCCCAGTGACCACACAACCGGGCGCAAAAGCCAGGCTGTGCCCCGGACAAGTCCCACCATTGCGCGCGCCACGCGCATCGGGTTCTGCAGGGCAGCCGTCTTAGGGGTAATCTCACAGAAAATCAACACAACCAGGGAGATGACTATCGAGGAGATGAGTTCACCAAACGTAGCGGAGATGCGCAGGGCCAGCACGGTCGCCATACTGGAAGCAACGATAACGGCCACGCTGTTAACGACCAGGATAGTCGAGAGGAAAGTGTTTGGCTGAGAGAGTAAGCGCTCGATCTCAATAGCCTTTTTATCGCCTTCTTCCGCCAGGTTCCTGAGTTTAATGCGGCTGACAGAGGTAAGAGCCGTCTCTGTAGCCGAAGCCAGTGCGGTCAAAACCAGGCTGGTGATCAATATCGCGAGTTGTAACCAGGCCTCTGCGTCGAATTGAAAAGCGGCTGCGGCGCGGGCAGCCGCGAGTGCCGCCCCCATAGCTAGGCCAGGGCCGTCCATAGTGGCCTTACTCCTTTTTATTATCCTCTGCCATAGAGTTCTCCGCAGTTTGCACCTTACGTATTATACGCGCTGGCACACCAACCACCAACACCCCGGCAGGAACATCCTTGTTTACTACCGCACCGGCGCCCGTGATGGCGCCATCGCCCACCTCTACGGGAGCGATCAACATTGTATCACAGCCGATAAACGCTCCCCTGCCGATAATGGTTCTGTGCTTCAGTTTTCCGTCATAATTGACGGTAACGACGCCCGCGCCGATATTTACATGCTCGCCTATGGTGGCATCACCTGCATAGCTGAAGTGGTGCATATCCGTCTCAGCGCCGATATGCGAGTTTTTCACCTCCGCGAAGTTGCCCATGCGCACGCCATGTGCCAGGTGCGCGCCCTGGCGGCAGTGACTGAAGGGACCGATGCTCACGTCGTCTTCAAGAGTGGTTTCTTCCAGCGCCGAATTGCGCACTATGCAGCGATTGCCAATGCTTGATTGCTCAATGGTAGTACCTGGCCCAATGCGACATTCTGAACCTATACGCGTCTTGCCTGTAATCATTGTACCGGGCAGAATAACTGTATCGGTACCGATCATAACCTCGTCATCAATATAGGTCGTGATGGGGTCAGTAATTGTTACCCCTGCATACATGTGTTGCTCCAGGATACGGCGGCGCAACACCTGTTCGGCCGCCGCCAACTGCACGCGGTCATTGATACCAATCGTCTCGTCGAATGCTCCATTGACGGTCGCGATTACATGCCCCTGGGAACTGGCTATACCGACCAGGTCCGTCAAGTAATACTCGCCGCCGGCATTGCGCGGCAGCTTCTGCAGCGTCGACCACAGCCATGCGCGCTCAAAACAATACACGCCCGAATTGATTTCCTGGATATTCTTCTGCTCTTCGCTTGCTCGCTTCATCTCGACGATCTCGCGCACTCGCCCATCAGCATCGCGCACTACACGGCCAAAATCGCTCGGCTGATCCGTGATTGCTGTGAGGAATGTCGCGATTGCGTGGCGTGCCAGGTGTTCAACCAGCACGCGCGCCAGTACCTCGCTGCTGATAAGGGGCGTGTCACCATAGCAGACCAGCACCGTTTGTGGCAGCGGTTTGAGCGCATCGACAGCTTCGCGCGCTGATAGCGTGGCATGAGCGGTGCCGAGCAGTTCTTCCTGCATGACATAGCTACAGCGGTCGCCAAAAACGGCCATAACCTGCCCGGCTTCATGCCCGAGTACGACAATGGGTCTATAGGCGGTGATCCGTGCTGCCAGTGGAGCAAATGTGGAGGAAGATGGTATGGCTTCGACCGCTTTCAATACATGTGCAAGTAACGGCATCCCTGCTAAAGGGTGAAGCACCTTAGGCAGTGCCGAACGCATCCGAGTACCCTTGCCTGCCGCAAGCACTACGGTCGCATAAGTGTCCATTGTTGACGTTAAAAACCCTTTTCTCGCTACTTGAGGTTCGAGGGGGATTCGATAGTAACCGCCTCATTTCAGCCTGGGTTTCGATACCTATCGCTCATTCCAGGACTTGCCAGGACCAGCGCCTGTGACGATTACACGAAAAGTAGCTGGCTCGGGTGCCAGGATTCGAACCTGGGAATAGCAGATCCAAAGTCTGCCGCCTTACCGCTTGGCCACACCCGAACGGCTGTGCGAGAATATGTACATCTGTCGTAGCAGAGCGTTACAGATTCAAGTGCCGCAACGATTGTATGGTACATGATTGCAGGGGCTTTGTCAACCTTTGTGGCGCCTGACATCCAGGGCTTTCCAGTTCTGGAAAAGCGCCTTCTCAGGCTGGCCCACCCCACCCCTCGAGAGAAAAAAGTGGCGGCGGAGCCCACCGGGTGGGCTCCGCCGCCACTTTTTTCTCCTAAAAATATGTATGCGTCAAGATAAGGATAGTCTCCCATCTCCTCAAGGGCGAGCGCGAGGGTCGCCAAGCGGCATCCGTCGCTGGTCATGCCTGCGCGCAGTTAGGGGTCTGACTTGCCGGACACAGAGATCCTTCGCTACGCTCAGGATGACATGAGAGAAGTGAAGGGATGGCATGAGAGAAGTGAAGGGATGGCATGAGAGAAGCGAAGGGATGGCATGAGAGAAGCGAAGGGATGGCATGAGAGGGTGGCAGGGGCAACCGAGATGGTCGCCATGGACAGGAAGTGAACGCTTAAGGGGTCGCCCCTACCCGATACGGAGAAGCCGACGTACCGGGTAGAGGCTAGCATACCTCTCGGGGAGAGGGTGCCCTGGCTGGTGATGGTAGAGTTGCTCTGGGTTACATTGATGACGCTGGCATACCTCTCGGGGAGAGGGTGCCCTGCCTGGGGCAGGGAATGCTCCAGCGCTGAGAGCTTTACGCGGCCTCTGCGTTATGATGCCACTTGACTGCCCCATTATCTGCCCGTAATGCATACACCGAACCATCGGCCGTTCCAACATAGACTGTTGCACCATTAAGCACGGGCGCGTTGTAGACGGGCAGACCCATAGCGTGGCGCCAGAGCAGGGAACCATCACGCGCTCGCAGAGCATACACCACATCATTACGATCCTGGCTGTATGCACTGGCGTAGATGACCCCGTTGGAGAGCACGGCACCAGAAGGAGACGTATTCTTATCATCATAGTGCCAGAGCACCGAGCCGGTGGTGCTTCGCAGCGCGTAGAGATGGCCCGTACTGGTATCAGGCTTTGAGGCGTCCATTACGCTGGCATAGACGACTCCCGCCTCGACTGAAAGCCAGCCAACAATGCCATTTTTCCCACTATTCATTGTGAAGTGCCACAACATAGTCCCATCACTGGCCCGTATCGCATATAGAGTCGAGACGCCCTCTTTGTGTGGAATCGTTTGCACAGCCTGGAAATTCTCCCACAAAAGAGAGCCAATAGCCAGCGCTTGTGGCAGGAGACCAGGGCTGGATGTGCTGGCAGTTGGCGCAGACATTCTTGTCATAGCGACGTAGAGTATGCCGCCCTGAGCCTGTACTGGCTCCCACATCGTCCCGAGATTACCGCTGCCAAGAGCACGCTGCCAGAGCTTGTGGCCATCGGTGGTACGTAGGGCAGTGAGCGTGCCATCTTGCGAAGTGATGTAGGCCACTCCATTGATCACCGTTGTACTGTTCAAGGTGGTGCTTGCTTCGTAGCGCCAGAGGAGTCTTCCATCGCTTGCGCGGAGGGCATAGACATCCCCCGGCTGCACGCCATTCGTGGAGACATAGAGCACTCCATTAACCAGTTGGGGTGAAAAGAGACCGACATAGTTGTCGCTATACTGCCAGAGCTGGGTACCGCTGCCTGCTCGCAGCGCGAGTACCCTGGCCTCTTGCGTCCCGACATAGACCACGCCATTGGCTACAACCGGGGTGGATATCTCGGGGCCATTACTGGTAGTGTGCCAGAGCTGGGCTCCATCGCTCGCGCGCAACGCGTAGAGGGTAGCCGTGAAATCGGTCGATGCAGTCACATAGAGCACTCCATTGACCACCACCGGCTGATCTCCGACTGCCCCGTCAATCCTGGAGCGCCAGAGCAGGGTCCCATCAATGGTACGCAGGGCAGAGACAACCCCATCGGCTCCGGCATAGGCTACGCCGCCTGCTATGGTAATAGACACAAGCTGCGAAGAACTCGTCGATGAACTTGCAGGGGTGGCTGTCGGGCTGGGTTGATGCGGTGCAGTTACTGTACCAGACCCCGGCTGGGAGGATGGTCGACTAGCAAACAACGCAACACTGAAGATCACGGCGAGCACCAGCAAGACTATTCCTCCTGCGGCAAGGAAGCGCGTGGCAGAAGGTCGACGAGGGCGCTTTGGCTCGCTTGTCATCGGGGTAGCGCCTGACTCAGGCACCATCTGCTGCTCTTCTCGTCGTGGTATATCGGTTATCTCGACCGTCGAATCATCCTGCGAAAGATTCTGCTCAATGTCATGCATGTGGAATCTCCATTTCTTGCTTAGTAGTGCCTCTATTAGCTTTTTCTGTAGTATGAGGCATATAGCTGAAATGAAGCTGAAATGCGCCTGAATTAGTGGTCACATCAACAAATCAGCAATAATACAGTGGTTCTGCTGCTCAATAGAGGCATCTTAGTCCCACGATACCTCGCGTGCCTCTTTCGGTAGGGACATTTGCTGTACCAGCTGGCGCAGTTCCTTACAAGAAGATGAGTTATCGCAATACGCAGGAGTAGAGATAGTGCTTTAACGCTACTCAATTATAGCATGAAATCGGCTTTTGCACTTTTCCTCTCCAGGGCCGAGGTAGCAATCATTCACAGGACTTACGCGGTGGGGTAAGCTGCCATCAATGTAACAACTGAAGACAGTACGAGACGCCATTTTATGTGAAAACAGTACACCCACGCTGTTCAAGTCGTTGCAGCCACTCGGGGAGAGCCGTCAGCTCATTGCGAACTTAGGGGCAAATAGATAATATAGCTATTGAGCTCAATCCTGACAAAGTTACTCCTAAAGGGTGCGGGTAACGATGCTATTGGCGCATTTGGGTCTATAAGTGACTTGTAGATCCCGGAAGCTGGAAACTGCGCAGGGTCAGTTGAGAAAACGTAAGCAATCTTATGAGCAGCATGCACCGCAAGAATATAGGGGTGATAACGGTTATGGCTGGGAACGGGATCTGTCTGCATCTGTGAGTTCAGAACCACACAGAGAATATGCTCATTGCTTTCAAAGGCAATTTTGCCACAGGTCCAATAATTGGTATAGATATCTGTCACGCCCAGATGTTGGAGTTCCTGAATCAGGTTTGCATCGTTCTGGTTCATCGCGGCTGCTGCAGGAACTTCAGTGAAAGCCAGGATGCTCCCGACCAGGCTCGACCCACAGAAACAGAGTAAAGCGATCGCACAAAAGCCACGTAGCGCTCGTCCTACATAATCCGTTCGTGTTCTGAAAGTTTGCAGACCCTGCCACAGCGGCCAGAAGACGACGGGCGTAATGACCAACAGAAAGATCAGATAGCGGGCGGTCGCAGCGGGAACGGTCTGGGGAGAATTGCTGAACGTATAACTCACCAATGTTATGAGAGCGCTCAGGAGCAAAAGCAAACGCACAAGCTGCCGTCTCAGTTCGATCTGTAAAGTGGGCTCGTCTTTTATCTGTTTCTTCTTACGCCATACCCGCCAGATTCCCCATCCGGCGAGCACGCAGGAGATGGCCAGGAGAAGCAAATAGCTCAAGCTCCAACCTCCATGAGCGATGGAACAGGCTAGCGTATGGGGGCTGCTGGGAGCCAGATACAAAGATTCCGACACCGGACAGAATGGTTCGCCAGTCATCATAGGCAAGCTGACCTGAAATGTGCCATGTAGCTCTTTGAGGATTGCGGATGTGGTATAGAGCGACACTCCATCCGGGCTGCGCAACCTTGCCAGAATGGCCAGTGAGCTCTGGCTGCTCGGCGCACGGAGATTATAATCGATAAGCGGCGCAGCGCCAAAAAGGGTCCCGGCCAGCAGGCTGAAGAGCGGCAATGGGCTGAGAAGTTCGCGCCAGCAAATGATGAGTATGAGAAGACCAGACCCGCAAATGGCAGGCAGTATCAACTGGTCGATCCAGAGGCCCAGCCCGGCGACCAGTCCCCAGCCAAGATACACAATCCAGCGCCAGACCTGTTGTGTTGGACCTTGCCTACGATAAGTGAGCGCGAGCCATGAAGCGCCGAGGAAGAGCAGCGTGCTAAACGCAAGCGTTTCAGCATAACCGCCATATACCAGGATTTCCACAGATATAACGAAGCCAGAGCCCAGGCCAACCAGTAGGAGCGTTATCAAGGCGTATGTTCGCGAAAAAAGCAGCCTGGTGAGCAGGTATATGCTCAGGAGAAAAATCGCAAAGGCACTGATCGTCACCAGTCGTAAGGTGAAGAGTGAGGGGCCAAGTAGCCGGAAAAAGATCGCGCCAAGAAAAGCCTCCCAGGACCCCATATAGTGCTGGCCATAGAAAAAGAGCGGATGGTCACCATGGTAGGCAATATGCAAGGCCATGATGCCCCATACACCTTCATCGCTATTGGTTAAGGGCCATCCCAGACCTACCAGTACAAGGCGCAGCAGAAGACTGACCAAAATGATCCCGCCTGCTATAAGACCATGTATGCTGATTTTTCGATTAAGCATGGAACTATGCTAACGTGCCAGGCTGGCGCTGCGCACGTTATCCTCCTTCTCTCTCACCTGGAAAATATGCTCTGTCTGCACGCGTAGCCTGGATGTCAATGCATGCAAAACATTATGTTTTTCAGAACAGGGCTCAACGCACGTCATTGGGGTGCGTTTTCTCTGCTACTACTCTATCTGTACAACGCACAAGAACCGGGAGAAGCAATTCACAGGGGTAGAAATGATGTTTTAACGTTACTCAATTATCTGAAAACAGTGCATCCACGTTGTTCAAATCGTTGCAGCCACTCGGGAAGCGAAGTCAGTGCGCAGTAGCGAAGTGATATAGCAACGACAGTATTATTCCCCTGCTAAAAACGTCTGCCGTATCCACTCGTCTGCAGGCTGCGATGGGCGGTAGTACACCGCATGTTCTTCTTGTGCAGGTGGCTCAAAGAAGTTGACGACGTGTGCGAAATCTTCGTCACGCACATCATAACGCGCGCCTGTGGCCCTGTTTTGCAGCCAGCGCTGTCTTGCTTCCGCCTCGGAAACATCCAGGTAGATGACCAGGGAGCTTGCCCTGTGCTTGCCCGCCAGGGCGCGCAAGGAATCGCGCTGCGCCTTCGTAAAGCTCGCGGCATCAAAGAGAACGGATTGCCCCGCTGCCAGAAAAGCGTCGAGCTGCCGGTACGCTTCTGCGTAGGTTCCGTCCCATTCTTCCGGCGAGATCGCCTCTCCGTGCAGGCCAATGCCTCTTGCCTTATTGATAGCATCTAGCTCGACCAGGGCAATGCCGAGTTGCCGTTCCAATGCTCTGGCGAGGGTTGTTTTGCCTGCGAAGGGCAATCCGCACAAAATGTAAAGACACGGCTCGTCCACGGTCAGCCCTGGCCCAGAACACGATCGGCGAGGCGGAGCATCCATTCCTGAAGCATGCTATCCTTATCCTCGCAACGCCGTCCACATGATGCCTGGAATCTTCAATAGCGATGGTGATGCCTCCAGCAACGTGAGCTTCGGGAAGAGCTTGCGCGCCGTATTGCCATGAGTCACAAACCATGGAGGCGCCGGTGTGATGCGGAAGGGCGCACGTATCACGGTTTTTTGTGGGCGGTCGAACATCAATGTATTATGTACCACACCCGTGCCTGACTGGATATCATAGATGTTGTGGCCGGGGAAGGCGCCCCAGGCAGATGTGCCCAGGGTAAAACCTGCTGCTGCCCAGCAGTTGACTGCAACTGTACCGTAGCGCAGGTTTGCGATCGCTCGCTCCATTGCCTCGGCCACCGCCGGGTCCTTGAGCGATGCCGGGTGGACGAGGAGAGTGACATTAAGCGTACCCCAGAGATGTTCGTTGGCGAAAGCAACGGCATGATCCAGGTACTCGGTCACGCTTGCCCCGTCGATATTTGTCTCCGCGAAGAGGCCGCAGAAGGCTTCGGTGGTGAAGCATACATCGTCTTCGCAGCGCGGGTCAATGCCTGTGACCAGCGTCCAGGGAAGCTGTCCCCCGGCGGGCGTCCCAAACTGCTCGGCGTCTGGATGCGCCGCGACAAAGCTCTGCTGGCGCTCCTGCGCACCTGGATAGTAGGCTGCGCGCGGGGGCACTCTGGATAAGACATGGCGTACCTCTCGCAGCAGTTGATCGCGCTGCGCCCACGCCGAGTGCTGGATGATGACCCGCGTGGCGTTACAGTTGAAGCCGGCGTTATTGGTGAGCATAGTCACGAGGTGTTCGGCGTGGTAGGCGATGTCACTGTCGCTCCAGGGGCCGGGCACTACGATCACCGGACTAACATTGCCCAGTTCGGCCGTGATGCGCCTGGTCAGCAGTGGCCGGCGCTCCGCTTTGCGTGTCACCCCTTCGGGACCCGGGCCGAAGACAATCGCTTCAAATGTCTTGTCCGAACCCGTAATATGAATTTCGTCGATGCCCGGGTGGTTGCAAAGGTAGGCGCCTTCTGCCGCTCCGCCGTACACCACACGCAGGAATCCCGGCTCAATCAGCGCGCGGAAGCTCTCTTCGAGCAGGGGACCCAGGTACGCGTTCACCGGGTTGGCTTTGAACAGAACGACCTGGTCCTCCACGAACAGCTTGTATAATATGTCCATTGGGCCGATGCTCGCGACGTTCCCGGCTCCGAGTACCAGTGCGACCTTGCCCTCGTGCTGCTTGTCCGTGTAGGCAAGCGCCTGCGTTTTCGGCAGCTCATCCACGGTCACTTCGGGCTCCATCCATAAGTGACCCGTAATGCCGAGGAAGAAGAGGCTGTCAAATATCGTCTGTGGAAATACCTTCACAACGACCTGGCCATCCGGCCGCGTGGTAACGGGACCTGGAATGCGGGGCCGCCCGTGAGCTTCAATATCGACAAGCGCCTGCCGCAACTGGCACAGATTCCTGACCACCGGCCACGCGCCTGCAGCCCACTCTTCGCCCGCAGCAGGAGCATCTGGCGCGATACCCTTAGCCTGGAGACACGCGTCGACCCAGCGCTGGGCAATGGCAGTAAAATCTTTGATCAGTTCATCTATTATCGCGACGCGTTTGCTTATAGGCAGTTTCACCCATTCATCTTTATGCGCTTGCAGCGTCTCTATAGCGCTATCCATCGTTTCCTGGCTAGACGGTGGAATACTTCCTGCGACGGCAGGAAACTGGGGGGAACCGCTGTGGGTGGCAATACTCATCGCTTGTACCTCCATGTGCAATGTGAGAAAATTTTATGGCGTTTCAACCTGTCACGGCACTACTAGAGGAATTCTACACGACGAGTTGGTTGATTACAAGGGATGTTTGTTTGTTAGCAGGATTGTAAGAAGCCCCAAGTTCTTCGCTTCTTATGACTCCTCGGTAGATTGCCGAAGCCGGTGTTGCTCCTTCCTGGCCCTGGCTGCCGCGATCCCCCGCTCCCTGGCCTGAGTATCTACACGCGCCCGGTAGTTCGGATCCTGGTGTTTGAGCGCATGGTGTGCATCTCTTCGCAAACGAGGATCGGTTTCGGTGCGCAGTATCTGCTCGAGCGCCGCTACGGCGCGAGCGTCCTGTGGTTGGTAGCGTAGCCCACCTAGTGCATTCTCTCGCACACGTCTATTCGGATCTTCGAGCGCCACCTGGACGAGAAAGCCGCCGAGATCTCCCCTCAGCGGACACGGCTTGCAGCGTTGGCAGCTCGCAGAATGCACCGCCACACGGCGGACCGAAGGGGCCGGGTCATGAAGCGCCACCCACTGGAGCTGAGCAAAACACGCATCGGTACCGTGATGGTCCATAAAGCCTGCGCATCCCCGCCGCACGCGCGCATTCGGATGGGAGAAGCCCCAGAGCACGGTATCGATTCCTGCCTGGCCTGCGCGAACTAAGGCATTCTCGGCTTCCAGGGCTATGCGCCAGTCGCCGGCACCCAATTGCTCTGCCAGAGCCTGCAACTCATGAGCCAGAGCAGGGGGCAAGCCCCGCCCGTACATCTCGACATGTAGGGGCGAGGGAGGTGGAGTGGGGTGGGGTGGGGTGGGCCCTTGCAGTCGCCCTGGGGTTCATCGTTCATCACGTCGTCTCCTTGTTGAGATTGGTTTCAGCGTTGGCTTCTGTTTGCAGCTTCTCGATGGTAAAGATGAGGTACAAGATGCACAGGATACAGCATGTATTTAGCCGAGACTGCAACTCGTTTGCCAGGAATCATGCATTTCTTTCACACACAGGATCAACGAGCTCCACCACCTTGCCAGGCCGATCTCCGTACCCTCCGCTTCATCGTTCGCATGACGCGCACGCTCATTAGTGTCATGCAGGGCTGCCTGTAACTGCACTTTGAGCTTCCGGCGGGCAGAGTACAGGCGCTTTTTAACTGTTGTCAGCGGGATCTTGAGGAACGCGCTCACTTCGTTGTATGAGTAGCGACAGCCATAAAATAGCACCGTCACCAGCCGCTCATGCTGAGGCAGCGAAGCAACAGCCGAGCGCACATATGCCTGGACCTCCTCCTGCACTGCTATCTCTTCAGGATTGCTCTCCGCAAGCAGGCCGTCGCTTACTGCTTCGAGCGATGTACACTGCACGGTGGCCTGTCTGAGCACACGCGTACACTGCCGGAAGACAATCTGGCGAAACCATCCTGGGAACGCACTCGGCTCCTTCAGCTGGGGAAGATGTACAAAAGCCTCAAGCACCGCCTCCTGGACGAGATCCTGAGCCAGGTGATGATCTCCCAGATACCTGTAAGCTATAGCATAAGCCATCTGCTGGAAATGCTGTATCAGGGTATCATATGCCTCGCTGTCGCCAGACTGGGCAGCCTCGACAAGTTCAGATAATTCTCTCATAGCCTGAGCCTCTTCAAAAAAAGACCTTCTAGTGGAGAAGTGCCAAAAACGGATGCAAAGGTTACCGACATATCCATGTATTGTACACTATTCCCTTTGTGAGAGAGACAGGGTTTCTCTCTCACAAGTCTCTCTTGCCCGTCGAGTGGTGAGCGCAACT
>WNGD01000114.1_pt1 | contig 71111 bp, 57 predicted proteins | sample 5400671 | NCBI WGS metagenome assembly WNGD01 (sample SAMN13153369, study PRJNA577476) | soil metagenome | isolation source: 40 cm soil or saprolite under grassland replicate 2 | place: USA:California | collected 2016-06-15
CGGGGGGCGCACCTGCCGAGGCTCGGGGTGGTGCTGCTGGCGGGGTTGGCGCCGGCGGTGTGGGTGCGGCGGCGGTGGCCGGGGACGATGCTGGTCGTGGTGGCGGGGTTGCAGGCGGGGTTGTTCGCCCTGCGGGTGCAGCCGAGCGCGAACTTCCTTGTGGAGATGGTCGCGCCCTACAGCGTGGCGCTGTACGGCAGCCGGCGGGTGCAGCGCGCCAGCGCCGTCGGCGCCGGGGTAGCGCTGCTCGTGCTGGCGCTGCCGACCGGGTTGCCGTCCTCGTTCCGGGGCAACGCGATCAGCCTGCTGGTGGTTGCTGTGGTCGCCTGGCTGGTGGGCAACACCATCCGGGACCGCCGCGGCCGTTTCGTCGACCTGGAGGACCGGGCCGCGCGGCTGGAGCGGGAGCGGGAGCTGGAGGCGCGCCGGGCCGTCGCCGAAGAGCGGCTGCGGATCGCGCGCGAGCTGCATGACGTGGTGGCCCACAACCTGAGCGTGGTGGTGGTGCAGGCGCAGGCGGCGCAGCGAATGCTCGACCGGGACACCGAGCGGGCCCGCGCCGTGGTCGCCTCGATCGAAACGACCGGGCGGGAGGCGCTCGACGAGATGCGCCAGCTGCTCGGGGTGCTGCGCGCCGGTGGCGCCGGTGGCGCCGGTAGCGAGCCCGGCGAGTGCGAAGAGAGCGAGGGTTACGGGCCGCAGCCGGGTCTGGCGCGGCTCGGCGAGCTGGTCGAGCAGGTGCGCGCCGCCGGCCTGCCGGTCACCCTACTGGTCGAGGGAGCGGAACGCCCGCTCGGCGCCACCGCGGACCTGTCCGCCTTCCGGATCGTGCAGGAGGCGCTCACCAACACCCTCAAGCATGCCGGGCCCGCCCGCGCCGAGGTGGTGTTGCGTTACGGTGAGCACGACTTGGAGCTGACCGTCAGCGACGACGGGCGCGGCGCCGCCGCCACGCTGGGCCAGGACCCGGACCGGGACGGCGCCGGGCTGCCCGGGTCCGGGTCCGGGCATGGCCTGGTCGGCATGCGCGAACGGGTAGCCCTGTTCGACGGTGAGCTGACCGCCGGGCCACGGCCGGGCGGCGGCTACCAGATCCGTGCCCGCCTGCCGCTGGAGGTTGCCATCAGATGACCGTCAAGGTGCTGCTCGCCGACGATCAGCCGCTGTTGCGGACGGGGTTCCGGATGATCCTGGAGGCCGAGCCGGACATCGAGGTGGTGGGGGAGGCCGGGGACGGCGAGAGCGCGATCCGTCTGGCGCGGCGACTGCAGCCGGACGTGGTGCTGATGGATATCCGCATGCCGGTGATGGACGGCGTGCAGGCAACCCGGGAGCTGGCCCGCTCCGATCACCTGCGGGTGCTGATCCTCACCACCTTCAACCTCGACGAGTATGTGGTGGAGGCGCTGCGCGCCGGCGCCAGCGGCTTCCTGCTCAAGGACGTGCCGGCGACCGAGTTGGTCAGCGCGATCCGCCTGGTCGCCGCCGGGGACGCGGTGGTCGCTCCCGCCGTGACCCGCCGGCTGCTCGACCGCTTCGCCCACCGCCTGCCCGGGGCCGGGGAAGCGGAGGGGTCCGCGCCGGCGGCGCTGGAGTCGCTGACCGAGCGGGAGGTCGCCGTGCTCAGGCTGGTCGCCCGCGGACTGTCCAACGGCGAGATCGCCGCCGAGCTGGTGGTGTCCGAACCAACCATCAAGACCCACGTCCACCACCTGCTCACCAAGCTCGGCCTGCGCGACCGCGTGCAGTTGGTGGTCCTCGCCTACGAGGCCGGCCTGGTCCGCCCGCAAGGCGGCTGAGGGCGCGCCCTCCTCTAGCTGGTCATCGGGAGTCCATCTGGAGGTGGAGCCCGCCGCCGTCTCGACCGCCGGATGCAGGCGAAAGCCAGATCGCGCGGCCGACGACGCCAGCAGGCGCCGGCCGTAGCGTCCTCTCGAAGGAACCCAGCACACCTCCGAGAGGGGCCACCAATGACCGACACGACGGCGCTCACCATTGCCACCAGCGCCGGGACCGCAACCGAGCGCATCACCGCGCCCGCGACCGCGCCCGCCGCCCGCGCCGTCGGCGTGACCAAGCGCTACGGCAGCGGTGCGAACGTGGTCACCGCGCTCGACAGCGTCTCCGTCGACATTCCCCGCGCCACCTTCACCGCCGTCATGGGCCCGTCAGGGTCTGGCAAGTCCACCCTGATGCACTGCCTCGCCGGCCTCGACGCGGTCAGCAGTGGCGAGATCTGGATCGGCGACACCGAGATCACCCAGCTTCCCGAGAAGCGCCTCACCAGGCTCCGCCGCGACCGCATCGGTTTCGTGTTCCAGGCCTACAACCTGCTGCCGGCGCTCAGCGCCGCCGCCAACATCACCCTGCCGCTCGACATCGCCGGGCGCCGCGCCGACCGGGACTGGCTCGCCACTGTGATCGGCGCGGTCGGCCTGAGCAGCCGGCTCGCGCACCGGCCCAGCGAGCTGTCCGGCGGTCAGCAGCAGCGCGTCGCGGTCGCCCGCGCGCTGGTCAGCAAGCCCGAGATCGTCTTCGCCGACGAGCCCACCGGCAACCTCGACTCCCGCGCCAGCGCGGAGCTCCTCGACCTGCTACGCCGCTCGGTGCGCGAGTTCGGCCAGACGGTGGTCATGGTCACCCACGACCCGGTTGCCGCCAGCTACGCCGACCACGTCGTCTTCCTCGCCGACGGCCACGTCGTCGGCGACCTGCCCGGTCCCACCCCCGATCGTGTCCTCGACTTCATGAAGCAGCTGGGAGGCTGATCCCGATGCTCCGCGCCACCCTCAAGGGCCTGCTTGCCCACCGTGTGCGCCTGGCCCTCACTGCCTGCGCGATCGCGCTCGGCGTGGGCTTCATGGCCGGCACCTTCATCCTGACCGCCACCATTCACCACGGCATCGACAACATGTTCGCCTCCGCCAGCGCCGGCACCGACGTGATCGTCCGCCCGGTCGCCTCCAGCAGCAACAGCAACAACAGCAGTAACGGCGGCAACAGCGCCCGTAGCGGCAGCCAGTCGCTCGCTCACTCAGCAGTCCCAGCGAGCCTGGTCAGCCAGGTGCGCTCGGTCGCTGGCGTCGCCGCGGCTGAGGGAGCCATCTCCGACCGCGCCGGGATCGTCGGCACCGACGGCAAGGTCATCGGCGGCCGCTCCGGCTTCGCCGTGAACTACCCGGCGGACCAAGCCCTCGCCACCGTCTACCCGGTGCGGCAGGGCAAGGCCCCGGCCAAGTCCAGTGAGGTCGCCATCGACGCGACCACTGCGAGCAAGCAGGGTCTCCACATCGGCGACCAGATCCGCGTGGTGGCTGGCGGCGCCGCCCGACCCTTCACCGTCAGCGGCATCGTCGGCTTCGGCCAGGCTGACGGCCCCGGGGTGGTCAGCATGGTGGCCTTCGACACCGCCACCGCCCAGCAGCTGTACGGCCGGCACGGCAGCTTCGACCAGATCGACCTCAAGGCCGCCGCCGGCGTCGCCCCTGACACCCTGCGCAGCCGCGTCGCAGGCGGGCTGCCCAGCGGATTCGAGGCCGTCACCGCCGCCTCGGCCTCCTCCGCCCAGGCCTCCGACCTCCGCGGCAAGATCAGCTTCCTCACCAACGCCCTGCTCGCCTTCGCGCTGATCTCGCTGTTCGTCGGCGCCTTCATCATCTGGAACACCTTCTCGATCCTGGTGGCGCAGCGCACCCGTGAGCTGGCGCTGCTGCGCGCGCTCGGCGCGAGCCGCCGCCAGGTGCTCCGCTCGGTGCTGGTCGAGGCCGCCGTGGTCGGCCTGCTCGCCTCCCTGGCAGGCCTCGGCCTCGGGGTGCTGGCGGCCAGCGGCCTGCAAACCCTCCTCGGCAGCGCCGGCATCAACCTGCCCACCAGCGGCCTGGAACTGCCGCTCGGCTACGCCGCGCTCGCGGTCGGCACCGGCGTGATGGTCACCCTCGTCGCCGCCTTCGCACCCGCCCGCAAAGCCACCGTCATCGCCCCGATCGCCGCGCTACGCGAGACCACGCCCGTCCAGCGGGCCTTCTCCAGCCGGCGCCTGGTCACCGGAGCTGCCGTGCTGGTCGCCGGGACCAGCGCGCTGCTCACCGGGCTGTTCGCCCACGGCGGTGCCCTGCTGGTCGGCGGCGGCGCGCTCGCCGCCTTCATCGGCGTGACCGTGCTCAGCCCGCTGTTCGCCAAGCCGCTGGCCGGGGCGATCGGCGCGCCGCTGCGCCGCCTGCCCGGCCGCACCGGGGCGCTCGCCCGCGACAATGCCATGCGCAACCCCAAGCGCACCGCCGCCACCGCCGCCGCGCTCATGGTCGGCCTCGCCCTGGTGGCCGCCTCCGCGGTGCTCGACGCCTCCCTCAAGCAGGCCGCCGACCAGGCGATCGACCAGGGCACCCTCGCCGACCTCTACGTCCAGCCTGCCGACCCCGACAGCGGCCTCGACCCGGCGCTGGCGCGCTCGATCGCCACCCAGCCCGGCGTCGCCGCCGTCAGCGAGGTGCGCGAGACCGAGGCGAGCATCGCTGGCGCCTCGTTCCAGAAGGTCGACGGCGTCGACCCCGCTACCGTCGGGCAGCTCGCCGACCTCAAGGTCCGGACCGGCAGCGTGGCAGCGCTCAGTCAGGCCAGCGGCAACCTGCTGGTCTCCACCACCGCCGCCACGGCCCACCACTGGGCCGTCGGCAGCGCCGTGCCCGTCAAGCTCGACAAGACCAAGGGGTCGGGCACCCTGCGGGTCGTCGGCACCTTCGCCAACAAGGGCTCCTTCGGCGACTACCTGATCAGCCTCGACACCTACGACCAGGCCACCGGTCAGCGGGTCGACACCCTGCTGATGGTCAAGGCGGCAGCTGCGACCCCGGTCAGCACCCTGCAGACCCGCATCACCGGTCTGCTCGGCCCCTACCCGGGCGCCAAGGTCCTCGACCAAGCCGGCTTCAAGCAGTCCACCGGCGCCACCCTCGACCAGATCCTCAACCTGCTCGTCGCCCTGCTGGCGCTCGCGGTGGTGATCGCCCTGCTGGGCATCGTCAACACCCTCGCCCTGTCGGTGGTCGAGCGCACCCGCGAGCTCGGCCTGCTGCGCGCCATCGGCATGCGCCGCGCCCAGCTCGGCGCCATGATCGCCGGCGAGGCCATGATCATCGCGGTCCTCGGCGCCCTTCTTGGTATCGCCCTCGGCGTCGGCCTCGGCAGCGCCCTCGCCGCTGCCCTCACCGGCAGCAACGGCGCCGCAACCGTAGCCGTCCCAGGCACCCAGCTGCTCGTCTACGTCATCGGTGCCGCCGTCGCCGGGATCGTCGCCGCCATCGCCCCCGCCCGCCGCGCCGCCAAGCTCAACATGCTCGCCGCCATTGCCAGCCAGTGACCAGAAGCCAGGAACCCGTAAGGACCGTCAATGTGGGCGGTCCCTACGGGTTTTATCCCGCAAATCGTCGTGGCCCCGACCGCTGGACCGAAGAGAACCAGGGTGAACAGTTGGATATCACGGCACATAGCGGATTGACACCGTAGAAGGCTGAGAGTGTCACTGATAGGGCAGGGTTCCCTCCTTGAAAGGAGCAACGCGTGAGAAGAGCGCGATGCGTCCTGCTCGCCATCGCCACCCTCGCCGCACTCCTGGCGACGGTGGCGCCGATCGGCACACCAGCCGGGGCGGCCACCGCGACGCCACGCTGGTTGCTGCACACCCAGCGCTTCTCCGGCGGCATCTCCGCCGGGGTCCGCGCGATGGCCTCGCCGGAGGCGGTAGCTGCGCGGGCCAAGCACGCCAGCGTCGTGGCGGCCAGCAGTTCGGGTCTGCACAACGTGCAGATGAACGACGACTCGAACCCGCCGCTGCCGCAGAACGAGACCTCAGTCGCCGCCAGCCTCGCCAACCCGCTGGTCGCGGTGGCGGCGTCCAACGACTACGTCAGCGGGGGCGTGGCGGTGATGCGGACCGCCAACGGTGGGAAGACCTGGGCGACCATCCGGGTCGTGCCGGAGTTCGGCGGCACCCGAGACTTTTGCACAGGTGGGGATCCCGCGGTCGCCTACAGCGTCCGCGACAAGGCCTTCTACATCGCGCAGCTGTGCTTCTTCCGCGCGCTGCCGTTCTCCGAGGTGCAGGTCTACAAGTCGGTGGACAACGGCAAGACCTGGACCCCCGGCCGTCAGGCTGCCCGTGCGGCCACCAACTTCGACTACGCCACCGGCACGGTCGACGACACCATCTTCAACGACAAGGAACTGATCGCGGTCGACAACACCCCGACCAGCCCGCACTACGGCCGCCTCTACGTCACCTACACCAAGTTCCACCTGCTGGCGGACGGCACCAGCGACTTCTGCCCGATCCAGCTCTCCTACACCGACTCGATCCCGACCACCAACCCCCTGCTGGCGGTGTTCCAGCACACCGCGGTGGTCCCGGACGCGCCTGGCTCGGGTGGGCTCGGCGAGTCCGCTGACCAGTTCGGCACCCCGCAGGTGGAAAAGAACGGCGCCCTCGACGTCGCCTACAGCCTGGAGGAGTGCAACACCGCGCTCGACCACGGCTTCCGCTTCCAGAAGTCGACCGACGGCGGCGCCAGCTTCCTGGCCAGCCCGGTGCAGGTCACCAAGCCCGGCCAGTTCCAGGACAACCCCGACCCGGCCGACCTCCTGCCGCCGACGGCGTTCCGCGCGCCGAACACCGAGTCGCTGTCCTACAACCCCAAGACCGGCGGCCTGGTGTACGTCTACCAAAACGACCTCAACGACGCGACCTCCGGCACCGACATCGACTACCAGACCTCCAGCGACGGCGGGCTGCACTGGAGCAACGCCAAGGTGCTGAGTGCCGCTGGCGGCGCTGCCGCACCCAACGACCAGTTCTTCCCGTGGGCCGCCACCGACAACTCGGGCACGGTGTACGCGATCTGGTTCGACCGGCGGCGCGACCCGGCCAATCGCAACATCGACACCTGGCAGGCGGTCTCGACCAACGGGGGGACCTCCTGGAGCACCGCCCGGATCAGCACGGTGTCGTGGAACCCGGACCTCGGGTTCTTCACCTCGGGCGCGTTCATCGGCGACTACAACGGCCTGGCGGTCTCCAGCAAGGCCGTGTACCCCGTCTGGACCGACGGCCGCAACGACGCCATCGCCACCACCGGCATCGGCGAAACCGACATCTTCACCAACGTCGAGATCCACTAATCACCAACCGCTAACCACCAACCGCACGCCCTCTCGCTGGGGCCGGCCTGCCGATCCACCGCGCGGCAGGCCGGCCCCAGGCCGGGGTTCGACCTGCGGGTGCGCTCGAACTTCGGCTTGCCTAAGCGCACTTGTCGGGAAAACGCGGTATCTTCGTGCACGGGGGAAACGTCGTGGTGCAGGTACGGCCCGCGTGGGTGAGGGGGGAGGATGAATCAGCAACTGCGGGCACTATTCGAACAGGATCAGGCAGACCGGGACGGCGGTCTCCGGCCTGACGTGCGTGCCCGCGACGACCGTCGGCGGCATCAGGTCGAGGCTCTGATCGCCGCTGGGGGGTTGCAGGACCCCGAGGATTTCTATCACGCGGCCATGGTGTTCCAGCATGGCACCAAGCCAGCGCACTACCTGCGTGCGCACGAACTGGCCAGCCGCAGCGCCGAGTTGGGTGTCCACAAGGCGCGCTGGCTGGCTGCGGCGGCCTATGACCGCTGGCTGATGATGAACGGCCGCCCGCAGAAATTCGGGACCCAGTACCGGCCGGATGGTGGCCGCTGGGTGCTGTGGGAGGTCGATCCGGCCACCACCGACGCCGAGCGCGCCCAGTGGGACGTCCCGCTGCTGGCCGAGGCGCTCGCCCGTGCCGAGGAGATGACCCGCACCAACCCCCCGCCCCGGCGCTAGGGTCCGGGGGCCTGCGCGGCGCCCCCGATGAATCGGGCCTGCGTGCAGGTCCGCCGCGAGCACCGAGACCGGCGATCCGAGAAACACGCTCTAGGCTAGAGGAGTGCCGACTGGTTCAAGCACGGATGGCCGCACCTTTCGGGGCGGCCATCCGCTTGACTTGAATAGTGGCTTGCCTGGTGGTTGTGTTCCCGCTTCAGCGCCAGCGGGCGATGGTGGCGGCGTCGCATTTGTAGCCACCCCAGCCATGGCCGTAGTACAGCGGCCAGGTGTAGCCCCCTGGGCCGTCGACCTCGACCCGAACGGTGTGGTCGTCGTCCATGAACGCCCCATTCACCAGACCCTCGGGGCGCTGCGGCGCCGGGTCGGTCGGGATGCCGCCGTTCTGGGCTGGCAGGAGCACCCAATGGACGCGGAGGCCGAGCCGGGTGGCGTAGCGCTGCAGGGTGGCGCTGTCCATCGGGGCGCCGGCGACGCATGGCAGCCCCGCCAGCCGCTCACCGGGGGCAAAGGCGTCGGTGGCCGACTCGTAGTGCTCGCCTGGCTTGGCGGCTCGGCCGACCTCGAGGACGAGCTGGGCGGGTCGGGCGGTGGGGTCGATCAGCACCGCGCTGCCCTCGTCGATCGCGCCGTTGGTCTCTTCCGCCAACAGCATCTGGTGCACCATGGTCGGCGAGACAGGGAATTCCCTGATCCGGTAGGGGACGCCCGCGGCGCGGAGTCGGTGCTCCAGGCGAGTCAAGCCGCCGGGTCCCGCCCACGGGGCCTGGTCGAGCTCCAAGCGGATCCTGCCGTCGGTCAGCCGCTCTGCCGCGAACGCCGGCGACCCGCCCAGAACCTGCCCACGGCCGGGGTTGGCCTGGCGGCCGGACCGCTGCCGGTGGCTGCCGAGGACCGGCGTCAGCACCAGCGCCGTGGCCACGGAGACGACCGTGGCGAGCAGCAGCAGGCGGCGCCGCCTGGGCCAGGGCCCGGCCGCCACGCGGATGCGGATGCGGGTGGGGCCGGCAGCCTTGTCGGCAGCCTCGTCGGGGTGCCGCTCAGGGTGCTGCATGAGGGACTCGGTGGCAGCGGTGAGCAGGCGCGCCTTGAAGCGGTCAAGCTCGGGATAGCAGGACGGAGGTTGGCTCGCGGTCATGACGGCACCTCGCTGGAGAGCGTCGGGCTGGTACTGATGAGCGTGGAAGGCGGGAGGAGCTTCTTGCGGGCGCGGGCAAGGCGCACCCGCGCGGCGACTGGGCGGATACCGAGCGCTACAGCAGCCTCGGTCGGCGTCAACTCGTCGAGGACCACCAGCTCGAGCACCTCCCGTTCGGCAACGCTGAGCCGCTCCGCGCTGGCGCGCAGCGTGTGCCATTTGGCGCTGGCGTCGATCCGCTCCTCGACCCGGGCGAACTCGTCGGGCTCCAGCCAGCGCCGCCCGGTGAGCCGGCCGACCGCCCGCGCGTCACGGGCCTTGCGTCGCCGTTCCTCGACGAGCAGCTTGTTGGCGAGGCCGTACAGCCATAGCAGCGCGTGGCCACGCCGCCGGTCGAAGCGGCGGGCCGCGTGGATCAGTTCGAGGAATACAGCGGCCACCAGGTCAGCGACCTCTTCGGGGTCGTCAAGGCGCCGCACCGCGAACCCGATCAGCCGGTCGACGTGACGGCGGTACAGCTCGGCGAGCGCTTCGGGGTCGGGGTCGCCGCGGGCCCCAATGGCGGCGACCAGATCCTCGTCGCAACGGTTGTCCATCCCGTGGCCTCCGTCCCTGCGGTCTCGGCAGCAGCTTCACAGGGGAATCTGCCGATGGCCACCGCGGCGTTACATCGTCGCACGGCGGCGCCGGCCGATCTGGTTGCCTGACCAGCTCCCAGGGTCCGGGCGCTACCGCACCCGGTGCAGTTCGGCGCTGAGGTGCGGGGTGAGCGGCTCGCCGGCGGCGGCCATGGAGAGGGCGTCGCGGAGCACTGGATGGTTCCCTCCAGGACCTCGACGATCCCGGTGGGGTGGGCGAGCACCACCTCGATGACGCCGCCGGGCCGGCCGCGCCAGTAGCCTAGAGGAGCTGCAGTTGGTCGCCGCTTGACACCACCGGCTGTGGCCGTTTGGCCGCCGTCTGGTAGTGCTCCAGCAGGGTCTCCTCGATGTCGTCGAGGTAGGGGGAGGGGGCGGCTTCGGCGACCGTGCCGTGGCGGGTCCGCTGGCGCGCGTGGGTGAGCAGCAGGTGGGACCGTGCCCGGGTCATGCCGACGAAGAACAGCCGCCGCTCCTCGGCGTCGTCTTCAGCCCGGCCCTGGCCCTGCCAGCGCAACGGCAGCAGGCCGTCCTCGCAGCCAGTGAGGAACACCACCGCGAACTCGAGGCCCTTGGCCGCGTGGAGGGTGAGCAGCGAGATCCGGTCAGCGCGCGGGTCCCAGGTGTCCACCTCGGCGCCGAGCGCCAGCTCCGCGAGGAAGCGCTCCAGATCGGTGCCGCAGCGCTCCGCCAGCGGCGCGAGCAGCTCCAGCGCCCCGCGCACCTCGCCCTTCAGGTCCGGGTCCGGGACTGCCGCCGCCTCGGCGGCCTGCTGCAGGCGGGCCAGCACCGGCGCCTCCCCGAAGCCGCCCCAGGGCCGCCGCGTGCCGTCGACATCGTCGTCCCGGTCACGGAGCACCGCCAGCAGCGGCGGCACGCCAGGCCGGTCGGCGAGGCGGTCGTGGGAGCGCTTCTGGAACGGCACGCCTGCCCGGGACAGCGCCTCGACCAGCGGCGCGGTCTGCGCGTCGGTGCGGTACAGCACGGCGATGTCGGAGAACGACAGGCTGGCCTCGCCGCCGTGCTCGACCCGGCCGGAGTCCAGCGAGAAGAATGACGAGCCGCCCAGCAGCTGGTCGATCGACCGGACCACGAAGTCGGCCTCGCCCCGCTCGGTGGCGGCTTGGTGGAGGCTGATGCGCGGCGGGCCCGCCGCAGGCTCGCGCCGCATCGCCTCCAGCACCCGGCCCCGGACCAGCGTCGCGGGCGCGATTGCCTGGAGGGCTCCCGCCACGATCGCGGCGCTGGAGCGGTAGTTGCGGCTGAGCTGGACGACGGTCGCGCCGGGGAAGTCTTCCTGGAAGCGCAGGAAGAAGCCAACGTCCGCACCCCGGAAGCCGTAGATCGCCTGGTCCGGGTCGCCGATCGCGCAGAGGTCACCGTCGGCCGGGGCCAGCAGCCGCAGCAGGCGGTACTGCAGCTCGTCGATGTCCTGGTACTCGTCAACCGCGACGTAGCGCCAGCGCTCCCGGCAGCGCTCGACCAGCGCGGGGTCGTCCTCCAGCAGCCGCACCGGCAGCGCGATGAGATCGTCGAGATCGACCAGGTCCCGCTCGCGCAGGGCTTGGTCGTAGCGGGCGAAGGCCTCGGTGTGCTCGGGGTGGCCGGTCGCGCTCGCGGTTGTGCTCGCGTTCGCGGTGCCGCGCTTGTGCCATGACAGCGCCGGCAGCAGGCGCCGCGCCTCGCGTTCGGAGGCGGCTGAGCCAAGTGCTGCCCGCAGCAGTGCGAGCCGCTCGGCCTCGTCAACGATCCGGAAGTCCTCGCTGAGCCCGGCCGCCTGGTGCTCCTCGCGCAGCAGCTGCAGCCCGAGCCCATGGAAGGTGGTTGCCAGGATGCGCCTGGCGCGGTCGGGGATCAGCGCCCGCAGCCGCTCGCGCAGCTCTTCGGCGGCGCGGCGGGTGAAGGTGATGGCAAGCCACTGCTCAGGCGGCACCGCACCGGTGCTGACCAGGTGGGCGATCCGGTGGGTGACCGTGCGGGTCTTCCCGGTTCCCGGCCCCGCGATGATCAGCAGCGGCCCCGCACCGACCGCCGCAGCCGCACGCTGCTCCGGGTCGAGCGCGCTGAGCAGCGGACCGCCCCCGTCCCGGGGTGCGCTGACGTCTGTTCCAGCGTCAATGCCCGCCGCGACGCCCCCGTCCCGTGGGGGTCCCCCCGAAGCGAGCCTAGCAAATTCGGGAGGGGTCGCGAGCGGGTTATCCACAGGGGTGCCGGGCGGGCTCGCGGCTGTGACCTGCGTCTTGCCGCCGGCGTTGGCGCCGTCCGCGCGGCGTTTGGTGGTGCGCTGACGCCGTGACGGAGCTGCCGGGGCCGGGGTGCCCGGCTCGAACAGCGACACTACGCCAGAGCGAGCGCGCAGCTCCTCCGGGCGGAACACGCGGATCACGCCGTACTCGCCGTCGTAGCCAGCGTCGCGGACGACCTCGCCGCGGCGGAGCCGCTCGATCGCCTCGCCGAGTAGGGGCAGGGGCAGCGAAGCGGAGGCGCGGCAGATCTCGTCCAGCGGCAGCGTCTCCAGGATCGGCAGCTCTGGGCCGAGCCGCTCGGTCAGGGTCTCCCACTGCTGGGTCACCGCCTTGCTCCTGGCGCCCACGCCGAGCAGCTCGCCGAGGATCTCGGGCAGCGGCACCAGGCAACGGAAGCCGGCCGCACCCTCCGGCCGGGCGCCCTCGGGCCGGTCGGCGAGCACCTCGACCCGGCTCAGGACCCCGACGGTGAGCGGCTTGTTGCATTCCGGGCAGCGCTCCTTGAGGCGCTGCGTCTCGGGCGGCTCCAGGCGCACGCCGCACTTGCGGTGGCCGTCGAGGTGGTACTTGCCCTCCTCGGGGAAGAACTCGACGGTGCCGCGGTAGCCCTCGCCGGTCTCCAGCGCACGCCGCAGCGCGAAGTAGTCCAGTTCGGTGTCGAACACCGACGCCTCCCGGCCGAGCGCCGGAGGGGAGTGCGCGTCGGAGTTGCTCACCAGCCGGTAGCGGTCGAGCGAGGAGACGCGCCAGTTCATCGCCGGGTCGGACGACAGCCCGGTCTCCAGCGCGAAAATATGGTCGGCGAGGTCGGCGTAGCAGTCCTCGATCGCGTCAAAGCCCGACTTGGAGCCGAGCACCGCGAACCACGGCGTCCACACGTGCGCCGGCACCAGGTAGGCGCCCGCGCCGCTCTCCAGCGTGATCTCCAGCAGGTCGCGTGAGTCAAGCCCGAGGATCGGCCGCCCATCGGAGGCGAGGTTGCCGATGCGCCCAAGGCGGCGGCTGAACTCGGCGGCCGCGTCGAAGTCCGGCACGTATACCAGGTGGTGAACCTTGCGGGTGCGTTCGGCACGCTTGTAGATGGTGGAGATCTCCACCGACAGCATGAAGCGGACCGGCCCACGGCACGACGGTGGCAGGGACCGGTCGACGGTCTGCTCCAGCTCTGGCCGCAGCCGGAACAGGCCCGGCTCGGCCGGCACCAGGTTGGCGCGCAGCTCCTCGATCCAGGCGGGGTGGGTGAAATCCCCGGTGCCGAGGATCCCGATGCCTTTTCGGCGGCCCCACCAGGCGAGTTGTTGGAGGTCGAGATCCCGGCTGGTCGCCCTTGAGAATCTCGAGTGGATGTGGAGGTCGGCGTAGAACGACATGGAGTCGATTCTTTATCACGTCCGCGACAGCCGCGCCGCTTGCATGCGCGAACGTGCACGGACTGTGCCACGGACTGTGCCGCGAACGTGGAGGGGTGCGCCCGCGGGCGCACCCCTCACACTCGACGGCTGGATGGGGGAGGTCAGGAGAGACGGTTGAAGAAGGTTGCGCCGTTGGGGGTGCCCACGCCGGTCACGTCGTCGTAGCCGCGGCGGGTGGAGATGCTGCCGGTGGTGTTAAGGGTCTGCAGGCGGAACAGGAAGCCTGCGGAGTTGTCCACGAAGTTGGCGTAGTCGGTGCGGACCTGCGCCAGCGGGTGGGCAGGGCTGGCGACGTCGTGGAAGGCGCTGGTGCCGGCGAGGGCGTAGAGGGCGGGGTTGGCGAACCCGTGGGCGAAGCCCGCCCGCTGGTCGGCGATCGCCATGACGGCGGCGAACAGCGGCGACGACAGGCTGGTGCCGCCGATGCGGTACTCGGCGTAGTGGGTGCCCTCGGCGAATACCTGGGTCTCGCCCACCAGGAAGCCGGTGTTGGGGTCGCCGGGCAGGGCGACGTCGGGGACCGCGCGTGCCCGTGGCGGGCCGAAGTACTTGGCGATCGAGTCGGGCACCACGCCCTTCTGGTAGAACGGCTGGGTGAAGACCTGGCTGGTGCCGCCGCCACCGCCGGAGCTGTAGTTGCCGGGCGGCGCCGGGTCCCAGGCGCCGTCGGTCAGGGTCGAGTAGCTGTTGCCCCAGCCGGTCTCGAACAGGCGCTTGCCGTTCCGGTCGATGGCGACGCTGGTGCCGCCGACGCCGATGACATAGGGGTCAGAGGCGGGAAGCTCCACCTGCCGCGAGCCGACCGAGGTGCTGTCGTCGCCGCTGTCGCCGCTGGAGAAGTACACGCCGACGCCGGTGAGTGCGGCTTCGAGGGCGAACTGGTCGAAGAACAGGATGTCCTGTCGCGGCAGCAGCTCACCGACACCCGAGCTCCAGGAGTTGGTGACGATGCTGGCCAGGTGCCGGTCGATCACGTCGGCCCAGGCCCGGTCGAGGCCGCCGGCGCAGTTCTTGCCGGCGACGTAGAGGACCTTGGCGCCCGGGGCGATGCCGTGCACCGCCTCGACGTCGAGGGTCTCCTCGCCGTACCAGCCCTGCGGGTCGCAGGCGTTGACGAGGTTGTAGGTCGATGGGGTGATCTGGCGGAACTGGCCTGCCTTGAAGCGCGGCAGCCCGTGGCGGGCGGAGTAGGTGTTGGCGTCCTGCAGGATCGTCGGGGCGGCGTAGGCGTCGGTGATCGCCACTGTCTGGCCGCTGCCGTCGAAGCCCTGGGCGATCTGGTTGTCGATGCCGTACGCCGATTGGTACTGCGAAGGGACGTATCCGCATACTGCATATGGTTGGTGTTGACCGTAGGCTGCTGGCTTGGTCGTGGCGACCTTCTGCGCGTAGTAGGTCGAGCAGGGCTGGACCCCGTAACGGTTGCCTGACGGGGGGCCAGGGAGCTTCGCCGTGGGGTGCGTCAGCACCATGGAGTCGTCGAGGTCCACCACGCCGCTGACCACAGCGGCCAACGCGGACGGGATCTGCAGCTCGGTGGTATTAGCCCGCAGGGTCTTGCCCTTGTAGCTGTAGTTCTGCAGGGTCGTGCCGAAAGCCGCCTCAGCCTGCGCCACCGTGCCGGTCACCTCGACGTACATGCCGCTGGGCGGAGTGTAGGAGATGCGGAAGCCCCGCGAGCGCAACCACGCCGACACCGCGGCGACCGCGGCCGAGGAGGGCGCGTAGGCGGCACGGAACTGTGCAGGCGTCAAATAGTGGTGGTAGCTGGAGCTTGACGGGGTCGACAGTGCTGACACCGCGGCGTCCGCGGCGCTGCGGCCACGCAGCTTGAGCAGGACTTTGAACTCGACAGCCCCGGTGGCGGCCGCGCGGCCGAGCCGGTGGCCTGACGAAGCCCATTTCGGGACGCTCCCATGGAGCGAGACCTGGCTGGGTGCCTTGGATGCTGTTGCGACCGACGCTGTCATCGCGACCGCCAGCATCGCGACGACCCCGGCGGCAAGGGTCGTGCGGAACAAGCGGGATGCGCGCAGCTTCACGCTGCCTCCTCGATGGGGTTGTGCACCTGTAGCGGTGCGCTGGACCGGAGGCATCAGCCTTCAGCAAAGGATGCACCGGGTCAAAATCCACCTAGGCGACCATTTCTAGTTCCTATGCTGTAGGGTATATGTACGGAATTTGGCGGATGGAGAAGCGGTGAAGGTGCTTCAAGTGTCTTAATCGAGTTTGGCACCGGAGGTCAAAGAAGGCGCTTGTACTGTTTGGTATAATCTGGCTGTACCGGGGGGACTGCGGATCCTCCTCACCAAGCAATGTCGGGTCGCGACTTCAGCCCGGTCCCCGGTCGCACGTGCATCACGATGAGGAGGTGAAGGGTCGTGGCTTTCCTCAAGCGCCGATACATCCGTATCGCCCTGTTGCTCGCCACTTTCGGCGCTCTTGCTGTCGCGCTGGGCGCTCCCCAGAAGTGGTAGTGGATCGATCATGACAGCTCGCTTCGCCCCGGACTCGACAAGAGCCGGGGCGAAGTGGTGTGCTATCGGTCCCGCTGTCCAGACTCGCGAGCTTGAGGGCAATGACCGGTACCCACCGCTGGTCGTTCCACTGCTACGTAGTTGCCGTCATCGGGGCTGGCGCACTGGTTGTGTCTCTGCTCGCCGCCCGGGGCGGCGTCGTCGGCGTGCAGCGCGCGCCTGCCTCGTTTTGGCTGCTCGCCCTGTTTCTCGCCGTGACCGAGATCCGCCCGATTTTCATCTTGCGACGTGGGGAGCTCGAGGAGTTCACCACCTCCGCCACGTTCACCCTTGCCCTGCTTCTTGGATGGGGGCTCGGGCCCGCCGCACTCGTCTTGGCCGCCTGTTCCATCATCACCGATCTGTTGCGGCGCAAGCCGTTCGTGCGAGTGCTTTTCAATGCTGCCCAGTACGTCCTCGTCCTCGCCGCGGCCGGTAGAGTCCTTGAGCGTGTGGGCGGGGCCGATTGGCAGCTCTCGATCCGCGGCTTGGCGGCCTTGGTCCTTGCGGGTCTGATGTTCTTCGTGACCAACAGGGTGCTGGTCAGAACGGTCATCGCACTCGGCCAAGGTGGGCCGCTCGTTCCTCAGGTCTTGGACAAGATCAGCCTCGTTGCGCTTCCCGAGGCGATCTTGGTTGCGATGGCACCAATTGCGGTCATCCTCGCTGAACACGGCGCCGTAACGGTCCTGCTGCTGTCGCTGCCAATGGTCGGGGTCTACCTCGCCTACAAGGCGGCGGCGGATGCGCACGCCAACCGCGCTGTGGCGGAGGTGGCTGCCGGGGAGGCCCGGAGGGTCGCGGCGGAGAAAGCCCGTCTTGTCGAGGCTGAGCAGGACGTGGTGCAGCGCCTGCTGGAGGGTGACCAGCTCAAGGACAACCTGCTCGCCAGCGTCTCTCACGAGCTGCGTACGCCCCTTGCCGGGGTGCTGGGGGCGCTGTTGACGCTGGAGAGACGCGAGGAGCTGCTCAGCGACGAGCAGCGACGCGAGCTGCTCGACATGGCCGCCCGCCAAGGGGAACGGCTCAAGGAACTGATCGAGCAGCTGCTGCTCGCCGCCCAGGTCCAGGCGTCAGGCGAGCCGCTGCCGAACCGGCATCCGCCGGTCGATGCCGGCGAGCTGGCACACGAGGCGGTCGTGGCGGCCCGGGCACGCTACCCCGGCCGCGTGATCGAGCTGGACATCGAGGATGACCTGCCGGTGCATGCCGCCCCCGAGGCAGTCCTGCAGGCGGTCAGCAACCTGCTCGACAACGCGGCCAAGTATGCACCCGCCGGGGTGCCGGTCTGGGTCGACGCGCTGCGCGACGGGAGCCTCGTGGTCCTCGCGGTCGAGGACGGCGGCCCGGGGGTGCCCACCGCCGAGCGCGAGCGCATCTTCGACCGCTTCGGCAAGCTCGACGCCAATGCCGTCCGCCGTGCCGGCGGGGTCGGGCTGGGCCTGTACATCGCCAGGCGCCTCGCCCGCGCCGAAGGCGGCGACCTGCTGCTGGTCGAGCCGACTAGGCCCGACGCGGGCGCCCGCTTCGAGCTGCGCCTCCCGCCCGCCCTCAAATGGGAGGCCCGCAGCGTCGCCGACGCCGTCGCCGAAGGCATCGCCAAAGACACGGAGTCCAGGACCAGCCATCTCTTCTGAGCCCTGGGGTCTGCACCGAGGCCCTACTGGTACAGCGCCTGGATCTCCGCGGCGTACTTCTTGTGAATCACGCGGCGTTTGAGCTTGAGGGTGGGGGTCAGCTCCTCGGAGTCGACGGTCCACTCGGCCGGCAGGACGGTGAAGCGCTTGAGCTGCTCGATGCGGGCGACGTGCTGGTTGACGGCATCGACGGCGGACTGCAGCTCGGCGCGGACGCGCTCGTCGGCGGCGAGCTGTTCTAGGCTCTGGAAGGGGATGCCGTGCTGGGCTGCCCAGGCGGGGGCGACCTCGCCGTCCAGCACGATCAGCGCGGCGATGTAGGGCTTGCGGTCGCCGACCGCGCACGCCTGGGCGATCAGCGGGTGCGCCTTCAGCAGATTTTCGAGATTTGAGGGCGAGACGTTGTCGCCGCCGGCGGTGATCAGCAGCTCCTTCTTGCGGTCGACGATGCGGATGAAGCCGTCCTCGTCCACCTCGGCGACGTCGCCGGAGTGCAGCCAGCCGTCCGGGTCGAAGGTCGCGGCGGTCTGCTCGGGGTCCTTGTAGTAGCCCTTGGCGACGTTGCCGCCGCGGATCAGCAGCTCGCCGTCGTCGGCGACGCGCAGCTCGACCCCGGGGAGCGCCGGCCCCACCGTGCCGACCTTGACCCGCTCGGGCAGGTTGAGGCTGGCCGGCGCGGTCGACTCGGTCAGGCCGTAGCCCTCGCGCAGCGGCACGCCGATGGCCAGGAAGAACTCCATCACGTCCTCGGCGAGCGGGGCGGCGCCGCTGAACGCCACCAGGCAGCGGTCCAGGCCGAGCCGGTGGCGGATCTTGCTGAACACCAGCCGGTCGAACAGGGCGCGGCGCAGGCGCAGCCCGGGGGGGACCGGCTTGCCCGCCTGGGCCAGTCGCGCCGCCTGCCGGCCGGTCGCGATCGCCTGCTCGGCGATGCGGCGGCGGCGCGGGTTCGGCTCGGCGGCCAGCACCGCGGCGATGCCGGCCTGCGCCTTCTCCCACAGGCGCGGGACTGCCACGAAGGTGGAGGGCCGGACCTGCGGCAGGTACTCGACCACCCTGAGCACCTCCGGGCAGAACCACACCGACTCCGCCCGCCACAGGGCGGCGTAGTGCCCGCTCAGCCGTTCCAGGCTGTGTGCCAGCGGCAGGTAGGACAGGTAGGTCGAGCCAGGGCCCCATGAGGCCCGCTTCGAGCCTGCTGTCCAGCGCTCGACCGCCGCCGCGGTCCACAGCGCGTTGTAATGCGTCGTCATGACGCCCTTGGGCGGTCCGGTGGTGCCCGAGGTGTACATCACCGTGGCCAGGTCGTCCGGCTGGGCCTGCCGCCAGGCAGCGTCGAAGCGTTCGCGGCCGTCTCCGGCGGCGAGCGCGGCACGCCCGCCCTCCAGCAACTGGTCCCAGGGCTGCGCCCAGTCGTAGCCGGCGAAATCGGCGGCGTCCTCGACCAGCACCGCGTGGCGCAGGGCGGGCAGATCGTCCTTGACCTTCTCCCAGCGCTCCATGAACTGGCGACAGTCGATGACCGCCACCTTGGCCTCGCAGTGGCCGGCAATGTAGGCGATCTGCTCGGGGGCGAGAGTGTTGTACAGCGACACCGGGGTGGCGCCGAGGTGCAGCGCGGCCAGGTCGGCGATCAGGTGCTCGGGCCGGTTGCGGACCATGATCGCCACGAAGTCGCCGCGCCCGACCCCGAGCGCCTCCAGGCCCATGGCGGCCTCGGCGACGCGCTCGCGGTAGGCGCGCCAGGTCAGGTGCTGCCAGTCGCCGTCCGCCTTCCAGGAGAGCGCCGGCTGCTCGCCGTAGGTCTCGGCGTTGCGGAGCAGGAGGTCGCCGAGCGTCTTGCCGCTGACCTCGGCGTCGATGGCGGCTCGCTCGGTCGCTGCGGATGCCTGCATGATCGCCTCCTCCGGGTCCTTCCTTAGGTCCCGGGCGAGATTGCCCCTGTCGTGGTTCTGGTTACCCCGGGGTAATAAGAGCACCGGCGCGCAGGCCGATCAAGATGTTCGCCGCGATCTGTGGATAACCGCGGCAGCGAGGTCACTGACCAGCGGTAGCGTCGCCAAGGGCGCGCTCCACTTCGGTGAGGAGCTGGTCATCGCCCAGCGCCCCGCCGCCGTCCAGGTGCGCTTGGACGATCGCGATGATGCGGTTGGCGAGCAGCGCCTGCTCGCCTGGTTCGAGGGCCTCTGGACGCCGCGCAGCAGGCGGTTCGGCAGGCGGCGGAGCGGCAGCGAGCATTGCGGGCGCCGCAGGCGGCGGTATCGCGCCCGCAGCCGGCAGCTCGGCCGTTGTCGCTGGTCCCGGTCGTGCGGGATGCTTGGCCGCCGGGCGTTCCTCGGCCAAGCCGCTGAGGTGGCGCCGCCAGGTGGTGAAGCTTGCCTGGTCCACCGCCCAGGCCGAGACGCCCGCATGGCGCGCGATCCCCGCCCGGGCGCTTTCGAGCCAGTCAGGGTCGCTGTCCGGGCAGACCACCACGTGGATTGGCTTGCCCGCCATGTCGGCGACCACCGGGCTGTCCGGCCGTAGCAGCTCCGAGCGCTGCTTGGCGGTGTAGACCTGCGGCAGGCCGAGGTCGAACACTGCCACGCAGGCGTCCCAAGGGACCCCGTTGGCGGTGGCCTCGGCCCTGGTGGGGTAGGTCGAGAAGCCGAGCAGCGCGGCCGGCTGGCGCTCGCGCATGCGCTTGGCGAAGGCGACGACCTCCTCGGCGGGTGCCTTGAAGCCGATCTCGACCACGTACAGCGGTTGCTCTCCGGCGACCTGGCAGAGCAGATCGGCGGCGGCGGTCCCGTCGGAGCTGGCGGGGGGGCCGAACCAGGTCCACGGGACCACCGCCGGGCCGCGGGTGTCCTGCCAGCGGCGGTAGTTGTCAGCGAAGTCGAAGCCGTCGCCGCTGGTACTGGTGGTGCTGGTGCCGTTCGCGCAGCGCACGAAGACGGCGTCAAGGCCGAAGATCGACCGTGGTTCCGCGTGCCAGACCCAGGCCGCGGTCCTGGGAAGGCTCACTGTCGTTGCTTGCCCTTCTGCTGCGGTTGTCATCTCACCGACATTCACGCATCAGACCCTCGACGGGGTCAATTCCGCCGGAAGGCTGGGAGCGTGCACCGATCCGCGCATGCACGCTCCCAGCGGCCGGCAGAACTGCGTTATCAGCACTGCGTTATCAGCGTTGCTCGTTGCTGGTTGTCAGTCGTCGACGCGCGGCTCACCAGCCGCGGTCATGGTCGCGAGCACCTGCTCCACGCCTTGCGCCGGGTAACGGCGGTGGCCCCCCGGAGTCAGGATGCTCGGCAGCTTGCCCGCCTGGGCCCAGGCGAGCACGGTCCGTGCGCTCACCTGCAGCCGCCGCGCGACCTCGGTGGTGCGCAGTAGCACCTCGAGTTCCTCGCTGTCGGCTGGGGTTGCCGGGACGGGACGGAATGGTGGTTCGTACGAGCGAGGCGGCTGCCAGTTCCGGACTGTCCGGTAGGGACTCTGGCCTCCCACCTGATTGCGTGCTGTTACCACGAATGCCTCCCCTCTGGATGGCGTTCCGTTCAAGGACGCTGCCCGCTTGCCACCCGAAGCGATCTACGTCCGGCTCGTACGACTTCGACGATATGGCGGGGAACATTGCACCTGACGTGGCCTCCTGTCCAGAGGGCAATCAAAGGGATCAAGTCGGTCACAGCCCGGATCGGCTGACCTGTCCGCTTGCGCGGCGCCTCCCGAACCACCGCTGGCCTGCTGTTATGCTTGCGGCGTGGCGATGCCGGTCCTGATCGCCGCGCTCCAGAATTTTTTTTCGTCCGAGTCCTGAGAAGGTGGGCAAGACCGTGGATCCCGAGCGTTACGACCCGCAGCAGGTTGAGCCGAAATGGACGGCGGCCTGGGAGGAGCGGGCGCTCTACCGGGCTGACGAGAACGACACTGAGCGCGCCCGATTCTACGCGCTCGACATGTTCCCATACCCTTCGGGTGACCTGCACATGGGCCATCTGGAGGCGTTCTCGGGGGGCGACGTGATTGCCCGCCTCAAGCGCATGCAGGGCTACAACGTGCTGCATCCGATCGGCTGGGACGCCTTCGGCCTGCCGGCCGAAAACGCCGCCATCAGCCGTGGCATCCACCCCAAGACCTGGACGTACCAGAACATCGACACACAGCGTGCCACCTTCCAGCGGCTGGGCGTCTCGTTCGACTGGTCGCGCACCTTCAACACCTGCGATCCGGACTACTACCGCTGGACCCAGTGGATCTTCCTGCGCCTGTACGAGCGCGGCCTGGCCTACCGCAAGGCCTCGCCGGTGAACTGGTGCCCCAATGATCAGACCGTGCTGGCAAACGAGCAGGTCATCAACGGTCATTGCGAGCGCTGCGGCGCACTGGTCGAGAAGCGCGAGTTGACCCAGTGGTTCTTCAGGATCACCGAGTACGCCCAGGCCCTGCTGGACGATATGGCGCCCCTGGAGGGCCGCTGGAGCGACAAGGTCCTCACCATGCAGCGGAACTGGATCGGCCGCTCCGAGGGGGCCTACGTCGATTTCATCATTTCCGAAACCGGACAGACTGTGCGGATTTTTACCACCCGCCCGGACACTCTGTACGGGGCGACGTTCTTCGTGCTCGCTCCCGAGCACGAGCTGGCCGAGCAACTGGTCGCCGGAACCGAGCACGAAGCCGCCTTCCGTGCCTTCCGCGAAGCCGTCGGCCGCGAGACCGAGGTCGAGCGTCTCTCCACCGAACGGGACAAGACGGGCGTATTCCTGGGCGCGTATGCCGTCAACCCGGTCAACGGCGAGCGCATCCCCGTCTGGGCCGCCGACTATGTGCTGCTGGAGTACGGCACTGGCGCGATCATGGCCGTCCCAGCCCACGACCAGCGCGACTTCGAGTTCGCCCGCAAGTACGGCCTGCCGATCCGGGTCGTCGTCCAGCCCGAAGGTGTGGAGCCGCTGGACCCGGACCAGATGACCGAGGCCATGGGGCACGAGGGGGTCATGGTCAATTCCGGCCCCTACGACGGCATCCCCGCCGCCGACGCCATCGGGCGCATCACCGCCGACCTGGCCGCGCAGGGCCGTGGCTCCTTCGCCATCAACTACCGCCTGCGTGACTGGCTGGTCTCCAGGCAGCGCTACTGGGGCTGCCCGATCCCGATCGTCCACTGTCCGTCCTGCGGCGAGGTCCCCGTCCCCGACGAGCAGCTCCCGGTCCCGCTGCCCGACGACGTAGCCGACTTCAGGCCCAAGGGTGAGTCACCGCTCGCCACCGTGCGTGACTGGGTCAACGTCAACTGCCCCCGCTGCGGCGGAGCGGCCAGGCGCGAGACCGACACCATGGACACCTTCGTCGACTCGTCCTGGTATTTCCTCCGCTACACCGGCCTGGACCCGGAGCGCCCCTTCGATCCCGAGCGGGTCGCCCGCTGGATGCCCGTGCACCAGTACACCGGCGGGATCGAGCACGCCATCCTGCACCTGCTCTACTCCCGCTTCTTCGTGAAGTTCCTCCACGACATCGGCCTCGTCGGCTTCAACGAGCCGTTCCAGGCGCTGCTCAACCAGGGCATGGTGGTCATGCACGGCGCCGCCATGAGCAAGTCCCGCGGCAACCTGGTGGTCCCCGCCACCATCATCGACGAGCTCGGCGCCGACGTCGCCCGCCTCACCATGCTGTTCGCCGGGCCCTTCGAGGACGACGTCGACTGGGCCGACGTCTCACCCGAAGGCATGGCCCGCTGGATCCAGCGGGTCTGGCGCGCCGTCCGCACCGCCGCTCACGCCAACGACAGCGGCCCCACCGACGTCGACCTCGTCCGCAACGCCCACCGCACCACCCAGGCGGTCAGCGACGACCTGGAGCGCTTCCGCTTCAACACCGCCATCGCCAAGCTGATGACGCTCTCCAACGATCTGGCCGACGCCATCCGCAGCGGCCGCGGCAGCGCCGCCGAGCAGCGCGACACGGCCGAGCGCCTGGTCCTGCTGCTGGCCCCGCTGGCGCCGTTCGTCACCGAGGAGCTGTGGCATGCGCTTGGCCACACCGAGTCGGTCCACCAGGCCGCCTGGCCCGGCTACGACCCCGAGTTGGTCCGCGTCGAACGCCTCACCTGCATCGTCCAGGTCGACGGCAAGGTCCGCGACCGCGTCGAGGTCGCCGCCGACGCCACCGAAGACGACCTTCGCGCCCTCGCGCTGAGCTCCCCGAAGGTCAAGGCGGCGCTCGGCGAGCGGACTATCGCCCGGATCATCGCGGTGCCACCCAAGCTCGTCAACCTGGTCACCGCCCGCTGACCTGGAGAATTCCACGTTTCCCCTGGTGAGGGGCTGTGGATAACGAAACACGCCGGCTTCCCGGAACGGCTACGGTCCTCCCGAACCTAGCGATCGGGCCACGATCGCCCGCCGTCTCTGGAGGAGCCGCATGCCAACACCACCGTCGTTCGTCCTGCCTCCCGACCATCTTGCCGCCCGGTTGCGTGACCGGGCCGGCCGGCTGCTCGCCGGTGCAGGGCGCCAGCGGGTCGTGCTCGCTGCCATCGCACTGGTCGCGCTGGCCTGTGCGAGCGTTATCTGGTTCCGGGGCGCACCGCACCCGAGCGGCCAGCCGATCGCTGGCCAGCAGCCGCCCGGCGCGTTCCTGGCCAGCGCCACAGGGGCAGGGGCCGCCGCCGACAGCGGCCCTGGCGTGACCCTGCCGCTCGCCCCAGGAGCAGGAGCCGGGACGGCCGCCAGCAGCGCGGGCGTGGGCACCGGAGCCGGCCTGCTGGCCGTGGACGTGGTCGGCCGAGTCCGCCACCCGGGACTGATCCGCCTCCCGCTGGGCAGCCGCGTCATCGACGCGATCCAGGCAGCTGGCGGCACGGCACCAGGGGCCGATCTCGACGCGGTGAACCTCGCCCGCAAACTCACCGACGGTGAGCAGCTCCGCGTCCCCCGCCACGGCGAAACCGTCGTCCTGCCCGCGGGCGCCCAGCCTGACCCCGGCAGCGGTGTGACCCCCGGGAGCCAGCCCGCAGGCCCGCTCGACCTGAATACCGCCACCGCCGAGCAGCTCGACACCTTGCCGGGCGTCGGCCAGGTCACCGCCGGCCGCATCATCGCCTATCGCAGCGCCCATCCCTTCACCTCCGTCGACGACCTGCGGCAGGTGCCAGGCATCGGCGATCGCCGCTTCGCGGTGCTCAAGGACCTGGTCACGGTCTCCAATGCGCCGTGAACGTGGCCCCGACTCCGACCGGGCATGGCGGCGGGCTCCCGACCCGGACCCGGACGGAGTCGCGCTCGCCGCCGCCGTCGCCGCCGGGGTGCTTCTGGGAGCGTGGGTGGGGGTGAGCGCCGGGGCCAACGCGGGCCTGGTGGCTGTCCTGGTCGCCCTCCTTGCCGGTGCGCTCGCGGTGACGCTGCTCGGCGCTGGCGCTGGCGCTGGCGCTGGCGCCAGGCCCGGGTCCGGGTCCCAGTCCGGGTCCGGGTCCCAGTCCGGAACAGGCGTGCGGCTTGCTCAGCGGCCTGTGTTTGCTGGCGTGCTGGTGCTGGCGGCGCTGACGATGACCGCTGCTGCCGTCGCGGCCATGCGGGTCGCCAGCACCAGCGAGGGTCTCCTCCCAGGCCTGGCGCTGGCGGAGCGTGGGATGGCGGTGACCGTGACGGGCACCGTGGCGGAGGAGCCACGCGCGGTCCGCTACGGCGGCCAGTTGGTGGTGCTCAGCGTGGATCAGGTCGCTACCGGCAGCCAGGCATGGCGGACCCGGGAGCGGGCCGCCGTGGTCCTCAGCCGCGACGCCGGGCCCCTCGGCACCGGCGGCGCGGTTGCGGTCGGCGATCAGCTCCGCCTCCACGCCGCCGTCGAGCCGGCACCCCATGCTGATCCGCTCGGACTTGGCAGCCCGCCGTCGGTCAGCCTGGCCCGGCCCCACCTGGAGGCCTGGGCGCCGGCTGGCTCGCGCCTGCTACAGGCGAGCGAGACGGTTCGTGCCGCCGCGCGTAGCCGTGCCCTGGCCAGCCTGCCGCCCGAACACGCCGGCCTGCTCGTCGGGATGGCGCTCGGCGACACCTCGCTTCTGGGCGGTGACCTCGATCACGCGTTCAAAGCGGCGGGCCTCTCGCATCTGCTCGCCGCCAGCGGCGAGAACCTGGCGGTGCTGCTGGCGGCGGGCCTCGGGCTCATGGTCGCCCTCGGTGCCGGCCGTCCGCTGCTCGCCACCGCCGGCATCTTGCTGACCGCCGCGTTCGCGCTGCTGACCCGCTGGGAGCCGAGCGTCCTGCGGGCCAGTGTCATGGCCGTCCTCATGCTCGCCGGGGTGGCCACCGGCCGAGGCCCTGGGGGGCGTCGTGCCCTCTGCCTCGCCGTAGTGTTCCTGCTGCTCGCCAACCCAGCCCTCGCCGTCATGCTCGGCTTTCAGCTCTCGGTCGCCGCCACCGCCGGTGTTCTGTGGCTCGGGCCACCGATCGCGCGAGCGCTTCCCAGATGGCTGCCCCGCCCGGTGCGAACCGCCACTGGCTTCTCCCTCGGCGCCCAGGCCGCCGCGCTTCCCGCGGTCGCCCTGACCCTGGGACAACTCTCCCTCGCCGGCCTCCCCGCGAACCTCCTCGCGCTCCCGCTCGCGACTCCGCCCATGCTCCTTGGCGTGGTCGCCGCCCTCACCGCCCCGTTCGCCCCACCGCTCGCCACCGTCGCCTGCCGCCTCGCCGCTCCGTTCCTCGCCGCCCTGCTCGCCGTCGCCCAAGCCGCCGCCCACCTCCCGCCCGGGACCATGGTCCTGCCCGGCCCCACACGCCTCATACCGGCACTCGCCGTCCTGGTCCTGGCCTGTGGATGCCTGGTTCGTCAGCGGATCACGGCCGCGAGACGGCGAGCCGCCAACCCTCGCCGACGTCACCAGCCGGGATGGTCAGGCGACCCCGGGGTCCTCTGACGGGTCTGACGGGTCGTCTTTGCCCGAGGCTGGGCGCAGGGCCGCGCGCCCGCGCCCAGCGGGCGCCGAGCCGGGCGGCCAGTACAGGGTCAATGCCTCGTCAGCTGGGAGGTATTGCCAGCGGAACTGGAGGGCGTCCAGGGCAGCACAGACCCGTTCGACGTCGGCGGGGCCGATCGGGCGGCGCTGGGGCCGGTGGGTCCAGGTGTTGGCGAGGCGGGCGCGGACCTGGGGCCAGTCGTCGTCGTGGCGGGCATCGCCGCGCCAGATGGCGGTGAAGGTCCCGGCGAGGGCTTCGGCCTCGACCAGGTCGTCGCGGTGCTCGCGGATGAGCTGACGCCCTCGGGGCGAGGGCCGCTTCCCGCGTCGGTTGACAACCAGCACGTTGGAGAACTCCGCTCCGGCGGCGAGTAGCCCCCAAAAGCCGAAGCGCAGCTCCAGCTCAGCCTCGACCACGTAGTGGACCAGGTCGTGGGGGAGCTTGTTGCCGGTCTGGTGGCCGGGGATCTCGATGGCGGTGCCGTCGTCGCGGACCGCGATGGCCGCGGCTGGGCCGCTGTTGCCACGCCGTGTGAAGGTGATCTGCATCGACATCGTGGCGCTGACTGTATGAAATATCCGGTTCTGCGGCGAACGAATTTCTCAGCGGGAGCGGGCGGGCCGGGCGTCATCGCGGCGAGATAGGCTTTCGGCTATGCCCAGTCATGGTGAGAAGAGCATGGCCCCGGTCACGCTGGTGATCGGGGAAGAGGAGTTGCTCGCGGAGCGGGCGGTGGCCGAGGCGGTGGCGGCGGCCAAGGCGGAGCTTGGGTCCGGGACGAGCGTGGAGGAGGTCGCCGGGGGGGCGCTGCCGGACGGGTTCGCGATGGGGTTGGCGACCGCGTCGTTGTTCGGCGGCGGGCGGATCGTGGTGGTGCGGGAGGCTGAGACGCTGGATACGGCGGCGCGAGGGGCGGTGCTGGCGGCGGCGGCGGACCCGAGTCCCGGGACGGTACTGGTGTTGCGGGCGGCGGGACCCGGGCGGGTGGCGAAGTTCTTCAAGGACCTGCAGCAGCACGCGGTGACGGTGACAGCCGCCAAGCTCAAGCCGTCGGAGCGGGCTGGCTGGCTGCGTGCGGAGATCCGCTGGCTGGGCCGCAAGGCTGACGACGGGGCGGTGGCGGCGCTGCTGGACACGGTCGGCCAGGACCTGCGGGAGCTGGCTGGCGCGGTGGCGAAGCTGCAGGTGGCGGTGCCGCCGCCGACGGTGTGGACCCGGGCGCACGTGGCGGAGTTCCTGGCGCCGACGGCGGACCGGGGGGTCTTCGAGCTGACCGACGCAGTGCTTGGCGGCGAGCCGGCGACAGCGCTGAAGCACCTGGACTCGCTGCTCGGCCAGGGGGAGGACGTGCTCGGGCTGCTGGGGATGCTGGCGCGGCAGTTGCGGCTGCTGCTGCGGGTGCTGGACTACGGCAACGCTCCCAAGGGCCAGGTCGCCCAGGCGATCGGCGGGGGAGTGCGCGACTGGCAGGTCGACCGGGCCCGCCGGCAGGCGCGCGGGTTCCGCCCCGACGACCTGCGCCGGGCGCTGGACCTGATCGCCGTGGCCGACGCGGAGGTCCGCAACGGCCACCTGCCGCCCCGGCTGCTGGCGGAGCTGGTGGTGACCCGGATCGCGGCCGCGGGAGCCCGCTGACCATCGCCAGCAGCGGCGGACAGCAAGAAGGGCGGCCAGGTGGCCGCCCTCAAGGTCGGTGTCGCCGGTGCCGCTACTCGCTGGCGCGGTGCAAGGCGCGGGCGAGGCTCGCCTTGTGGTTGGCGGCGTTATTGGGGTGGACGACCCCCTTGGTGGCCGCCTTGTCGTAGGCGCGGGCCGCCCGGCGGAAGGCCGACTCGGCCGCGGCGTTGTCGCCTGCGGCGAGGCTTTCGCGGACCCGGCGGGCGTGGGTCTTGAGCGCGGAGCGGACCGACTTGTTCCGCACCCGGCGTGCCTCGTTCTGCCGGTTCCGCTTGATCTGGGACTTGATGTTGGCCAAGGAAGGTCAGCCCTCTGCTCTGCATGGGATTGGTCGCAACTGCCGCAGGCTAGCACAGGCGCTCGCGTACCCTCAACGTTCCAAGGGTCCGCAAGCGGGCCCGCCACCAGCCCCGTCAGGGTATGCTCGCTGCCCGGGTGAAGAGCCGGGGAGGGCCGGCTGAAGGCCCGGTTGGAGCGTCCCGGAGGGCTACGGCACACCTATGGACCTTGCGCGTCTGCGCAACTTCTGCATTATTGCCCACATCGATCATGGCAAGTCGACACTCGCCGACCGGCTGCTCGACCTGACCCATGCGGTGAACGAGCGGCAGATGCGCGCCCAGTACCTCGACAAGATGGACCTGGAGCGCGAGCGTGGCATCACCATCAAGGCGCAGGCGGTGCGGCTCGCCTACCACGCCGCCGACGGGCTCGACTACGTGCTGAACCTGATCGACACCCCCGGGCACGTGGACTTCACCTACGAGGTGTCGCGGGCGCTGGAGGCTTGCGAGGGGGCAGTGCTGCTGGTCGACGCCGCCCAGGGGATCGAGGCGCAGACGCTCGCGAACCTGTACCTGGCGCTGGAGGCGGACTTGGCGATCATCCCGGTGATCAACAAGATCGACCTGCCGGCGGCGCAGCCGGAGCGGGTCGCGCGCGAGATCGAGCAGGTGCTCGGCATCCCCGCCGAAGGGATGCTGCGGGTCTCGGCCAAGACCGGCGAGGGCGTGCCGGATCTGCTGGAGGCGGTGGTCCGCAGGGTCCCGCCGCCCAAGGGCGACCCGGAAGCCCCGGCTCGGGCGCTGATCTTCGACTCGCTGTACGACTCCTACCGGGGCGTCATCACCTACGTCCGGGTGGTGGACGGGCGCCTCGCCTCGCGTGAGCGGGTGAAGATGATGGCCACCGGGGTGGTGTCCGAGGCCGAGGAGGTCGGCGTGTTCGCGCCGGAGGCCGTGCCCACCACCGACCTGTCCGCTGGCGAGGTCGGCTACCTGATCCCTGGGGTGAAGGACGTCCGCCAGGCCAAGGTGGGCGACACCATCACCGCGGCGGGCGCAGCCGGCGCGACGGCGCCGCTGCCCGGCTACCGGGAGCCGCGGCCGATGGTGTACTCAGGCCTGTACCCGATCGACGGCGACGACTTTCCGGACCTGCGCGACGCCCTCGACCGGCTGCGGCTGAACGACGCGGCGCTGGTCTACGAGCCGGAGACCTCGTTGGCGCTGGGGTTCGGGTTCCGCTGCGGGTTCCTCGGGCTGCTGCACATGGACATCGTGCGGGAGCGGCTGGAGCGCGAGTTCAACCTGGACCTGATCACCACCGCGCCGAACGTCGCCTATCAGGTGTTCACCGCCGACGGCCGGGAGCTGACCGTCTCCAACCCGAGCGAGCTGCCTGAGGCGGGCCGCATCGAGCGGATCGAGGAGCCGTACGTGGCCGCGATGGTGCTGGCCCCGGCGGACTTCATCGGGCCGGTGATGGAGCTGTGCCAGGGCCGCAGGGGCGTGCTCGACACCATGGAGTACCTGTCGGAGGAGCGGGTGGAGCTGCGCTACCAGCTCCCGCTCGCCGAGATCATCTTCGACTTCTTCGACCAGCTGAAGTCGCGTACCCGCGGGTACGCCTCGCTCGACTACGAGCCGAGCGGCTACCGCGCCGCCGACCTGGTCAAGGTGGATGTCCTGCTGCAGGGCGAGCCGGTCGACGCCTTCTCGGCCATCGTCCACAAGGACAAGGCGTACGCCTATGGCCGCTCCATGGCAACCAAGCTGAAGCGGCTCATCCCACGCCAGCTCTACGAGGTGCCGATCCAGGCGGCGATCGGTTCGCGCGTGATCGCCCGGGAGTCGATCAGCGCGCGGCGCAAGGACGTGCTCGCCAAGTGCTACGGCGGCGACATCACCCGCAAGCGCAAGCTCCTGGAGCGCCAGAAGGAAGGCAAGAAGCGGATGAAGCAGATCGGCCGCGTCGAGGTGCCCCAGGAGGCGTTTGTGGCCGCCCTGCGCACCGACGACGGAGACAACGGAAGGTGAGTACTGCGACCCTCACCGCGCGGGAGGCCGCCCCGGTCCTCAGCGACCCGGCGCTGTTCGGCGTCTACGTGCACGTCCCGTTCTGCCTGAGCCGCTGCCACTACTGCGACTTCGTCACCTACACCGGCATGGAGGGGCTACGGCGCCCGTACGCCGCTGCCCTGCTCACCGAGGCGGAGCTGGCCGTCGCCGAGTTCGCCAGCGTGGAGGCCGAGCTGCCGACCGTGACCAGCGCCTTCGTCGGCGGCGGCACGCCCACGCTGCTCCCGGCCACAGACCTGGCCCGGGTCCTCGCGCGGCTGCGGGAGTTGCTGCCCTTCGCGCCCGACGCGGAGGTGACCGTCGAGGCCAACCCGGAGACGATCACCCCCGAGGTCGTCGCCGGGCTCGCCGCTGCCGGGGTGAACCGCGTTTCGATGGGCGCACAGAGCTTCGACGACCGGGTCCTGGAGGCGCTCGGCCGCACCCATGATGCCCACCGCGTCGGCGAGGCGGTCACGGCCCTGCGCGCGGCCGGCGCCGGGGCTGGTGCGCCCTTCAGCCTCAACCTGGACCTGATCTTCGGCTGCCCCGAGGAGGACGAGGCGTCCTGGGCGCGGACCCTGGATGCTGCGGTCGCGCTGGACCCCGACCACCTGTCCGCCTACGCGCTCACCATCGAACCGGCGACCAAGTTCGGCCGCCAGGTCGCGGCCGGCCGCATGGCCGAGCCGGACGAGGACCTGCTCGCCGACCGCTACGCGACCACCTGCGAGGTCCTCAAGGCCGCCAGCTACCAGCACTACGAGGTTTCGAACTGGGCGCTGCCCGGCCAGGCCAGCCGCCACAACCGCACCTACTGGCGCCGCGGCCACTACCTCGGTCTCGGCGCTGGCGCCCACGAGTTCACCGGCGAGACCCGGCGCTGGAACACCGCCAGCGTCCCGGACTACCTCGCTGCGGTCCACGCCGGCCGCCGCCCCGGCGCCGGTGAGGAAGCGCTTGACGCCGGCCAGGCCCGCTTCGAGGCGCTGGCGCTCCGCCTGCGCACCGCCGACGGCCTCAGCCCCGCCGACGCCCGCGCGCTCGGCGCCGATCCCGCTGGGGCCGAGGCCGCCACGCTGCGCACCGCCGGCCTGCTCGCTCACGACGACGGGGACCAGTGGCTGCGCCTCACCGAACGAGGCATGTTCCTCCACGGCGAGGTGGTCAGCCGGCTTGCGCCGTGACGCCGGCCGGACGTTCTGCCGTGACGTTCCTGACAAATCAGACGGCTGAATGTCCGCCTGCTCGGCTTAGCACTCGCCTTTCCGGACTGCTACGCTCAGCGCATGAGCCTCGATGAACGAAAGGCGCTGCTGTTGCGTGCAGTCGTCCACGACTTCATCCAGACCGCCGAGCCGGTCGGGTCCAAGGCGCTGTCGGAGCGCTACACCCTCGGTGTCTCGCCCGCGACCATCCGCAACGAGCTGGCCGTGCTGGAGTCGGAGGGCTACCTCTCCCATCCGCACACCAGCGCCGGCCGGGTCCCGACCGAGCGTGGCTACCGCTTCTACGTGGACTCGCTGTCCGGGGTGAGCGACCTCGCCCACTCCCAGGAGGGGGCGGTGATCCACTATCTCGCCGGCACTGCCGGGCTGGAGGAGATCCTGCAGCGCACCTCGCTGCTGCTTGCCAGCCTCACCCGCTATACCGCGATGGTCACCACGCCCGCGATCGACAACGCCAGGCTGCGCCACGTCGAGCTGGTGCTGCTCAGCCCCCACGTAGTCCTGATGGTGCTGATCGTCGACACCGGCCAGGTCTCCAAGCGCATCCTGGAGACCCCCGGCGAGGTGACCGCCGAGGACCTGGAGGAGCTGGGCCGCCAGCTCAACGAGAAGCTGGTCGGCCAGCGGCTCAGTCGCGCCGAGCTGGTCCTGTCCGGCATGGCCACCTCGGTCCGCCCCGAACGCCGCTGGCTGTTCGCCGTCCTGGCCGACGCGATCGGGCAGCTGGCCGCCGACCGCTCCACCGAACGGGTCTGGGTTGGCGGCCAGGCGCACATCGCCGGCCCGGGGTCCTTCGACGGCCTTGAGACCATCCGGCGCGTCTACGAGGCGCTGGAGCAGCAGGTCCTGCTGCTGCGGCTGCTGGAGGCCGCGATGCGCACCAGCGACCGGCTCTCGGTGGTGATCGGCTCGGAGAACAAGGTCGAGGGGATGGAGGCGGTCTCGCTGGTGACCGCCACCTACCCTGCGGGCGATACGACCGGAACGATCGGGGTGCTCGGACCCACCCGAATGGATTACCTTCGTGCTATGGCCGCGGTGCAAGCTGTGGCCTCCTACCTAGGTGACGTGTTGGACGACGTCGAGCGCTGAACGGTGCGAAGGGGAACCGCTTGACCGACTACTACCAGCTTCTCGGTGTCTCCCGGGACGCGACCCAAGAGGAGATCAAGCGCGCCTACCGGCGGCTGGCCCGCCAGCACCACCCGGACGTGAACTCCGGCGACACCGCCGCCGAGGAACGCTTCAAAGAGGTCAGCAAGGCCTACAGCGTCCTGTCCGACCCGGACAAGCGCCAGCGCTACGACGCCTTCGGCGAGGAGGGCGTCCCCGCCGGGTTCGCCGACGCCGACCCGTTCGGCTTCGCCACCTTCGAAGACCTCGTCGGGCAGTTCTTCGGCACCGGCCCGTTCGCGGCCCGTTCACGGCCACGCTCCCGGTCCCGCCGTGGTGCCGACGCCGCAGCGCGGGTCGAGCTGCAGTTCGAGGAGGCGGTCTTCGGCGCCAAGAAAGAGGTCCCGGTCCGCCTCGCTGGCGCCTGCGAGCGCTGCCACGGCTCCGGCGCGGAGGCCGGTACCGAGCCGACGGTGTGCTCGCGCTGCAACGGCAGCGGCCAGCAGCGCACCGTGCGACAGTCGGTCCTCGGCCAGATCGTCACCGCCAGCACCTGCGCCAAATGCAGCGGCAGCGGCTACGAGGTCCGCACCCCCTGCACCCGCTGCCACGGCCAGGGCGTGGTCGCCAAGGACGTCAAGATCGCCATCGATATCGCCCCGGGAGTCGAGGACGGCACCCGCGAGCGCCTGCCCGGCCGCGGCCACGCAGGCCAGTACGGCGGCCAGCCCGGCGACCTCTGGATCGAGGTCACGGTCGTGCCCCACCCCGTCTTCGGCCGCCAGGGCAACGACCTGACCTGCAAGCTCTCGGTCCCGCTGACGGTGGCCGCCCTCGGCGGCACCCTCACCCTCGCCACCCTCGACGGCGACGACCTCACCGTCGAAGTCGAGCCAGGCACCCAGTCGGGCACCATCAAGCGCTTCCGCAAACGCGGCGTCCCGGCCACCGACGGCTGGGGCCGCCGCGGCGACCTCCTGGTCGAGTTGGCCGTCGAAACCCCCACCGACCTCTCCGACGAGGAGCGCCGTCTCCTCCGCCAAATCGCCGAACTCCGCGGCGAGGCCGGCAGCCTCTCCACCTCCGGCCTCTTCTCCCGCCTGCGGCACACCGCCCGCTAGGCTAGGTTTTTGGGGCGGAGAGCGCGGCGCGGTCCGCGCGGGTGGCGAGCTGTTTGCGGTAGAGGGTCGCGTCGCCGACCACGAAGGCCGCGGTGAAGACCGCGATCATCGCTGGAAGCAGGACGTCCATGCTGCCGGTGACCTCTACCGCCATCACGGTGACCGCGATGGGGACATGCGCGACCGTGCCGAGGCAGGCGGCCATGCCCACGACGACCAGGACCGCTGGCGAGTGCGGCGCGAGCCCGAGGGGCTCCAGCACCCGCCAGACCGCCGCTCCGGTGGCCGCGCCGATCACCATCCCGGGGCCGAACACCCCGCCCGAGCCGCCCGAGCCGATGGACAGCGAGGTCGTGACGATCTTCATCAACGGCATCGCCAGCACCAGCCAGAGGGACGTGCCGAGCAGTGCCTGCCGGCCCAGTTCCTGCTGGATGCTGCCGTAGCCCGTGCCGAGCGCCCCCGGGACGAGGAGCCCCAGCAGGCCCACCATGAGGCCGCCGGCGGCCGGGCAGAGCAGCCGCGGAACGCGGCGGCTGGAGAACCATGCGATTGACCGGTAGAACGACCACGCATAGGCACGGCCGATCGCGCCGGCAAGGACGCCGAGCAGCGCGAACAGCGCCAGATCGAGTGGGTGGCTGAGGCCGGGATGGTAGGCGGCGCTGCGGCCCAACATCGGCGTGAAGCCCAGCAGCCACCCGAATTCCAGGTAGGCGACGATCGAGGCGATCGTCGAGGGAAGCAGCATCGCCGGTTCGATGTCGCTGCGGTAGAGCAGCTCCCCGCCGAGCAGCGCGCCGCCGAGCGGCGCCCGGAAGATCGCACCGACGCCGGCGGCAAGCCCCGCAGACACGGCGACGCGCGCATCGGAGTCGGAGAGGCCGAACCACCGCGCCAGCACCGAACCGAAGCCAGCGGAGATCTGCGCCGCGGGTCCTTCGGTGCCGCCCGAGCCGCCAGAGCCGATCGTGATTGCCGATGCGACCAGCTTCACGACCGTGACCCGGCCCCGGATGCGCTTGGGATGGTGGTGGATGGCGTCGATCGCCGCATCGGTGCCATGGCCCTCCGCCTCCGGGGCGAGCCAGCGCACCAGCACGCCCGCGACCAGCGCGCCCGAGGCGACCAGCAGCGGCAGCCGCCACGGCTTGAGCGGTCCGCTCGCGGGATGAGCACCGCCGTCCGCCGCGACCGACGGCGGCCGGTACCCGGCGACCCGCCCCAGCAGGACCGCCGTGGCAAGCCGCAGGCATTCGTGCAGGACGATCGCGCCGAGCCCCGCGATCGCGCCGATAACTATGCCAAGCACGATCCACTTGGCAAGGTACGGCCAGGCCCGCACGGGCGGAACGCGACGGACCGCCCGCACTCCACGCATCAATCCTGAGACTCCAGCCGTAGCTCGTGTGACTGCACAGATCTGTGAAGTTATGCCACAGAAAGCGCTACTTTGGGTAGGGCTGGAGCTCCGGATCGCGGCGACCCAGACAACCGTTCCTGATTCGTCAGCGTCTATCAGTAGCGCTGACGGAGCACGATCTAGTTTCGCTGATCTCTCCTAGCGACCGCCTGGCATGAGCAGGCCGCGGTCGAAGGCGGCGGCGACCAGCGTCGGCACGCCGTAGCCCCTCGACGATCTCCACGGCAGTGGTCTTGCCAGCGCCGTTGGGCCCGAGGATGCCGAAGATCTCACCCTTTCGCTGGTCGTGCATGACGAGGATCGCCGCCGGGCCGCCACCCCCACATCGCCCAGCCGGCCAGAGTTAGCGGTGGTTTACGGCTGAGCCCTCCATCCACCATCCGGTGGACGCAGCCGCAGGCGTCGAGGTGGGACCGGCGATTAGGATGGGGCGCGCTGGATACGCGGAATCCAGCAGTGGGGTCCGGTCAGAAGAGGAGGGCCAGCGTGGGGGTCGGCAAGCGGCTCGGAGGCCTCGGGAAGCTCGGGCGCTGGCCGGTGCTGCGGCAACTGCAGGCAGGGGACCGGTTCGGGCTGGGGGAGACGGCGCGGTCGCCACGGTCGGAGGGGCTGGAGCCGCGGATCGCGGGAGCGGACCGGGAGGTGCGGTCGATCTGCCCGTACTGCGCGGTCGGGTGCGGGCAGAAGGTCTACGTCAAAGACGAGCGGGTCATGCAGATCGAGGGCGACCCCGACAGCCCCATCTCCCGGGGGCGGCTGTGCCCCAAGGGGTCCGCATCGGCGTCGCTTGTCAACCACCCGCAGCGGCTCACCAAGGTGCGCTACCGCCGGCCATTCGGGACCCGGTGGGAGGAACTCGACCTCGACATCGCCATGGACATGGTCGCCGAGCGGGTCATCGCAACCCGAGAGGCGACCTGGCAGGGCGTCGACAGCAAGGGCAACCAGCTCAACCGCACCCTCGGCTTCGGGTCGCTGGGTGGCGCCACCCTCGACAACGAGGAGAACTACCTCATCAAGAAGCTGTTCACCGCCCTCGGAGCCATACAGATCGAGAATCAGGCGCGCATATGACATTCCTCCACCGTCCCCAGTTTGGGGACTTCGTTCGGGCGGGGTGGTGCGACCACCTTCCAGCAGGACCTGGCCAACGCTGATTGCATCGTCATCCAGGGCTCCAACATGGCCGAGGCGCACCCGGTCGGTTTCCAGTGGGTGATGGAGGCCAAGCATCGCGGTGCCACCGTCATCCACGTGGACCCGCGCTTCACGCGCACCAGCGCCGTGGCTGACCTGCATGTGCCGATCCGCGCCGGGTCGGACATCGCCTTCCTCGGCGGGCTGGTCAACTGGATACTCGCCAACGGGCGGGAGTTCCGCGAGTACGTGGTGAACTACACCAACGCGCCGGTGATTATCGACGAGCGCTACGTCGACGCCGAGGACGGCGACGGCCTGTTCTCCGGCTGGGACCCCGAGACTGGCAGGTACGACCCGTCGAGCTGGCAGTACGAGGGCTACACGGTGGCGGCCGCCTCCGGCAACCGGGAGCTGCCCGCTGGGCCGGTGCGTCACGCTGCGCACGACCCGGAGCACCACGGCGCCATGGGCGCGCCGCTGCAGGCCGGGCAGCATCCCCGCACCGACCCGACGCTGCAGGATCCGCGCTGCGTGTTCCAGATCCTCAAGCGCCACTTCGCCCGCTACACCCCGGAGCTGGTCGAGGAGGTCTGCGGGGTACCGCCCGCGCTGCTGGAGCGGGTGGCCCGCAGCCTGGCCGACAACTCCGGGCGCGAGCGGACCGGCGCGTTCTGCTACGCGGTGGGCTGGACCCAGCACACCGTCGGGGTGCAGTACATCCGCACCGCCGCGATCCTGCAGCTGCTGCTTGGCAACATCGGGCGGCCCGGCGGCGGCATCATGGCGCTGCGCGGCCACGCCTCGATCCAGGGCTCCACCGATATCCCGACGCTGTTCAACCTGCTTCCCGGCTACATCCCGATGCCGCATGCGGAGGCCTACGACGGCCTGGCCGATTTCATCGACCGCAACGCCGCCAAGAGCGGCGCCTGGGGGTCGATGGACGCCTACACCGTCAGCCTGCTGAAGGCGTGGTGGGGCGACGCGGCCAGCGCCGAGAATGACTGGTGTTTCGATTACCTGCCGCGGATCAGCGGCGACCACTCGGCGGTCGCGACGGCCATGGCGATGCTGGACGGGACCTGCAAGGGCTACTTCCTGGTGGGGGAGAACCCGGTGATCGGCACCGGCAACGGGCGGCTGCACCGCCGCGCCCTCGCCAAGCTCGACTGGCTGGTGGTCCGCGACCTGGTGGAGATCGAGTCGGCGACCTTCTGGAAGGACGGCCCCGGGGTCGAGACCGGGGAGTTGCGGCCGGAGGAGATCGGCACCGAGGTGTTCCTGTTCCCGGCCGCCGCCCACACCGAGAAGGACGGGTCGTTCACCAATACCCAGCGGCTGCTGCAATGGCACCGCAAGGCTTTGGAGGCACCCGGCGACGCCCGCTCCGACCTGTGGTTCTTCTACCACCTCGGGCGGCTGCTGCGGGACCGGCTGGCCGGTTCCGGCGCCAGCAGCGACTCGAAGGACCGGCCGTTGCTCGACCTGTCCTGGGACTACCCGACCGAGGGGCCGCATGCCGAGCCGAGCGCCGCGGCGGTGCTCGCCGAGGTCAACGGTTTCGGGCCGGGCGGCAAGCCGCTGTCAAGCCCGTTGGAGCTGAAGGCGGACGGCTCGACCCGCTGCGGCTGCTGGATCTACTGCGGCGTCAATGCCGGCGGGGTGAACCAGGCCGACCGGCGCAAGCCCGGCGCCGAGCAGAGCTGGGTCGCGCCCGAGTGGGGCTGGGCGTGGCCGTCCAACCGGCGCGTCCTCTACAACCGCGCCTCCGCCGACCCGGACGGCAGGCCGTGGTCGCCACGCAAGGCGCTGGTGTGGTGGGACGAGAGCGCCGGCAAGTGGGCCGGCCATGACGTGCCCGACTTCCCGGCGACCAAGCGGCCGGACTTCGAGCCGCCGGAGGGCGCCTCCGGGTATGAGGCGCTCGGCGGCAGGGACCCGTTCATCACCCAGGCCGACGGCAAGGGCTGGCTTTTCGTCCCCGCCGGGCTCGCCGACGGGCCGCTGCCGACCCATTACGAGCCGCACGAGTCGCCGCTGGCGAACCTGCTCTACAAGCAGCAGGCCAACCCGGTCCGGATCCGCTTCGACCGGCCCGGCAACCGCACCGCCCCGGCGGACGGCCAGCCCGGCGCCGAGGTGTACCCGTATGTGGCCACCACCTACCGGCTCACCGAGCATCACACCGCCGGTGGGATGAGCCGCTGGGTCGCGCCGCTGGCGGAGCTGCAGCCGGAGTTCTTCTGCGAGATCAGCCGGGAACTGGCTGCCGAGCGCGGGCTGCAGCACGGCGGCTGGGCCACGATCATCTCGGCCCGCTCGGCGGTGGAGGCCCGCGTGCTGGTCACTGGCAGGGTCCGGCCGATCCGGCTCGGCGACCGGGTGGTGCACCAGATCGGCCTGCCCTACCACTGGGGCAACAACGGCCTGGTCACCGGGGACGCCGCCAACGATTTGATCGGCCTGGAGCTTGACCCCAACGTGCAGATCCCGCCCTCGAAAGTTATGACCTGCGACATCCGGCCCGGCCGCCGGCCACGCGGGCGGGCGCTCAGCGAGCTGGTCGCCAGCTACCGCCGCCGCGCCGGCCTGCCCGAAACCGGCCTGCCCGAAGCGGAAGCCCCAGGAGGCGACCAAGGATGACCTCCCAGATGCTGCCCACGCCGACGTTCGGTGGCGGCTACGCCGGGCCGCGCCCGCGCATGGGGTTCTTCACCGACACCAGCGTCTGCATCGGCTGCAAGGCCTGCGAGGTCGCCTGCAAGGAGTGGAACCTGCTGCCCGCCGACGGCTACGCGTTCTCCGGCAACTCCCTCGACAACACCCTCGCGCTCAGCGCCACCACCTGGCGGCACGTCGCCTTCATCGAACAGAGCCAGCCGGTAGCGGTGCCAGGCCTGGATCTGGATCTTGCCGGGAGCGCCGCCGCCGCGACCGAGCAGGGCAGCGGTGCGGCGATCCTGGACGGGACGCTGGACGGGACGTTGGACGGCGAGCGCGACGGGATGCGCTGGCTGATGTCGTCGGACGTCTGCAAGCACTGCAGCAGCGCCGCCTGCATGGAGGTGTGCCCGACCGGGGCGCTGTTTCGCACCGAGATCGGGTCGGTGGTGGTACAGCCCGACATCTGCAACGGCTGCGGGTACTGCGTGCCTGCCTGCCCCTTCGGGGTGATCGACCGGCGCGAGGACGACGGGCGGGCGTGGAAGTGCACGCTGTGCTACGACCGCACCCGGGACGGGCTGGAGCCGGCCTGCGCCAAGGCGTGCCCGACCGACTCCATCCAGTACGGCCCGCTCGACGAGCTGCGCCAACGGGCGGACCGGCGGCTGGCGACCCTGCACGAGCGCGGGGTGGCGGGCGCCAACCTCTATCTCGCCGACGAGGCCAACGGTGTCGGCGGGGCCGGCGCGTTCTTCCTACTGCTCGACGAGCCAGAGGTCTACGGGTTGCCGCCGGACCCGGTCAGCACCACCCACGACGTCGGCGGCTTCTGGAAGGCTGCGGCGGTGGCGGCGGGCGCCCTGCTGGCAGGCGTGGCGATCGCGTTCTCGGGATCGGGATCAGGAGGAGGGCGCAGGTGACGACGACAAGGGGGGAGCGGCCCGGGGCGAACATGGTCGGCAAGGCCGACTTCCGCTCCTATTACGGCCGCCCGATCCTCAAGGAACCGGTATGGACCTGGGAGATCCCCTGGTACTTCTTCCTCGGCGGGATCGCGGGGGCGTCGGCGCCGCTGGCGTTCGCCGCGCGCCTGGCCGGCAACCACCGGCTCGCCCGCGCCGCGCTCACCACCGGCGCGGCGGCGCTGGCGGCCAGCCCGGCGTTGCTGGTCTCCGACCTCGGCCGGCCGGAGCGCTTCCACCACATGCTGCGGGTCTTCCGGCCGACTTCGCCGATGAACATGGGCAGCTGGCTGCTGGCCGCGCTCAGCCCGCCGCTGCTGGGCGCCGCCGCCGCTGACCGGCTCGGCGTGGCGCCGAAGCTGGCGCGTAGCGCGGAGGGTGTCGCCGCCGTGCTCGGCCCGGGCCTTGCCACCTACACCGCCGTGCTGCTCGCCGACACCGCCGTGCCCGTCTGGCACGAGGCCGGCAAGGAGCTGCCGTTCGTGTTCGCCGGCAGCGCCGCCGCGGCCGCTGGCGCCGCCGCCTGCCTCCTTACCCCGCCCGAGCACGCCGGGCCTGCGCGCCGCCTGGCGATCGGCGGTGCCGCCGTCGAGCTGGCCGCCGTCACGGTCATGGAGCGCCGCCTCGGCGAGCTGGCCGAGCCCTACGGGCAGCCGCCCGTGCGCCGGCTGGCCCGCCTCGCCAAAGGGTTTGGCGTCGCGGGTGCGCTGACCCTCGGCCTCGCTGGCCGCCGCCGCTTCGGTGCCGCCGTCGGTGCCGCGCTGCTGCTGGCCGGCTCCGCCTGCGAGCGCCAGGCCGTGGTCGCCGCAGGCCGCCTGTCCGCGCGCGACCCCAAGTACGTGGTGAAGCGCCAGCGCTCACAAGTCTCGGGCTGACGCAGCTCCTCGCCGGCTGGTCGCTGCGGCGTTCGCCCTCCAGGCCGCACAACCAGTCCGTGATCCAGCGGGTGGCATTCAGGTCGTCGCCGAGCGCATTGCCGGCAGCGAAGGAGGGAATGAACCCTCCAGCGACCCGGAATATGCGGTGTTGCGGGGTCCAGACGCTCGATAGTCCCGCACCAATGGTGCGGATTCGGCCACCTTCGGTGATTGAAGCGCTTAGGGTGTGATGCTATTGTCCGCCCACAATGTGCCGAGGAACCGGAGGTTGGCATGGCGACCTACGCGGAGCAAGTGGGGGAGCGGCTCCGCAACATCCGGTTGCAGAAGGAGCTTTCCCTCCACGACGTCGAGCAGGGCTCCAACAAGGAATTCAAGGCCAGCGTGCTCGGCGCCTACGAGCGCGGTGAGCGCAGCATCTCGGTCCCGCGGCTGCAGCGGCTGGCGATGTTCTACGACGTCCCCGTCGATCATCTCCTCCCCCGGCTGGGCCCGCCGCCGGGCGCTGGCGAGCGCACGGTGGTGGTGGAGGGCGAATCGGTGTGCATCGACCTGGAGGCCCTTGACGGCCGCAAGGAGCCCGAGGCGCGCACCCTCGTACGGTATGTCTCTCTCATCCAGATGCAGCGTGGCGATTTCAACGGCAAGATGCTCACCATCAGGTGGGACGACGTGCGCGTCCTGGCAGCGGTGCTCGACCAGTCTCCTGGCGGCCTGGTGGGGCGCCTCGCCGAATTGGGCCTGCGCCGTCCCAGCCACAACTGAAGCTGAAACCGCTTGCCGCTGGAGTTGGAGGTCGTATGGCCGCTCGCCCGTTGACCCTGCTCGGCTGCTTCGCCCACCCCGACGACGAGACCTGGTCGATGAGCGGATCGCTGGCGCTGCTGGCCCCCAAGGGCATCCGCTGCATGATCTGGACCGCCACCCGCGGTGAGGCGGGCGAGATCGCCCCGGACACCGGTGTCGAGCCGGAGGACCTGGCCGCGGTCCGTGAGGCCGAGGAGCGGGCGGCGCTGGCCCAGGTCGGCGTCGAGCAGGTCCTGTTCGGCGACTTCGCCGACGGCAAGGTCAGCGACCGCGCCGACGACTTGGTCCGCGCCGTTCTGGCGCTGCTGGAGGAGGTCCGCCCGGACGTGGTGGTGACCATGGAGCCGGGCGGGGTCACCGCCCACGCCGACCACATGGCGGTGAGCGCCGCGACCCGTATCGCCTTCACCGCCTACGTGGCGACTCTCGGCGACGGCAAGGCCGGCCAGGGGCGGGAGCCGCGCCTCTACTACTGGGGGCTGCCCAAGTCGAAGCTGGACCGCTTCCGCGAGCTGGCCGCCGAGATCGGCATGGAGATCCCCGAGGAGGGCCAGCCGTTCGCCCCCACGGGGACCCCGGACGGGCAGTTCACCTGCCATGTCGACACCTCCGCTGTGGCGGAGCTGTCCGCCCGCGCCCTGCGTGAGCACCGCACCCAGATGGGCGGGATGTACGCCCTGCTGGAGCGGCCCGACCTGCTCCCACAGATCCTGAGCAGCGAGGACTACATCCGCATCCACCCCGTGCCCGACCCGGGCGAGCCGCCGGAGTCGTCGCTGGTGGAGGCGTTCAGCGGCTGGGGCGAAGGTGGCTGAGGAAGTGCAGGCGCCGGCACCGAAGGTTGCCTTCAAGACCCTCGGCTGCCGCCTCAACCAGGCCGAGTCCGAGAAGGCCCTGGAGGGCCTCGGCGCCCGCGGCTTCGACCTGGCCCACGCCGGCGAGGAACCCGACGTGGTGGTGATCAACACCTGCACGGTCACGGTGGAGTCCACCGCCTCCTCGCGGCGCCTGATCCGCAAGACCGCCGCCGCCCACCCCGGCGCCACCGTGGTGGTGACCGGCTGCTACGCCGTCAGCGATCCCGAGGCCGTCCGGGCAATCCCCGGCGTCGACCTGGTGGTCGGCAACGATGACAAGGACCGTATCGCGGCGCTGATCACGGCGGTCCCGAAGGTCCGCCGCCTGCCGCTGACGGTGCGGCCGGCGCCCGCTGAGCGGCTGCGGACCCGGGTGGCGATCAAGGCGCAGACCGGCTGTGACGAGTGGTGCACCTTCTGCATCATCCCGCGCACCCGGGGGCCGCTGCACAGCTACCCCACCGACGAGATCGTCGCCGACGTGCGCCGCCAGGTCGCCAGGGGCGTCCGGGAGGTGGTGCTCACGGGCGTCCATCTCGGCAAGTACGGCGACGACCGGGGCGAGCGCGACGGCCTCGCCGGGCTGGTCGACCGCCTCACCGCCATCGACGGCCTCGTCCGGCTGCGCCTGTCCAGCGTGCTGCCGGTGCAGGTCACCCCGGCACTGGTCGAGCGAGTGCGCGACGACCCCAAGGTCTGCCGCCACCTGCACGTGCCGCTGCAGGCCGGCGACGACGAGGTGCTCGCGGCCATGCACCGCCCCTACCGCATCGCCGAGTTCCTGGAGCGGGTCGAGCACGCCAAGGCCGAGATCGGTGGCCTGGGCCTGTCCACCGACGTGATCGTCGGCTTTCCCGGCGAGACCGCGGCGCAGTTCGCCGCCACCCTGGCGGTCACCGAGCGGGTCGGCTTCTCCAAGCTGCACGTGTTCCGCTACTCGCCGCGGCCCGGCACGCCCGCAGCCACCATGACCGACCAGGTCGGCGACGCCGACAAGAAGGCTCGCGCCCGCGAGCTGATCGCGCTCGGCAACGAGCTGCGCCGCCGTTTCCACGAGCAGCACGTCGGCCAGCCCCTGGCGGTCCTGGTCGAGTCCGCCCCTGGCGGCGAAGGCGAGGGCGAGGGGCTCGCCGAAGGCACCAGCGACAACTACATCAAGGTCCGCTTCGCCTGGCCTGGGCCTGGCGGCCCGGAGCAGGAGCCGGGGCTGGGGCTGTCCGGCCGGCTGGTTACCGTCCAGGGCACTCGCGCCGACAACGAAGGTATGGAGGGGGTTTTGGTGGGATGACCGATCCCGACTGCCTGTTCTGCAGGATCGCGGCCAAAGAGATCCCGGCCGACGTGGTCCTCGATCGCGACGACGTGCTCGCCTTCCGCGACATCAACCCGCAGGCGCCCACCCACGTGCTGGTGATCCCCAAAGAGCACCTGCCGAGCCTGGAGGCAGTCGCCGCCGAGCACGCCGCCCTGCTCGCCAGCCTGGTCGGCGCGATCAACGAAGTCGCCGTCGTCGACGGGATCAGCGGCGGGTTCCGGGTGGTCAGCAATATCGGGGCAAGCGCCGGGCAGTCCGTCGACCACCTGCACCTGCACGTCCTCGGCGGCCGGAGCTTCGGCTGGCCGCCGGGTTAGCCTAGCCCTTGGACTCGGGATCAGGAGGGAGACGCATGCCGGAGGTGGCGCCGTACGGTTCGTGGAAGTCACCGATCAGCGCGGAGCAGCTGGCACGCGGCGGCGTCGGGCTCGGCGAGGTCCAGACCGACGGCGACGCCCTGCTGTGGCTGGAGCTGCGCCCGGCCGAAGGCGGCCGCCAGGTGGTGTGCCGCTGGGAACCCGGGCCCGGCGCCGGGAGCGCAGGGGAGGGCGGCATCACCCAGCTGACCCCCGACGGCTTCAACGTGCGTACCCGCGTGCACGAGTACGGCGGCGGCGCCTTCGTCGCCCACCACGGGGTCGTCTATTTCTCCAACTTCGCCGACCAGCGGCTCTACCGGCAGGACCCGGGCCAGCCGCCACGGCCGATCACCCCGGAGCCCGCCACCCCGGCAGCGCTCCGCTACGCGGACGCGCGCCTCACCCCGGACGGCTCGCTGCTGCTCTGTGTCCGCGAACGCCACGAGGACGAAGTCGGCGAGGTGGTCAACGAGCTGGTGGCCTTGCCTGCCGACGGCTCGGCGGAGCCGTGGATCCTGGCTGGGGGCCGTGACTTCTATGCCTTCCCGCGCCTCGCGCCAGACGGCCGCCGGCTCGCGTGGCTCGAATGGGACCACCCGAACATGCCCTGGGACGGCACCGAGCTGCGCGTCGCCGCCGTCGAGCCGGGACCGGACGGCCGCCAGCGGCTGACCGCATCGAAGCTGGTCGCGGGCGGTGCCGAGGAGTCGGTCTTCCAGCCCGAGTGGAGTGCTGACGGGCGGCTGCATTTCGTCTCCGACCGCAGCGGCTGGTGGAACCTGCACCGGCTCGGTGACGCCAGTGCCGATCGTGTCGAGGCCGAGCCGCTCGCCCCGATGGAGGCCGAGTTCGGCTCGCCCCAGTGGGTCTTCGGGCTGTCCAACTACGCCTTCCTGCCCGGGGACGGCGGGCGGATCGCCTGCGTCTACGGCCGTGGTCCGGTCCGCTCCCTCGGCGTGCTCAGCCAAGGCAGCAACCGTCCCGATCCAGTGGCGCTGCCCGCTGCCTTCACCAGTTTCTCCGGGCTGCACGCCCTGGGCGGCGCCCTCGCCGGGCAGCTCGCCTGCGTGGCCGGCAGCCCAAGCCTGCCGCCCGCGCTGGTGGTGATCGACCCGGACCGCGGCACGGCCACGACCCTGCGCCGCAGCCGCGAGCTGGACTTTGACCCGGCGTACCTGTCCATCCCGCAGCCGATCGAGTTCCCCACCGACGGTGGCCAGAGCGCCTTCGCCCTGTACTACCCGCCGGCCAACCCCGCCTTCCAGGCCCCCGAGGGCGAGCGGCCGCCACTGCTGGTGGTGAGCCACGGCGGGCCCACCGCTCAGGCCAGCAGCGTGCTGAACCTCGCGGTACAGTTCTTCACCAGCCGCGGGTTCGCCGTGGTGGACGTCGACTACGGCGGTTCGACCGGCTACGGCCGCGCCTACCGCGAGCGCCTCAACGGCCAGTGGGGGATCGTCGACATGGCCGACTGCGCCAACGCGGCCCTGCACCTGGCCGCCCAGGGCGAGGTGGACGGCGGCCGCCTGGCCATCCGCGGCGGCAGCGCCGGCGGCTACACCACCCTGTGCGTGCTCACCTTCCGCGACGACTTCGCCGCCGGCGCGAGCTACTTCGGCGTCGCCGACCTGGAGGCGCTGGCCACCGACACCCACAAGTTCGAGTCGCGCTACCTGGACCGGCTCATCGGCCCCTACCCGGAGGCGGCCGAGGTCTACCATGAGCGGTCGCCCATCCGCTTCCCAGAGCGACTGTCGTGCCCAGTGATCCTGCTGCAGGGTCTGGAGGACGTGATCGTCCCGCCCGCCCAGGCCGAGACCATGGCGGCAGCCCTGGACGCCAAGGGCATCCCCTACGCCTACCTGCCGTTCGAGGGTGAGCAGCACGGCTTCCGCCGCGCCGAGAACGTCCAGCGCGCTGCCGAGGCGGAGCTGTATTTCTACAGCCAGATCTTCGGCTTCGAGCTGGGCGACCCGGTCGAACCGGTCGAGATCCACCACCTCTAACGCCCCGGCGCCGACTCCCAGCCAGCTCCCAGCTCGGTGGGGACTATGACCCTTGCCTCCCTTGGGTCTTGACAGCGGGTCCGCCTGGTGGTTACCGTCGGCCGTCCCACTAGTTGGTACGGTCCATCCACATTGCGGGCAGGCGGCACCCACAGACAGCACGGGCGTCGTCGGCGAGGAAGCAACCCGGAGGTGGAAGTTGATGGGAGTCAGGGGCCGAAGCGTCAGCGTGGTCGCGGTCCTCACGCTGGTGCTCACGCTCGCCGCCTGTAGCGGCAAGAGTTCGTCCGGCGGGAGCGGTGGGTCCGGCTCCTCGGGCGACACGATCAAGATCGGCGCCTCGATCCCGCTGAGCGGGGGGTTGGCCAGCTTCGGCTTCTTCGAGAAGTGGGGCTACCAGCACGCGGTCAACGCGGTCAACAACGCCGGCGGCATCGAGATCAACGGCAAGAAGCGCAAGATCCAGCTGATCCTGCTGGACGACGCCACCGACCCGAACAACGTGGTGAACAACATCCAGCGGCTGATCACCAGCGACCGGGTCGACGCGCTGCTCGGCTCCTGTACCAACTCGCTGGTCGAGCCGGGGGCGCTGGTCGCCGACCGCGCCAGCGTGCCGTTCGTCACCGGCTGCGCGACCACCAACGGCTTCGAGGCGGCCAAGAAGTGGACCTGGGCCTGGGACCTGTTCTTCAACTCCGAGCAGCTCACCGAGACCCCCTTCAACACCGTTGACGAGCTGGGCCTGAAGACCAACAAGAAGGTCGCGATCCTGCACTCCAATGGCAAGAGCGAGAACGACATCGGCAGCACCGAGTGGCCGAAGTGGGCGCAGAAGCACGGCTGGACGGTCACCTACAACCAGGCGTTCCCGCCCGGGACCACGCAGTTCAACTCGGCGCTCCAGAGCGTCAAGGCGTCCGGTGCCGACATGCTCCTGAGCGTGTTCCCGCCGCCGGCCTCGCTCGCGATCCGCAAGCAGATGATCTCGGCGGGCTACAACCCCAAGCTCCTCGTGCAGGAGGAGGGTGGCGAGCCGGTCCAGTACGCCCAGGCGCTCGGCACCCAGGCCAACGGCGTGATGGTGGGCGGCTTCTGGGACCCCTCGTTCCCGTACCCCGGCGCACAGGACCTGCGCAAGGAGTTCGAGGCCGAGACCAAGAAGACGTTCTCGCAGCACATCGCCGACACCGAGGCGGCGGCGCAGATCCTGCTTGACGCCTTCAAGCGGGCCGGCACCACCGACAAGACCAAGCTGAACGCGGCGATCGGGCAGACCGACGCCATGTACGTGGTCGGCCAGGTCAAGTTCGACGCCAACCACACCTACACGCTGCCGATGGTCGAGGAGCAGTGGCAGAACGGCAAGAACGTGGTGGTCGCACCCAAGAAGTTCGCCACCGCGCAGGTGCTGTACCCGCTCCCGAGCGGCGGCTGAGCCACTGTCACGCAACCAGCAGCCCGAACGGCCGGGGGGGAGTCCGATTCCGCCCGGCCGTTCGGGTGCTATGCTCCCAGCCGTGTCGTCTTCATCCACCCTCTCGGGTTCGTCCCCGTCTGGACCTCCGGGTGGAACTCCGGGGGGAGTCCAGGTCATCGCCCGGGTCGCCCAGGTCTTCCGCGCGCTCGACGGCGAGCCGCAGGGCCTCAGCCTGACCCAGCTCGCGGTCCGCCTCGGCCTGCCGCGCTCTACCGTGCACCGGATCGTGAGCGCCCTGCTGGCGGAAGGGCTTCTGGAGAGCGCCTCCCCGTCCGGTCGGGTGCGGATCGGCCCAGAGTTCGCGCGCCTGGCCACCTCCAGCCGTCGCGAGCTGTGGCGCGAGGCCGAGCCCTACATGCGGCGCATCTACGATGCGCTCGGCGAGACCGTCGACTGCGCCGTGCTGGACGGGGACCACGTCCGGGTGGTCCACCTGTTCGTCACCCACCACCCGCTGCGCGCGGTCGCCGACATCGGCGCCAGCTTCCCGCTCTACGGCAGCTCCAAGGGCAAGGTGTTGCTGGCGGAGCTGGAGCCGGAAGAGGTGAAGCGCCTGCTGCCCGCCACGCTGGAGCGCTACACCGAGCGGACCCAGACCAACCTCGACCGGCTGCTGGAGGAGCTGGCGCTGATCCGCCGCAACGGCGTCGCCTACAACCTGGAGGAGGTCACCCCGGGGGTCTGCTCGGCCGCCATCGCCCTGCGCGACCCCTTCGGCGCGCTCGTGGCCGTCTCGGTCGTGGTCCCGGCCCAGCGCTTCCACGAGCGGCGCGCGGAGATCACCCGCGTCCTGCTCGACGTCCGCCGCGACGCGCTCGCCGCCTTCAACGCGGCCAAGCCGCCGAAGCCTGCCAGGCAGGCGAAGCCGGCACGCTGAGCGGGCCCCGCGCCCTCAACAATTGACTCCGGGCCGAGCGGCTCGCAGACTTGGATCACCAAAATCATATATCTTCGTGCGCATTCCGTACGTCGCACGTCGCGGAGGTGAGTCATGGCCGATGTCACGCTCCAGGCACCCGGCAGGTCACCCCACTACACCAAACCGCAGCGGATCGAGGTGAACGGCCTCCCCGTCGCCTACCGGCGCAAAGGCGAGCGCAGGGGCGAGGGGCCGCCGACCGTGTTCCTCCACGGCGCCGGCACCACCCAGCTGTGGCTGCCCTTCTACGAGCGTATGGCCGCCGCGGTGGACTTCGTGGCGCCGGAGCATCCCGGCTTCGGCGGCACGCCGCTGCCGGACTGGGTCGAGGGCTTCGACGACCTGGTGCTGCACTACCGCGACCTGCTGGACGCCTTCGCCTTCGACCAGGTCCACCTGATCGGCTTCTCGCTCGGCGGCTGGATCGCTGCCGAACTGGGGGTGTTCTACCCGGAGCGGCTGGCCAGCCTCACCCTGATCACCCCGGTCGGGCTGCGCGTCCCCGGCCACCCGCTGCCGGACCTGTTCCGCATGCCGCCCGAGAACATCCCGGAGCTGCTCTACAACGGCCGCGCCCAGGACTACCCGGACTTCCTGCTCGACCCGCACGACGTCGAGGCGGTGGTGCAGGGCTACACCGAGGCCAGCACCTTCGCCCGGCTCGCCTGGAACCCGCGCCACGACCGCAAGCTGGCGCGGCGGCTCGGCCGCATCCGCTGCCGCGCCCTGGTGGTGGAGCCCGACGAGGACCAGCTGGTGCCCCGCCAGCACTTCGAGGCCTGGGTGGAACTGCTGCCCGACGCCCGCCTGGAGCGGGTGCGCGGCGCGGCGCACCCCACCGGGCACGGGCTGATCGTGCAGGAACCCGACCAGGCCGCCGCGCTGATCACCCGCTTCATCCAGGAGCAGGAGGCTGGATCATGACCAGCACGCTCGAGTTCTACCTCATCAACTTCATGCCCTACCCGTACATCCCGCCGGGCGAGGACGTCGAGTCGAGCTGGATCGTGCTGTCCAACCAGCACTACGACCCCCGAATCGGGCACCGGCTCTACCAGCACTACCTGGAGACCAACGTCCTCGCCGAGCGGCTCGGCTTCGACGGCGTGCTCACCAACGAGCACCACCAGACCGCCTACGGCACCATGCCCAACCCCAACCTGCCGGCAGCCTGGGTAGCAGCCCAGACCGAGCGCATCCGCATCGGCGTGATGGGCAACGTGCTCAACACCCACCTCAACCCGCTGCGGGTGGCCGAGGACATTGCCATGCTCGACGTGATGTCGGGCGGGCGCATTATCTCCGGGTTCGTGCTGGGCACCGGCATGGAGTACCACTCCTACGGCATCAACCCGGCGACCAGCCGGGAGCGCTTCTGGGAGGCTCACGACCTGATCATGAAGGCGTGGACCGAGCCGGGCCCGTTCCCCTGGGAGGGGAAGCACTTCAACCTTCCCTACGTGAACCCGTGGCCACGCCCGCTGCAGCAGCCCCATCCGCCGGTGTGGCTGCCCGGGGTCAGCTCCCTGGAGACGATCGAGGCCGCCGCCCGCAACCGCTACACCTTCATGCAGGTGTTCTCGCCTCGCACCGCCTTGGCCCGTGCCTGCGCCATGTACCGGGAGGCGGCCGAGCGCCACGGCTACACCCCGCACCCCAACCAGCTCGCCGCGACCCTGCAGATCTACGTCGCCGAGACCGACAAGCAGGCCCGGCTGGAGGCCGAACCACATCTGATGTGGTTCATGCGCAACGGCCTCAAGACCCCCACCTACCACCTGCTGCCGCCCGGCTACACCAGCACCCGCTCGTTGCGGGGCATTCTCAGTAGCGGCAGCCACGGCGCGGTCGACATGTGGGACATGACCTTCGACCAGCTCCTGGAGGAGAAGTGGGCGCTCGTCGGCTCGCCCGAGACGGTGATCGCCGGCCTCCAGGAGTTCACCGACGAACTGGGCGCCGGCCGCGTCGTCCTCTGCGGCGACTGGGGCGCGATGCCCCGCTGGATGGTCCACAAGAACATGGAGATGCTCGCCGAGGAGGTCATCCCCCACTTCCGCCCCCCCGACGGCAAACCCGTCTGGGCCCGCGAAGAACGCCCCGCCCCCCACACCCTGAGCGAGCACGCCGCCACCGTCGGCAAACCCAAAACCGCCCCACTGGTCCGCCTCGACGGCGTCGGCCTGATCGACAGCACCACCGCCCACGTCCCCGAGTTGCGCACCCCGGTGAAGCCATAGCCCGTACCATTCCCGGATGAATTCCTGGCGAGATCAGGGCGAGGGCGCGCGTCAACTGTGGGAGCGGGACACCTGCGCCCTCGCTCACGACATCACTATTGAGGAGGTCGGCGACGGCCATGCCCGCCTGCGTATGCCGGTTCGCTCCGACATGGCCAATGGGCACGGGATCTGCCACGGGGGCATCATCTTCCTGCTGGCCGACACCGCCCTCGCCTACGCGTCGGTGACCCCGGACCAGACCCAGACCAACGTCGCCTCCAACGCCAGCATCGTCTTCACCCATTCCGCCCGGCCCGGCGAGGTGCTGCTTGCCAGCTGCACCCGCATCTACCAGCAGGGCCGCTCCAGCCTCTACGACACCACGGTCACCACCGACGGCGGCGAGTCGGTCGCCCTGTTCCGCGGCCAGGTCATCCAGCGCCGCAACAGCGAGTAACGGTCGGCACTACTCGCCCGTGTCGGCCGGCTTGGCCCAGATGCCGAGCTGGTGGAGCTTGTCGATCTGCTTGTCGATGACCTCGCGGCGGAACTCGGCATGGGTGTAGGGGGCGCGGTCCAGGTAGAGGTTCTTGGGGTAGATCGGCTGCTCGTAAATGAGCTGGTACTGCTCGGTGCGCAGGTCCTTCAGCCAGTTGTCCCACTGCGCGCGGGCGCGGAAGTCCCGCAGCGCCTGGATGTCGACGGTGCCGGCGACGTAGGAGGCGCCCGCCCCGTAGCTGTGCTGGCCGACGACGCGGCCCTTGTAGTCGACCACCATCGAGCGGCCGCCGAAGGTGTCGACCGGCAGGGCGGAGTCCTGCTCCAGGTAGTAGGTGCCGAGGTTCGGCGCGACCACGTAGAAGTTGTTGTCCAGCGCCCGCGCCCGGTTCTGCACCTCGAAGAACTCGTTGCCGGTGTGCGGGTGCGGGTAGGAGGCGCGATAGACGACCTCGGCGCCGTTCATCGCTAGGGCGCGGGCGTTCTCCGGGTAGGACCCTTCGTTGGCCATCATGATCCCGAGCCGCCCGATCTCGGTGTCAACCACCGGGTAGAACGCGTCCAGGGTGCGGCCGTACAGCTCAATCCAGCGGTCCCAGACGTCATGGGGAACCACCGAATGCTCGACCGGGTAGAGGGTCGCCACCTTGTGGTGGCGCAGGATCACCTCGCCGCGCGGGTCAATCACAAACCCGACGTTGAAGAACCGCCCCGGGAAGTGCTCGTTGCGGGCCTTCGCCTGCCCCATGATGAAGACGTTCCAGTGCCGCGCCAGCTCCCCCAGGATGGCCGTCTCCTCCCCGGGCACGTCGATCGCGACCTGCTCCGCGTAGGTGGCGTGGTCCAGGTCGAAGACCTCGTCAGTGAACCCCTGCAGCGCCCCCTCCGGAATCGCCACCAGCCGCACCGGCAAATCCAGGCTCGACAGCCACGACGCCGCCCCCATCACATCCGCGATGTGCTCCAGATTCCGCTTGATCTCCCCCCGCCGCCGCACCCCCCGCACCGTGGTCACCAGCCCCACCGCCGTATACGGAACCACCATCCCACCCACCTCCTCCGCCGCAGCCTCCGGCCAAAACCTCACAGACCACACCGACCGGGCGACCCTACTGCCTCCCCGAACCGCCGACAATGCCGAGATCGACTGTCACGCTGCCCTGCCATACCGAAGCCAGTCTCGTGTCACGAAAACCAACTCAAATGCGGCGATCGGCAGCTTCAGCCACCACCGCTCCAGCAGCCGGTAGTCGTCGGCGAACACCAGTCGCGCCCCAAGGTCGGGCCGATGCCTGACCAGATAGCGGTGCGACCGCCAGGCATGCAGGGGGTCTGAGGCGATGATGATGGTGTCGAAGGCCTCGATCAGCGGCACTGTCAGCGTGAGGTTCTCCCAGGTGCTGGTCGCCTCCTCCTCCAGCACGATCCCCTCGGCCGGCACGCCCTGCCCTGGCCGGGCTGTGAAGGAGTTGCTGCGACGCCACCGCCCGGATCCCGCATGGATCGAGGAGTTGCGCGCGCTACGAGGGCTCACGGCTGAGCAGGAGCGCGCTTGGCCCGACGCCTGATCCTCGACACCACGGTGCTGATCACCGCCGAGCGCGGCACCATGCGGCTGGATGCTGTCATTGAGGATGCCGACGACGTGGCAATCGCCGCGATCACCGCTGCTGAGTTGCTCGTCGGCGTCGAACTCGCCGATGGAGCCTGGCGGCCCGCGCGTGAGGAGTTTGTCGGGGACCTGCTGGCCACCATCCCGGTGGAAGACTACAACCTCGAGGTCGCACGCGCGCATGCGCGGTTGCTTGCTCATGTGCGCCGGACTGGCAAGCCGCGCGGCGCCCACGATCTGATCATCGCTGCCACCGCGAGCGCCACCGGCCGGACTGTTGTCACCGCGGACTCGACCGGCTTCGATCAGCTTCCCGACGTCGCCGTGCTGGAATCCCCCTCTTCCGAGGTCAAGTAATCCAACGCGGCAACGGCGCGTATGCCCTTATGGTCGGAGTCCAGAGCCGCTACCGAAAGGCCGCGAGAACCTACCACGGCGGCGCTGCCGTACCCTTTGGGCATGGAAACATGCAGGCCGCGCTCCAGGAGATCCCCAGCCACCCCACGCACTGACTCGCCTAGCCGCTTGCGTCGCGGAGGGGATCCACCCAGCGCAGGCCGGGGAAGCGCGAGAAATCAGCGTCACAAGAGCACAGCTCGGCACCATATTCGACCGCAAGAGCAGCGAGGTGCGCGTCATTTGTGAGATTGCCCGCCGTCCCAAGCGGTGCGAGCAGGCCGCGAAGGATCGCCGCGTGCCGTCCGGTCGGGTGCGCGATAGTCGTTGAAGGGCGGGCAAGCCACCCGTCGATGACGTCGAACGCTTCTTCCGGCCGGTAGGGGTTGGCGAAGATCGCAGGCCGTGTGGTGAGTCGGACCACGGCCAAGAGGACCTGCCATGCGAATCCCACGGTTTCGGAGCCTGACAGGGTCTTGTCGAGCCAATCGCGAGCCCGTTGGTGGCGTGGCGAGGTGTCGTCGAGCGCGTAGATCAGAAGGTTCGCATCGAGCAGCTTCATTTCCGCAGCTCAAGCTTACGGACGATCTCACTGTCCTCAAGTTCTCCTGCCAATTGGAGCGCTTTATCCAAGTTGATGCCTGGGCGCAATCCGAGTGAACGCGAGGGCGTCTGGTATGGCTTGGCGCTGCCTGAAGTGCTCAAGCCCGCTCGAATTGCGTCGTTCAGCACCTCCTTGAACGAGGTGCCGCGTTCGTGGGCTACCCTGCGCAGTTCCGCTGCGACATCCGGGTCGAGGGTTACTGTAGTGCGCATAGAGACATCTTAGCACCAACATCACTGCTGTCATGATGTGCCGAAGCCGCCTTACCGCTGGCTTGCGCAGACCCGACTCAGGCTTATGCCGCTACGGCCTGGTCAGCGCTGCGAGCGGGGTGCTGGCATCAGGAAGCGCCAAGGGGAGACGCCGTCCTCGATCCGGGTTGGGACCTCGATGAGGGCGGGGCGGGCGGCCTCCAGGGCATGGGTCAGGTGTTGTTGCAGCTCGGCGGGGGATTCGGCGCGGTAGGCGAGGGCGCCGAAGGACCTGGCGAGGGTGGGGAAGTCGGGGTTGTGGAGGGAGCCGCCAAGGGTGCGGTTTTCGAAGAGGCGGCGTTGGTCCATGAGGACGTTGCCGTAGGCGTTGTTGTTGAAGACGATTGCGACCACGTTGATGCCGTACTGGACGGCGGTGGCGAGTTCCTGGGCGGCGAAGAGGAAGCCGCCGTCACCGTTGACGGAGACGACCGGTGAGGCCGGGTTGGCGACTTTGACGCCGAGGGCGGTGGGGTAGCCGAAGCCGAGGGTGCCCTGGTGGCCGGCGGTGATGAAGCGGCGGGGCAGGTAGCTCGGGAAGGCGAAGTAGGAGGCGAAGCCGAGCTGGCAGATCTCCTCGACGAAGAAGCCGTCGCGGGGGAGGACCTCGCGGATGGCGGCGAGGTAGGCGATGTCGGGGAGGGCGGCCTCGATCTCCTTGCATTTGGTCTGCTTGAGGTCGTCGTACTCGGCGGCGCGGCTGGGGCGAGGGCGGTCGCCGGCAGCCTGCAATGCCTCCAGCAGGGCAGTTGCAGCAGTGGCCGCGTCGCCGAGGATGCCGACATCGGCGCCCACCCGGACAGGGTGGCGGGGGTCCACGTCCACGGTGACGAGGTTCAGGCCGGCGGGGCGGTCGGGCCAGCGGAACCAGGCGAGTTCCAGGCGAGAGCCGAGGCCGAGCAGCACGTCAGTCTGGGCCCAGCGCTCGAAGCCCTCGGCGCAGGTGAAGCCCAGGTGGTGGTCGTCGCTGACGATGCCGCGCCCGCCCCGGAAGGAGACCACCGGAGCCTGCAGGTGCTCGGCGAGGGCGAGCACCTCGGCGCTGGCGTTCCGGGCGCCCCCGCCGACCATGATCATCGGGTTGGAGGCTGCTCGCAGCAGCGCGGCAGCCTCCTCGATGGTGTTCTCGTCCACCGATGGAGGCGCGACCGGGGCCGGTAGTACCGGTGTGGAGGGCGCCCGCTGGCCCAGCACGTCCCAGGGAACCGCCACCGCCACCGGCCGGGGTCGCCCCGAGGCGAGCTGCCGGAACGCCTCACTGATGAGCGGCGCGACCTCCGCCGGGTGGTCGGCGCGGGCGGACCACTTGGTGAGGGTGCGCAGGGTGGCCGCCTGGTCGGGCATCTCGTGCAGGTGGCCGAGACCACGCCCGAGGAACTCGGTGGGGACCTCGCCGGTCAGCAGCAGCACCGGCGCGCTGGCCCCGTAGGCGGTGAGCAGCGCGGCGGAGGAGTTGAGCATGCCGGGCCCCGGCACCACCGAGTACACCCCCGGCCGTCCGGTCGACTGGGCGTAGCCGAACGCCATGTAGGCGCTGCCCTGCTCGTGGCGGGCGCCGATCACCGTGATCCCGCCCTGCTCCTGCGCGCGGGCCAGGGCGTCGAAGAGGTGGTAGGTCTGCACCCCCGGCAGCCCGAAGAGGGTATCCACACCGTGGTCGAGCAGGGCAGCGACGGCGACCTCGCCTCCTGACAGCACCTGCGCCATGACCTGACCGCTCCTTGCGCGCCTGTACGTGACTGTATATGAACCCGTATACGGAAGCCCTGGCAGTACTCTATCAAGTGCTACGGCGAGGGCTCTCGGCCGCCATCCGGGGAGGTGTGGATGCTGCGCCCCGATGCCCACATCGCCGCGGTGCGGCGGCGGCTTGGCGCCGACAACCTCGCTGCTGCGCCGCGCGATCGGCCAGCCTAAAGTGTGCGTGAGGCGTTGGCGAACGGAGCAAGGAAGGATCACATGACCGACCTCGACCGCATCACCATCGAACCCGGCAAGATGGGCGGACAGCCGTGCATCCGCGGCCACCGCTTTACCGTGGAACACCTCCTCCGCCTCGTCGGTGCCGGCTGGACCTTGGAACAGATGCAGGAAGATTTCCCCTTCCTTGAGGCCGAGGACATTCAACAGGCCACGGCTTATGCGGCATTCTCCGTACGCGAGTACCACTTTCCCGTCAAGCGATCCGCATGAGGCTGCTGCTCGATGAGAATCTGTCCCATCGGATCTGCACACCGCTGAAGGCCTGTGGCCATGATGCTGTCCACGTTGGGGAGATTGGCTTGGCCGGTGCCGATGACGAGGCGATACTGGCCGCCGCCCGTGACGAGGGCCGTGTAATTGTCACCTGCGATCACGACTTCGTGCAGTTGCTGTTCGCCTCTGGGGACGACCAGCCGTCGGTGATCCTCACCCGCGGCATTGACACCATGTCGTCCACTGAGATCGGCGCGCTGCTGGGCGCCAACCTGACGGGCGAGATCGAGGCCCTGCTGCTGGCTGGCGCCATCGCCTCGGTCAGTCCTGACTGGATCAGGGTTCGCCCCCTGCCGCTGCGATGACCGGCTAGAGTTTCTGCGGCCAGCCAGCTGAGCGTGTCAGCGGAAGTCGGTCAGATCGGTGGTGAGCCGGGCCCGAGGTGCTCGGCGATCTGGCGCCCTTCTCGCCTGGGTCGGGGATACCGACGTCAAGGAAACGACTGCGCTGCGCGATCGGTGCGTCGTACGGACGGCCTGTCAGGGGCGAACCGCGGGGCAGGAGTCCAGCAGTCTGGACACGTTGAACACGAGGAGCAGCTCATATCCGCCGCGACGGCAAAGCTGCTGGAACAGGCTGCGGGCCAGCTCCTCTTCGCGGGTCTTGTCGCTGTCGAAATCACGTAGGGTGATCAGGATTGGGTAGCGTTGAAACGGGATGCCATAGTCTTCTTCGAGTTCATGCGACAGCTCAATTTCGATAGCGGCATGGTCGCCTCTTCCCGCGTATGAAACGTCCTTGTTCTTCTCGTCTGGTACCGGATGCAGCGATGTGCCTGCCGCGGCGGAGACGTCCGCAAGGAAGTCGTTTTCTCCCTTGTCGGTACGGACGAAGATCTCATGGTAGGCGCTCATGCATTCACCTCAGGGCCAGGCGATATCGAAGCCGTCGCCAACGATTCTGATGGAGCTCATTCGATCGGGCCAGATTCTCAGGAACTTTTCCAAGCCGGCTTGCGCATCAGCTTGGCCTAAACCGCTGCCTCGAGCGTCCAGGATTGCCTGGTCTGCCTGACCCTTCGCGCGACTGAGCGAGTTGTTGACTGTGTTCGACTGAGCTCCTGGATCCAGGTGTTTGAACTCCGTCGGCTGCCCGTCGACTTCGGCATCAGGAGTTCGCACGCCTGGCTCTGTCGACTCGGGAAGTGCCCGGACGCTCTTGCCCTCCGATTTCAGTAATTCAGCGGTTCGTCGCTCTTCAGGGGAAAAGGTCCTCTCTGATTCATCGATGGAGCCGGCTTCATCTTGCGGTTGGGCTCCGGTTTCTCCGCCGCCGGTTTCTCCGCCGCCTTGGGCTGCTGCGGCCATCATGGTGATCGCGGCGCTCTCGGTGAGGACGCCGGCCAGCCCCTCCGTCGTGAGGACGGTGGTCGTCATACCCTCGGCCAAGGCCATTGTCGCGAACCAGCCTGCGGGTGGGAAGAGCATCAGGCCGAGGATCGCGATGGACAGGCCGATGATGAGCGGCCACTGCGCTTGCAGGATGTGGAAGCTTTCGACGATCCTCGCGGTCGGGGCCGTGCCGGTGAACCATTTGTAGAGGCTCACCGCGCTGAAGAGGACGGCGCTGACCCCGGCGATGGCCTGGAGCTGGAGGCGCGCGGCGGGCTCCGCGTAGGGCAACGCGACCGCTGCGGGAAGGGACCGGAGCATGCTGAGAAGGCGCCACAGCGACCAGGCGATGCCGGCCGTGGTGAGCGCCGCGAGCACTGGGAAGACGTGGGGAGAGCCCAGGAATTTCTGGAGGCTGGCCGTACTGGGCCAGCCGCCGATCAGGAGATAGAGCGCACCGGGTGCGAGCAGCAGCAGCCAGATGGCCACCAGGACCAAGCGTCGAGTCGGCGGGACCAGCGGCGGCCAGGAGCGGTCGCGCCAGGCGTCGGGGCTGCGCGTCTCGTCGATGCGGCGACGCATTTCCCGCACGCCTTCCAGGAGCGGTGCGGCCTCAGTCGTCGAGCGCGTGTAGCACAGCGCCCGCCGTACTCTGAGGAAATGCAGCGTGACGAGCGTCGTCCACGGCGGCCGTAGCGTCGCGTAGGACCACAACCCGAGACCGCCGGAGCGCTCGCCCCCGGCCACGACACCCGCAAGCTCGGCCTTCCCTTGGCGGAGGCGACCCAGGTCCAGCCAGGTTGCCAGGCCCAGGCACAACAGCGGCACCAGCCAGAGCACGTGGTTGACCTGGTCCAGCGGCCAGAACAGGGCATCGACCGTCCTCGGTTTGGGCGTGATGATCGTCGCATGGTTGTAGGCGGCATGGCTGGCTGCCGCAAACCCCACCAGCAGGAACCCGAGCAGGCGCCTGGGCCCGCGGACCCGCAGCAACACTCCGATCCCGAGGCCGGCCAGGAGGCTGTAGACCAGATGCAGGTTTGTGCCTGGCGACAACCCGAGCGGAGACGCGACAGTCGTGGTCGGTTCGGGCAGCCAGCCCCCCATACTGGCGCCAATGCTGGGAATGTAGACCGGGGTGAGCAGCCCGCCGGGAAGCAGATATCCACCAGGAATCCGCATCGCGCCGATCCCGATGCCCGTCTGGGCTCCGAACCGCAGGACCGCTTCCGTCAGCCCGAACCCAGCGCCCAGCGCGGCACCCAGCACCAGATAGTCGGTGAAGCCCCACTGCCGCCGCCTGCGCAACCACCAGCCGAGCAGCAACAACGGCGCGACCTTGGCCAGCTCCTCAACTACCGGATCGACGGTGTAACTCGCCGTCTGCACCAGCCCCGGCAACGACGCCCCGGTCGCCGAAGCCACCATCCGCGTCCAGCCCAACTCCACCAGCAGTGCAGCAAGCGCGCATCCGTACACCCCTGCGGCCATCGCCACCAGCAACGTCGTGAACCGAACCGAGCGGGTCACGCCGCTCAGCACCGCCAGTTGCGCAATGCCCCAGACCGTAGCGAACAACATCAGCAGCGTCATCGACACTCCCAGGAGTCCGCACCAGATCCTAACTCGTCAACCCACTGGTCCCGCGAGGGTCCGCCGGCGATCGTTTGCCTACAGGTTCCCGCGGCGGGCCTGTTCGCGCTCGATGGCTTCGAAGAGGGCTTTGAAGTTGCCTTTGCCGAAGCCGAGGGAGCCGTGGCGTTCGATCAGTTCGAAGAACAGGGTGGGGCGGTCCTGTTGGGGTTTGGTGAAGATTTGCAGGAGGTAGCCGTCCTCGTCGCGGTCGGCGAGGATGCGCAGCTCGCGGAGGGTTTCGATGGGGACGCGGGTGTCGCCGGCCCAGTCGCTGAGGGTGTCGTAGTAGGAGTCGGGGGTCGCCAGGAACTCGACGCCCAGCTCCTGCATCGCGCGGACTGAGCTGACGATGTCGCCGGTGGCCAGGGCGATGTGCTGCACGCCCGCACCGCCGTAGAACTCGAGGTATTCGTCGATCTGGGACTTGCGCTTGCCGGCGGCGGGCTCGTTGATGGGGAACTTCACGCGGTGGTTGCCGTTGGTGACCACTTTGGACATCAGCGCGGAGTACTCGGTGGCGATGTCGTCGCCGATGAACTCCTTCATATTGGTGAAGCCCATGACCCGCTGGTAGAAGCCGACCCACTGGTTCATGCCACCCAGCTCGACGTTGCCGACGCAGTGGTCGATGGCCTGGAAGTAGCGCTTGGGGTGGTCGGCAGGCCTGCCGCTGAAGACCGGCTCGGCGGCGGCAAAGCCGGGCAGGAACGGGCCCTGGTAGCCCGAGCGGTCGACCAGGGTGTGGCGGGTGTCGCCGTAGGTGGCCAGCGCGGCGAGGCGGACCGTGCCGTGCTCGTCGGCCAGGTCGTGGGGTTCCGCCAGCACGGTGGCGCCCTGCTGGCGGGCGAAGGCCAGCGCCTTGTCCACGTCGGGGACCTCCATGGCGAGGTCGAAGGCGCCGTCGCCGTGGGCCCGGACCCGTTCGGTAAGCGGTGAGCCGGGCCGTACCGCGCCGCTGAAGGTGAAGCGGGCCTTGCCGGACACCAGCACGTAGGTGGCGTCGTCGCGGTGGCCGGTCTCGGGCCCCCGGTAGGCGACGCAGCGCATGCCGAAGGCGGAGGAATAGTAGTGCGCCGCCTGCTTGGCGTTGCCGACGGCGAAACCCACGTGGTCCATGCCGATGACGGGGAAGGGGTCGCCCTGCGGGTCGTGGGGGACCGCCCCGATCAGGCTGTCGGTCTCGACCTGAAGGCTGGACATGGTTGGCACCTCCGGCAGCAGTCGCACAGCACCCACAGTGGTCCTGTCCGCTGAGCCCATTGTGACGCGGGGGCACGGGCCGCCGCACCCGTACCCCCGCACCTTTAGCGCCGGGCTACCACCCGTCCACGGTTTCGTGGCGTCCCTGGACGTCCCAGACGATCTTGGGGGGATCCAGCGGCGCGGGGCCTCCCAGCCGCGGCCGCGGCCCGGGTCTGGCCCTCCGCCAGCTCGGCGCTGAAGAACGCCGGGTACCAGTAGTTCCGCAGGCCGAGCGCGGCTTCCAGGTAGCGGGGCCAGCGGCGCTGGGCGGTGCGCAGCTCCTCGACAGGCCCCTCCAGCACCAGTTCCTCTTCGAGCTCCTCCAGCGAATCGACGATGGGACCTCCCCTCAGTCCAGCTCGGCGGTCGTGGTGGCCTTGACCGTGTCCCAGTCGATCTCGACGCCGAGGCCCGGCCCGCTGGGTGCGTGCAGGTAACCCTGGTCGTCGATCTGGGGATAGGCGGTGAGGCCGTGGTTGCGGGTGTCGAAGGGGAGCAGGACTTCGTAGGAGTGGCAGTTGGGGACCGCCATGGTGACCTGCAGGTTGGCGACGTGATCGGTGGAGTTGAAGGCGTCGTGGATCTCGAAGCGCATGCGGAACGCCTCGGCCAGCCGCGCGATCTTGACCAGCGGGGTGATGCCGCCCTTGAGCGGCGCGTCGCCGCGCAGCATGTCGGTGGCCCGCTCCAGCAGCCAGGGCACGTAGTTGTAGAGGCCGCCCGGGGTCGTCTCGGTGGCCAGCAGCGGGATGCTCAGCTTCGACTTGAGCTTGACGTAGCCGTTGAGGTCGTCCCATGCCAGCGGGTCCTCGAACCATACGAAGCCCAGCTCCTGGATGGCCTGGCCGACCCGCAGGGCGTCCAGGTAGTCGTAGGAGCCGAACGAGTCGAGCATCAGTGGCAGGTCGTCGCCGACCGCCTCCTTCACCGCTGCGCAGATGGCGATGTCCTCGTCGGCGCGGCCGTGCGGGTGGATCTTGTAGCCGTGCCAGCGCCCGCTCTCCCGGATCCGCACGGCGTCCTCGGCGTAGTCGTTGATCTGCCGCAGGTTCGGGGAGGCCGCGTAGACGGGGACCTTGTCGCGGCAGGTGCCGAGCAGGCGGTGGACCGGAACCCCGGCCGCCTTGCCGGCCAGGTCCCACAGGGCCAGGTCCACCGCGCTGACCGCCAGCGTGCCGGCCCAGCGGCTGCGCCTCCACAGATCCGCCCAGATGGCCCCGTGGTCCCAGGCGTCGCGGCCTATGAGCGCGGGCTTGAGGTGCTTGACGATGGCGCCGCCCTGCTCGGGGCCGCCGCCGTTGGCGTCGCCCAGCAGCGCGTTGCCTTCCAGGCCGTCGTCGGTGCGTATCACCAGCACGCCGACGTCGACCGTGCCGCCGCGGAAGGGGCCGAGGTAGGCGGCGGGCAGCGGGGGCAGCTCCCACTGGTAGAGGACCACCCGCACGTCATCGATACGCATTGCCGCTCACTCCTGCCAGGGGGCGCCGTCCGGCCCGATGGTCTCCGGGACAGCGTCGGCGCCGTCCCGAAAGAAGCGGTCAACTACGCCAGCGAAGGCCTCCGGCCGGTCGCCCTTGACGTCGTGGGCGGCCTCCTCGAAGACGGTCAGGTGGCCGTTCGGCAGGGTGCGGTAGTGCTCGCTGAGGCGTACTGGAAAGATGCCGTCGTGGCGCCCGAAGACCACCAGCGTCGGCACCTGGCAGTCCGGCATACGCGCCGCCAGATCCTTCTCGGTGTCGTCCGGGCCGACGATCCGCACCATCAGCTCGAGCTGCTCCGGCGTGGGCGCGCGCTGCCAGCGCTTCTCCGGTTTGTAGTTGAAGGCCGCCGGGTCCGGCGGGCCGCCCCGCTCGCGCGGCCCGGGCGCCCCGCCGCCACGGAACACCGCCGGCGACTCCAGCACCAGCGCGGTCACCGCCTCGGGGTGCTCGGCCGCGATCCATGCCGCCACCACCGCGCCCAGAGAGGTCCCGATCAGGCGATAGCGGTCGATGCCTGCGGCCTTGACTGCCGCTGCCAAGGTCGCGGCCATCTCACGCAGGGACGAGGTGCGGGGGTTCGGCTCCGCACCCCATCCCGGCATCTCCAGCGCCACCACCCGGTAGCGGTCGGCGAGCAGCCGGTAGGCGTCGTTCAGTTCGCCGTCGAGCCCGCCGCCGCCGTGGATCATGACCACGGTGGCGCCGGCGCCGCCGTCCAGGTAGCGGACCTTGAAGCCGTCGGCGCTGACGTGCTTTTCGGTGAAGCGGTCGCTGGTCACGCGCTGCCCGTCACTTGATGTAGGGGGAGACGTCCAGGAACTGCGGGTCGGCGACCTGGTACTGGTTGTTCGCCACCTTGAGGCGGATCACCGTGGTGTTGAACAGGTGCGGGTACTTCGCCACCGGGCCGTTCTGGTCGAAGCTGATCGGCGGGGTGATGCCCAGGTCCAGGCCGTGGACGGTCTTGAGCTTGGCCAGCAGGGTGGTGTTGTCGAGGGTGCTCATGCCGCTGCCGGCGATCAGCTCGACCAGGTGCATCGCGAACCAGCCCTGCTCGGAGAAGGCGTCGATGGCCGCCTTCGGGTCGTAGGCCGCCATGTCGGCCGCGAACTGTTTCAGCGAGTCGGGAGGAGCCGTGGCCGCCGCTGGCGGGATCATCGTGTGGACCGAGACCAGCTGGCTGTTCAGCGCGGTGCCGAGGCTGGGGAGGAGCTGCGGGATCATGGTGGCGTAGGCCGAGCCGAACCTGATGTTGGGGTTGGACCGGTTGAGCGCCTTGAAGAACTTCACCGCGTCGGCCTGGCCGCCGACGAAGTCCACGCAGTCGGGGTTCTTGGCCACGATCGCCTTGACAATGGGGTCGGGGTCGGCGGCGTTGGTCGGTTCGCCGACGTTGCCGACGTAGGTGCGCCCCTTGCCCTCAGTGACCGCCTGGATCTCCGCCTGCAGGAGGTTGACCGCCGGGTTGGACTGGTCGAGGACGCTGCCGATGCGCTGGCAACCCTGGGAGACCAGCCCGAAGGCGGGGCCAGGTCCGCCGCAGATCGCGCCGCAGTCATACGGGTAGGAGATCGGGCTCAGCGCCTCCGCCGGGTTCAGCATGATCCCGCCGATGCTGGGGATGTTGCCGGCCTGCAACACCTTGACGACCTGGGCGCCGGCGGTGATGGAGAACAGGCCGAGCACCGCCGCGACCTTGTCCTGCACCGCCTTGCGACCGCAGTTGGTGGCCTTGTTCGGGTTGAACTCGTCGTCGCAGGTCTCGATCTCGATTTTGTGCCCGCTCAGGCCGCCTTTGGCATTGATCCGCGCCGCAGCGGCTTTCGTGCCCGCATACAGCTGCGGGAAGCTGAGGCCTGGCCCGGTGATCGTGGTGATCATCATGAATTTGACCGGCGCGGAGGAGGTGGTTCCTCCGCCCTTCGACTTCGAGCCGCAGCCGGCTAGGATCAACGACGCAGCCGCGATCGCGCAGAGCAACCGACGAGCCATTGTGAAGCAGCTCCCTTCCCGAACCCCACTGAGCGGGGTAGCTGAAGTTTCAGGACGATATTGCTGAAGTTTCTCTCTGTCAATCCAGGAATGCCGTGGTCAGCGCCAGTGGAGCAGCCCTCCGATCAGCGAGGGGTCCGCGGTCTTCACCAGTTCGTAGAGCGAGGCGGCCTTCTCTCCCGGCACGCGGTGGGTGATCAGCGGCTTGACGTCGAGCCGGCCGTAGCGGAGCAGGTTGAGGAAGGTGGCCGCGTCGTCGCGCCAGGTCCAGCTCCCCGGCCTGGAGTCATGCCGGGGCCGCGCCAGGGTGTGGGCGCCGATCACCTCGGTCCCCTTGAGGTGGATGCCGCCGAGGACGTTCAGGCTGATCTCACCGAACCTGCTGGTCACCAGCACCACCCGGCCCTGCTGGCGGACCAGCTGGAGCGCCGTGCGGATCGGCGCCAGCGCGGCGGTCGCCTCGATCACCACCGCCGGACCGCCCTCCAGGCTGTCGGCCAGCGCCTCCAGCGCGTCGCTGTCGCGCACGTCGACGGTCAGGTCCGCGCCGCAGCGGCGGGCCAGCTCGAGCCGGGATTCGACCAGGTCGAGGGCGACCACCGGCAGGCCGCCCTGCAGCCGGGCCGCCTGCAGCGACAGCAGGCCCACCACCCCGAGTCCCATGACCGCGACCGGCTCGCCCAGCTCGATGCGGGCGCGGCGGACGCCGTTGAGAGCGACGAAGCCGAGGTGGAAGAAGGCCGCGGACTCCAGGTCCACCCGCTCGGGCACCCGGATCACCTCGTCGGCGTCGAGGGTGGCCTGCGTCGCGTGCCGGGCGATCGCCACCACGGGGTCGCCCTCGCGGAACCCGTTCGCGTCCGGCCCGACGGCGGCCACCCGCCCGGCGATGCTGTAGCCGGGCCGCTGCGGGAAGTCCGACCCGTCCGGCGCCTTGAACATGGGCGGGATCGGGTCGATGCCCATCAGCCAGGAATGCTCGGTGCCAGGGCTGACCTGCGACCACTCCGTCTCGATGCGGACCTGGCCCGGACCAGGGTCGGCGACCTCGAATTCCTCGATGTCCACCGTCCCAAGGGCCGGCCAGATCACTCCTTGTGCCTTCATTCGCCTCCTCAGGCTTGCCGTGCTTCAGACGTCGACCGGGGCAGAAAGGTAGGAGCGCTCGATCTCTTTGAGGTTCGCGCGCAGCTCCTGGGCGGTGCCGGAGAGCGCCACCGAGCCCTGCCGCAGCACGTAGCCCCGGTCGGCGATGCCGAGCACCAGGCGGACGTGCTGCTCCACCAGCAGCACCGCGGCGCCCCGGTCGGCGCTGGCCCGCACCGCCGCGAGCAGCCGCGTGACGATCTTGGGCGCGAGGCCGAGCGACAGCTCATCGGCCAACACCACCGAGGGCTCGGCGGCCAGCACCCGGCCAAGCGACAGCATCTGCTGCTCGCCGCCGGACAGCAGCCCCGCGCTGGTCTTGAGCAGCGGCTGCAGCTCCGGGAAGGCCGCCAGCGCGGCGTCGACGGTGCCGCGGCCGAGCCGTAGGTTGTCCAGCGCCGACAGGCCGCTGAAGAGGGCGCGGTCGTCGGTGATCAGGGCGAGCCCCTGCTGCACGCGGCGGTGCATCGGCGCGGTGGTCACCTCGCCGTGGAGCAGCACTTCGCCCTTGAGCGGCTTGAGGTCGCCGGCGAGGGTGAGCAGCGCGGTGGTCTTGCCGGCCCCGTTGGCCCCCAGCAGGGCCACCACCTCGCCCGGCTCGACCCGCAGATTCAGGTCGTGCAGCACCGGCACCCCGAGGTACCCGGCCTCAAGTCCTCGCGCTTCGAGGGCCGCTGCGGTCATTGGGACACCGCCGCATCCTCACTGGGAGCTGGGTGCTCGGCGTCGCGCTCGGCCGTCCCGAGATAGGCGCCGATCACGGCCGGGTCCCTGAGCACCTGGGTCGGCGTCCCGGCAGCGATGACCTTGCCGAAGTCCAGGCCGACGATGCGGTCCGACACCCGGGCGACCAGCTCGACGTCGTGCTCGATCAGCAGGACGGCCATCTTCCACTGCTCGACCATCAGCCGGATGACGTCGCCCACCTCGGTGCGCTCGCGTTCGTCCAGGCCGGCGGCCGGCTCGTCAAGCAGCAGCACGGCCGGCTCGGTGGCGATGGCGCGGGCGATCGAGACCAGGTGCCGAGTCCCGTAAGGCAGGTCGGTCGGCAGCGCGTGCAGGTAGGGCTCCAGCCGCAGGGTGGCGATCGCGGCGGCGGTCGCGGGCGAGATCGAGCCCCGCTTCGGATGCACCAGGTCGAGCAGGTAGGAGGCGGCGTCCCGGGGCTCCGACGCGCAGCGCAGGTTGTCGAGCACGGTCATGTCCTCGAACAGCTCCAGCGACTGGAACGAGCGCGCGATCCCCGCCCGTGCGCGCCGGTGCGGGCTGAGGCCGTTCAGCGGCCGGCCCTCCAGCTCGACCTCGCCGGTCATGGGAACGAAACCGGTGATGGCGTCCATGAGGGTGGTCTTGCCGGCGCCGTTGGGCCCGATCACCGACACCACCTCGCCGGGGTTGACCTCCAGGCTGACCTGGTCGACGGCAGCGACGGTGCCGAAGCGGACCACCACGTCCCTGCAGGCGAGCTTCGCGCCCCGGGTGAGGTGCGGCTGCGTGGCGGCCTCCCGCAGCATCGCCTCGTCGGCCCGCTCGGGGGTGAGCCGTTCGCGGCGCAACAACGGGTTGGAGGGCGTGGGGATGGAGGCGCGCAGGGCCTGCAGGGCTCGTTTGACGGGGTTCGGCCGCTTGCCCTTGCGCTTGGCGGCTTTGTCGCCGCCAGGCCCGTGGATGATGACGTCGGCGATGCCGTTGGGGTTCTGGATGACGGCCAGCATCAGGCCGAAGCCGCCCGCCAGCAGCAGGTACTGGTCCACGTCGCTGGCCAGGAAGTGCCCGGTCACCCAGTTCACGATGCCCTGCGACTGCAGCGGCGCGGCGATCACCGGCCCGACCAGGTAGCCGATGCCGCCGACGACGCCCTGCGCCACCGCATTGATCGAGGAGATAACGTCGAAGCCGCTGAACAGCAGCTGTGGGTTCTTGAAGACGATGAACACGCCGCCGACCGCGGCGACGGCGCTGCCGACCGTGAAGGCGTAGAGCTTGGCAGCGGTGACGTTGATGCCGAGCGCCACCGCGGCGCGCTCGTTGGTGCGTACCGCCAGCAGCCGGCGGCCGACCCGCCCGCGCCGTAGGTTGGCGATCACCACCGCCAGCAGCGTGAAGGCGACCAGACAGGCGATGGCGTAGTGCTTGGGGTTCAGGATGCTGTCGATGCTGTAGCCGAAGATGCTCTGCGGCGGCACGCTGATGCCGAGCGCGCCGCCGGTCAGCGACGCGTTGGTCAGGATCAGCGAGTTGACGCAGACGCCAAGCCCCAGCGTGGCCACGGCCAGGCTGAGGCCACGGGCGCGCAGGGACGGCAGCCCGACCAGGATCCCCACCGGGATCATCACGACGATGACGGCGACAATGGCGAGCAGGAAGGGCAGGTGCCAGTTGGCGACCAGCCGGCCGGCGAGCAGCCCGCCGACGCCAGCGAGCGGCAGCTGCGCCAGCGACAGCTGGCCGGCGTAGCCCGTCACCACCACCTGCGACAGCAGCACCATCGAGGCCGCCAGCGAGTTGGCCATCGCCACCGCGAAGTTCTCCTCGATGAGGCTGATCAGGAAGACCCCGGCGACCACTGCGATGCCCAGCTTGGTGACGTTGATCCGCCCGGAGCCGGCCCGGGGCAGCAGCTCGCGGACGTGGCTGCGCAGTGGCAGGGTGCGCCCGGCCAGCATCAGCACCACGATGATGACCGCGAACGGGACCGCGTCGGCGACCCCCTGGTAGGAGATGTAGTTGACGCCCAGCGCCTGCAAGGCGCCGATCAGCACGCCGCCCAGCAGCGTCAGGGGGAACGAGCGCATGCCGCCGATCAGCGCGCCGGCCAGGGCGGGGATGACCAGGAGGGTGAAGGTGGTGGTCTGCAGCCCGAGGATCGGCACCAGCAGTACCCCGGCGGCACCCGCGAGCGCGCCGCCGATGGTCCAGTTGAGCGCCCGGATGCGGTCGGTCTCCCAGCCGAGCGCGGCCAGCGAGCGGGGGCTCTCGGCCACTGCCGAGGTGGCCAGCCCGAAGCGGGTGTGCCGGTAGCAGTACCACAGCACCGCGGTCAGCACGGCCGATCCCGCCAGCAGGAGTACCCGGTCGCTGCCCAGCGCCACGAAGCCGAGATGCAACTGGCTGGTCGGCAGCATCGACGGCGGCAGCCGCACCAGCGTGCCGTAGTGGATCAGCGCGGCCTGTTGCAGCAGGATCACCACGCCGAGGGTGGCGATCACCTTGGTCAGGTTGGAGGCCTGGGTCAGCGGGCGCATCGCCACCAGGAACACGAGGTAGCCGACCAGCGCCGCGACCAGCACGCCGATCAGCGCGGCGAGGGCGCCGGGCAGGTGCAGGGTGTTGGCGGAGAGGTCCCAGTAGGCGTATGCGCCGACCATCGCAATCGCGCCGTGGGCGAAGTTCACCACGCCCGAGCTGCGGAAGACCAGCACCAGCCCGAGCGCGCTGACTGCATACAAGCTGCCGGCGCCGATGCCGACAAACAGGAGGTCGATGAACTGCCGCACCGGCCGGGCTCCCTTGCGCCGACCCCTCACCCACCCGCGAGCGAGGGCCTCAATGATGTTCCAGGAGTCTTTAGCTGAGGTTTTTTGTTGTCAAGCTCAGGTGGGACCATGCCCCGTATCGCGATTCGTTATGGGTCAGGAGCTGCTCAGGCGGCGGCGCTCGCCTTGAGCGCCGGCACGACCTCGTCCAGGAAGAGGCCGAGCGAGCGGGCGGTCTCCGCCATGGTCATGTCCCCGAAGCAGAAGCCGACGATGAAGTAGTTGGCGTTGCCCTCGGCGGCATACTCCAGGAAGTAGTCGCGGATCGTCTCCGGCGACCCGGCCAGCGCCAGCCGCTCGCCGAAGACCCGCTCGGGGTCGAAGAACATGCGGCGGGGGTCGTCGTCGGCCAGCGGCGCCAGCGGCCCCTGGAGGTGAGGAGGCTCCTCGCCGGCCGAGCGGCGCAGGAACTGGATCAGCGCGCTGTTGGCGCGCTCGGCGATCTGCCGCGCCTTGGCGTCGGTCTCGGCCACGACCAGCCACTGCGCGCTCGCCACCTTCGGCTCGGTGACACTGGGGTTGAGCCGGCCCGGATCGTCCAGGCCCTGCTGGTAGGCCTCGTCGTAGCGCTCCCGCACGGCCTTGGTGATGGGCCAGGGCAGCACCAGGTTGAAGCCGTGATGCCCGGCGAAGTCGACGTTCCCCGGGCACCAGATCGGCACGCACGGCCGCTGGTAGGTCTCCATCGCCAGCTCCACCTCGGGGAACTGGTGCCAGGTCCGCCCTTCCCCCTTCATCTTCCCGGTGGTGAACGCCTCCAGGATGAGTTCCAGGGCCTCCATGAAGCGGTCGGATTTCTCCTCCGGCGCGTGCCCGTAGAAGCGGTGCTCGAAGGGCGAGATTCCCCTACCCACTCCCAGCTCGAAGCGCCCCTTGCTGAGCTGGTCGATCATGCAGACCTCCTCAGCCAGCCGCAACGGCTGATGCAGCGGCAGGCACGACACCAGCGTCCCCAGCCGGATCCGCTCGGTCTCCCGCGCCAGCGCCGCCAGCCAGGGGATCTGCGACGGCGCCATCGCCAGCCGGTGCCCGTGATGCTCCGCGATAAAGTACCCATGGACCCCGGCCTGATCAGCCTTGGCCACCAGCTCGACATGCTGGTCATACAAGGCACCGAGCGAGGCACCCTCGGGTCGCGTGAGATGCTCGAACAGCCCGAACTCGATGCCCATGCCTGCCCTCCCGCTCGCCGTCGACCGGTCCACGACACTGAAACATCAGCATCCTGTAATTGATGTTCCTGTATGTCAAATGGAGCGCCCGCTCATAGGCCTCGCTTGACGGAGTGGTATATACTCTCGATATATACCACGGTGTCTGCTCGAACTTCCAAAGGGAGGTCCCATGGCGGAGACGCGCATTGCCAAGCTCTTCCCCAACGGCCGTAGCCAGGCTGTTCGGCTGCCGCACGAGTTCCGCTTCGCGGGGGACCGGGTGCGGGTTCGCCGTTTTGGGCGGGGGATTCTGCTGGAGCCTCTGGTCACCGACGTGGACGAATGGTTCGCCGAGATGGACCGCGGTGACCCCGAGCCGTTCATGGCCGAAGGCCGCAACCAGCCCACCACGCCCATCCGCGCGGTCTTTTCGTGACCACAAGCTATCTGCTCGACACCAACGCCTGTATTGCGCTCATCAACGGCAACCCGCCCCAGGTGCGGCAACGTTTGGAGCAGGCTATTAAGCAGGGCGACAGCGTGGTGGTTCCTGCGGTGGTCGCGTTCGAGCTGTGGTATGGCACTGCCAAGAGCGCCCGCAGGCGAGCCAACGAGGAGCGGCTGGAAACATTTCTCTCTGGCCCGCTGGAGCTTGCGCCCTTCGACGATGAGGACGCCCGCGCGGCCGGCGAGATCAGGGCGACGCTGGAGCAGGCGGGCACGCCGATCGGTGCCTACGACCTGCTGATCGCCGGTCAGGCAGTCCGCTGTGACGCGACGCTGGTCACTGCCAACGCTTCTGAATTCTCGCGGGTCGCCGGGCTGCGCTGGGAGGATTGGGCCTCCTCGGATTCAGCCAAGTAGGTAGCTGTGGAAGAGGCCGTCGGGGTCGTGGACGGGGTGGTGGTCCAGGCGGCCAACTGCTCGTCGGTGAGGTTGTCGGTGGGTTCGGCGACGCCGTAGACGGCGAGGTAGTACTGGCCTTCCATGGAGAAGGCGAAGTCGGGGAGGTCGTGCTGGGTGAAGGGGTGGAACAGCAGGTGGGAGCGGGGGGTGGGGAAGCTTGTGAGCAGGTCGCGGAGGTGGGGG
>WNGD01000447.1_pt1 | contig 70984 bp, 74 predicted proteins | sample 5400671 | NCBI WGS metagenome assembly WNGD01 (sample SAMN13153369, study PRJNA577476) | soil metagenome | isolation source: 40 cm soil or saprolite under grassland replicate 2 | place: USA:California | collected 2016-06-15
GGAAACCCGGCTCCGACAGGGAAGCCCGCTTTCAGCGGATCCACGGTGCTCAGGTAGTTCCCAAGAGCGGCCTCGACCTTAGCGCCGGGGTCAGCACCAGCGCCGCAACCGGCTAACAGCATCGCCGTGAGCGCGACAGCGACGAGCAAGAAGATCAAGCCAACGCGATGCGTGCGCCGACTCTAAGGCAAATCCGCGTGCTACCAGTGCTACCACTCATCCCTTTCATCGGTGCGCAGGTCGGGCACTCGAACCCGGCCATCACGCGTACGCCGCGTACGCGCGGCTCTTCAACGCGGCCGGACAGTCCGAGAAGGGACTGGCTGCGATGGTGGCCGCGAGGGGGGTGCAGTCGTGAAGCGCAGAGGGATGGAGGAGTACTACTGGAACCTTCAGCATCCGATTAGGGCGGCGCTCGGGGGCTGGCTGCGCCGCCCTTAGCCCTGGCCTTTCGACCGCGCTGGCATACTGCGCGCCGCCTTGGATCCGATCACAATCGCGTCGATGCACACGCGAGGCATGAGCGAGGGAATGGACACGTTCCACAACTCGGAGAAACGTCAACAGGAGGCGATCGCCCTCGCCGAGCACCTCCTGGAGAAGATCCGGCGCTACTGACGAGACCGAAACTGACCTACGGCTGACCTGGAGGCCGCGCGCGCGGCTCTCGGCTCACACGACGGCACGAAAAAAGCCCCTGTCTCCAGGGGCTTCGTAAAGCTGCGGGGCAAGGACTCGAACCTTGACTACCTGATCCAGAGTCAGGCGTCCTACCATTAGACGACCCCGCAAAGGGGCCTGCATTGTAGCCGCGCTCAGCTTCGGTCTTGTGAGCGACGCTCCTTTACCGACGCGCCTCCTGCGGTCCTTGTCGCGACGTTTCGCCGGCGTCCCAGCGTGGGACGACTGTTCCCGGCCGCGGCTACACTGACCCACCCCGGCGCATTCGTCTAGTGGCCTAGGACACCGCCCTCTCACGGCGGCGGCACGGGTTCGAATCCCGTATGCGCCTTCGCCGCTGAAAATCCGGCCGCTTCGCGGCCATGATGATTTTCAGCGGCTGTCGTCGATCCGTTGCCGTAGCGGCTGAGCGCGGCTGAACCGGTCTCAGCGGCGACCGCTACGTCTCGAGGCGGTAGATCGGCACCAAGCGCTTCTCAGCCTCGGTGTCGATGTGCGCGACGACCTCGACGTACGGCTCGAGGCCTGAGCCCTGCAGCTTCGCCTTCAGCAGGCTGTCGACCTGGTAGATCCCCGACGAGTTGTTCATCGTGATCTCGATCAGGATCGGGCGCTCCTCGCCGTCCTTGATCGCCACGTCCTCGATCGCCGCCGCGCTGAGCGAGTGGATGGAGATCGAGCCGCGCGCGAATGGGATCCGCGAGCGGCCCTGTTCCATGTCGAGTGCGTCGGCGACGCGGACGATCCCGGCCTCGAGTGTGAGCGGCTTGCCGTAGTCGCGGTGGCTCGTGATCGCCTGCAGCACTTCTGCGGAGATCACGGTGATGTCCGGCTCCTCGTAGATCCCCTCGAGCAGCTCGCGCAGCTTCGGCTCGGCGAGGAACAGGCTGAAGTCCTCGTGCCCTTCGCGGTGGACGGCCATGCCGATGCAGTGCGTCAGCGACCCGAGCAGGACGACGACCTCGGAGTCCTCGTTGTCGTAGCCGTAATCCCGAACGAGCGACAGCTCGACGTGATGTTTCGTCAGTTGGCGCAGGAGCTTGAGCGCGATGTTCGAGACGATCTGGATGTGTACCCAGGAGTGGTCATTGATGTGCATGCGCGCGACGGCATTGACGTTCGCGGCATGCCACCAGCCTTTCAGCTGAGCGTCCTCGTTGACCCGCTCGAGCAGCCGGCGGAGCTTGCGGTTCCCGCGCACCGGCACGTTGATCTTCATCTGTGTGATCGCCTGCGACGGTGTCAGCCGTGTCTCGCGCTCGGCTTCCTCGGAAACCGGTTGCTCGATTCTTTCTTCGGTCTCGCGGTCGAGAGCCACCGCGAACGAGTGTAGTCCGCTCAGGCGGCTGTGCTGTCGCCGCCTCGGTCGTGCTCGCGCCAGATCGAGTGCCAGGCAGGCCGTTGCTCGGCGATCACAGGCCTGTCCGGATCGGTGAGGCGGTAGTACACGACGCTCAGCGCGTGGCCCGCATAGGGGGTGACGAGCGCGCTCGCGAGTGCTGCCGCGAGCCAATAGACGAGCAGTTCGCTCCCGGTCACGACGGCCAGACGGTGGAGGAGGCCGGTCAGCAACAGCCAGGCCAGCCCGATTCGCAACCAGACGTTGAGCAGCACGCGCAGAACCGCCCACCTGTGACCGCTCACGAGCTCCCGCGAACGCCTCATCGCGGAGCGGGCCCCGAGCCCCTCGAGCATGACGACGGGCGCCGCGAGCGCCCAGCGAATCGCGAGCAGGACCCCGGGAACGACGAAGGCGAGGAAGCCGAGGCCGACCGCGACACCGGTCAGGATCGAGAGCGCGACGAGCGAGCCGAGCCGCGACCAGGAGCTCCGGTACAGCTCCGCGATTCCCGGAACCGGAGTGCCGCGGTGCTCACTGTCGACCGCCGGGACGAGCGCTCCCTGGACGAAGGTCGTGCCCACGAAGGCGGCGATCGTGGCGGCGGCCCCGATGGCGGTGAGCGTCCAGCCGCTCACGTGGGGAATCATTGCGTCGAGGACCCCGACGGCGGCGAAGATGATGAACCCGGTTGCGAAGGACCGGGCGAAGAGGCTCCGGTAGAGACGCTTAGTGTCGCTCAGGACACCTTTGATCGGGAGCGGCTTGGAGTCCATCTCCCGCGAGCATCGGCTCCCGCCGGCGCCCGCTTTACCCCCGACGCGCTACGCCGCGGCCCAGTCCCCGTACAAGGAGGTGTACAGCCCGCGCCGCTGCAGCAGCTCGTCGTGCGAGCCCTGCTCGACGATCTCGCCGTGCTCGAGCACGACGATCAGGTCCGCGTTGCGAATCGTCGAGAGGCGGTGGGCGATGATGAACGCCGTCCGGCCCGCGAGTAGCAGCCGCAGCGCCTGCTCGATCTTGCGCTCGGTGCCGATGTCGACCGACGAGGTCGCCTCGTCGAGGATCAGGATGCGCGGGTCGGCGAGCAGTGCGCGCGCCAGCGCGACGAGCTGGCGCTGGCCGAGGGAGAGGCGTGAGCCGCGCTCCTGCAGCTGCGTCTCGTAGCCGTCCTCGAGCCGGAGGATGAACTCGTGCGCGCCGACGGCTTGGGCGGCGCGGACGACCTCGTCGGGGGTTGCGTCGGGGCGGCCGAAGGCGATGTTCTCCGTCACCGTGCCCGCAAAGAGGAAGCCCTCCTGCGGCACGATCCCCAGCTGCCGCCGCAGCGACGCCTGCGTGACGTCGCGCAGGTCGTGGCCGTCGATCGTGATGCGGCCGTCCGTCGGGTCGTAGAAGCGTGCGAGGAGCTTGGCGATCGTCGACTTGCCCGCGCCGGTGTGGCCGACGAGCGCGACGGTCGTGCCCGACGGGACCTCGACGTCGAGGCCGTGCAGCACCTCGGGCCCAGTCCCGTAGCTGAACCGGACGCCCTCGAAGCGCACGTGGCCCTGCACCTCGGGCAGAGCCTCTGCGGCGGGCGCGTCCACGATCTGCGGCTCCTCGTCGAGGACGTCCATGATCTTGTCGAGCGCCGCCGTCGCCGAGAGGAACGTGTTGTAGAGCTGCGACAGCTGCTGCACCGGGTCGAAGAAGTTCTGGACGTACAGCATGAAGGCGAACAGCGTTCCGATCGTGACGTCGCCGTTGAAATAGAGGTGTCCGCCGTAGCCGAGCACGACGGCCAGGGCGACCGACGAGAGCAGGTCGACGAACGGGAAGTACCAGGCGTTGAGAACGACCGTCTCCATGTTCGAGTCGCGGTAGCGCTCCGTGACCGTCCGGAAGTTCGTCATGTTCTGCTGCTCACGCGTGAACGCCTGCACCATCCGCATGCCGGCGATGTCCTCGGCGAGCGTCGCGGTGACGAGTCCGAGCCGTTCGCGGACGGCGCGGTACGCGCGGGTCGAGCGCACGCGGAAGACGATCGTCGCGATGCTCATGAACGGGATCACGGCGAGCGTCGCGAGCGCGAGCCGCCAGTCGAGGACGAAGAGGAGGATTGCCGTCCCGACGAGCGTCAGCGTGCTCTGCACGAGTGTCGTGACGCCGTCCGTCACCAGCTGGTCGAGCGCCTCGACGTCGTTCGTGAGGCGGCTGATGATCACGCCCGCGCGGTTGCGCTCGAAGAAGCCGAGCGAGAGCCGTTGCAGGTGGCCGAAGAGCTTGTTGCGCAGGTCGGCGAGGATGCGCTCGCCGACCCACCCGGTCAGGTACGTCTGGACGTAGCTCATGCCCCAGTTCGCGAGCCCCGCGAGCAGGAACGCGCCCACGATCCACCACAGCTTCTGCAGGTCGTGGCGGCGGATGCCGTCGTCGACCGCGTACTTGGACAGGAACGGCGGCGCCAGCGCCGTGGCCGTCGCCGCGAGCAGCGAGAAGACGGAGAGAACCGTCCGCAGCTTGTAGGGGGCGGTCAGGCCCGCGAGCGTGGCGAGTCGCCGCCGCGTGCGGCGCCACGACCAGTCGTCGACCTTGGAACCGCGCTCGGCCATCAGATGCCCGCCGGGTTGCCAGACGCGCACTACGCGTCGCTCCCCTTTGGGTCGCTCCCGCGGGGGAACAATGTTCCCCCGCGAGCCCCTTCTTTAGGAGCCGCCTCGCGCTCCGCGCCGCTGCGATCGCCGCGGAGCGCGAGGACTGCGTGGCGGGAAGCCTCCCGGTTTCCCGTGCCCTTCCCCAGCGTGAGCCTGCGGCTCACGCGACCTCCTCCACGGCGGCGCGCGCCTCGACTGCGTCCGCGAACCGCCGCTCGAGCAGCCCGTGCTCGTAGATGTCGCGGTAGACCTGGCTCGTCTCGAGCAGGTCGTCGTGTGTCCCGCGCGCGGCGATCCGGCCGGCGTCGAGCACGACAATCTCGTCGGCGAGGGAAATGGTCGAAAGACGGTGGGCGATGATCAGCGTCGTGCGGCCGCGCATCGCCTCGCGCAGGCCGAGCCGGATCTTCGCCTCGGTCGTCGCGTCCACCGACGCGGTTGCGTCGTCGAGAATGAGGATCCGCGGGTCGACCGCGATCGCGCGGGCAATTGCGAGCCTTTGACGCTGGCCGCCGGAGAGGGTGATGCCGCGCTCGCCGATCACGGTGTCGTAACCGTCGGGGAGCCGTTCCACGAACTCGTGCGCCTGTGCGAGCCGCGCGATGCGCTCGACCTCCTCCTCGCCGAGGCCGGGCGCGCCGAACGTGATGTTCTCGCGCACGGTCGCAGAGAACAGGAACGGGTCCTGCGAGATGACACCGATCTCCTGGCGCAGGGAGCGCAGCGTGACGTCGCGCACGTCGACGCCGTCGACGAGCACCCGGCCCGCCGTCGCGTCGTAGAAGCGCGGGACGAGTGACGTCAACGTCGTCTTGCCGGAGCCCGTATGGCCGATTAGCGCGATCGTCCGCCCGGCGGGAATAGCGAGGTCGATGTCCTCGAGCACCGGACGGCCCGGCATGTATTCGAAGTCGACGCGGTCGAAGCGCAGGTCACCGCCTCCGGGCGGCAGCTGCACGGCTCCCGGCCGGTCGGCGATCTCCTCCGGCTCGTCCATGATCTGGAAGATGCGCTCGCCTGACGCGGTCGCGCGTTGAGCCTGCCCGACCCACATCCCGAGCGACCGCAGCGGCATCACGAGCATGCCGAGATAGAGGTTGAACGCAACGAACCCCCCGACGGTCAGGGAGCCGTGGGTGACCATGCGCGCTCCGACGAGCAGGACCGCGCCCTGCGCAACGAGCGGGATCCAGGAGATCAGCGGCACGTAGAGCGCGCGCTGACGGTTCGCCGTGATCGTCTGTGCGAAGACCGCTTCGGAGCGACGGTCGAACTTCGCCCGCTCCTGCGGCTCCTGTGCGAACGACTTGACGACGTGGACGCCGACGATGTTCTCCTCGGCGACGGTCGCAACGTCCGCGAGCTTCTGCTGCACGTCGCGCAAGGTCGGATGCGCGACGTGGCTGTAGCGGTACGCGAGCACGACCAGGATCGGCGTGATCGCCAGCGCGATCAGCGCCAGCTTCCACTCGAACACGAGCAGGACGGCGGTGACGGACACCACTGTCAGGATGTTCTGGAAGAAGAAGATCAGGCCGTAGCCGAGGAAGAAGCGGACACCCTGCAGGTCGACCGTCGCCCGTGACATCAGCTGCCCCGTCTGGTGCCGGTCGTAGAACCCGAACGAAAGCCTGACCAGGTGGGAGTACAGGCCCTGGCGCATGTCCATCTCGACCGCGAGCGCCTGCCGGCCGGAGATCAGTCGCCGTCCGGCCATCAGGATCGCGCGGATCAGCCCGAGCGCGATGATCGCCCAGACGAACAACCAGAGCTTGTGCGGGTCGCGGGGCACGAGCGCGCTGTCGATGATGTGCTTCGTCACCCAGATCACCGCGATCTGGGCCGCCTGGGACGCGACGGCCAGGATGATCGAGATGACGAGCGAGATCTTGTAGGGACGGAGGAAGCCGAGCAGGCGCGCAAACGTGTGGCGATACGCGGGTCGGTCCGGCTCCTTCACCCTTGAAATCTAGCTACCGAGATGTGCCAGTTCGTCGCGCACCGAGGCGGCCGCTCGTGCCGTCAGCGCACGGTTTGCAGGCAGATTGAGCCATCCGCTCGCTCCCGATGGGTGCGGCAGGGGGATCACCGTCGCGCCGTCCAGTTCGTACCGGTTGCCGATGCACGACGCGAGTCGCGTCAATCCAAGCAGCCGCTTGATCGCGAGGCCGCCGACGGGGACGATCAGCCTCGGCCGGAGGATGGCGAGCTCCCACTCGCGCCAGAAGGCGCACAGCTCCTGCTCGCGCGGCGTCGGCGTGCGGTCGCCGCGACCGGACGCGGCGCGTCCGGGATAGCACCGCGTCACCGACGCGCAGTAGAACGTCGCGTAGAACTCGTCCTCGTCCAGCTCGAGCCAGCGGCGGAGCGTCTTGCCGGCCCGGCCGCGCCAGGGTCGCTGTTCTTCGCCCTCGACGATGCCCGGCGCCTGGCCGTACATGTACGCAGGCTGGCCCGTGTGGACGTTGCGTACGGGCCACGACTCGAGCGGGTAGCCCGCCTCGACGCACGCCCGGCAGACGTGGAGGTCGCGCTGCAGCGAGGCAAGTGAGCGGTACGAGCTGCGCCGCCGCGTCACGCGCGGACGACGACGAACCAGCGGCCCTGGTGCAGGATCTCGCCGCCGCCGAGCTCGTCCGCGAGCTGCTCGCCGGTGAAGACACGCTTGTAGACCGTCCAGCGCGAACCGTCCTTCAGGGTGCGCTCCTCCCAACGTGCGAGCGGGTCCCCCGCACCCGGAACGGACGCGACGACCACGAGCTCGCGCGCAACCCTGCGCGCCTCGGCCAGAAAGCGACGGCGCTCGTCCGCTTCGAGGTGGCAGTAGAAGTAACTCGTGAACAGGCGGTCGAACTCGCTGTCGTCGAACGGCAGCGCGAGTCCATCGCCCTGCACGAACCGCGCCGCCGGGGCCTGCTCATGTGCGACGGCGAGCATCCGCTCGCTCTGGTCGAGCCCGACGACGTCGCCGCGCAGATGCCGGGTGAGGAAGCCCGTGCCGCAGGCGACGTCGAGCGTGCGCGCGGGCGGCAACGCTGCGATCACGCCCGCGAGGACATCGAGCTCGTCCTCCCAGCCGGGGCGGTCGCGGCCGGCGTAGAGGCCCTGTCCCAGCCACCAGTCGTCGTACTCGAACGCGCGCCGGTCGTAGTACGTCTTCACCGCTCCTAGAGTAGTAACCGTGCGGTTGCCGCTCGAATCGGTCCCGAACTTCTCCGAGGGACGAGATCGCGAGACGATCGCCGCGCTCGCCGACGCGTTATCGGGGCCGCCGGCGGAGCTGCTGGACGTCCACTCCGATCCGGATCACAACCGCTCGGTCTTCACGCTCGTCGGCGACGAGGACGCGCTCGTCGACGCGTTGCTCGCCGGTGTGGCGTGCGCGCGCGAGCGGATCGACCTCGGGCGGCACGAGGGGGCGCACCCTCGCATCGGCGCCGCAGACGTCGTCCCGGTCGTCGCGGTCGATCCGGCCGACCGCGAGCGTGCGCGTGCATGTGCGCTCGTGCTCGCCGGCCGGATCGGTGTCGAGCTGCAGCTGCCGGTGTTCCTCTACGGGGAGTCGGCGCCCGGCCGCGGGCCGGCGTTCTTCCGGCGCGGCGGGCCCGCTGAGCTGCAGGGGAGGATCGACGCCGGCGAGCTGTCGCCGGACTTCGGGCCTCAGCGCTTGGACGAGCGGGCCGGTGGCGTGATCGTCGGGGCACGGCGGCCGCTGATCGCGTTCAACGTCGATCTGGCGACCGACGACGTCGAGATCGCGCGCGCGATTGCCGGGGTCGTGCGCGAGCAGGGCGGCGGCTTTCCGGGCGTGCGGGCGCTGGGTCTCGCGCTGCCGCGCGCCGGGCACGCGCAGGTGAGCATGAACGTCGAGGACTATGAGGCGGCGGCTCTCCACGACATCCTGGCGCGGGTCGAGGACGAGGCGCGCACGCGGGGCGTGGAGGTCTCCGGTGCGGAGCTGGTCGGGCTGATGCCGGCGGGCGCGGCGGTCGCCGCAGCCGGCAGCCTGCTGCGGATCGACGGCTTCAGTCCGGAGCGCGTGCTGGAGCTGCGGCTGCTGGGCGAAGTGTGAGCACGCCGAGTGCGAGGATCCCCACGAGCGGCAGCGCAGCTGCGGCGCCGAAGAACACGGTGCGCACCGCGAACAGAGCGAACAGAGGGCCGATCAACAGGAGCCCGGTGGCGTGCGCGCCGCGGTGGACCAGTGAGATCAGCCCGACGACGCGGCCGAGCATGGCGTCGGGAATCTCCTCCTGCGCCGCCGAGTAGAGCAGGATCAACACCGCCGCCTGCAACGCTCCGCTGAACGCACCTGCGATCACGGCGGGGGCGAGCGAGCCGGCCACCGCGAACAGCACGTATGCGCCCGCGTACGGGATCCAGAGGTAGAGGCCGGTCCGAGCTCTGCGCCTGACCCGGATGCGTGACAGGACCACGCCGGCCGTGACCGCGCCGACGGCGTAGCCCGCCGCGACAGCAGAGAAGCTCCCTGGACCGAGATCCAGCGTCTTCCGCACGAGCTGCGGGACGCCGGCCATCCACGCACCGGAGCTGATCGTGATACCGACGGCGAGCGCGACCACGGCGGTCGCCAGCACGGGCCGCGGGCGCAGCGCGGCGAACGCCTCGCGCGGCGCCGGAGACGGCTGCTGACGTTCCGCGGGCACGGACGCCGCGGATCAACAGCGCGGAAACGACAAACGAAGCAGCGTTGAGCAGGAAGAAGCTGCTGAGCGGCAAGAACACGAGCAACCCGGCGGCCGCGGCCCAGCCGCCGACGCGCAGCGCCTCGGCGCTCGCGCGCACGAGCCCGTTCGCCGCCTGGACGTTCGTGCGCTCGACCAGCGTCGGCAGTAGCGCGCCGTACGCGGGCTCGAAGTAGCTGGTCGCCGTTTCGAGCACGAAGGCGGCCGCGACGAGCATCCACAGGTCGAGGCGTCCGGCGAGCCCGGCGGCGGCGATCGGGATCAGGACCGCACCGCGCGCGCGACGTAATGGAATGCGTCTCCGAGCTCGCTGATCACGACGGCCGCGTACGTCCGCCGGAAATCGCGCCGGCGCAGCAGCTGCAGCGCGCGTTCCGACGGCAGAGTTGCCGCCACGCCTGCTTCCTCCGGCACTGCCGTGAGTGGATCGGCCACGCCGTCGGAGACTAGACTGGCCCGCGCGATGGCTCAGGCGACCGCGATCCGCCTGACCGGAGACGATCTCCGGATCGAAGACGTCTGGGCGGTCGCGACGGGCGAGGCCACCGCCGACCTCTCCGACGAAGCGCGGACCAAGATGCGGGCGGCACGCGAGCTCGTCGAGCGGGCGGCGCACGGGACGCGTGAGCACACGTACGGGATCAACACGGGCTTCGGCCGCTTCGTCTCGAAGTCCATCCCCGATGAGCTGACGGAGGAGCTGCAGCTGCGGTTGTTGCGGAGCCACGCGGCTGGTGTCGGCGACCCGTACCCGGCGGAGATCGTGCGCGCGGCGATGCTCCTGCGCGCGAACGCCCTCGCCAAGGGCTACTCCGGCGCCCGGATCGAGACGGTGGAGTTGCTGCTCGAGTGCCTCGCGCGTGGGGTGTTGCCGCGCGTGCCGAGCCGCGGCTCGGTGGGGGCGAGCGGCGATCTCGCACCGCTCGCGCATCTCGCGCTGCCGCTCGTGGGGGAGGGCGAGGCGTGGTACGACGGCGAGCTCATGCCGGGCGGGGAGGCGCTCGCAGCCGCCGGGCTGGAGCCGACGCGCCTCGCGGCGAAGGAAGGGCTGTCGCTGATCAACGGGACGCAGTTCATGGCCGCCTACGGCGGGCTCGGGGTCATGCGCGCGCGGCGTCTTGCCCAGACCGCCGACCTCGCGTGTGCGCTCTCGCTGGAGGCGCTGCAGGGGTCGCGGACGAGCTTTCTGCCGCAGATCCACCGGTTGCGGCCGTTGCGTGGCCAGGCGGACTCAGCCGCGAACATCCTGCGGCTGCTCGAGGGCTCCGCGATCAACGAGGCGCACAAGTGGTGCGACAAGGTGCAGGACGCATATTCCCTTCGCTGCGCGCCGCAGGTCCACGGCGCCGCGCGCGACCTGCTCGACTACGTCGAGGCGACCATCGCCGTCGAGCTGAACGCCGCGACGGACAATCCGCTCGTCCTCGTCGAGGACGAGCTGCTCGTGTCCAACGGCAACTTTCACGGGCAGCCCGTGGCGTTCGCTCTCGATGCGCTCGCGATGGCGAGCTCGGAGCTCGCGAGCATCTCCGAGCGGCGCGTCGAGCGGCTCGTCAATCCCAACCTGTCGGACGGGCTGCCGGCGTTCCTCACGACCGACGGGGGTCTCAACTCCGGCTTCATGATTCCGCAGTACGTCGCGGCGTCGCTGGTCAGCGAGAACAAGTCGCTCTGCCATCCGGCAAGCGTGGACTCGATTCCGACGAGCGCGGGACAGGAGGATCATGTGTCGATGGGGAACGCAGCCGGCTTGAAGGCGTGGCAAGTGGTCGCAAACTCCGAGCGTGCGCTCGCGATCGAGCTGCTCGCCGGGGCGCAAGGGATCGAGTTTCTCGCTCCGCTCGAGCCGGGAGTCGGCGTGCGCGCAACGTACGCGTTCGTTCGCACGCTCTCGCCGCGGCTGGGCGACGACCGGCCGCTGGCGCCGGACATCGAAACCGTTGCCGACGCGATTCGGGACGGGGCGCTGATCGCCGCGGTCGAGGCCGAGATCGGGGAGCTCGCGTGAGCGCGACGACGCCAGTCGACGTGGTCGTCGAGGAGCTCTGCGGCGATCTGTCGCAGATTCGGGCGCCGCGTGGCACCGAGTTACACGCGCGCGCGTGGGCGACGGAGGCGCCGCTGCGGATGCTGCTCAACAACCTCGATCCCGAGGTCGCGGAGCGGCCGCAGGAGCTCGTCGTCTACGGCGGGTCCGGAAAGGCGGCGCGCAATCCCGAGGCGTTGCGCGCCCTCGTCCGCTGCCTGCTCGAGCTCGGCGAGGACGAGACCCTGCTCGTGCAGAGCGGCAAGCCCGTCGGCGTCTTTCGCACACACCCGGGGGCACCGCGCGTGCTGATCGCCAATGCGCTACTCGTGCCGCGCTGGGCGACGTGGGAGGAGTTCCGCCGACTCGAGGCGCTCGGCCTGACGATGTACGGCCAGATGACCGCCGGGAGCTGGATCTACATCGGCACGCAGGGGATTCTCCAGGGCACCTACCAGACGTTCGCGGCGGCCGGCGAGACGCACTTCGGCACGCCCGATCTGTCGGGGCGGACGATCCTGACGGCGGGGCTCGGCGGCATGGGCGGCGCGCAGCCGCTCGCCGGCACGATGGCCGGCGCCGCGATCCTCTGCATCGAGGTCGACCCGGCCCGGATCGAGCGCCGCCTGGAGACGCGGTACCTCGACGAGTCGACGGACTCACTCGACGACGCGCTCGCCCGGGTCCGGCGCGCGGCCGCAGACGGACGGCCGCTGTCGGTCGGCCTGCTCGGCAACGCTGCGGAGGTCGTTCCCGAGCTGGCGCGACGCGACGAGCACTTCGATCTCGTCACGGATCAGACCGCCGCGCACGACCCGTTGACGGGGTACATCCCGGCGGGGCTGTCCGTCGAAGACGCGGCTGCGCTCCGTGCATCGGATCCGGACGAGTACTTGCGCCGCGCACGTACATCGATCGTCCGCCATGTCGAAGCGCTGCTCGAGTACGTCCGGGCCGGCAGTTATGTTTTCGATTATGGCAACAACCTCAGAGGTGAGGCGCGTGAAGGTGGCGTAACGGAGGCCTTCTCATACCCGGGCTTTGTCCCGGCCTATATCCGGCCGCTCTTCTGTCGCGGCGTCGGGCCGTTCCGTTGGGCGGCGCTGTCGGGTGAGACGGCGGACATCGCGGCGATCGACGAGATGCTCCGCGACCTCTTCCCGGACGACGCGCTCCTCCAGCGCTGGCTCGAGCTTGCGCCGAAGCGAGTGGCGTTCCAGGGACTGCCGGCGCGGATCTGCTGGCTCGGCTACGGCGATCGCGCGCGCGCCGGGCTCGCGATCAACGAGCTCGTCCGGTCGGGCGAGGTGAAGGCTCCGGTCGTGATCGGGCGAGATCACCTGGACGGCGGCTCCGTAGCGTCGCCCTACCGCGAAACCGAGGCGATGCGGGACGGTTCCGACGCGATCGCCGACTGGCCGATCCTCAACGCCCTGCTCAACGTCGCCGCGGGCGCGACGTGGGTCAGCGTGCACCACGGCGGCGGGGTCGGCATCGGCAACTCGATCCATGCCGGCATGGTCGTCGTCGCCGACGGCAGCGACGACGCCGCGGAGCGTCTCGAGCGCGTCTTGACCACGGATCCCGGCACCGGCGTGCTGCGTCATCTCGACGCCGGCTATCCCGAAGCGCAGGCCGCCGCTGACGCACACGGGCTCGAAGCGCCGATGCGGCCGTCCGAGCAGGGATGAGCTCCGCGGGCGACGCTCGCCGCCTGCTCGTCCGCGACCTCGTACAGCTCGCGACACCGCACGGCACCGACGCACCGCTGCGCGGCTGCGCACTCGGCAGTGTCGACGTGCTCGAGGGCGCGTATGTGCTCTGTGACGGCGAGACGATCGAGTCGGTGGGCCGCATGCGCGACCTGCCGTCGCTCGACGGCGACGTCGACGAGCTCGACGGGCGTGGCCTGTGCGCGATCCCCGGCCTCGTGGACTCTCACACGCACGCCTGCTTCGCGGCCGACCGCGTCGAGGAGTTCGCGTTGCGCGCAGGCGGCGCCACCTACGAGGAGCTGCACGCGGCCGGCGGCGGGATCATGGCGACCGTCAGCGCAACGCGGGCCGCGGGCGAGGCCGCGCTGGCCGACGCCGTACGGCTGCACCGCTCGTGGATGCTCCGCGCCGGAACGACGACGTTCGAGTCGAAGTCCGGCTACGGCCTCGACCGCGAGACGGAGCTCGCGTCGCTGCGGGCAATCGCTGACGCCGGCGGCGTGCCGACGTGGCTCGGGGCGCACGCCGTGCCGCCCGAGTTCGGGGACGCCGACGCCTATCTCGACTTCGCCCTGAGCGAGGTCCTGCCGGCGGCGGGGCAGCTCGCCGAAGCGGCCGACGTCTTCCTCGAGCGCGGCGCCTTCGACGTCGCGCAGTCGCGGCGCTATCTCGACGCGTGTGCCGCTGCGGGTCTCGCACTGCGCATCCACGGCGACCAGTTCACCGAGCAGGGTGCGGTCGGGCTGGCGGTCGAGCTCGGAGCACGCTCTCTCGACCACCTCGAGGCGACGGGCTCGGATGGGGTCGCGGCGCTGGCGAAGAGCGAGGTCGTCTCCGTGCTGCTGCCTGCGAGTGCGCTGTTTCTCGGGCGGCCGATGCCCCCGGCCCGCGCACTCGTCGACGCAGGCGCGGTGGTCGCGCTTGCGACCGACTTCAACCCCGGCAGCGCGTTCTGCGAGAGCCTGCCGCTCGTCTGCTCGCTGGCGGCGACACAGCTGAAGCTCTCGCCGGCCGAGGCCCTGGCCGCGTGCACCGTGAACGCGGCGCACGTCCTCGGGCGGGCGCCGCGACTGGGCCGCCTCGCACCGGGCTATGCGGCCGACCTCGTCCTCCTCGACGCGCCAGACTGGCGCTACCTCGCCTACCACCTCGGCGGTGACGTGGTCGCCGAGGTCGTCGCCGCGGGCACCCGCGCCGAGTTACCCTAGGTTCGATGCCCACGAAGAAACAGCGCCGGCGGCAGCAGAAGTCGCGCCGCCACGAGTACGAGTACGTCTACGTCGACGACGAGGGGAACGAGGTCGCCGTCGACCCGGGCGAGCGGCGCGCAGACAAGGACACGAAGAAAACCGAGACACGTGCGCGCACGGGCAGCGGCAACAACCGTTCGCCGGCGCGGGCGGGCCAACGCGCGATCAATCCGCCGTCCTGGCAGCGGGCGGCCAAGCGGGCTGTGATCTTCGGCCCGGTGCTGGTCGTCGGGATGATGCTGCTGAACCGAAACGTGTCGCCGCTGCAATGGATCACGTCGGCGCTGTTCCTGATCGTGTTCTTCGTCCCGGTCAGCTACTACACCGACGCGATGGCCTATCGCATGTACCGCAAACGCATGGACCGCAGCAACGCTCCGAAAGCGCGGTAGGACGGCCGGGCCGGCAGAGCCGGCACGGCCTCTATGGTCGGCATCGCAAGCGACGCCTCAGGGGCCTCTCTCCTCGCCTCGGTAGTGCCCCTCGCCCGGCCAGGGCGAGAAGACGAGCAGGAGTCGCGCACCGTTGTCGCTCGAGATCGAGCGCCGCTCGTCCGCCTCGAAGGAGAAGAAGCAGCCCGCCTCCCCCTCGACCGTCTGTCCGCCGGACTCGACGCGAACCGAGCCCTCGATCACCGTGACGAGGGCGCCCTCCTTCACCTGGTGGTCTCCGAGCGCCTGGCCCGGGTCGAGGACGATCAGCACCGCCCGCGCGCCGGGGTCGGACCGCAGCACCACCGGTGAGCGGCTGCCGCCCGGCGTCGCGATCTCACGCAGGTTCCAGCTCTGCACGGCGCGATCCTAAGCGAAGACCCCTCGTTAGACGACGGCCGCGCCGGCAAAGCCGGCACGACCTCGATGTCGGCATCGCAACCGACGCCTTAGACTCAAACGCCGCTGTGAGCCTTGTCGTCGATTGCTACGAGCTCGGCCCGATCGGGACGAACTGCTACATCGTGCGTGCCGAGCGCGGCTCGCCGGAGGCCGTCGTCGTCGACCCGGGCGGCGACGCGGCGCGCCTGCGCCTCGAGCTCGCCGGCATGGTGGCTGCCTGCGTGGCGATCCTGATCACGCACGGACACTGGGATCACCTCGGCGGCGTCGCGGACCTGGCCGAACACACCGGCGCTCCGGTGCACATGGCGGAGGACGAGCGCGTGCTCCTCGAGGACATCAACAGCTTCGTGCCGCCGGGCGTCCGGTTCCGGCCCTACACCCCCGACGTCCTGCTACAGGGCGACGAGACGCTGGAGCTCGCAGGGATCTCGTTCGAGACGCTGCGCGTGCCCGGCCATTCACCCGCGCACCTCGCGTACTACGCGGACGGCTGCCTCTTCTCAGGCGACCTCGTCTTCGCCGGCTCGGTCGGGCGGACCGACCTCCCCGGCGCCGACTGGGACACGCTCGTCGCGTCGATCCGCACGGTCGCCGAGCGCTACCCGCCGGAGACCGTCGTCTTCTCGGGCCACGGCCCCGAGACGACGCTCGGCGCCGAGCTCGCGCGCAACCCGTTTCTCGCGGAGCTGCGCGCGTGACGCGCTTCGAGGCGCCGCGCGGCACGCACGACATCCTCCCGTCCGAGCAGCCGGTCTGGCAGTGGGTGACAGGGCAGATGGCGGAGGTGTGCGCCCTCTACGGCTACCGCCGCATCGACACGCCCGCAATCGAGGACACCGAGCTGATCGTCCGCACGTCCGGCGGCGGCTCCGACGTCGTCCAGAAGGAGACGTACACGTTCAGCGACCGCGGCGGCCGCTCGCTGACGTTGCGACCGGAGGCGACCGCGCCGATCTGCCGCGCGTATATCGAGCACGGCCTCCACCGCGAGCCGCAGCCGCAGAAGCTGTACACGATCGGACCCATGTGGCGGTACGACCGCCCCCAGAAGGGTCGCTACCGTGAGCACTGGCAGCTCTCGGTGGAGGCGATCGGGACCGACGACCCTGCGGTCGACGCCGAGGTGATCCAGCTCTACGCGGAGTTGTTGCGGCGTCTCGCCGTGACGAGCTACGTCCTCGAGCTGAACTCGATCGGCGACCGCAACTGCCGGCCGGCATATATCGAGCGGCTCGCCGCATGGCTCGACGAGCATGACGCCGAGCTCGACGACGAGGCACGTGCGAAGCGCGCGACGACGCCGCTGCGCGTGTTCGACGTGAAGAGCGAGAGGGTGCAGAAGGCACTGGCAGGCGCGCCGAAGATCGGCGAGTCGCTCTGCGACGAGTGCCGGGAGCACTTCGAACAGGTGCGCCGCTTCCTCGACGCGTACGGCGTCGCGTACGAGCTCGTCCCGACGCTCGTGCGCGGGTTGGACTACTACGCGCGCACGACCTTCGAGTTCAAGGACGAGGCGATCGGGGCGAAGGACACGATCTGCGGCGGCGGCCGCTACGACGGCCTGATCGAGGAGATCGGCGGCGCGCCTACACCTGGGATCGGCTTCGGTGCAGGGGTCGAGCGCCTGCTGCTCTCGATCGGGGAGCGCGACGTCTCGGGCGCGCAGCTCGACGTCTACTTCGTCTGCGCCGAGACGGCCGACCGGACGCAGGTGCTGCCGCTCCTCGCGGAACTGCGGCGGCGCGGGCTGCGCGCCGACATGGACTACGGCGGACGCTCGCAGAAGGGCCAGATCGGGCAGGCGGGACGACTCGGCGCGGGGTGGACGGTGATCGTCGACGGCGGCCGCGCCACCGTGCGCGAGCCCGGCCGCGACGACTGGACCGCCGGCCTCGACGAGCTGGTGGAGAGGATCTCGGGATGACGCATTGGCGCGATCTTCATTGCGGCGAGCCGCGCCTCGAGCACACCGGCCGCGAAGCCACATTCGCCGGCTGGGTTGCCCGCCGCCGTGACCACGGTGGGCTCATCTTCATCGACTTGAGGGACGAGACGGGCGTCACGCAGCTCGTCGTCAATCCGGAGAACGCGCCCGAGGCCGCACGCCTCGCCCACGACGTCCGGAACGAGTACGTCGTGCAGGCGCGGGGCGAGATCGTGCGCCGGGCCGCGGAAACGATCAACCCGAAGATGGCAACGGGCGAGGTCGAAGTGCAGGTTGAGACCCTGCGAGTTCTGAGCACCTGCCCGCCCCTTCCGTTCCAGCTCGACGAGGAGAACGTCGACGAAGCGCTGCGCCAGAAGTACAGATGGATCGATCTTCGCCGCGGCCACATGCAGCGGAACATCCGGATTCGTGCCCAGCTCGTCCGAATCATCCGCGAGGAGATGGAGCGGGAAGGGTTCGTCGACATCGAGACCCCGATCCTCTGGAAGCCGACGCCTGAAGGTGCGCGCGACTTCGTCGTGCCGGCGCGCCTCCAGAAAGGGCACTTCTACGCGCTGCCGCAGTCCCCCCAGATTGCGAAGCAGCTGCTCGTCATCTCGGGCTTCGAGCGCTATTACCAGATCGCGCGGTGCTTCCGCGACGAGGACCCGCGCGCCGACCGGCTGCAGGAGCTCACCCAGCTCGACCTCGAGATGGCCTTCCCGGACCGGGAGTTCCTTTTCGCCCTGATGGAACGGATCGTCGAACGGATCTGGCGGGAGTCCATCGGCATCGAGCTCTCGCCTCCATTTGCACGGCTGAGCTTCGACGAGGCGATGCTGCGCTACGGCATCGACCGTCCGGACCTCCGTTTCGAGATGGAGATCCAGGAGGCGACCGCCGCAACCCGAGACTCCGAGTTCGGCGTCTTCGCGAACGCGCCGTGCGTGCGTTACATCGCGGTGCCGAAGGAATTCTCGCGGGCCGAGCTGCAGGTGCTCGAGACACAGGCGACGTCGTGGGGGGCGAAGGGTCTCGCCTACATCGTCTTCCGGGCGGACGGCGGGGTCTCGTCGCCGATCGCGAAGTTCCTGAGCCCGGACCTGCTGGAGGAGTGGCGCCGGCCGAGCCACACGCTCCTTTTCGTGGCCGACATCGAGCGCATCACAGCGAAGGTCCTCGGGCTGCTCCGGCTCCAGCTCGGCCGCGAGCTGGAACTCATCGACGAGTCGCGCTGGGAGTTCCGCTGGATCGTCGACATGGCCGCGGCGGAGTTCGACGAGCTGACCGGCACCTGGCACGCGGCGCATCATCCGTTCACCCGGCCCACGGACGACACCGTCGAATTCCTCAGGACCGACCCGTCGCGGGCTCGGGCCGTCGCGTACGACCTGGTCGGCAACGGCATCGAGCTCGCCGGCGGCTCCTTCCGGATCCACGAGCCCGAGCTGCAGCAGCAGGTATTCGCAAACCTCGGTATCGGCCCGGAGGAGCAGCGCGAGAAATTCGGGTTCCTCCTCGATGCGCTGTCGATGGGAGCTCCGCCCCACGGCGGGATCGCGTCGGGCATCGACCGGCTCCTTATGGCGCTGCTCGGCGAGGAGCGGATCCGCGACACGCAGGCGTTTCCCAAGAACCAGGTCGGCTACGACTACATGACCGCGGCACCGATCGAGCTCACGCAGGAACAGCTCGACGAGCTCGGAATCAGCATCAAGACCCCGCCGGCCTAAGGCCGAGCTAGGAGCCGGCCGATGAAACCTGCATACTTTCGTTGACGAGCTAGCCGCAGATGGCCACACAGGAACCCGGACAACAACCTTCACTCACCGCGCTCCCGCGTCTGGAGGACATCCCGCGGAAGGGCGACGGCTACGACGCCGACGGGGTGCGCGAGGCGTTCGAGGCGTTCCGCCGGCACTCGGCTCAGCTCCAGGCGCAGCTGCGGGTGCTGCAAGCCGCGAGCCGGAGCGGACAGACCGTCGAGCCGACGGGCCATGCCGTCCGGATGGACTCCCTGCATCTGATCCGGTCGGCCGCAGAGTTCGCCGACACCGTCGAGTCCGACGCGCAGCGCGCCTCCGAGGCGCAGCTCTCCAAGACCGAGGAGGAGGTTCGCCGCCGCCGGCGTGAGCAGCAGGACCGCGAAGCGGAGATCGAGCGCTACCGCCAGGAGAGCGAGCGCCAGCGGGCCGAGCTGCTGAACACCGCCCGCAACGAAGCGCGCGAGCTGCTGGCGAACTCAAACCGCGATGCGACACAGGAGCTGCGCGAGGCCGAGGCGAAGGGGAGCCGACTGCTCGAGCAGGCCCGCCACCAGGCGACCGAGCTCACGAATTCCGCGCGTGCCGAAGTCGAGCAAACGCTCGAGTGGGCGCGCGCGCAGGCTGCCGCGATCCTCAGCCGAGCGCAGAGCGGCACCGAGCAGCTGCTCGCCGCAGCCGGGCTCGGCGAGGAAGAGATCACGCGCGTCGGCGAGGCCATCGTCGAGGCCGCGAGGGAGTCGATCGAATCAACGCGCACGCCGCCGGCCGCTGCGCGTCCGGCCCCGGCCGTCGCTGCCGCTCCCCCGGTGTCAGCGCCGCCGGCCGCCGAATCGTCCACCGGCGAAGAGGCGGCTGATCCCGCCTCTGAGCCCGCGGACGAGTCGCAAGACGAACAGCAGTCGTAGGATCCTCCCGTGGTCCTCGGCCCGCGGTTCCTGATCCAGGCCGGCTTCATCATCGCGGTCGCCGTCGTCGCCGGGATCGAGCGCGTTGGCACGTGGTCGATCATCGGTCTCGTTGCCGGTGCGTGGATCGTGGTCGCGATCGTCGAGATCGGTCTCTGGGTGCGCCATGCGACCGCCCGGCGGCCGGCCGCCCAGCCGGCGACTGAGCCGGAGCGGCCCAAGCAGCCGCCCGTCCTGAAACGGCCCGAGCCACGCCTCGAGCGGGTGCCGGTCCCGACACCCGAGCCGCCGCGAATAGCGGCCGCGCCCCCGCCGCCGGCCCCTGAACCTGAGCCCGAGCCGGAGCCGGAGCCCGCGGTCGCATACCTCCCCCTCAACGAGGAGCCGCGCGAGTGGAATCTCTGGGAGCTCGAGCGCGCCAGCCGCGATCATGCCTCTGAGGACGTGGCTCGCAACGAGGAGCGCGCGTACCTGCTCATCTACCTGCGTGAGTTCGCGGGCCCGGATGGGGTGCTGCCAGCCGATTTCGACGGGCTCGTCCGCGACGCGTTCGGCGATCTGCTGCGCGTCGTCGCAACGTGACGCCGGCGCTCGTCCAGCGCGCGGTCTGGCTGGCCGGAATCTGCTTCGTCGCCGCGATCGCCGCGGTGGCGATCACGCGTCGCGACACGGGCCACAGCAAGAAGCTGCCCGGCGCCGTGGCCGTGCCTGGCACGAAGAACGGGTACTACAGCGCGCGCGCCGCACCGTACAGTCCCACGCCGTCGCATCCGCGCACGGCCTGCGGTCAGCCGTTTCTGAAGACGACTGAGGGAGTCGCGCACCCGGTCCTGCCGTGTGGGGTCAGGTTGTACCTCCGCTTCCACGGCAAGGAAGTGCTGACGCAGGTAATCGATCGCGGTCCCAACGTCCCGGGCCGAGACTTCGACATCACCAAGGCGCTCGCCAACCGCCTCGACCTCCACGGCACTCAGACAATCCAGTGGCGGTTCGCCAGATAGACGCTACGCTTGAGCGTGCCCGATCCTGTTCGTGGCTCGCGCATTCCAACGTAGAACCAACACCACTGCTGAGGGAGCCCGCGTCCGGCGAGGCGGTTCGCCGAAACCGGCAGAGCACCCACCTGGCATGACCAGGTTCACAGCGGGCGCAAGCCACGGCAGGATCTGGGTCGGAAAAACCCGGCGCGCCGCGCGCGCCATGATGTTTTTCCGCCCGCTCGAGTGTTGGTGGGCGAGCGCCGGCAGAGCCGGCACTCGCGGCGGATGTCGCTAGCCTGGGTTTGCGATGCAGCTGCTTGGAGACTCGGCGCGTGGATCTGAGTTTGCGCTCGTTCGGCTTACGCTTGACGGCGATCGGATCGTTGGCGCCGATGCGCCCGGGGTGGAGCGGTCCTTGGTCGGGCTTTCTCTGTTCGAGGCTGCCGCTGTCAGCGGCGAGACCCTCGCCGTCGACGCGCTCGCCAACGCGATCGGACCTGTGTTCCGGGCGCCGCCTTCGCCTGGGCGCGTTGCTGTGGCGATGAGCGGCGGGGTGGACAGTGCGGTTGCGCTCCTGCGGTCGTTGCCGAATGCGATCGGCGTCACGCTCCGGCTCTGGCTCGATCCCGACGGCCCAGACGCCGAGCGCGCCTGCTGCTCGCCCGAGGCCGTCATCGCCGCACGCGAAACCTGTCACGCGCTCGGGGTGCCACACGTGACGCTCGACCTTCGCGACCAGTTTCGCAAGACGATCGTCGATCCGTTCGTGCGCGCGTACGCGAGCGGCGAGACGCCGAACCCGTGCATCCGTTGCAACGGCGCGTTCCGCTTCGGGCGGCTGCTGGAGTTCGCGCAGCGGGCCGGTGCGGACAGGCTCGCCACCGGTCACTACGCCCGCATCGTCGAGCATCGCGGACGACGCTTGCTGGCGTGCGCGGTGGACCCGCACAAGGACCAGTCGTACATGCTCGCGCGTCTCGACCCGCAGCACCTCGCGCAGATCGTCTTTCCGCTCGGCGACCAGACGAAGGACGAGACACGCGCGGAGGCCGAGCGTGCGGGCCTGGCCGTCGCGTCGCGCGGTGAAAGCCAGGAGGCATGCTTCCTCGCCGGCGACGACTACCGCGCATTCCTCGAGCGCCGCGGCCTCGGTCCGGTCGAGGGCGCGATCGTCGACGAGCAGGGTCATGAGCTCGGCCGCCACTCCGGCCACTGGCGCTTCACGCCGGGTCAGCGCAAGGGTCTCGGCGTCGCCGCGCCTCGGCCGCTGTACGCGCTCCGATCCGATCCGAGCACGAACACCGTCGTCGTCGGCCCGCGCGAGGCGCTCGGGCGCACGACCGTCGACGTGACGGGCGGCCTCTACGTCCCGGTCGAGCGCGCGGACGTCAAGCTCCGCTACCGGTCGGAGACCGTCGGCGCGCGCGTCGACGCGATCGAGCAGGGCTTTCGCCTCGAGCTCGACGCTCCGGCCTACGGAGTCGCGCGCGGCCAGGCCGCCGTCCTCTATGAGGGTGACGTGGTGGTGGGCGCCGGGCTGATCCGCCCGAGCGCCTAACATCCGCTGACGGGTGAACTTCCTAGCGCTCACCCGCGCAACTCACGTTGCCGCTTCTCCGTTGTACCGAGGGGTCGGACTGGAGGGACACGTTGAGCGGTGACGAGATCTCCCTGACCCTGCCTGCAGACGAGGCGTTTCATCGCGTGGCCCATCTCGTCCTGGGTGGGCTTGCCGTGCGCCTCGATCTCACGTTCGAGCACATCGAAGACCTCGAGATCGCTCTCGACGCGCTGCTCAAACGCCCGCTCACAGACGCAGCCCTGACCCTGCGCGTACGCATGCTCGACGGAGAGCTGCGGACGACCGTCGGGCCGTTCGCCGCGCTGCGGACGGAACTGGAGCGCGGCGGCGTCGACTCCCTGAACCTCGCACGCATCCTCAGTGCCGTCTGCGACAGCGTCGAGATCGCCGACCACGACGGCTCTGATTGGGTCGAGCTGACGAAGCGCGTGGACTCGCGCAAAGACGGGGCCGGATGAGCGAGTCGGACAAAGTCCTCCTGCGCCGCTACCACGCGGAAGGCGACCTCCAGGCGCGCGAGCAGCTGATCGAGCAGTACATGTCGCTCGTGCGCTCGCTGGCACGCCGCTACTCGTACCGAGGCGAGCAGCTCGATGACCTCGTCCAGATCGGCGCGATCGGGCTGATCAAGGCGATCGACCGCTTCGACCTCGACCGCGGCGTCGAGCTGACGACGTACGCGACCCCGAACATCATCGGCGAGATCAAGCGGCACTTCCGCGACAAGGGCTGGTCCGTGCGCGTGCCCCGCGGCCTGCAAGAGCTGAACGTCCAGCTGTCGCGTCTCGTCGAGCAGCTGACGGTGCAACTCGGGCGCTCGCCGACGATCACCGAGCTCGCGAAGGCCGCGGGCGCCGAGGAGGAAGAGGTGCTCGAGGCGCTCGAGTCGGGCCGCGCCTACTCCTCCCTGTCGCTCTCGACCGGCGGCGGCCAGGAGGACGGCGAGGAGCTCGACCCGCTCGAGTCGATCGGCACGGAAGAGCACCAGTACGAGGTCTCGGAGGATCGCGCCGTGCTCGCGCCGGGATTCCGCGTCCTCGACGAGCGCGAGCGGAAGATCCTCCACCTCCGGTTCTTCAAGGGCCTGACGCAGTCGCAGATCGCACAGCAGGTCGGCATCTCGCAGATGCACGTGTCGCGCCTGATTCGCCGCTCGCTCGAGAAGATCCGCGAGGAGATCGCGGCGGAGGAGGACGTGGAGCCGAAGGCCGCGCGTCGATGAACATCGACGAGACGGCGTTCGTCCGCGAGCAGTACGCGACCGAGGATCGCCTGCGGGCGCGCAAGTCCGCCTACGAGAACGCCGAGGGCGACGATCCGCGTCAGTTCGCGTTCGATGCGATCGCGGAGGTACGGCCGTCACGCGTGCTCGAGGTAGGCGGCGGCGAGGGCGAGCTCGCCGAGCGCGTGCAGAACGAGCTCGGCGTGACCGTGATCGGCGTCGACCAGTCGGAGCGTATGGTCGAGCTTCAACGCTCGAAGGGGATCGACGCGCGAGTCGGCGACGTGCAGAAGCTGCCGTTCGCCGACGGTGAGTTCGACGTCGCGCTGGCGGCATGGATGCTCTACCACGTTCCCGATCTCGACCGGGGTCTGGCGGAGCTGGCCCGCGTCCTCAGGCCGGGCGGCAGGCTCGTCGCGGTGACGAACGCCGAGGATCACCTGCGCGAGCTGTGGGATCTCGCGCGCCGGGCGACGACGCTGCGGCGGTTCACGTTTCGGAGCGAAAACGGCGAGGAATCGTTGCGACGCCGCTTCGTACGCGTGGAACGTCGAGACGTGCGCGGCTGGCTCACGATGGACGACGCCGCCGTCCGGCGGTTCGCGGACAGCTGGGACGCGCTCGCGCCGCTCGTGACGATGCCGGAGCTCGGTCAGCCCATCCGCGTCCATCGGCACAGCACCGTCTTCGTGGCGGATAAGGCCTCCTAGGTCGCACCTACAATCGCGGGCATGCAGTCGTCGGCGGAGCTACGCGCGGGCTTCCGCGCCTTCTTCGAGTCGAAAGGCCACACCTTCCGGCCGTCGGCGGCTCTGATCCCGCGCGCAGACGACCGCTCCACCCTGCTCACGACCGCCGGCATGCAGCCCCTGATGCCGTTCTTCCTCGGCCGTGAGCAGCCGCCGGCGCCGCTGCTGACGACGGTCCAGAAGTGCTTCCGCACGCCGGACATCGACGAGGTCGGCCTCGACGGCTACCACCTGACGTTTTTCGAGATGCTCGGCAACTTCTCGTTCGGCCAGTACTTCAAGGACGGCGCGATCGAATTCGCCTGGGAGTTCGTCTTCGAGCACTTGCAGCTGGATCCCGACCGGTTCTGGGTCAGCGTCTTCGCAGGCGATCCAGAGCTCAAGCTGGGGGAGGACGAGGTCGCCTACCGCAAGTGGGAGCAGATCGGCCAGCCCGCCGACCGCATCGTGCTGCTGCCGGCCTCGGAGAACTTCTGGTCCGTGGGCGGCCCCGGCCCCTGCGGGCCCGACACCGAGATGTACTACGACTGGGGCGTCGAGCACGGCTGCGGCGAGCCCGACTGCAAGCCGGGCTGCACGCGCTGCGAACGCTTCCTCGAGTTCTGGAACCTCGTCTTCATGGAGTTCGAGCTCCATCCCGACGGGACGCTGACGCCGCTGCCGAAGCAGAACGTCGACACGGGCATGGGGGTCGAGCGCACCGCCGCGGTCCTGCAGAACGTGATGACCGTCTACGAGACGGACGGCTACCAGGCGATCATGCGCTGGATCGCCGGTGAGAGCGGCGTCGCGTACGGCGATTCGCCCGAGGCGACGAAGGCGCACCGCATCCTCGCCGACCACGGCCGCGGGATGACCTTTCTCGCCGCCGACGGCGTCTCGCCCTCGAACGAAGGCCGTGGCTACGTGATGCGGCGGATCATCCGTCGCGCAGTTCAACAGGCCGGCCGGGTCGGGCTCGAGCCGCCGTACCTCGCGCGGCTTGCCGACGTCGTGATCGAGCAGATGCGCTCCGGCTACCCGGAGCTGGAGGAGCACCGCGACGAGATCCACCGCATCCTTTCGGCCGAGGAGGAGCGCTTCGGCCAGACGCTCGCGCGCGGCCTGCGCCTGTTCGAGGACGTGGCGGAGAAGGGCGGCGGCATCTCGGGCGAGGACGCGTTTCGCCTCCACGACACGTACGGCTTTCCGCTCGAGCTGACCCAGGAGCTAGCGCGCGAGCGCGGGCTCGGCGTCAACGAGGAGGAGTTCGCGACGCTGATGGAGCAGCAACGGGAGCGCTCGCGCGCCTCGGTTGCGGTCGAGTTTCAGGTCGAAGGGCCGAAGACCGAGTTCGTCGGGTACGAGAAGACCGACGTCCTGACGGCCATCTCGGCCTTCCACGACCGCGGCGACGGCAGCTTCGAGGTGAAGCTGCACGAGTCGCCGTTCTACCCCGCCGGCGGTGGCCAGGTCTCGGACACCGGCTACCTCGTTCACGAGGAGACGGGGGCGGAGGCGACGCTGCGCGAGGCGATCCGCCTCGAGGGCGACGACCAGGTGCTCGTGTTCGAGGGCAGCGGCCTTGCCGACGGTGATCGCGTCCGCGCGGTCGTGCCCTGGTCGCATCGCTTCCCGACGATGGCCAACCACACGGCCACCCATCTCCTGCACAAGGCCCTGCAGGACGTGCTCGGCGACCACGTCCGTCAGGCGGGCTCCGCCGTTCGGCCGGACAAGCTGCGCTTCGACTTCACGCATCCCGAGCAGCTAACGAGCGATGAACGCGCCGAGATCGAACGCCGCGTGAACGAGAAGATCTTCGAGAACCTGCCCGTGCACGCGTTCGTGACGCCGATCGAGGAAGCGCGCAAGCTCGGGGCGATGATGCTCTTCGGCGAGAAGTACGGCGACCAGGTCCGCGTAATCGAGATCCCCGGCTACTCGCGTGAGCTGTGCGGAGGGACGCACGTGCGCTGGACCGCGGAGATCGGCTCGTTCGCGATCCTGTCGGAGGGCTCGGTCGGCGCGGGGGCGCGCCGGATCGAGGCGGTCACGTCGGGCGAGGCGTATGCGTACTTCCACGGTGCACGGCTCGAGGCGGACGAGCTCCGTCGCGAGCTCGAGGCGGTGCGGAAGCAAGCGCGCAGGCCGAAGGCGCCCGGCGCGGCGGACTTCACGATCGTCGAGCGTGAGAGCGACGTCGTCCTCGTCGAGGCGAGGGCGGTAAAGGGCGGCGAGCTGCGTGACCTCTCCGATCGCCTGCGCCGGCAGGAGAAGGCCGCCGGTGTGATCGTCGGCTCTGTCGACAACGGGCGCGCCTACCTCGTCATCAACCTCGACGAGTCGCTCGTCGGCAAGGGCCTCGACGCGTCGCAGCTCGTGCGCGAGATCGGGCGTCACATCGGCGGCGGAGGCGGCGGCAAGCCGACACTCGCCGAGGCGGGCGGCAAGAACCCCGCGGGGTTGCGCGACGCACTCGAGGCGGGGAAACAGGCGATCGCCGCCGCCCTGAAGTGAAGGTGCTGGCGCTCGACTACGGCCGTGCGCGCACCGGCGTCGCCGTCTCGGACCCGACTGGCACGATCGCGCGTCCTGTCGGCGTCGTCGAGCGCGCGCGCACCGAGCAGGGGCTCGCGCGACTGGCGGAGCTGATCGCGGAGCAGGGAGTCGAGCTTGTCGTCGTCGGCCTACCGCTGACGCTCCGCGGCGAGCGCGGCGAGCAGGCGCGCGAGACCGAAGAGTTCATCGAGGCTCTCGACGGCGCGATCGGCGTCCCCGTCACCGCGTTCGACGAGCGGTTCACGACCGACCTGGCCGAGCAGACACCCGCAGCCGCGGCAGAGGACGCGCGCGCGGCCGCACACCTGTTGTCGAGCTATCTCGCGTGGGCGAGCGCAAGGGCGTAATCCCCCCGCGGCCGGGGCGGCCGCCGCAGCGCCCGGACCCGCGCAAGCTCGCGCGCCGGCGCGTGCTCGCCCTCGTCATCCTGCTCCTGCTGCTCGGCGGGCTCGGCTGGCTCGCCGTCGCGGCGATCGGGCGCGGCAATGACGCTGCTGTGGGCCCGACGACCAGCTCCAGCACGCTCCTCTACCGGACGGTCACCAAAACGACCGCGACCGGAACCGTGGAGACGGTCATCGCGATGCCGAAACCGTTCCGTGTCGTCTTCCCGGAAGGCTTCACGCGAGCTGAGATGGCCGACCGCGTCGCCGCAGTGGCGAAGATCGCGCAGCGCAAGCGTCATGTTCGTGCGCACCTCTCGCGGCGGACGTACCTGGCTGCGACGCGGAAGCCGCGAGTGCCGCCGTGCCTCCACGGCCGGGTACGGACGATCGAAGGCTTCCTCTTTCCGGCCACCTACGAGTTCTTCAGGCAGACGACGTCCTCGCAGCTTGCGAGCGAGCAGCTCGACGCGTTCTGCCAGAACTGGGAGAAACTCGACCTCGGGTACGCCCACACGAAGAACCTGACCCCGTACGACGTCCTGATCATCGCGTCGATGGTCGAAAAGGAGACCCTCTCGCCGGACGAGCGCCAGCTCGTCGCCGCCGTCATCTACAATCGTTTGCACGCGCGCATGCCGCTCGGGATCGACGCGACGCTGCGCTACGGGCTCAACATTCCGCCGACGGAGTCGATCCACGAGTCGCAACTCGCGAGCGACTCGCCGTACAACACGCGCAAGCACCTCGGCCTGCCGCCGACTCCCATTGCAAATCCGGGCCTCGCGTCGATGCAGGCCGCCGCGCATCCGGCGCACGTCAACTACCTCTACTTCGTGCGGAAGCCGGACAAGAAGCACCACTTCTTCACCGCGAGCTTCAAGGCGTTCCAGGCGTACGCCGCCGCGCACGGCTACGGCGGCCCGTGATCTCCGGCGAGACCCGGCTCGTCGGCCTGCTCGGCGATCCGGTCTCCGGATCGCTCTCACCGCTGATGCAGAACGCCGCCTTCGTGGCGCGCGGGCTCGACTGGACGTACGTTCCGCTCGCGGTGCCGGCGGAACGGCTGGAGGACGCACTGCGCGGGCTGGTCGCCCTCGGCTTCGCGGGTGCGAACGTGACCACCCCGCACAAGCTCGCCGTCGCGACGATGCTCGGGGCCGACATCCCGTCCGTCAACACGCTCGTCGTCCGCGACGGCCGTCTGCACGGATCGAGCACGGACGCGGCGATTCTGGCCGAGCTCGAGTTCGACCGCGCCGCGATCATCGGCGATGGTGGCGCCGCGATCGCGTTTGCCGAGGCGCTTCCGCAGGCAGCGCGCTTTTCTCGGCGCGGTACGTGGCCCCCTGATGCCCGCGACGCCGACGTCGTGGTCAATGCGACGTCTGAGCGGGACGAGATCCTCGTCGAGCTTCGGGCCGGTCAGTCGCTGGTCGACCTGCCGTATCCCCGTACGGCCACCGCACGCGCTGCGCAGGCCGCCGGCGCGCGGGTCGTCGACGGCTTCGACGTCCTGGCTGCGCAGGGGGCGGCCGCATTCCGGTTGTGGACGGGACTTCCGGCCCCGGTCGACGTGATGCGCGCCGCAATCCGGGCTTAGAAACGTGGAGGGCCCGCCGAGGCGGGCCCTCCACAGCAGACTGCTCGGCTAGTGAATCTGGACGTTTCCTCCTGCGAGGACATGCGTGCCGGAGTCATAGCCGTTCGAGAGGCGGATGCGGTACGTGTCGCTCCTCCCCGGCTCACCCAGGTCCGTCAGGTCGATCCGGTAGTTGAACGTTCCGCCGCCGTTGACGGTCGCAGTGCCGAAGATGCTGGCCTGCGTGCCGTCGCGGCTGCACACGACCGACATGACATTGATCGAGTGGACGTTGCTGTTCGAGGCGGGGCCGTGGTCCTGGTATTGCTCCTGGCCGCTCGGGCCGCTGCCCTTTGCGTTGCCGCCGAACGTTGCCTTGTCACCGTTGGTCGCCGTGATCCGGCCGCCGTAGGTGACCTTGCAGCCCGGCGTACTCGTCGGCAGAACCCACGTCTTGGCGGCCGCGCCCATCGGTTCGCCCGCGTCGCGCGTGTTGTTGTTGTTCGTGTCCGCGTACGCCGTGATGACGTCGTTACCGGGTAACGCCGACGTGTAGCAGAACGTCGCCTGCCCGCTCGCGTTCGTCACCGCGGAGCCACTCGTGTTGCCCGGGCCCGTCACGGTGAACCGGACGGTGATGTTCGGCGTCGGGTTGCCGAACTCGTCCTTCACCGTCGCGGTGACGCAGTGCTGGGCGTCGACCGTGTTGGTGGCCGTCGCCGGTGTGAGCACCAGCGTTGCGGGCGGGCCCGCCAACACCGTAACGTCGACCGTCTCCACCGCGGTCGTCGGTCCGCCCGGTGTGAGGACGGCCGTGATCGTGCAGCTGTAGCTGCCCACGAGCGTGGGCGCGGTGATCGTCTCCGTGAACGGGATCGTCTGCGGGCCCGTGAACGGCCCCTGCGGGAACGGCGGACTGAAGCTGAAGCCGATCGGGCAGCCCGCGGAGACCTGCAGGTTGACCGTGTACGGCACCAACTGGGCGTTCGCGATGATGAACGGCCCGATCGTGCCCGCGCCGCTGCCGTCGACCGCGGTGCCACCCGTTGCGTTGGCCATGTCCTGGTAGCAGGACAGGGCGACCGAGACGCCGCCGGTCGTGTAGCGGATCATCAACAGCGTGATGTTGTTCGCGTTCAGCCCGGCGATCGTCGTGGCCGTGTCGAGGTCGTCGGCGGTCCCGCCGATGCCGTCGCGACCGAAGTCATTCGGCGGCGAGGCCGGACAGGATCCGAACGAGGTGGCGCTGTGCGGCGCGGCGTCCCCGAGGACCACGAGGAACTGCGTCGCAAGCGGGTCCCGTGTGAGGACGATCGGGTTGCCGCCGTCGGCGTACGACTCGTAGTACGCCCGGTTGTAGGCCTCGGGAGGGTCGCCGCCGCTGCCGGGCACCGCTGTCATGGTCGCGATCGCGGCGGAGAAGACGGCGCAGCTCGAGGTGAAGCCGGGCGTCTTCAGCGTGTACGGAACGTCCCCCGGGAAACCGGGACCCGGGAAGTAGTCCTCGAAGTCCATCACTGCGAACCGGGCACCGGGAATCGCGAACTGCACCTGGTTGCAGATGTTGACGGCGTCCGCCTGTGCCTGGGCGATCGGAATCCCCATGCTGCCGGTCGTGTCGACGGCGACGATGATGTCGGCCCTCGCCGGCAGACCGTCCAGGTGAAGCGTCTTGTTCACCGTCGTCGACTGGCCGGCTTGGAGCGTGACGGCGACCGCCGCCGGTGTGAGCGTGTCCGCGGCGAGCGCCTGGCTCGCGTAGGCGGCGAACAACCCGGCCGCGAGCGCGAGCGCTCCCAGTGCTCTCCCTACTGTGGCTCTCAATGAGCCCACCCCTTTCTCTGGACGTCTGGTCGCGCAGAGCGCGCGACTCCGCGGAGTGGCTGCCGCCGACCTCTCCCCAGTCAGAACGGTACGACCGGGACGGCCAATCCGAAATCGGGGCGACTGCGGATTCGCATCAGGTCGGCGCAGTAGGGCGACGGCCTTGCACGGCAACCGAAAGCGGTGTAAGAACAGAATTGCCGTTGGTCAATTGAGGGAGCCCGAGGACCATGCCGCAGCATGTCCTTGTCGTCGACGATGACCCGCTTTTCCGTGCCTATCTCAGAGGCGTGCTCGAGCGTTGCGGCTATGAGGTCGTCGACGTCGAGGACGGTCTCGCGGCCCTGAGCTCGGTCCGGGCGTCGCGGCCGGCCGCGGTGCTGCTCGACGTCAACATGCCGCGGCTCTCGGGCTACGAGGTGTGTCGCGCCCTGCGCGAGGAACACGGGCCCGAGTTGCCCGTGATGTTCATCTCGGGAGAGCGGACCGAGTCGTTCGACCGTGTCGCCGGGCTCACGATCGGGGCGGACGACTATCTCGTCAAACCGCTTGCGGAGGACGAGCTGCTCGCCCGGCTGCGCTCCCTGCTTCGCCGGACGTCACGCTCCGAGGCCGTTCCTTCCACGCTGACGCCGCGCGAGCTCCAGGTCCTCGAGCTGCTCGCAGACGGGCTCCAGCAGGACGAGATCGCGGAGAGGCTCGTGATCAGCCCCAAGACCGTCGGGACGCACATCGAGCGCATCCTCGCCAAGCTCGGCGCGCACAGCCGTGCGGAGGCGGTCGGGCTTGCATACAGGCTTCGACTCGTGCCCATTCGCCTGCCTGTCTGAGAACCGCCTACTACGCTTGACTCCATGGCGTTCCGGCTGACGACGGCAGGGGAGTCGCACGGGCCCGCGCTGGTCGCGATCGTCGAAGGGCTTCCGGCGGGGCTGACGGTGGAGAAGGCCGCGATCGACGCCGACCTGCGCCGGCGCCAGCAGGGCTACGGCCGGAGCCCGCGCCAGCAGATCGAGCAGGATGCCGTCGAGGTGCTCGCCGGTCTCCGCCACGGCCGCACGCTGGGCACGCCGCTCGCGCTCGTCGTCCGCAACCGCGACCACGTGAACTGGGCGTGGGGCATGAGCCCCTGGCCCCCCGAGGGCGATCCCTCCGGCAAGGGGACGAAGCAGGTCACGCTCCCGCGGCCCGGGCATGCCGACCTGGCGGGCGCGCTCAAGTTCGGGCTCTCCGACGTACGCGACGCGCTCGAGCGCGCCAGCGCGCGGCACACGGCCGTGATCGTCGCGGCGGGAGCCGTCGTGAAGGCGCTGCTCGGTGAGATCGGCGTCACGGTCGCGGGGAAGGTCCTCAGCGAGGATCTCGAGCAGCGTGTGGACGAGGCTCGGGCCGACCGCGACACGGTGGGCGGCATCGTCGAGGTGCGGGCTGAGGGCGTGCCGCCGGGCCTCGGTTCCTACGCGAGCAAGGAGGAACGGCTCGATGCACAGCTCGCGGCGACGCTGATGGGGACCCAGGCCGTCAAGGGCGTCGAGATCGGCGAAGGGTTTGCGCTCGCGGGCAAGCACGGCTCCAAGGCGCACGACGAGATCCTCCGCGACGAACGCGGCCTCTACCGCGAGACCAATCGAGCCGGCGGAATCGAAGGCGGCGTCTCGAACGGCGAGGAGATCGTCGTGCGGGCCGCGATGAAGCCGCTCCCGACGTTGATGCGTCCGCTCGCGTCGGTCGACCTCCAGACGGGCGAGCCCGCGGAGGCTCTGGTCGAGCGCAGTGACACCGCCGCGGTCGAGGCCCTGGCGGTCGTGGCCGAGGCGTGCGTCGCGTGGGAGCTCGCGCGCGCGGCCCGCGACAAGTTCGGAGGCGATGCCGTCGGTGACTTCGTCGCCGCCCATCACGCGTATGTGGAGCGAATCGACTGGCAGCCGCGCACGCGCTGAACAGGCACCTCGCGCTGATCGGCTTCATGGGCGCGGGCAAGTCGACCCTCGGCCCGGAGGTCGCGGAACGGCTCGGGCGTCCGTTCATCGACCTCGACCGCGACCTCGAGCAGGACCTCGGCACGACGATCCCCGAGTTCTTCGAGCGGCGCGGGGAGGCGGAGTTCCGCCTGCAGGAGGAAGGTCACGCGATTGCAACGCTGCGTCTGCCGGACCCGGCCGTGATCGCGCTGGGCGGCGGCGCGGTCCAGACCCCGTCGATCCGGCACGAGCTGCGCGACCGTGCATTCACCGTGCTGCTCGAGGTCGATCCCGACACGGCCTGGCAGCGCAGCGCCGGTGGCGATCGGCCCCTGGCGCGCGACGAGTCCGAGTTTCACGCGCTGTACGAGCGTCGGCGCGAGCTGTACGACGAGGTCGCAGATGCGCACGGCTACGACACGGACGACATCGTGCTCGCCGCCGCGGGCGTGGACGTTCACGCCGGGACGCTCGAGCGGCTCGGGTTGCTCGTGCCGGGGGAGGGGGCCGTAGCGCTCGTTTGCGACCCGCACGTCGGCGGCATCCACGGTGCGGCGGCACAGGTCGCGCTGGGGCCGCGGCTCGCATCGGTGCACGCGGTGCCGGAGGGCGAAGGGGCGAAGGCGGCCGGCGTCGCCGAGCGGCTGTGGAGCGAGCTCCGCCTCGACCGCGATGGGACGATTGTCGCGGTCGGTGGCGGCAGCACGACCGACGTCGTGGGCTTCGTCGCAGCGACGTATCTGCGCGGCCTGAGCTGGGTGCCGGTGCCGACGACGTTGGTGGGTCAGGTCGACGCGGCCGTGGGAGGCAAGACGGCGATCGACCTGCCGCAGGGCAAGAACCTCGTGGGCGCCTTCCACTGGCCCGTCCGGGCGGTCGTCGATCCTGTGACGCTCGAGACGCTGCCCGAGAACGAGCGTGCGGAAGGCATGGCCGAGGTGGTGAAGGCCGGCCTGCTCGCCGGCGAACCGCTCTGGGAGCTGCCGGCGCCGGAGCTCGTGCGGCGGTGCGCTGCGTTCAAGGCCGGCGTGTGCCTTCGCGACCCCTACGACGGGGGCGAGCGCGCGATGCTCAACCTCGGGCACACCTTCGCGCATGCGCTCGAGGCTGCCGCCGGGTACGAAGGCGTGACGCACGGCCAGGCGGTCGGGCTCGGCCTGCTCGCGGCGCTGCGGCTTTCGGGCCGGGAGACGGAGGTCGTGGACGAGGTACTTGCACCGAAACCCGTCCGGGTCGACCGCGAGCGGGCGTGGAGCGCGCTGCGGCGCGACAAGAAGGCGCGCGCCGGCAAGCTCCGGCTCGTGCTTCTCCGCGAGGACGGCCCCGTGCTCGAGTCGAGGCCCGAGGCCGAGGTGCGCGCCGCTCTGGACGAGCTGATCGCCAAGTAGCATCCAGCCGCCATGCAGGTGGTCGTCCTCAACGGCGTCAATCTCGACGTCCTCGCGCGCCGCGATCCGGCCTTCTACGGCGGGATCTCGCTGTCGGAGCTGGAGACGCGTATTTACGAGTGGGCCGCGGAGCTCGGCTGCCACGTGCGCTGCAGGCAGACGAATCATGAGGGCGAGTATGTCGAGTGGTGCCACGACGCGCTCGACTGGGCGGACGGTGTGATCGTCAATCCGGGCTCGTGGACGCACTACTCGTACGCGATCCGCGACGCGCTGGAGCTGCTCGACGCGCCGATCGTCGAAGTCCACCTCTCGAACATCGAGGCGCGCGAGGAGTGGCGGCGCAACTCCGTCGTCGCCGACCTCGTCGCCAAGCGCGTCTTCGGCAAGGGCCCGGACGGGTACCGGGAGGCCCTGGAGTTCCTCGTTCAGCGTGTCGGAGCCGCTCGGTGAACCCACGCATCGAACGTCTGAGCGAATCGCTGGAAGAGCCGCTGCTCGTCACGAACCCGACCAACGTCTTCTACCTGTTCGGATTCAAGAGCTCGAACGCGGCTCTCCTCGTCGAGCACGACCGCGTACGTCTCTTCACCGACTTCCGCTATGCCGAGGCCGCGCGTGCGATCGACGGGGTCGAGTTCGAGGAGACGAAGCGGTCGCTGCTCTGGGATCTCGCAGGGCGCCTCTCGGGCCGGATCGGCTTCGAGGCGGACTACGTCTCGTACTCCGGCTACGAGACACTGGGGGCGGGCGCCGTCGAGCCGGTGCCGCGTCGCGGCCTCGTCGAACGGCTCCGCGCCGTCAAGGACGAGCAGGAGCTCGCGGCCATCAAGCGCGCCTGCGAGATCACCGACCGGATGTTCGAGCGGCTCGTCGAGGAGCGCTTCGTCGGTCGCAGGGAGCAGGACGTGGCCTGGACGATCGGTCAGCTCTACCACGAGGAGGGCGCGGATCAGGTCGCATTCGAGAGCATCGTCGCGTCCGGCCCCAACGCGGCGCGGCCGCACGCGCGCGCGACCGAGCGTGAGATCCGCCCGGGTGAGACGGTCGTGATCGACACGGGCTGCTTCGTCGACGGCTACGCGTCCGACTACACGCGCACCGTCGTCACGGGCCCGGTCGACGGCGTGATCAAGGAGGCCTACGCGGTCGTGCTCGCGGCGCAGCAGGCGGGGCTCGACGCGATGCGTTCGGGCATCGCGGGTGTCGATGCGGACGCCGCCGCACGGCGCGTCGTCGACGGGACGTCGTTCGCCGGCACCTTCGGGCACGGTCTGGGTCACGGCCTCGGCTTGGAGGTGCACGAGGCCCCGCGCATGTCCACGGAGTCCACCGACACCCTGGCGTCGGGCAACGTCGTCACGGTCGAGCCCGGCATCTATCTCGAGGGTCGCGCGGGCATCCGCATCGAGGACAACGTCGTCGTCGTCGACGGCGGCGTCGAGAACTACACGGGCTTTCGCAAGGACCTGATCGCCGTCGACTAGCCTTTGCGCGTGGCCGAGACCGTCAACACGAATCAGTTCAAGAACGGCATGCACATCGAGGTCGAGGGCGGTGTGTGGCGCATCGTCGAGTTCCAGCACGTGAAGCCGGGCAAAGGCGGCGCCTTCGTCCGCACCAAGCTGAAGGCGCTCGACAGCGGCGCCGTCGTCGACAGGACGTTTCGCGCGGGGGAGAAGTTCTCCCGCGTGCGGACCGAGACGAAGGACATGCAGTACCTCTACGACGCGGGCGACGAGGTCGTGTTCATGGACCAGGACACGTACGAGCAGACCGCGCTGCCGCACGGGATGGTCGAGGACGCACTCGAGTTCATGCAGCCGTCGAGCTCGATTCAGCTGCTGCTCGTGAACGGTCGGCCGTCGGGCGTGCAGCTACCGGCGTCCGTCGAGCTGACCGTCTCCGAGACCGAACCGGGCGTGAAGGGCGACACGGTCTCGAACGTGACGAAGCCCGCGACGCTCGAGACAGGCGCCACCGTCCAGGTGCCGCTGTTCGTGAACACCGGCGACCGCATCAAGGTCGACCCCCGCGAAAAGCGCTACATCTCTCGCGCCTAGGAGAGCGCGCGCTGCAGTGCGGCGGCGCCGTCCTTCAGGACGGGCTCGCCGTGGGAGACGAGCACAAGCTCGATCGGCAACGCCGCGAGTCGCTGCTGCAGGTCGGGCTTGAGCTCTGTGCGCGCCCAGTCGCGCTCGTCCTTCGGGAACCACTCGACCGGCAGCTCGACGCCGTCGTCTGTTCCGACGAGCAGGTCGCCTGCGACGAGCGCGCGGTGCGGTTCGAGAAAGAAGAGCGCCTCGACCCAGTCGCTGCCCTTCACGACCTCGGCGTGCACGCCGGCCGGGAGGGGGCCCTGATGCTCGGGTCGCCACAGCGTCGCGTGGTAGCGGTCGAGCACCGCGGCGACGCTGCGCTCGTGCCAGTGCACCGTCAGCAGGACGTGGAGGGGACGGCCCGCGCGTTCGACGTCCCGGTCGAGCGCGGACCAGAAGCGCTCTTCCTCGTCTTCGGGAACGAGCGGATCCACGACCACGGCCGCCTCGGGCAGCTCCGCGTAGACGGACGCGACCTCGGGGCCCCACGTTTCCGCGTGATCCCACTCGGGATGCGACGCAGTCCAGCGCCACAGCCCGGGCCGCAGCTCCTTGACCTCCATTCCGGAAAAATATCTCCGCAGCGCTAGGCTCCACGCATGCCGGGCCTGGCGGACACCACCGTCCGGCTGCTCGGACAGGAGCCGCTCGCGGGCCGGCTCCCGACCGCCGAGCAGCTGCAGATTGCCGAGATCCTCGATCGGGCGGGCTACGCGTACCTGGAGGTGTCGGGCGGCGGCTGCTTCGAGAGCTCCGTCCGGCGAGGTGTCGAGAGCCCGTGGGAACGCATCCGGGCGCTCAAGGCACGGGTGAAGACGCCGCTCGGGCTCGCGCTGCGCGGACGGTTCCTCGTCGGCTCCCGCCCGGTCGACGACGACTTCATCCGGCGCTTCATCGCCTCGGCTGCCGAGAACGGCATCGATGTCTTCCGGCTCCACGATCCACTCAACGACGTCTCCAACCTGCGTGAGGCGGCCGACGCCGTTGCGAAGGCGGGTGGGGAATTCGAGGCCGGTCTCGTCTACAGCCCGGGCCGCAGCGGCGAGACGGATCCGTTGATGAAGCAGGCGCGCGAGCTGCCGAACCTGGGCGCCGCGCGCGTGTTGCTGCACGACCCCACCGGATCGCTGCAGCCGCACCGGGCGCGAGAGCTCGTGACCGGGTTGCGCGAGGCGACCGGCCTGCCGATCGGCATCTACTGCCAGGGCTCGGCCGGGAACGCGCTCGCCACCGCGCTCGAGGCCGCCCGCGCGGGCGCGGAGCTGATCGCTTGCGCCGTGTATCCGATCGCGCTCTCGCTGCACCGCGTGTCCGGGGAGGCGATCGCCGAGGCGCTGACGGGGCTCGACCTCGAATGCGACGTCGACGTCTCGGCACTCTGGGAGGCCTCCGACGTCGTCGACGAGTACATCGGGGACGAGCCCGTGATACCGCTTGCGCCGCGGATCGCCGTCCGCGCCGCGCAGCACGACCTGCCTGCAAGTCTCGTCGCGGCACTGGAGTCGAACCTGCGGGCCCAGGCGGCGGCGGGTCGCCTGGACGAGGCGATCGCCGAGCTGCTCCGGATCCGTGCGGAGGTCGGGTTTCCGCCCCTCGCCTCGCCGATCGGGCAGGTGCTCGGCTCGCAGGCGCTCCTGAACGTGCTCTCGGCGAGCCGGTATTCCGTCGTCGTCGACGAGGTACGCCTGCTCGTCGAAGGCAGGCTCGGGACGCCGCCGGCGCCGATCGACAAGAGCGTCAAGCGCGCCGTCGCGCTGACCGCGGATCCGGAGTCGACCGAGGACGCCACCGTCCCCGACCTGCAAGACGTCCGGGCACAGGCGGAAGGGCTCGCCTCGAGCGAGGAGGAGCTCTTGCTGCTCGGGCTCTTCGGCGACGACGCGGAGCCGTTGCTGCACACGATCCGGGGCCGCTCCTCGGGAGACGAGACGCTCACCGCCCGCGGCGTCGACCAGGCGAGGGCCGAACGGATTCGTGAGCTCGTCCGCATCGTGCAGGAGACGGGGATCGGGGAGGTCACAATCGAGGAATCCGGCATGCGCGTCTCGGTGCGCCGCACCGAGGATCGCGTCCCGCTGCAAGCCTCCCCCGAGGCGCCGCTGGGCGCCCCCGACGAGGAGGAGCTCTCACCCGTGGTCGCGTCGACGAACGGGTTGATCCGCGTCGAGGCGCCGATGGTCGGCACGTTCTACCGCGCGCCGCAACCGGGCGCGCCGCCGTTCGTCGAGGAGGGGCAACCGGTCGGCGCGGGCCAAACGCTCTGCATCCTCGAGGCAATGAAGCTCATGAACGAGGTGAAGGCGGACGTCGACGGCATCGTCCGCTCGATCCTCGTCGACAACGCGGAGCCCGTGGAGTTCGGACAGCTGCTGTTCGAGCTCGAGCCGGTCATAAGTCGTCCGCTCGACGCGTTGTGAAAGGTCGTCAGGTGTTGTGCTGGGACGTCGAGCGTACGACGGCCGCGCCGGCGCAGCCGTCGCGGCCTCGATTGCGGACATCGCAAGCGACGTCCGTGGGCCCGCCGTAGCGATGTTCTCCCGGGTGCTCGTTGCGAACCGCGGCGAGGTGGCGGTGCGCGTGATCCGTGCGCTGCACGAGCTGGACGTCGAGGCGGTGGCGGTCTACTCCACGGCCGATGCGGGCGCGCTCCACACGCGCTTGGCCGATCGAGCGGTGTGCATCGGTCCCCCACCCGCGGCCGAGAGCTACCTCAACCTGCCCTCGATCGTTGCGGCGGGCGAGACCACGGGGTGCGAGGCCGTCCATCCCGGCTGGGGCTTCCTGGCCGAGAACCCCGAGTTCGTGCGTGCCTGTGAGGACAACGAGTTGGTCTTCGTCGGTCCCGACGCGGACGTGATGTCGCGGATGGGCGACAAGGTCGAGGCGAAGCGCGAGCTCGCCGAGGCCGGTGTTCCGCTCGTTCCGGGCACTGAGGCGGTGGGCGGCGACGAAGCGCACGCCGCCGCTGACGCCATCGGGTATCCGGTCCTGCTGAAGGCGTCCGCCGGCGGCGGCGGCAAGGGGATGCGCTCGGTCGAGCGGCCGGCTGAGCTCGACGCGGCCTTCGAGCGGGCGAGCGCCGAGGCGCTCGCCGCGTTCGGCGACGGCAGCATCTACCTCGAAAAGCTGATCGCGCCCGCACGGCACGTTGAGATCCAGGTGCTCTGCGACGCCGACGGGGGCGTGCTCACCCTCGGGGAGCGCGAGTGCTCGATCCAGCGGCGGCACCAGAAGCTGATCGAGGAGTCGCCCTCGCCCGCGCTGGACGAGTCGACGCGGGAGGCGATGGAGGCCGACGTTGCGCGCGCGTGCCGCCAGATCGGGTATCTCAACGCAGGCACGTTCGAGTTCCTGCTCGCCCCGGACGGCGCGTACTACTTCATCGAGCTGAACGCGCGGCTACAGGTCGAGCATCCCGTAAGCGAGCTCGTCACGGGTATCGACATCGTGCGCGAGCAACTCCGCATCGCTGCGGGCGAGTCCGTGCACGTGAAGGGCCGCGCGCCGCGCCGCGGCCACGCCGTCGAGGTGCGGCTGAACGCCGAGGACCCGGCCCGGGGATTCGCGCCCTCGCCCGGCGTGATCGAACGCTTCCGGCCGCCGCTCGGGCCCGGCATCCGTCTCGACACGCACGTCGAGGAGGGATCGATCATCCCGCCGTACTACGACTCGTTGCTGGGGAAGCTGATCGTGTGGGACGAGGACCGGCCGGCCGCGATCGAGCGCTGCCTGCGCGCGTTGCGCGAGCTCGACGTCCGCGGCGTCGCCACGACACGCGAAGTCGCGATCGAGATCCTCGGGAGCGACGAGTTTCGTAGCGGCCGGTACTCGACGAGCTTTCTCGACGAGACGCCGCTGGCGGCCGTGGGAGTCGGATGAGCTACGTCGTCGACGGCGTGCGCGGCTCGATCACTGTCTCGCCTTCAGCACTCGCCGGTCTCGTGACGCGCGCGGCCGAGGCGGTCGACGGCGCGGAGGTCCGCCGCGGGCGGCGCCGGCTCGACATCGACGTCGCGGACGGGCGAGCGCGCGTCCGGCTCGAGTTGACCGCGCGCTACGGCGTCGTCTTGCCCGAGCTCGCGCGCCGTGTGCAGGACCGGGTCGCCGAGGCGTTGTCCTCGATGTGCCGGGTCGACGTCGAGGCCGTTGACGTCTCGGTGGAGGAGGTCACATGAGCGGCCGCCGCGCGGCGAGGCGGACCGCGCTCTTTCTGCTCTATCAGTGGGACGTCACCGGCCAGCCGATGGCCTCGCTGTACGAGGGAGAGGTCGATCCGTTCGCGGGCGAGACCGCCGAGGCGGTCGCGGCGAAGGCCGAGGAGCTCGACCGCAGGATCACCGCGGCCTCCGAAGGCTGGACGGCCGACCGGCTCGGCGCGATCGAGCGGAACATCCTGCGCATCGCACTCCACGAGCTGGACGGGGACGAGGTTCCCGACGAGGTTGCGATCGACGAGGCCGTCACCCTGGCGAAGCGGTACGCAACCGACGACGCGGCGAGGCTCGTGAACGGCATTCTTGGGCGCATCGTGCGGGAGCGGGTGACATGAGCGCCGAGGAATCGCTGTCACGGGCCGAGGAGCTGCTCGCCCGGCTGGAGAAGGCCCGGGCCGAGCTCGAGCAGCTGTCACAGGCGGACGACGCCGAGAGGGCACTCGACGTCCTCACCGAGCTCGCAGAGTTGAGCAAGGCGATCGAGGAGGAGCTGCAACGGGCGAAGCGAGAGGCGGAGACCGATGCGGAGTCCTGAGGAGCTGCGCGGCCTCGTCGAGGACTACGTCGGCGATCTCGCGCTGACGCCGGAGCTGCACGGCCAGGCGGAGTCGGTCCGGTACGCACTGGTCGGCGGCAAGCGCGTTCGGGGCATTATCTGCCTCGCGACCGCGGAGGCGGCGGGGGCCGAGGCCGAGCATGCGCTTCCCGCGGCGGCCGCGCTCGAGCTCGTGCATGCGTTCTCGCTCGTCCACGACGACCTGCCGGCGCTCGACAACGACGCGGAGCGGCGCGGGCGGGCATCGGCGTGGGCGCAGTTCGGCGAGGCCGTCGCGGTCCTGGCGGGCGACGCGCTGCTCGCCGAGGCGTTTCGGCTGGCGCTGTCGTATCCGTTCCCGCACGCCGGACGCGAGCTCGCGCAGGCGACGCTCGGGATGATCGGCGGGCAGTACCTCGACATCACGGACAGCGCCCCGGACGAGGCGACGTTGCACAAGCTCAAGACCGGCTGCCTGTTTGCCGCCTCCGTGGGCCTGGCGCTGTGGGCGGCCGAGGTGCCCGAGCGGGAGCAGGGCCCGTGGCGCGCGTTCGGCCACGAGCTCGGGCTGCTGTTCCAGATCGTGGATGACATCCTCGACGGCGACGGCTACGTCGTCACGCACGGGGAAGAGGGAGCACGGCGACTTGCCGACCAGGCGGCGTCGCGTGCGCGGGAGCGGCTCGCTGACGTTCCGGCGGACACGTCGGTGCTCGAGCACATCGTCGACGGGCTCGCGACCCGGACGTCATGAGCGAGGGCGCGGCGCGGTTCGTCGTCGCCGTCGGCAGCGGGAAGGGCGGTGTTGGCAAGTCGACCGTGTCGCTTCACGTCGCGCTCGCGCTGCGTCGGCGCGCCTTGACCGTCGGTTTGCTCGACGCCGATCTCTACGGGCCGGACATCCCGCTCATGGTCAACCTCACACGTCAGGCGCCGGCAAACCGATGGGATTTCTGGCGGGGCGGCGACGTGCGACTCGAGCCCGTCGAGCGCCACGGCCTCCAGATCATGTCGGTGGGCTTTCTGCTCGGCGAGCGTCAGGCGCTCACGCTGGCGGCGCCACTGCTCGCAGCGGGGCTCAGGCAGCTCGTCGAACAGGTCGAATGGCGAGCACTCGACGTTCTGTTGATCGATCTGCCGCCCGGAACGGCGGACCTTCAGCAACAGTTGCTCGGCGTCGTTGCGCTCGCCGGCGCGGTCGTGGTCGTCGGCCCGCAAGACGTGGCTCACCTCGACGCGCGGAAATTCATCGACTTTCTGCGTGAGGCGGACGTTCCCGTCCTCGGCGGGATCGAGAACATGGCCGGCCTCCTTTGTCCACACTGCGGCGAGCGGATCGAGGTGTTTGCTCCAGTCTCCGAGGCGAGGTCGGTCTGGTCCGAGGATGTCTCACTGCTCGGCCGCATCCCGCTCGACCGCGAGCTGGCGACCTATCGAGAGGCTCCTGTTCAGGCGGAAGCGTTCGACCGGATCGCAGCCCGGCTCCTCGACGTGCTCGAGCATCCCGCTGCGGCGTGAAGAAGCGCGTCGACGTGCTCCTCGTCGAGCGCGGTCTGGCCGAGAGTCGTGCGCAGGCGCAGGCGCTCGTCCTCGCAGGGCGCGTCCCGGGATACGACAAGCCCGGCACGCAGGTCGACGAGAGCTCGGAGCTGGAGGTCGAGCGGCCATCCCCGTACGTCTCACGCGGCGGCGAGAAGCTGGCGCACGCGCTCGACGCGTTCGGCGTCGATCCACGCGGCCGCGACTGCCTCGACGTCGGTGCGTCTACCGGCGGCTTCACCGACGTGCTGCTGCAGCGCGGCGCCGCGCGCGTGCTCGCTGTCGACGTCGGCTACGGCCAGCTGCACGAGCGCCTGCGCGCCGATCCGCGCGTCGTCGTGCTCGAGCGGACAAATGCACGGGAGCTGCGCGAGCTTCCGTTTGCGCCCGAGCTCGTGGTGTGCGACGTATCGTTCATCAGCCTGCGCCTGGCCCTGCCGCCCGCGCTCGCGCTCGCAAGGCCGGGCTGGGAGGCCGTCATCCTGGTCAAGCCGCAGTTCGAGGCCGGCCGGAGGGAGGTCGGGAAGGGCGGCGTCGTGCGAGACCAGGCGGTGCGCGGCCGAGTCGTCCGCGAGATCGCGGAGGCAGCCCTCGGCTGGGGAGGCGAGACGGCCGGGGCCGTAGACTCCGGTTTGCCCGGCCCCAAGGGCAACAGGGAAATCTTCCTCCACCTCCTTCACCGTGAGCGCCCGCACCTCCCCGACGACATCGATGCCAGGATCGCCGCCGCGATCGCGTAACGCCGTCCGCCGCGCAGCAGTGATCACGCACGGCAAGCCCCCGACGATCGGCCCGGCGCTCGACCGGCTGGAGAAGGTCGCCCACGAGGCGGGCGTCGAGTTGCTGCTGCCCGACGAAGAGGTCGAGAAGCACGGAGTCGGCGAGCCCGAGCAGGATCTGAGCGGCGCGGACATCGCCGTGGTGCTCGGGGGCGACGGCACGATGCTGCGCGCGCTGCAGCGCTTCCTGGGCAGCGACATTCCGGTGATCGGCGTCAACTTCGGCCGGGTCGGGTTCCTTGCTTCGATCCAGCCCAACGAGCTCGAGTCCGGGCTGGCGCGCGTGTTCTCCGGCGACTACCGCGTCGTCCAACTGACGACGCTCGAGGTTGACACACAGGGCACGCGCGGTGCGGCCGTGAACGACGTCGTCGTGCTGAGCGGCATCAAAGGCCGCATGGTCGAGCTCAGCTGGGCCCTCAGCCCGGTGCTCGTCCGCGGTCTCGACGCGATGGCGGTCACGTTCATCGCGCCCCACTCGCTCCATGCGCGCCCGATGGTCGTCCCGCGCGGGCTCGACCTCGAGATCCGCAACCGCACGCCTGACGTCCCCGCCTCGGTGCTCGTCGACGGCCACGCACTGGCGGAGGTCTCGGTGGGTGAGGAGCCGATCACAATCCGCCTCGGCGACCAGCGCACGCTGCTGGCGACGCTGCCGGAGGCGACGTTCTTCCGCCGCTACCGGGAGACCTTCGGCTCGTAGCAACAACGGCACGCATGCGTCACCCACGCGTCACGCCTTCGTGGTTACGCTCGACGTACGGGGAGGGAGGTGGGTTCCCGGTGCTAGACGCGTGTACATCTAGAGATGTCTGAGGCGCCGCAGCCCGGCTACTACGTCGTCACGCGAGCGCCCGGGCCACGGTGGGACCGCTCTCGAGGCATGCGCGAGCAGGAACGCTGGGGCGACCACGCCGCCTTCATGGACGGCCTCGCCGACGATGGGTTCATCGTCCTCGGCGGCCCGCTCGGCAACGGCACCAGGTTTCTCCACGTCGTCGCCGCGGCCGGCGAACAGGAGATCGAGGCGCGATTCGCGGACGATCCGTGGACGCCGATGGAGCTGCTGCGCTTCATTTCGATCGAGCCCTGGGAGATTCTGCTCCGCGCCCGGGCGTAAGCGCTCTTTCTGACGATGGTGCCGAGCCGCCCCGCGGCTTACCATGCCCGGCGGCAGATGCTGCGCCGGCTCCGCATCCAGAATCTCGTCCTCATCCACGAGGCTGAGCTCGCGCTCGCACCCGGGCTGAACGCGATCACGGGCGAGACCGGCGCCGGCAAGACGATCCTCGCCCAGGCGATCGGCCTGCTGCTCGGGGCGAAGGGTGAGGCCTCGTACATCGGCCCCGACGGCGACGAGGCGTACGTCGAAGCCGAGCTCGACCTCGCGGCCGGCCTGCTCGACGAGGAAGAGCTCGCGTCGCTCGCCGAGCTCCGGCCGGCGGACGAGGAGGGCCTGATGCTCGCGCGGCGCGTCTTCGCCGACGGTCGTACGCGTGCGTACGCCTGGGGTCGCGGCACCGCCCGCGAGGACATCGCAGCCGTCGGCGAGCGGCTGATCGCGATGTCGGGCCAGTTCGAGCAGCGGCGTCTCGCCCGCAGCTCGTATCAACTCGAGCTGCTCGATTCGTTCACCGGCGAGGAGCAGCTGCGCCGCCGTGCGGAGGCGCGGCTCGCATGGCGCGAGCTCGCCGCGGCGCGGAGGCGGCACGAGGACCTGCAAACCGGCGCCGACGCCGCACAGGCACGCGTGACGGAGCTGCGCGCACTCGTCGAGGACACCGCCGGTCTGGAGCCCGAAGGCGAGCAACGGCTGCGCGACGAGCGCGAGCGGCTCCGGCATGTCACCGAGCTGGCAGACGGAGCCGCGACGGCGGTGGAGGCGCTGGCGCCCGACGAGGGTGACGGCGCTGCTGGACTGACCGCGGCGGCAGAGCGCGCGGTCGCGCCGCTGGAGCGTCTCGCGCCGGAGCTTGCCCGTGCGGGCGACGAGCTGCGCGACGCCGAGCTGCGACTCCGCGAGACGGCGACCGAGCTACGTGGGTTCCTGACCACGCTCGAGGCCGAGCCCGGGCGGCTCGAGCAGGTCGAGGCCGAGCTCGACCGGATCGCCGACGCGAAACGGCGCTTCCGCGCCGACTCGTACGAGGACCTGCTCGCACGCGCCCTCCAGGCCAAGACCCAGCTGGACGCGATCGACGACGGGCTCGATCCGGCGGCCGCGGCGGCAGAAGCCTTGACCGCCGCCGACGAGAATGTGCGGCGGCTCGCGGCGGAGCTGCGCGCCGCACGTGCACACGCGGCGCCGCGCTTCGCGGAGGAGGTTGCACGGGAGCTCGCCGGCGTCGGCATGGGCGACGGAGAGTTCGTCGCCGAGCTGCGTACGCGCGACCTCGGCCAGACCGGCGCCGACGAAGTTGCGTTCCTGATCCGGCCGAACGCAGGTCTGCCGCTCGCACCGGTCACCGAGACCGCGTCGGGGGGAGAGCTGTCCCGAATCGCTCTTGCGATCGCCGCCGTCGGCGGGGGCGAGACGATGGTGTTCGACGAGATCGACGCAGGGATCGGCGGCGAGACCGCACACCGCGTCGCGGAGACGCTTCAACGTCTCGCGCAGCGGGCACAGGTCGTGACGATCACGCATCTGCCGCAGATCGCAAGCGTCGCCGACCGCCACTTCCGCGTCGAAAAGATCCCGGGCGACCCGACGCATACGCGGATCGCGGCGCTCGACGAGGCCGAGCGCCGGGACGAGCTGCAGCGCATGCTCGGCGGCCGCGAATTCGTGTCAAGTATCCACACATGAGCGTCGCTCGCCGTCGGCTCGCTCGCGTAGGGGAAACAATGTTTCCCCTACGAAGCCCCTTCTTTAGGTCACGCCTCAGCCCGCGCGCCGCTGCGATCGCCGCGCGGGCTGACGAGAAGGTGGGGGTAAGCCTCACGGTTTCGCCCTTTGCCCCTTCCCTCGCTCATCGGCCAAAGGGCGGCCGATGAGCTTCGTCGAGCTCACGGGCCACGCGAAGCTCGACCGCCGCACCAAGGACCTCGTCAAGCGGCTCTGCGCGGACGACGTCGCGATCATCGACCACACCGATCTCGACCGCGTCTCGGCGGAGGAGCTCGCCGAGTCCGGCGTGCGTGTGGTCGTCAACGTGGCCCCGTCGCAGTCCGGCCGCTTCCCGAACCCCGGCCCGCTCGCACTCGTCCGCGCGGGCGTCCGGCTGATCGACGTCCCGAGCGCCGATCTGTTCGACAACGTCCACGAGGGTGAGCTCGTGACGGTGCGCGGCGCCGGCCTCTACCGCAACGGCACGTGTCTCGCGAGCGGGCGGGTGCTCGACGAGCGTGAGCTGGAGCGCATGCTCGGCGAGCAGCGCGGCCGCGTCACCGAGGCGCTCGAGGCGTTCGCCGAGAACACGATGCGCTACCTGCGCGAGGAGGGGAAACTGCTCGCGGAGGGGATCGACTTTCCGACGCTCGAGACCCGGTTCCGCGACCGGCAGGCGCTCGTCGTCGCGCGCGGCCCGGGCTACAAACGCGACCTACGGATGGTCAAGCCCTACGTCCGCGACTTCAAGCCGGTGCTGATCGCAGTCGACGGCGGCGCCGACGCGTTGCTCGAAGCGGGGTACAAGCCCGACGTCATCGTGGGCGACATGGACTCCGTTTCGGACAAGGCGCTCCAGTGCGGCGCCGAGCTGCTCGTCCACGGCTACCGCGACGGAGCCGCGCCTGGAGAGGCGCGTGCGCAGGAGCTCGGCGTTCCGTACCAGATCGCCCGCGCGACGGGCATCAGCGAGGACCTCGCGCTGCTACTGGCTTACGAGAAGGGCTCCGAGCTGATCGTCGCGGTCGGGACGCACTTCAACCTGATCGAGTTCCTGGAGCGCAACCGCGCCGGCATGTCGTCGACGTTCATCACGCGGCTGAAGGTCGGCGAGATCCTGATCGATGCGAAAGGCGTCTCTCGACTTGCGAGCCGGCAGGTGGGGATCTGGCCGCTCGTCCTGCTCGCGCTGGCCGGGCTCGCCGCGATCGCCGTCGCGATCCTCGTCTCGCCGGCGCTGCGTCATCTGATCGAGTACCTCGCGCTTCGTCTACGCGATCTGCTCGGAATCGGCTGAGGCATGCCGCGCGCGTCCGCCTCGCGTGAGCTGCTCGCCTCGCGCGAGGATGTCTGGTCGTTCATCGCCGAACCGCATCACTTCGCGGACTGGTGGCCCGGTGTCGCCGCGGTACGCGCGGACCGCCGCGGGCTCGCCGAGGGTGCACGCTGGGAAGTACAGAGTCCGGACCGGCCGACGCTGTTTCGCCGTGCGACGTCGAGCGGCATGCTGCTCGTACGCGCGGTGCGTGCACCCGAGCTCTTCGCGTGGACGCTGACCGGCGACCACATCGACGCCGAGCTCCGGCTCGACCCGAGCGGCAACGACCGGACGGTCGCGGTGCTCGAGCTCGAGGCGCCCTGGTTGTACGGCTTCAGCCGCGCGTTGCCGAGGCGCGCACTGACTCGGCTGTATGCGTTGTGCCAGACTGGCGCGAGGCTCTAGGCGTCGATGTTCGATCTCCGCTACCACGTCACGTCCCTTGCCGCTGTCTTCATCGCGCTCGTGATCGGCATCCTCGTCGGCGTGGCGCTGGCGTCGCACGGGCTCGGGAACACGGAGCGAAAGAGCCTCGAGGACGACGTCCGCCGTGCGCAGAACAGGGTCGACGCGCTCAAGACGCGGGTCGACGCGCTGCAGCAGAACGGGGCGGCCTCGCAGACGTTCGTCGACAGCACCTACAGCGCGTTGATGAGTGACCGCCTCAAGGGCAAGCGGATCGCGGTCCTGTTCGTCGGCTCGGTCGACCACGGGATCGAGAGCGACATCGCAACCGCGATCAAGGATGCCGGAGGTCGCGCCGCGCTGCGCGAGTACGCGGTTCAGGTCCCCATCGACGCCGCCGCGATCGAGCAGCGGCTCGCGAATCGTCCCGCTCTCGCGAAGTACTCGACCGACGATCAGCTGCGCAATCTGGGCAGACAGCTGGGACGGGAATTCGTCGGCGGCAACGACACACCGCTCTGGAACGCGCTGCGCAACCTGATCGTGCAGGAGGCGACACCGCGCTTCGGCGTGTCCAAGCGGCCCGCGGACGGCGTCATCGTCGTCCGGACGGCCGATCCCCAGATGGGGCAGACGGCGCCGTTCGTGAAGGGACTGTACGAGGGGCTCGCAGACACGGGTGTTCCGGCGGTCGGCGTGGCGCAGTCCGCGAGCGACTTCTCCGCCCGTCCGGTGTTCCAGCAGTCGCAACTGTCGACGGTGGACGACATCGACCTCGACGCAGGCAAGCTCGCGCTCGCGATCGTGCTCAGCGAGCCGGCCTCCCGGGCGGACTACGGCCTCAAGACGCACGACCTTCTGCCGCCGGTGACGCCCGCCCCGACGCCGAGTGGATGAGCCGCTGACGATCCTCGTTGCCGCGCGCGACGAGGAGGCGGTGATCGGGCGAACCGTCGCGACGCTGCGCAAGGCGTTTCCCGCGGCGGAGGTGATCGTCGCCGACGACGGCTCCCACGATCGCACGGCGGACGCCGCCGAACGGGCCGGTGCGATCGCGCTCCGCCTGCCGCGCCGCGGAAAGGGGCAGGCGCTGTCAGCGGCCGAGCGCGCGGCACCGCCTGGCCGGCTGCTGCTCTGCGACGCGGATCTCGACGGCGACCTGTCGGGGCTCGTCAACGGCGGTGGCGACCTGACCGTGGCCGCGTTCGCGGAACGTGTCGGCGGTGGATTCGGGATCACCAAACGGGTCGCGCGCGACCTGATCGAGGTGCTCGGCGGCGTCCCGACGCGCGAGCCGCTCTCGGGCCAGCGGTCGCTCTCGTCCGCGGCCCGGGCCGCGTGCTTCCCCGTCGCGGCCGGCTTCGGCTGCGAGGTGCGGATGACGATCGACGCCGCGCGCGCGCGGCTCGACCTGCGCGAGGTCGAACTGGCGCTCCGGCACCGCCCAACCGGGCGCGACGCCCGCGGCTTCCTCCACCGCGCGCGCCAGCTCCGCGACACCGTCTATGCCTGCGGCCCGCTCGGCGTCAACTTCCGCGGCCTCCGGCTGCCGCTGGTCGGCTGGAAGGTCGGGGTGACGAATGGTCCCGCGGTCGCGGCGATCGCCGCGCTCGGCCTCGCCGACGACCTCTGGAGCGGCCAGGAGCGCGGCTTCCGCGCGCATCTGCGCGGCGGTCGCACGACGGGCGTGCTGAAGCTCCTCGGCATCCCGGCAGTCGGCTTGCTCGCCACGCGTCGCCTCTCCGGCGCGCTGCTGGTCGGGCTCGCGGCGAACGCCCTCAACCAGCTCGACACACGACCGGGGCGCGCACTGAAGGCGTACCTCGTCGCGGCGCTCGCGCTCGACGCTCCGGTCGGGATCGCCGTCCTGCTGCTTCCCTACGATCTCCGCGAGATGGCGATGCTCGGAGACGCAGGCTCGAACGCGCTCGGCGGACTGCTAGGCTTGAAGTCCGTGGAGCGATTCACGGGACGAGGCCGATGGGTTGCGATCGGCGCCCTTGCAGGCCTTACGTTTCTCGGGGAGCGTACGTCCATCGGCGCCTGGATCGAGCGCACGCCCGGCTTCTCCTGGTTCGATCGGCTGGGGCGCGCGTGAGCTCTCCGGGTCGCCCGACGAAGTACGTCTTCGTCACAGGTGGCGTCGTCTCGGCCCTCGGCAAGGGCATCGTCGCGGGTTCGCTGGGACGGCTCCTGAAGGCGCGCGGGCTGCGGGTGCAGGCGCAGAAGTTCGATCCGTACCTGAACGTCGACCCCGGGACGATGAGCCCGTTCCAGCACGGCGAGGTGTTCGTGACAGAGGACGGCGCGGAGACCGACCTCGACATCGGTCACTACGAGCGCTTCATCGACGAGAACCTGACGCGCGCCGCGAGCCACACCGCCGGCGCGATCTGGGACTCCGTCTTGCGGCGCGAGCGCAAGGGGGAGTTCCTCGGCGCGACCGTACAGGTGATCCCCCACATCACGAACGAGATCAAGATGCGAATCCGTGCGAGCGCGGTCTCGACGCCGACCGACGTCGTGATCAGCGAGATCGGCGGCACGGTCGGCGACATCGAGTCGCTGCCGTTCCTCGAGGCGATCAGACAGTTCCGCCGCGAGGTCGGCGCCGAGAACGTGCTGTACCTGCACGTGACGCTCGTGCCGTTCATCGAAGCCGCGGGCGAGCTGAAGACGAAGCCGACGCAGCACTCGGTCAACGAGTTGCGACGGATCGGTATCCACCCGGACATCGTTGTATGCCGCTCGCACGAGGAGCTGTCCGACGACATCCGCGAGAAGATCGCGCTCTTCGCTGACGTCGAGCAGGAGGCGGTGATCGCCAGCCCCGACGTTCCCGACGTGTACCTCGTGCCCTCGCGGCTGAAGGCGGAGGGGCTCGACCGGCTCGTCTGCGACAAGCTCGGGCTCCCCGCCGGCGAGGCGCAACTGGGAGAGTGGCTCGATCTGACCGAGCGCCTGCAACAGGCGGTGGACGAGATCGAGATCGCGCTCGTGGGCAAGTACGTGAAGCTTCGGGACGCGTACCTGTCGGTGCACGAGGCGCTCAAGCACGCCGGTGCGCATCACGGTTGCCGTGTGCGCGTGCGCTGGGTCGACGCGGAGAACATGTCGTACGAAGAGGCAGCCGCGCTGCTCGAGCCGGTGGACGGGATCATCGTCCCCGGCGGCTTCGGCTCGCGCGGCTGGGAGGGAAAGATCCTCGCGTGCCGCGTTGCGCGCGAGCGGCGCATCCCGTATCTCGGGCTGTGTCTCGGCATGCACGTCGTCGTCTCGGAGTACTCGCGCCACGTGCTCGGGCTCGACGGCGCGAACTCGACCGAGATGGATCCCGAGACGCCGCACCCTGTGATCGACCTCCTACCGGAGCAGAAGGAGATCGAGGATCTCGGCGGGACGATGCGCCTCGGCGCGCAGGCGGTCGAGCTCGTCGAGGGCACACGCGCGGAGGAGGCGTACGGAGAGCCGGTCGTGCACGAGCGGCACCGGCACCGGTACGAGGTCAACAACCATTACCGGCCCGCGTTGGTCGAGGCCGGGCTCGTCGTCTCCGGCACGTTCCAGGCAGGGCGGCTGGTCGAAGTGGTCGAGCTGCCCGACCACCCCTGGTTCGTGGCGAGTCAGTTTCATCCGGAGTTCAAGTCGCGGCCGACGCGGCCGGCTCCGCTCTTCCGCGAGTTCGCCGGCGCCGCCCTGACGCGCGCACGCGACCGCACGGGCGCGGCCGCCGTCTCGGCCTAGCGCCTGTAACAATTCCGGGCGTGATACGCGCCGCGCTCGTTGCCGTTGCCGCTGCGCTGATCCTGCCGGTCTCAGCGCAGGCCGCGCTGAGCTTCGTCTTCGGTCGCGCGCAGGCCCGCCCGGGTCAGCGTGTGCATGCGTTCCAGGCTGATCCAGACGGCAACCCGGCGCCTGCTTGGGAGAAGCTCGACGGCGTGACGATCTATCTGGCCCGTCTCAGCAACATCGCGCGGCGAGTGCGCCTCGGCCCGATGGGTATCGACGCCAACGGCGTCTGGTCGATCGACTTCCGCGTCCCCAAGGTCAGGCCGGGTCTGTATACGATCGCGTTCTCTGTCGCCCGTGCGGTAACACCTACTTCTCGAGCGCGCTCCCCGGAACGCCGTGGACGGGAAAGCCCAGCGGTGTGCTGAAGGTGCGACGCTAGCTCGATGCCTTCCGAGGTCGTCGACCTCTTCACAGAGCTCGCCGCGCTGCCGAGCCCCCCGGGGGAGGAGCGGCTCGTCGCGGACGCCGTCACGCGCTACCTGCACGACCTCGGCCTGGCCGTCGACGAGGACGACGCCGGCGCCGCGGTCGGGTCGACGATGGGGAATCTGTACTGCCGCGTCGAGCCGAACGGCGATGGCGGGACGCCGATCTTTTTCTGCGCCCACCTCGACACCGTTCCGCCGGAAGGTCCGCTCGAGCCGGTGATCGAGGACGGCGTCGTGCGCAACGCCGGCGGCACGATCCTCGGTGCGGACAACAAGTCCGCCGTCGCCGCGATGCTCGAGGGCACACGCCGTGTGCTGGCCGAGAACCGGCCGCACGGCGGGATCGAGCTCCTGTTCACGCCGAAGGAAGAGGTCGGCCTGCTCGGTGCGGTGGCGTTCGACCACCGGCGTCTGCATGCAGGCGTCGGATACGTCTACGACCAGGCCGCGCCGATTGGAGACGTCATTCTCGGCGCGCCGCACTCGCAGGCGCTCGAGGTCAAGTTCCACGGCCGCGCCGCCCACTCGGGCATGTATCCCGAGGAGGGCCGCTCGGCGATCGCGGCGGCGGCGCGCGCGATCGCGGATCTGCGGCTCGGACGCATCGACGACGAGACGACCGCCAACGTCGGGCTGATCGAAGGAGGCAGCGCCGGCAACATCATCCCGGAGTGGTGCACGCTGAGCGCCGAGGCTCGCTCGCACGACGAGCGCAAGCTCTCCGATCTCGTCCAGGAGATGGTCGATGCCTTCGCCTTCGCCGCGGGTCTCGAGGATTGCGAGCTGGAGACCAAGGTGTCGAAGACCTACCGCGGCTACCGCTTCAAGCGTGACGACGCCGTCGTCCGCATTGCCCATGCGGCGCTCGAGCGCGCCGGGTTCACGCCGAGTTACGGCCTCAGCGGCGGAGCCGCCGATGCCAACGTGTTCAACGAGCGCGGTCTCTCCTGCCTGAACCTGGCGAACGGGATGCAGGACATCCACACCGCGGACGAACGCATCACCGTCGACGACCTCGAGGGCATGGTCGAGGTCACGCTGGCACTGATTGACGTCGCCCAGGATGCTGACGCTTAGGCGCGGGCGGATCACGGCGGTCGTGTCCCGCGCCGAGGGGCTTGCGCGCATCGAGGTCGACGGCGTTCCGTGCGTCGCCTACCCGCGGCTGACGGGGCCGGTCGCCGTCGGTGACGAGGTGATCGTCAATGTCCAGGCCCGAGAGCTCGAGCTCGGCTCCGGTGGATTCGACGTCCTCTACGTCAACGTCACGCGCGGGCTGGAGTTGCCGGCGGAGGACGGCGCGCACGTGATGAAGCTGCCGTACACCCCCGGACAGGCGGCGGCGGTTCACGCGGAGGAGGGACCCGAGCTGCCGGAGACGCTGGACGGCCTGCCGGTCGTCTGCTGCTCGCTGCACAGCCAGGTCGCGCCGGTGTGTGGGGGCATCGGCCCCGGGCTCCGGGTCGCCTACGTCCAGGTGCCGGGCGGGGCGCTTCCGGTCTCGCTGTCGGACTCGTTGCGGACGCTGCGCGAGCGCGGCCTGCTCGCGGTGACCGTCGCGGTCGACGCGTGTGTCGACGGCGACGTCCAGTGCGTCTCCGTCGCGTCGGCGCTGCTCTGGTGCAAGGCCGAGGGGTTCGAGGTCGTCGTCTGCGGAATCGGGCCCGGGATCGTCGGCACCGGCTCGAGCTTCGGCCACGGTGGGCTGGCCGCGGCTGTGGCCGCGAACGCCGCGTCCGCGTTGGGCGGCGCTCCGGTCCTCGCGGTGCGCGCCTCGCAGGCCGACGCCCGAGAACGTCATCGCGGCGCCTCGCACCACGCGCGCGACGTGCTGCGTCTCTGCGGCGACCGGGTCGTCGCAGCCTGGCCGCGTCAGTCGGCAGCGCCGGGATGGCTCCGGCCCGTCGAGGAAGTCGACGTGGCCGGCTGGGAGGCGGCGTGCGCAGATTTGCCGCTGTCGCACATGGGCCGCGGCCCCGAGGAAGACGGGCTCTTCTTTGCCGCCGCGTTCGCAGCCGGACGGCTCGGGCGCTCACGCGTGGGCTGATGGAGGAGCGCCGGCTCGGCCCGGTGGTCGGCCTTGGCACCTGGAACACGTTCGGCGCTGACGAAGCCATCGCACGGCGTGTCGTCGACGCGGCGCTCGAGGCAGGCTCCCGCCTCCTCGACTCCTCGCCGATGTACAGCGGCGCCGAATCGTCGCTCGGCGCCGCGCTCGAAGGCCGGCGTGAACAGGTGATGATCGCCACGAAGATCTGGGCAGGCAGCGTCGAGGAGGGGCGCGAGCAGTACCGCCGGCAGCTCGGCTGGTTCGGGCGGATCGACGTCGAGCAGATCCACAACCTGCAGTCGTGGCAGCAGCACATCCCATGGCTCGAGCGCGAGCGTGATGAGGGACGCGCTGGGCTGCTCGGCGTGACGCATTACTCGCCCCGCGCATTCGCCGAGCTGGCGCGGGCGTTGCGCACGGGGCGCTTCCAGGTCGTGCAGCTGCCACTCAACCCGCATGAGCGCGAGTGCGAGCGCGAACTGCTGGCGCTCGCGTCGGAGCTCGGCGTCTCGGTGATCGTCATGCGTCCTCTGGGTGAGGGAGCGCTGCTCCGGCGCTCGCCTCCGCGCGACGTTCTCGACGCGCTCGGCGTCGAGACGTGGGCCGAGGCCTTGCTCAGGTGGGCGCTCTCCGACGAACGCGTCGACGTGGTCATCCCCGCGACCGCGAATCCGGACCACGCGCGCGCGAACGCCCGCGCGGGCTCGCCGCCGTGGTTCGACGCGGAGCAGCGGCGGCTTGTGGAACGCTTGGCCGCTTGAAGCCCGACTCCGCACGGAACGTGTACGCCGGCAAGCTGTTCGACGTCACTGTCGAGCGCTGGGGCGAGCACGAGCGCGAGATCGTCGAGCATCCAGGAGCGGTCGCGGTCGTCGCGGTCGATACGGAGGGCATGCTGACGCTTGTGCGGCAGCGGCGCGAAGCCGCGCGCAAGAACCTGCTCGAGTTGCCGGCGGGGACACTCGAGCACGGGGAGCGCCCAGACGACACCGCGCGGCGCGAGCTCGAGGAGGAGACCGGCCTGACCGGTGGCACGTGGCGTGAGCTGGCGGCTTTCTACACGACGCCGGGCTTCTGCCGTGAACGGATGCATCTCTTCGCCGCGCACGGCGTCGAACGGGGCCGGTCGAGCCCGGAAGCCGACGAAGAGCTGGAGGTCGTGCGCTGGCCGACGAACGAGATCGCGGCACGGCTGCACGAGATCGACGACGCCAAGACGCTCGCGGGCCTGCTTCTGTACTTGCACGAAACCGACCCGAGCACGAGTCCCTAACAGCCGTCGCCGCGCGGGCCGTGGCCGGCGCACCCCCACCCAACAGGGTGGGGGAGACCTCCCACTCTCCCTCGCGGTCGACGCTACCTTGGCAACGCGCACGCGCGCGTGACGGTGCGGCGCCGAATCCGTGTCGATCTGTCCACAAGGTAAGGTCGCGCCGTGAAGATCGGCGTTGCGAAGGAGATCAAGTCCGACGAGTACCGCGTCGCGCTGACGCCCGCCGGTGCACGCGAGCTCGTCCAGCGGGGTCACGACGTCACGATCGAGATCGGCGCGGGGGAGGGCAGCGCATTCACGGACGCGGCCTACGAGGCGGCGGGTGCGCGCATCGCGAGCGTCGACGACGTTTGGGCAGGGTCGGACCTGCTGCTCAAGGTGAAGGAGCCGATCGCGCCGGAGTACGCACGGCTGCGCGAGGGACTCGTCCTCTTCACGTATCTCCACATCGCCGCCGACGAGCCGCTCACGAGGGCGCTCGTCGACAGCGGCATCGCGGCGGTCGCGTACGAGACGGTCGAGACGGATTTGCACGGGTTGCCGCTGCTCGCGCCGATGAGCGAGATCGCGGGCCGGCTGGCGGCACAGGCCGGCGCCTACTTCCTGGAGAAGCCGCTCGGCGGCCGCGGGCTGCTGCTCGGCGGTGTCCCCGGTGTCGCGCCCGGGCGTGTCGTCGTGATCGGCGGAGGAATGGTCGGCTACAACGCCGCGGTGATCGCCCTCGGGCTCGGCGCCAGAGTGACGATCCTCGAGCGCTCGCTCGACCGGATGCGCCACCTGGAGGAAGTCCTGTCTGGCCGCCTCAGCCTCGTCATGTCGTCGAGCCTGCAGATCGAGGAATCCGTGCGCCAGGCGGACGTCGTCATCGGCGCGGTTCTGATCCCCGGCGCGGTCGCGCCGAAGCTCATCACCCGCGAGATGGTCGGTGCCATGAAGGACGGCGCCGTGCTTGCCGACGTTGCGATCGACCAGGGCGGGTGTGCGGAGACCTCACGGCCGACGACGCACAGCGAACCGGTCTACAAGGTCGACGGCGTCACGCACTACTGCGTCGCGAACATGCCGGGCGCCGTGCCGATCACGTCGACGAAGGCGCTGACGAACGCGACGCTGCCGTACGTGGAAGCGATCGCGGACCACGGGCTCGCCGAGGCCGTCGCCCGCGACCGCGCACTGGCGCGCGGCGTCAACGTGCTCGACGGGAAGGTGACATACGAAGCGGTCGCGGACGCACACGGCCTCGACTACCAGCCGCTCGAGGACGTGCTGCCGCTCTCAGCCGTGTAGTGCCCCTCCCAGCAATACATGCCCGCTTCTGGCCCGCTAGCACGCGGCGCGAGAGTCCACCCTCGTCCTTACCCAGGCTTCTAGCCTGCGCTGGGGACGAGTGCGGCCTCTCGCTTGGTGCTAGCGACCCAGAAACTGGGCGGCATCACTGGAAGGGGCACTAGGACGACTGGTCCGCCCGCTTCGCGGGCGAATACCTCACGACGATCCACGTCACACCTGCAGCTAGCGCGATGACGCCTGCGATGAAGGCGACCATTGCGATCAGTCCGAGGACGGTCAGCACTGCCGACCTAGAATAGCCGCATGCCGAGGGCGTGTGTCATCGTGCTCGATGCCGTTGGAGCGGGCGAGCTTCCGGACGCCGCCGAGTACGGTGACGAGGGCTCGAACACGCTCGGCAACGTCGCGCACGCGGTCGGTGGGCTCGATCTCCCGAACCTCGAGGCGCTCGGCCTCGGCAACGTCGAGCCGCTCGAAGGCTGTCCGCCGCAGCCCGGAGCACCGGCGGTTGCCGGCCGTCTGATCGAGCGCTCGAAGGGCAAGGACACGACGACCGGCCACTGGGAGCTGATGGGCGTCGTCACGCCGCAGCCGATGCCGACGTACCCGCACGGCTTCCCCCACGACGTGATCGATCCGTTCATGCACCAGACCGGGCGCGGCGTGCTCGGGAACAAGACAGCGTCGGGGACGGAAATCATCCAGGAGCTGGGCGAGGAGCACCAGCGCACGGGCAAGTGGATCGTCTACACGTCGGCCGACTCGGTGTTCCAGGTCGCCGCGCACGAAGAGACGATTCAACTCGAGGAGCTCTACAACGGCTGCCGCATCGCGCGTCAGATCCTCACGGGCAAGGACGCGGTGGGCCGCGTGATCGCACGCCCGTTCATCGGCTCGCCCGGCAACTACGAGCGCACGCCGAACCGGCACGACTTCTCGCTCGAACCGCGGCGGCCGAACTACCTCACGCTCGTACGTGACGCGGGGATGAAGGTCTACGGGGTCGGCAAGATCGGCGACATCTTCGCGGGGCAGGACATCGACGAGTCGCATCCGACGAAGTCGAACGTCGACGGCATCACGCAGACGGAGAAGCTGCTGCGCGAGCTCGACAAAGGGCTCATCTTCACCAACCTGGTCGAGACGGACATGCTCTGGGGTCACCGCAACGACCCCGAGAACTTCCACCGCTGTCTGCAGGACTTCGACCGGCGCCTGCCCGATCTCCTCGACGCGCTGCGCCCGCAGGACCTGCTGATCCTCACGTCCGACCACGGTTGCGATCCGACAACGCCGTCGACCGACCATTCGCGTGAGCACGCCTTGCTCGTCGCCTACGTCGAAGGCAAGAACGCAGGCGGACGCATCCACGAAGGTGAGTTCGCGGACGTCGGCGCCACCGTGAACCGCTGGCTCGGAGGGAAGGCGCCGTCGCGCGGCATTCCCGGCCAGCTGATCGTCGAGCACTGACACAACCCCGCGTGGTCCACGCAGCCGAGCTGATCCGTCGCAAACGCGACGGCGAGCGCCTCGGCGCGGAGGAGCTCGGCGAGCTCGTGCTCGCGTACGCGCGCGGCGAGGTCCCCGACTACCAGATGGCCGCGTTCTGCATGGCGGTGTTCTTCCGAGGCCTCGACGGCGCCGAGACGTTCGCCCTGACCGACGCGATGATCAGGAGCGGCGAGACGATCGGCCTCGGCGCTGCGATCGGCCGCAAGGTCGTCGACAAGCACTCGACCGGGGGCGTCGGAGACAAGACGTCCCTCGCGGTCGGCCCGATCGTCGCCGCGTGCGGCGTTCCGTTCGGGAAGATGAGCGGGCGGGGGCTCGGTCACACGGGAGGAACGCTCGACAAGCTCGAGTCGATTCCGGGCTTCCGCGTCGAGCTGACGACGGATGAGTTCGTCCGGCAGGTGCGCGATGTCGGGCTCGCGATCATCGGCCAGAGCGCGAACCTCGTTCCGGCCGACAAGCTGCTCTACGGGCTGCGGGACGTCACAGCCACGGTCGACAACGTCTCGCTGATCGCGGCCAGCATCATGTCGAAGAAGATCGCCGCCGGAGCAGACGCGATCGTGCTCGACGTGAAGGTCGGCGACGGCGCGTTCATGAAGACGCTCGACGAAGCGCGCGAGCTCGCGCAGGCGATGCTCGAGCTCGGACGGCACGCCGGCCGCGAAGTCGCCTGCGTGCTCACCGACATGGACCAGCCGCTGGGGCAGGCGGTCGGCAACGCGCTCGAGATCCGGGAGACGATCGCGACGTTGCGTGGGGAGGGGCCGCCGGACTTCACCGAGCTCGTCACGGCCGCCTGCGCCCACCTGCTCGCGTTCTCCGACCTCGGGCTCGACGAAGACGGCGGCCGCGCGCGAGCGGTTGCGGCGGTCCAGGACGGCTCGGCGCTCGCGATGTACGAGCGCTGGATCGCGGCCCAGGGCGGCGATCCGTCCGAGGACGCGTTGCCGAGCGCGCCGGTCGTCCGCGAGGTCACGGCGCCGAGCGACGGTCACGTCCGTGCGATCGGCGCCGTCGCCGTCGGCATGGCCGCGCTTCGCCTGGGCGCGGGGCGCCGCACGAAGGACGACAGCATCGACCACGCCGTCGGCGTCCTCTGCCTCAAGAAGCGGGGCGACAGCGTCGCGGCCGGCGACCCGCTCGCCGAGGTGCACGCGCGCGACGAGACATCGGCGACGCAGGCGTGCGAGGAGGTCCGTGCCGCCTATGAGCTCGGCGACGAACCACCGCCCGCACGGCCGGTCGTGCTCGAGACGATCGACTGATGCCCGAGCTGCCCGAGGTCGAGACGATCCGGCTCGCGCTCGAGCCGCACCTCGTCGGCCGCCGCTTCGAGCAGGTCGAGATCCACGACCCGAGGCTCGTCCGGCCGTTCGAGCCGACGGCCGTCGCCGCCGAGCTCGAAGGGGAGCGGGTCGAAGCGCTCGATCGACGCGGCAAGTATTTGATTGTTCGGTTCGAGTCGGGTCGGGTTCTCCTGATCCACCTCCGGATGACGGGAAGCCTGCGGCACGGCGCGGCGGGATCGCTGGCGGACGATCCGCACCGCCGTGCTGTTGTCAAGCTAGACGACGGGTCGGAGGTCGCGTATCGCGACGTCCGACGATTCGGCACATGGCACCTGCTCGAGCCCGAGGACGTCGACGAATACCTCGCGCAACGGCTCGGGCGCGAGCCGCTCGAGCGCACGTTCACCGCGCGACGCCTGGCCGAACGGCTCGAAGGCCGGCGCGCGCCGGTGAAAGCGGCGCTGCTCGACCAGCGCACGGTCGCGGGGCTCGGGAACATCTACGTCGACGAGGCGCTCTGGCGCGCGGAGGTCCATCCGCTGCGGCCCGCCGGCTCCCTCGACGCCGATGAGATCGCGCGCCTCACGAAAGGCATCCGCGACGCACTCAGAACCGCGATCGCACGCCAAGGATCGAGCCTCCGGGACTACTCGGCTCCCGACGGACGGCGCGGCCGCATGCAGGAACGCTTCCGCGTCTACGGTCGCGAGGGCGAGCCGTGCGCGCGCTGCGGGACGCCGATCGACAAGATCCGCGCCGGCGGGCGCGGCACCTGGTACTGCCCGAACTGCCAGCAACTCGCGGCGCAGCCCGCTCAGGCGGCGAGACGGTCGGCCAGGCGGCCCTCGCGGTCAAGCCGCCACAGCTCGGCGTAGCCGCCGAGGGGGCGACCGTCGACGAGGATCTGGGGCACCGTCCAGCCCCCGGTCAGGTCGAAGAGCTTCTGCCGAAAGGTGGGATCGTCGTCGAGCGCGATCTCCTCGTACGCGATTCCACGCGCATCCAGCAGCGCCTTCGCCCGCACGCAATAGCCACACCAGCGGGTGCTGTAGATCTGAACCGTCGCCATCACGGTTGAAACGAGGAAACCGCCGCAAAGGTTCCCTCCACTGTCCGCACTAGACTGGCCAGGCCATGGCCGGACGCGCGTACAAGACGGAGGCGGTCGTCCTGCGCTCGTTCCGTTTCGGGGAGGCCGACCGCGTGCTTCATCTCTACACGCTTGCCCGCGGACGCGTCGGCGCGGTCGCGAAAGGGATCCGGAAGACGAAGTCGCGGTTCGGCGCGCGTCTCGAGCCGCTCTCGCACGTCGAGCTGATGCTGCACGAGGGCTCGGGGGAGCTGCAGACCGTCACCGGCGTCGAGCTGCTCCACTCCCACCATGCTGCGCGCGAGGAGCGCTACCGCCTCGGTGTCGGGCTCGTCGGCGCGGAGGCGATGCTGCGCTTGTTCACGGAACAGGAGGCGAACCCGCGCGCGTTCCAGGCGTTGACGCGCTTCCTCGAGCTGCTCGAGGAGCTGACCCCGCGCGAGAGCCGGCCCTCGCTCGACCCACTCGCGCTCTCGTTCCAGCTCAAGCTCCTGTGGCTGTCCGGCTACCTGCCACACCTGACGAGCTGCGCGAACTGCGGCGCGCAGGGCGAGCCGCTGATCGGCTACTCACCCGCCGCCGGCGGGGCGGTCTGCGGCGCGTGTGGAACCGGCGCGCTCGCGCTCTCGCCCGCGGGCATCGCTGGGATCGAGATGCTGCTCGCACGACCGCTCGCGGAGGCGACGGCGGTCGGCATCACGGATCGCTCCGCACGCGACGCGCTCGCGGTTATCACGGCCGCGTACGAGTACTTCGGGAACTTCCGGCTGCGCACGCTGCGCAGCGCCTGAGCCGTCACATGCGCCGCGCGCTGGGCGACGGGATCGACCTCGACGACGACGCGGACCGCATCGACGTCGCCGCCGTCCACGACTATCTCGCAAACGAGTCGTACTGGGCGAAGGGCCGGCCGTACGACGTCGTCGCCCGGCTCGTGCGCGAGGCCCAGCGTGTCGTCGGACTCTACGACGGGCAACGGCAGGTCGGCTTCGCCCGGGCCTTCACCGACGGCGTCTCGCTCGTCTACCTGGCGGACGTCTACGTGCTGCCCGAATATCGGGGCCGCGGCCTCGGGGTCGAGCTGATCCGCGAGATCGTGGACAACGGCCCGTATGCCGACATTCGCTGGGTGCTGCATACGTGCGACGCATCCGGCCTCTACCACAAGTTCGAGTTCGGCGAACCGTCGCCGCGTCTGATGGAGCGCTACCGCCGCGAGGCCTAATCGCCCTTTGGCGTCCGCCACTCCCGCTCGAGCGCGTCGTCGAGCCAGGCGCGCACTCCGCCGATCGGCAGCCGTTCCTGGGCGAGCGAGTCGCGGTCGCGGACCGTGACGGTGTCGTCGGCCAGCGTCTGCTCGTCGATCGTGAACGCCCACGGTGTGCCGATCTCGTCCTGCCGCCGGTAGCGCCGGCCGATCGCACCGTTGTCGTCGTACTCGACGCTCTGGCGCCTCCGCAGCTCCTCGTGCAGCGAACGCGCCTTCGCGACCATGCTGTCGTCCTTCGCGATCAGCGGGAGAATCGCCGCCGTCACGGGCGCGACCTGCGGGTGGAAGCGCAAGACCGTGCGTTCGCGCTCGCCCACGACCTCCTCGTCGTAGGCGTCGACGAGCAGGGCCACGATGATGCGCTCGAGGCTGACAGCGGGCTCGATCACGTACGGGACATAGCGCTCGCCGTCCGGCCCCACGTACTCCAGCTTCGTCGTGGAGAACTCGCTGTGGCGCGTCAGGTCGAAGTCGCCGCGGTTCGCCACGCCTTCCAGCTCCGACCAACCGATCGGGTACAGGTACTCGATGTCGCTCGTTCCCTGCGAGTAGTGCGAGCGCTCCTCCGGGCCGTGCTCACGCACACGCAACCGGCTGCGGCGGAGGCCGTAGCGCAGGTACCAGCCGAGCCGTTCGTCGATCCAGTAGCGGTACCAGCGCTCCGCGTCGGCCGGCGGCACGAAGAACTCCATCTCCATCTGCTCGAACTCGCGGACCCGGAAGAGGAAGTTGCCCGGCGTGATCTCGTTGCGAAACGATTTGCCGATCTGCGCGATGCCGAACGGTGGTCGGCGCCGCGCCAGCTGCGACACGTTCTTGAAGTTGATGAAGATGCCCTGCGCCGTCTCGGGCCGGAGGTATGCCTTGGCACCTGCCTCCTTTACCGGGCCGACAGTCGTCTCGAACATGAGATTGAACTGGCGCGGCTCGGTCAGGTCGCACTCCGGCGTGCCGCCCGGGTGCTTGCTCGGCTTGCGGCCGCACTGGGAGTCCTCGAGCTTGTCGGCGCGGAAGCGGAGCTTGCAGGTGCGGCAGTCCACCAGCGGGTCCGTGAACCCCTCGACGTGGCCCGACGCCTCCCACACACGCGGATGAAGGATCACCGCAGAGTCGAGGGCGACGATGTCGTCGCGCTCGAGGATCATCGCCTCGAACCAGCGCGCCTTGATGTTGTTCTTCAGGAGCACGCCGTAGTGCCCGTAGTCGTAGGTCGACCCGAGGCCGCCGTAGATCTCCGAGGAGGGGAAGACGAAGCCTCGCCGGCGGCACAGCGAGACGATCTGGTCCATCGACACAGTGTCCGTCGCCATGGCCGGGGACGTTATCTAGCGTAGCGCGGCGGCCACGGATCCCGCGGTGACGAGAATGGCCGCGGTGATCGCGACGACGAGCAGCGGCGAGACGCCTGCCTGGTCGTGCTTGTTGTCGGCGCTCTTCGCTGCCTGCAAGGAGCGCGTCCCGAGCCGCGACTGCAGCGCGCGGGTGATGTCGGTCTGCGCGGAGGAGTAGACGCGAATGTCCTCGGGGAGGTGCGCCAGCGCCTGCCGGTAGCAGGAGACCGGATATGTGTGGTCGAGGCCGCCGGCGCGCCAATCCGCGATCAGGCGCGCCGCGCAGCCGCTCGACGCCTCCGCCGTGCCGGCGCAGGCGAGTGCAGCCAGGCCGGCGGCCACGGCAAAGAGCAGGCGAAAGCGCCCCTGACCCATGTAGCCAAGGGTGCCCGTCGACTGTGAAGGCAAACGAAAGAAGCGCTAAGAAGTTCCTAAGAAACCGACTAGCCTGACGCCGTGCCCGTCGAGCTGCACATCGTTTCGGACTCCACCGGCGAGACCGCTGCACGTCTCGTGCAGGCGCTCGAGGCGCAGTTTCCCGAGCAGGAATTCGAGGAGGTGCGGCATCCGCGGGTGGAGACGGTCGTCGATCTCGAGCGTGCCGTCGCGAGCGCGCGCGGACATGCCGCCGTCGTCATCTACACCGTCGTCGACCCGGAGCTGCGCGACGCGATGCGGCGCCTGTGTCGCCGCGCGCGCGTGCACTACTGCGATCTGCTCGGGCACCCGATCGACGCCGTCGCGCGCGTGTCGGGCCAGGCGGCGCGGATGACGCCCGGCTCGCGGGCGCCGCTGAACCCGGCGTACTTCCGCCGCATCGAGGCGATGGAGTTCGCCGTCAAGTACGACGACGGCGTGGGAGCGGGGCTCGACGAGGCCGACATCGTCCTCGTCGGCGTCTCGCGGACGTCGAAGACGCCCCTCTCCATCTACCTCGGCTACCTCGGCCACAAGGTCGCGAACGTCCCGATCGTCAAGGGGATCCCGCCGCCGAAGGAGCTGTTCGAGCTGGATCCGGCGAAGATCGTCGGGCTCACCATCAACGCCGACCGGCTCGCCGAGATCCGGCGCGCCCGCGTGCGCAACCTCGGCGCGAACAGCCGGCGCTACGCCGAGCTCGCGGAGGTCTACGACGAGCTCGAGGAGGCAGCCGCGGTGCAGCGGCGGCTCGGGTGTCCCGTGATCGACATCTCCGAGCTCTCGATCGAGGAGACGGCCCAGCAGATCCTGCGCACGGTCGAGAGCCGCCGGGCCGAGGCGGCGGCGCCGGTTCGGCCCACGTGAGGCCGAAGCCGCCCGTGCCCTGGTGGCGCTGGGGGATCTGGTGGGCGGGGCTCGGGTTCGCCCTCGTGGTCTTCTACGTCGTCCTCACGCCTGTGTGGCTGGGGCTCCGGGGCCTGGCCTGGCTCGCGGAGTTTCGGCACCGTCGGCGGCGAATCTAGGCATCTTTGGAGCGATGGCGCGCGTCGCGATCGAGCCGTACTCCGAGCGGTGGCGGGCCGACTTCGCGCGGCTCGCGCGCCGGATCAGGTCGACTCTCGGCGAGCGGGCGGTACGGATCGACCACATCGGCTCGACCGCAGTGCCGGGCCTGGCGGCGAAGGATCGCATCGACGTTCAGGTCACCGTTGCGACTCTCGTAGCTGCCAATCCGCTCGCCCGCGCCGGCTTCGAGGAGATCGTCGGGTTCAGTAGCGACCACCGACCACCCGGCGCGGAAGGGCCGGACGAGGACTGGAGCAAGCGCTTCTTCAATGCTCCGGCGGACGAACGCAGCGCGAACGTTCACGTCCGCCTCAAGGGTCGGCCGAACCAGCGGTATGCGCTGCTGTTTCGGGACTATCTCCGCGAGCATCCGGCCGCGGCCGCGGCGTATGCCGAGTTGAAGCTCAGGCTGGCCGCCGAGCTCCGCGACGTGCGTCGCTACGCGGACGTGAAGGATCCGGCATGCGACCTGATCATGGTCGCCGCCGAGGACTGGGCGGTTGCCACGGGTTGGCAGCCGGGGCCGGGTGACGCGTAGCATCAGAGCAGGCGCGCCGCGAGGCGCTCCTCGCCGTCCGGCGTGACGCGGTAGGCCGTCGCTCCCTCGCGCGACGTGACGACCTCGTGCAGTTCTCTCCCGACGAAGTGCACGCCGACCTCGTCGTCCGCGGCGATGCCGCCCGGGAAGCCGTCCGCGACGAGCTGCGTGTAGACCGGACGCCGGCGTTCCTCGCCGTCGTAGTGCGGGCACGCGCTGCCCGGCAGGAAGCCGAGGCAGTCCATCGCGGCGAGCTCGGGCCCGAACGAGTCGGTGACACCCCGCTCGAACCAGCAGATCATCCCCGCGCTCCAGCCGGTGAGCAGGACTCCCTGCTGCCACGCCTCCCACAGGATCTCGTCGAAGGCGTGAACCCGCCAGATCGCCAGCGCATTCGCGGTGTTGCCGCCGTTGACGAGGATGACGTCGTGCTGCAGCGTGAGCTCGCGCAGGTTCTCCGGCGGCCAGGGGAAGAAGCTGAGGTGCGTCGTCGTGCCCCGGGCGCGCAGCCGGCCGTACCAGTAGACGATCTGGTCCGGGTCCTCGCGGACCGCGGTCGGCACGTAGAGGATGCGCTTCCCGCGCGCGAGCCCGAGCGCGTGGTCGAGCAGCACGTCGTCCGGGAAGCCGCCCATCGCCAGAATCTGCGGCTCAGGCATAACGCCGAGTATTGCAGGGCATTTGTGAGACGATCCCCGCCTTGCCCGCTCAGAAATTCGTCTACGACTTCGACGAGCCGTCCGGCGGCGGCCGTGAGCTGCTCGGCGGCAAGGGCATCGGCCTCGCGGAGATGACGCAGCTCGGCGTGCCCGTTCCTGCCGGCTTCACGATCACGACCGACGCCTGCCGCGCGTACATGTCGAGCGGCAAGGCGCTGCCCGACGGGCTCGACAAGGAGATCGACGGCCATCTCGCCGTGCTCGAAGAGCGCACGGGCAAGCGCTTCGGGGACGCCGCCGAACCGCTGCTCGTCTCGGTGCGCTCGGGTGCGGCGATCTCGATGCCCGGGATGATGGACACGATCCTCAACCTCGGCCTCAACGACGAGGCCGTTCAAGGGCTCGCCCGCGCGACCGGCAACGAGCGTTTTGCCAACGATTCGTACCGCCGCCTGATCCAGATGTACGGCGAGGTCGTCGACGGGATCGACGCGCACCGCTTCGAGCAGGCGCTCACTGACCTCAAGCACGCGCGTCGGGTGGCTCACGACGTCGATCTCTCGGCCGTCGACCTGACCGAGCTGATCAGGACGTACAAGCAGATCTACGAGAACGAGACCGGCCGCTCGTTTCCGCAGGACGCGCGCGAGCAGCTCACGCGCGCCGTGCGCGCCGTCTTCGATTCCTGGGACGCGCCGCGGGCGCAGGTGTACCGCCGCACCTACGCCATCCCGGACGATCTCGGCACGGCCGTCAACGTCGTGCAGATGGTCTTCGGCAACAAGGGCGACGAGTCGGGCACGGGGGTTGCGTTCACGCGCGACCCGTCAACGGGCGTGCAGGGCCTCTACGGCGAGTTTCTGGCGAACGCGCAGGGTGAGGACGTCGTCGCGGGGATCCGCACGCCGCAGCCGCTCGCGCAGATGCAGCAGCGGCTGCCGCAAGCCTTCGAGCAGCTGCTCGAGACCATGCGCCGGCTGGAGGAGCACTACCGCGACATGCAGGACATCGAGTTCACGGTCGAGGACAACGACCTCTACCTCCTGCAGACGCGTTCGGCGAAGCGCACCGCCGCCGCCGCCGTCAAGGCCGCGGTCGACATGGTGGACGAGGAGCTGATCAGCCGCGAAGAGGCGATCGCGCGCATCGATCCGCAGCAGCTCGACCAGCTGCTGCATCCGATGATCGACCCGACCGCGGAGTGGGAGGTGGCGGCGAAGGGTCTGAACGCTTCACCGGGCGCGGCCAGCGGCAAGATCGTCCTCGACGCCGACACGGCGGAGCAGCGCGGCAAGGCCGGCGAGCAGGTGATCCTCGTGCGCTGGGAGACGACGCCCGACGACATCCACGGGCTGATTCACGCTGCCGGCGTGCTGACGGCGCAGGGCGGCATGACGTCGCACGCGGCCGTGGTCGCACGCGGGATGGGGAAGCCGTGCGTCGCCGGCTGCGACGCGCTTTCGATCGACATCGATGCGAGAACGATCACACTGCAGGATCAGACCCTGTCGGAAGGGGACGTGCTCACGATCGACGGGGGCACGGGTGCCGTGATCATCGGTGAGGTGCCGCTCGTTCCGCCGCAGGTGAACGACGACCTCGAGACGGTCCTGGGCTGGGGCGACGAGCACCGGCGGCTGCAGGTGCGCGCGAACGCGGACACGCCTGCGGACGCGGCCAAGGCGCGCGAGTTCGGCGCAGAGGGGATTGGCCTCTGCCGGACCGAGCACATGTTCATGGCCGACGACCGGCTGCCCGTCGTGCGCGAGATGATCCTCGCCGCGAACGAGGAGGGACGTCGCGCTGCCCTCGACAGGCTGCTGCCGATGCAGCAGGGCGACTTCGAGGCGATCTTCGCGGCGATGGCGGGCCTGCCGGTGACGATCCGGCTTCTGGATCCGCCGCTGCACGAGTTCCTGCCGCCGCTCGAGCAGGCGACGGACGAGCGCATGCGCCGCCGCATCCAGCAGCTGCAGGAGGCGAATCCGATGCTCGGCACGCGTGGCTGCCGGCTCGGCCTCCAGTGGCCGGAGATCTACGAGATGCAGGTGCGTGCGATCATCCGTGCCGCGCGCGCCGTCGAGGGCCGCACGGGCGAGGCGCCGCTCGTCGAGATCATGCATCCGCTCGTGGCGTTCGAGGAGGAGCTGCGGCGGTTGCGCGAGCTGACCGTTCACGTCGCGGAGGAAGAAGCGCCGGAGGTGGAGTACCTCTGCGGCACGATGATCGAGCTTCCGCGCGCCTGCATCCGCGCCGACGAAATCGCGGAGCAGGCCGACTTCTTCTCCTTTGGCACCAACGACCTGACGCAGACGGCGCTCGGCTTCTCCCGCGACGACGCTGAGGGCAAGTTCCTGACGTACTACCTCGAGGACGGCGTGCTGGAGCAGAACCCGTTCGAGACCCTGGACGTCGGCGGCGTCGGCGACCTGATGCGCATCGCCGTCGAGCGCGGCCGGGGGACGAAGCCGCAGCTCAAGCTCGGCATCTGCGGCGAGCACGGTGGCGAGCCGAAGTCCGTCGCCTTCTGCCACGAGCTGGGGCTCGACTACGTCAGCTGCTCGCCGTACCGCGTCCCGCTCGCGCGCTTGGCCGCCGCGCAGGCGGCACTGGCGGACACGGGCGCACCCGCCTACGCCGCGACGGGCGGCTGATGGCCGACTACGCCCTGCTCGTCGATGGAGAACGCGTGGCGCGCGCGGGCTCCGATGACGACGTGCGCGCCTGGCTCGCGAAGTACCGCGAGGGCCACGCGGAGGACGACCCGTCTGCGGCGCACGTCCAGATCATCGAGCGCGGGGCGTTCGCGTGGCTGACCGGCGGCAAGCTCGTCGACAGCGAGCGGTTTCGCTGACCTGGGACGAGGTCCGCGCCCGCCGGCTGGCGCGATCCTCTCTCACCCAGCGCGCGACCGACCTCCTGCAGGTCGTGCACGACGTCGGCGGGATCCACGCGCAGGTGCAGGCCTCCGCCGAGCTGCAGCTCGCCGCTCGCGTCGACGGGATCACACAGCAGGACGTTCGCGATGCGTTGTGGCGCGACCGCACGCTCGTCAAGGCGTGGACGCTGCGCGGGACGCTGCACCTGCATCCGGCAGGCGAGCTCGCACTCTGGCTGACAGCGCGTCGCGCGCTCTCGTCCAAACCGAAGGCGCTCGACGCCTGGCCCGACCCGAAGGGCGTCGTGCATCCACCGGTCAGCGCGGACGAGCTCGTCGAGATCCAAGCCGCCGTCTGGGATGCGTTCGACGGGCGCGCGCTGCTCCGCGACGAGCTCGCGACGGAAGTCGTCCGCCGGGTCGGGAAGAAGCATGAGGGGCGACTGCGGTCCGGCTTCGCGTTCTTCACCGACCAGCTCGTCCAGGGCCCGCCGCAGGGGAACAAGATCACCCTGGCACGGCCGGACCAATGGGTCGGCTGGCAGGCAGTCGACGAGGAAGCGGCGCTGCGCGAAGTCCTCCAGCGGTACCTGTGGGCGTATGGGCCCGCGCGGCCGGCCGACTTTCGCACGTGGTTCGGCGATGTGCCGTTCGACCTCGTCGACGTCGAAGAGGTCGACGTTGAGGGTCATCGCGCGTACGTCCTCGCCGGCGACACGGAGTTCCCGGACGCGCACAAGACTGTCCGGCTCCTGCCCGAGTACGACGTCTACGTCATGGGCTTCCGCGAACGGGAACATCTCGTCCCTGCACGCGTGCGCGAGCAGGTCGCGGTGCACGGTCGTGGGCGGTACGAAGGTCCGGCGGGTGTTCGCTTCCTCCTCGTCGACGGTGTAACCGCGGGTCTGTGGGAACGGAGGAAGCTCGCGAAACGCATCGAGCTCACCGTCGCTCCCGTCCGCAGGTTCAGACGCACAGACCTCGAGCGCGAAGTCGAACGCTACGGCGCGTTTCTCGGTTTGGAAACGGTGCTTACGCTCGAATGACGACCGGCGTCCCGAGCGGCACGACACGCATCAGGTAGCGCAGGTCGGCGTTGCGTGCGTGCACGCAGCCGGCCGACACGGCCCGGCCGAAGTCGCTCGGCGCGAGCGTCCCGTGGATCGCGACGCGGTTGCCGCCGCTCCAGCCGGCCGGCAGGTTCGGCTGGATCGCGGAGAGCGCGAGGATGCAGCAGCCGTAGGCGGCGCTGAACGTGCGGCCATTGAGCTTGTCGGTGACGGCGAAGTGGCCTGTCGGCGTCGGTGAGTCGACGGCACCGACGCCGACCATGACGCGCCGGAGGACTGTGCGGTCGCGCAGGACGGTCAACGTGCGCGCCGAGAGATCGACCTCGAGCTCGAGGTGGGTGCTCGAGTAGCGCAGGCCCCCTGCATGTGCGTCGACCCAGACGACGCGATTGCCGCCCACGCCTGCCTCGGTCACGGCGAGCCACCGGGTACGGCGGCTGGCGACGACGCCCAGCGCGCGGTGGGAGCCGAACTGCGTCAGCGCGCCGACACGCGCGACGACCCGGCCGAACGGGCGGCTGTGTAACGCGACGACGTTGCCGTTCCGTACCTCTGCGATCACGTGTGCCGGCCGCGGCGCGGGTGCGGACACCCAACCACCGGCGGGACGGTCGAGCAGCACGCGCGGCGAGGCGGTCGCCGGCGCGAACGCGCACAGAGCCAGACCTGCGGCCATGCAGACGAGACGACGCACAGAGCGTCGATCGGCACTCGCTCACGCGGCGGTGCTCCCTCGAACGAGGGATGGGTCAGGGGAGCTCGCGCGCGAACGAGCCGCCGCCGAGGATGCGCTCGGCCCGGTCGGCCACCCGCTCGCGCAGCTCGCGGTCCGACGTCACGACCCAGACGGGAGGTGTCAGCCGCCGCACTTCCCAGGCGATCCGGTCGTCGGCGGTCTCAGCGCCTTCCCAGACGACGATCACATCGTGGCCGTGCCGCTCCCCCCAGTCGCGGCAGCGCTGCTCGAGCTCGGCGCGAGGGATGTTCGGCCAGACCGACCGGCGGACGTTCTCCGCGTCGACGAGCACCGTGGCCACGGGTTGTAGTGTCGCCGCGATGACGGTTGCGACGACGCGGCTGCGGCCCTCGCCCGGCATCGAAGCTGCGCCGCCCATCACGCCGAACCTCGTCCGGCCGAAGGAGATCCCCGGGGCGCGCAACGTTGGGCGGAACACGGTCGAGACACTCCTGTTCCGCGGCGTCTCGACGCCGGTCGCATTCGCGCTGGTCGTGATCCAGAGCCGCTTCCTCGATCCGTCAGGTCGTGGCCGCTTCGTCCTCGTGGTGCTGACGGTGACGATCCTCGCGCGA
>WNGD01000115.1_pt1 | contig 70652 bp, 69 predicted proteins | sample 5400671 | NCBI WGS metagenome assembly WNGD01 (sample SAMN13153369, study PRJNA577476) | soil metagenome | isolation source: 40 cm soil or saprolite under grassland replicate 2 | place: USA:California | collected 2016-06-15
TCGGCAAAGTCTTCACGCTGCAGGACCTGCTGCAGGGTCGCCTTCGCCATCAGCCGCAGGATGTCCGCGGCACTCATCGACGCGAGCCACTCGGAGTTGTGACGGACCTCGATCTTGCTGCGATCGAGCATCAGGTCGAGCTGCTTGAAGTACGTCTCGGCGTTCCGCGAGATCTCTTCCTCGCTCAACATCGGGCGAGTCACCGAGCGTCCGCTGGGGTCGCCGATCAGGGCCGTGTAGTCGCCGATGATCACGACCACGGTGTGGCCCTCGTCCTGAAACATTCGGAGCGTGTCGAGCACGACCAGGTGTCCGACATGGAGGTCGGGCGCGGTGGGATCAAGGCCGAGCTTGATGCGAAGCCTGTCGCCGCGCTCGAGGCGACGGCGCAGGTGATCCTCGACATGGATCTCGACTGCCCGCTCGCGCAGGCGCTCATAGAGGTCCCGACCCATTTGGGAGGAGCTTAGGGGTTTACGATCCCCGGTCCGAAGAAGGCGTTAGGGTCGCTGGGCAGCAGCGGTTGGAACAGTGTGATGATCGGCCGCCCGATCGCGTTCACGAGGCTGACCATGTAGAGCGACCGATGAAGGGTGTCTCGCAAGTTCTGCTGAAGCGGGTCGAGCTGCGATCCTCCGACCGGATTGGCGGCGGCGCCCAGCTCGTAGACGACCACGACCGACAGCAGGATTGCGGTCAGCGCACCGAGCGCGGTGCCAAACGTGCGGTTGAGGATGATCGCGGGTATCTGGATCTGCGAGTGCGCGATCTGGGTCGCGACCTCGACGATCAGCAGGACCGCGACGATGATTCCGAAAAAACCGTAGACGCGCCCGTCGGCGGTCTCGAAGTTGGACGTCTGCTGCAGGATCGCGCCGGCCTGCAGCCCCATGTTGGTGGCGGCCCAGACGGCGACGAACAACGCGACCACGCCGATGAATCTCCTGATCAGGCCACTGAAGAAGCCGCCGGCCGTGTAGGCGATGAGCAGCACGATTGGAAGGATGTCGATCCACGTCACTTGGTGCTTCCCCCGGAACGGCACGCAGAGCGTGCGGAATTCGCGCCGGCCGTCACTCTCTGAACCTGGCGCCGTGTCGTTTCTCCAGCCCCAGTCTGATCTCAGCCATCACCCTGTCCACTTCGGCGTCCGTCAGGGTGCGCTCCGGGCTTCGGAAAGTCAAGGTAAACGCGACACTCTTGCGCCCTTCCGCAAGTTGCGCGCCGCGGTACTCGTCGAAGGCACGTGCGTGCTCCAACAGATCACCGGCAGACTCTTTGATTGCGGCGAGGATGGAGCCCGCCGCGACGGTCTCCTCCACGACGACTGCCAGGTCGCGCTCGACGGCCGGAAACCTCGGCAGCGGTTGTGCGCGGGCAATGCGTGAGGCCGCGAGCACCGGCTCGACGTCGACCTCGAAAGCCACGAACCTGCCCTCGAGCCTGGCGCTCGACGCAACGGACGGATGCAGCTCGCCGATGTAGCCGAGCTGCCGGCCGTCCATCACGACCGCGGCGCAGCGTCCGGGATGGAAGAGCTCCGCCGCGGCCCGCTGGTAGGCGGCCGGCGGCCCGGCGAGTGCGCCGATGCATGCGTCGAGGACCGACTTCAGCCTGTTGAACGCCGCCCCGCCGTCGTCGGCGGACATTCCCGCGGAAGCCACCGCCGCGATTCGCAGCGGCTCCTCCGGTTGCGCGTTCTTCTCGCCCACGCGGGCCAGGTACGCCTCGGCGACCTCGTACACGCGGACCTCGACGCGACCCCGGTCGCGATTGCGAGCCACCACGTCGACGAGAGACGGCAGGAGCGAGGTGCGCAGCGTGTCCATGTCGTCACTCAGCGCGTTCTGCACCCGCATCGCTTGAGCCGAGATCCGCAGCTCTTCGAGCTTGCGTCCGTCCACGAGCGCCGGGTTCCACGTCTCCGTGTACCCCGCGCCGGCCATGACCTCGCGTGCGGCGTCGAGGCGGCGGTCGATGCTGGAGGCGATCGGCGTCCAGGTGCTGCGGCGCTGCCCTGGCAGCGTGGGCGGAACGCGGTCGTAGCCGTAGACCCGGCCGACTTCCTCGACCAGGTCCTCCGGAATCGTGACGTCGAGGCGGAACACAGGGGGCAGGACGTCCCACTGCCCGTCCCCTTCCACCTTCACGTGGAAGCTGAGGCGCTTGAGGATCGACTCCGACTCCTCGAGCGGCACGTGCGTGCCCAGCACGTCGTCGATGAGAGCCGGACGGAGGTTGATCCGGACCGGTTCCTGCGGGCGCGGGTACACGTCGGCCCACTCCCGATGCACCTGGCCGCCGGCCAGCTCGGCGATCAGCGAGGCGGCGCGGCGCGCGCCGGCGAGAGCGAGCTCCGGAGGTAGCGCCCTCTCGAATCGCGCGGACGCCTCGGTGCGAAGACCCAGCGCCCGAGATGTCTGCCGAACGCTCGGACCGTTGAAGTTGGCGGACTCGAGGAGGATGTCGGTCGACTCGGCGGTCACCGCCGACTCCTCACCGCCGATCACGCCCGCGATCGCGACGGGCCGCTGGGCGTCGGCGATGACGAGCATCTCGGGCGTCAGCTCGCGCTCCACCTCATCGAGGCACAGCAGCTTCTCGCGCACGCGAGCCCTGCGGACCCGAATCTCGGGACCCTCCAGCTTGCTCAGGTCGAACGCGTGCAACGGCTGCGCATACTCGAGCAGGACGTAGTTGGTGATGTCGACGATGTTGTTGATGGGCCGGACGTCGCACGCCCGGAGACGTCGCCGCATCCAGTCGGGACTCGGACCGACCCTGACGTTCTTGATCACGCCGCCGATGTAGCGGCTGCAGAGATCGGGATGCTCGATGGTCACCCTTACCAGGTCGCGGCCGGGCGGGTCGGCGGTGCCGGTGAAGGCCGGCATGAAATCGCGCTTCACCGGCCGGTCGAGCCCCGCCGCCAGCTCGCGGGCCACGCCCATGTGGCCCATGCAGTCCGGCCGGTTGGACGTGACCTCCGCCTCCATGATCGCCTGGTTCGGAATCACGCTCGTAAGCGGCTCGCCGGGTGTGCCTCGGTCGAGGATCAGGATCCCCGAGTGATCGTCACCCAGCAGCAGCTCGGCGGCGGAGGCGAGCATGCCGCTCGCCCGTTCGCCGGCGATGTTCATGTCCCTGACGACCTTGCCGTTGGGCACCGTGGTACCAGGTGGGGCAACGGGGACGATCGAGCCGGGGATCGCGTTCGAAGCGCCGGCGATGATCTGCTCCGTTCGCCCGCCGAGATCGACCTGGTGGATCCAAAGCGGATTGCGAGACTTCGGGTGCGGCTTCTGCTCGAGCACCCTGCCGATCACGATCTGTGAGAGGTCGACCTGGGTCAGGGACTCGACCTCGACGCCGAGCCGGGTCAGCACATCGGCCGCCTCTTTCGGCGTGACACCCTCGAGGTCGACGAAGTCACCGAGCCACTCGTAGGAGATCCGCACCCCTAGCTCTGCGCCCCCGACCATGCGGGATAGTCCGGACAATCTTGCATCTTCGGGCGTGAAAAGCGTCGATAGTCCGGACTAACGCTGATTGGCGGCTGCTCGGGCATCAGAACTGCTCCAGGAAGCGCAAATCGGATTCGTAGAAGAGGCGGATGTCGTCGACGTCATGCTTCAGCATCGCCATCCGCTCGATGCCGAATCCCCACGCGTAGCCGTTCCACCGCGTGGGATCGATGCCACCGTTGCGCAGCACCTGCGGGTGGACCATCCCGCATCCGCCGACCTCAAGCCAACCCTTGTGTCTGCAGCTCTTGCATCCAACCCCTCCGCAGATGCCGCATGACACGTCGAACTCGAAGCTCGGCTCGGTGAAAGGGAAGTAGCTCGGACGGACGCGCACCTTGCGCTCTCGGCCGTACAGCGACTGGATCATGTAGAGCAGCGTGCCCTTCATGTCGCCCACGGTCAGGCCTTTGTCGACGGCCAGGCCTTCGACCTGGCTGAAGTAAGGCAGCCGCGTGGCCTCGGGAGCGTCGCGTCGGTAGCAGCGCCCCGGCGTGATGATGTAGATCGGCGGCTCCTTGATGCGCTGCATGGCGCGGATCTGCACAGGCGAGGTGTGGGCGCGTAAGAGAAGATCGGAACTGAAGTAGAAGGAGTCCCAGCTTTCGCGCGAGGGATGACCCGCGGGGATGTTGAGCGCTTCGAAGTTGTACCACTCGGTCTCGACCTCAGGCCCGAGCTCGACCTGGTAGCCGAGCGATTCGAGCACGGTCTCGATCTGCCGCCGGACCTGGGTCAGAACGTGGATGTGACCTCTTCCCAACGGTGGTCCGGGGAACGTGACGTCGATCGCCTCCGTCTCCGCGAGGTCGGCGATCCGCGACGCCTCGAGCTCCGCCTCCCTGGCGGCGAGCGCTCCGTCGATCTCTCGCTTGGCGTCGTTGGCGGCCTTGCCCAGCGCGGCTCGCTCTTCGGGCGACAGCGTGGCGATGTTGGCAAGCAACCGGCTGACGCGGCCGCTCTTGCGACCGAGATACTCGACCTCGATTCGCTCGAGGTCGGCCGGCGACTGCGCCTTGCCGATCGCGGCGAGCGCCTCGCTCGTCAGCGCCGACGGATCGCTCATGCCGCGCGCCTCCGCCTGATCTCGAAGAGGATGAGCGCCGCCGCCGCGGCTACATTTAGTGACTCGACGCCTTCCGTCAGCGGCACCGTGACCAGCTTCAAGTCCTGGCGCGACAGGCCGTGCGCCTCACTGCCAAGAACAATCATGCCCGCAGACTCTATCGGCGCCTCGGCCAGCGGTGCACCGCCGCTCGGCGCCGCGCCGTAGCCGTCGAGCCCCTGGAGGTCCTTCCACTGGGCGCGCGCCACCCGCAGCCGGAACACGTTGCCCGCCGAGGCGCGGATCGCCTTCGGCCCGTAGGGATCGGCGCTCCCGGGGAGCACCACGAGCGCGGGTGCGCCCGCCGCGGCCGCCGTCCGGCAGATGGTGCCGACGTTGCCGGGGTCCTGCACCCGGTCCAGCACGATGAGCGGCCAGCGCGATCCGCGCGCCGCCTGCATCGCGTCATCAGGCGTGGACTCGTGCACGCGCGCGATGGCGATCACGCCCTGTGGTGTCACGGTCTGCGAGGCCGCGCGGAATGCGCCGGCGCTCAAGGTGACGCGCGATTCGGTGTGAAACGGCAGCTTGTCACCCTCGCGGACCGCGATGACGTCGAACTCGAGCCCGGCAGCCTTCGCCTCCGCGAGCACGCGCGGACCTTCCAGGAGGACGTGGCCTGGCTCGCGCCGGTGGGCGAGGCGCCGCAGGCGGCGGACCACCTCGTTGTCCGGGCTGCTTATGAGCTGGTCAGGACTCAGGCGCGGCACGGCGTCGAGAGATTCGGCGGATGGGCCGCCGAGGCCAAGGAGCCGACGAGCACGCGAGGGAGCCCATACCTGCTGGGGCCCCCGCATCGTCGTGCGGGGCTGCTGACCGAGCGCGCGCAGGAGGCGACACCGGCATTCGGCGAGCATAGACGCCGAAGATCCGACGACGGCGGCGCGACTGAGTCCTTAGAGGTTCTCTTTTGCAACCTCCACCAGCCGGGCAAAGGAACCGCTGTCGCGCACGGCCAGGTCAGCCAGCATCTTGCGGTCGATCTCCACTCCGGCCTGGCGAAGGCCGTGCATCAATTTGTTGTACGGCAGCCCCGACTGCCGCGAGGCTGCGTTGATGCGCGCGATCCAGAGCCGGCGCATCTCTCGCTTGCGGCGGCGGCGGTCGCGGTACGCGTAGGCAAGGGCATGCAGGACCGCCTCGTTGGCGGGCCTGAAGAGAAGCTTCTTGGAAAGCCGGAACCCTTTGGCGCGCTCGAGGATCGCCTTGTGCCGGCGATGCGCGGGTACGCCGCGCTTGACGCGTGCCATGCGCTAAACGCCCAGCGCCCGGCGCACGGTCTTGCGGTCCGCCTTCGAAACGGGCAGCTCGGTGTGGTCTTTGCGCTTGTGCTTCTTCGACTTCTGGTGCAGGCGGTGGCTGGTCCAGGAGTTGCGGCGCACCAGCTTCCCGTTGCGCGTGACGCGGACGCGCTTGGCGATTCCTTTCTGCGTCTTCTGCTTAGGCACTGGTCGCAGTCTCCTTCACCGCCGACTGGCGGCTCGGGGCCAGGATCATGAAGAGGTTCTTGCCCTCCAGCAGCGGCTGGCGCTCGACGACCGCGAAAAGACGCGCGTCATCGGCCACCCGATCGAGCAGCTTGCGCCCGATGTCCTGGTGCACCATCTCGCGTCCCCTGAACATGATCGTCACCTTGACCTTCTCTCCTGCTTCGAGGAACTGTCGCAGACCCTTGAACTTGGTCTGAAAATCGTGCTCGGCGACCTTGGGCCGGAGCTTCATCTCCTTCAGCTTGATGACGTTCTGCTTGCGGCGCTGGTCCTTCTCGCGCTTGATGGTCTCGAACTTGAACCGTCCGTAGTCCATCAGGCGGCAGACCGGCGGGTTCGCTTGCGGCGCCACCTCGACGAGGTCGAGGCCCTTCTCGTTTGCGATGCGAAGCGCGGCGTCCAGCGAGAGCACGCCCAACTGATTGTTCTGGTCGTCGATCAGTCGCACTTCCGAGCTGCGGATCTGATCGTTGATCCTTAGCTCTTTAAACGGTATGGGACGCTACCTCTGCCAAATTCAGTGTCGCTATCTATTCCTCCATCCAGATAAAACAAAACGGACAGCAGGTGCCGTCCGCTAAGCAACCCCTTCGAGCGGCGCCCTGGGGGTGAGGGTCGGCCCCTGCTTCAGACCGGGGATGGTACCGGAAACGTAACTCGATGCGCAAAATACCTGTTGCCCATGCGAGTGGGAACGCAGCCGTTCGTCTCAGCACCCCGGCAGGCCGCCTTGCTGGCGCTCCTCGTGGTCGCGGCCGGGTGTAGCGTGGGCCCGGGCCCCACCGCCGGCCACTCGCCCTCCGCACGGGCAAGCTCCTCGCCCTCGCCGTCGGCTTCGGCGGAGGCCAGCCCGAGTGCACCGCCGCAACCCGTGACCGTCCCCTACGGCGTCCTCGTCGGCAGCCCGAGCGCGAGCAGCTACTCGATCAGCCTCGTAGCGATTGACGGCAAGGTGGCCGCGACGGCCGAAGCGAGCACGCCTCCGCTCGTCTCTTGCGCCGGCGCCGCCGGCGCACCGGTTCCTGAGCCAGTAAGCACGAGCGACTCGCGCGCGTACTACATGGACGCGCAGGGTGTGGTTCGCTTCCTGGCTCCGAACGGCGATTCCGGCCGTGCCACCTCGGTGCCCGCCGGCACCAGCTCGCGACGCAGCATGTTTGCCGTCAGCCCGGACGACCAGCGGATCGCCGTCATCGTCAACGACTACAACGCGAGCGGCGCGTCGACGCGGCTCTACGTAGAGGATCTCAACGCCGGGGGCAACCATCGCGACGTGTTCAGCGAGACGGGTGCGTCTACCCTGTGGCCGGTCGGCTGGCACGGCATCAACAACCTGGTCGTGGCGAAGGTGCCCTCCTGCACACAGGGTGGCGGGCCATTCTGCTGCGGTCCGCAGGAACTGCATGTGGTCGACCCCGACACTGCTACGAGGCGCTTCACGCTCGGCGGCACGACCTGCCGGGTCGCAGGCGCAGCCTCCCCGGCGGGCGTCGCGTGCATCGACCCAAACAGCTTTACGAAAGCGAACGTCGTCGACTGGACGGCGGTCACAAGGCGCACCGTCACCTTCGTCAACCCTGGACCGCAGCTGGCATTCCTGTCGCCCAACGGCAACCGCGTCGCCCTGGTCAGCAACACTGGCACCTTGATCGCCGAGACGAGCACGTCGATTGCCGCCACGTTCGCTTGCGCCTGGATCGACGACACGCATCTGCTGTCCGGGGGTGACTCGCAGCATCAGCCGCGGGTTGCCGATGTGAGCACCGGGGGCATCCTCCCTGTCGCGGCGCAGGGCGACTGCGGAGGACGCCTGCCAGGCGGACTCTAGCGCCGGCGCTCGGCGATCTCGGCGGTGATCATCGCCAGGAATGAGTCGAGCGTCATGTCGACCTTCTCCCCGGCTCGGTCCTGGACGTTGACGTGTCTCGACTCGACCTCCCTCGCGCCGACCACCGCGATGTAAGGAACCTTCTTCAGCTTGGCGTCCCGGATCTTCCGATCGAGGCGCTCCGAGCGCCGATCGACGTCGACCCGCACGCGCGAAGCTCGCAGCCTGGCGCCGACGTCCTGCGCGTATCCGTTGAACTCGTCCTTGACCGGCGCGACCACCACCTGCGTCGGATGCATCCACGTCGGGAACGCGCCCGCGTACCGCTCGATCAGATAGCTGAAGAGCCGCTCCATCGCGCCCGCCGCTCCGCGGTGCACCATGACCGGCCGCTTGCGTGTCCCGTCCTCGGCCACGTACTCCAGGTCGAACCGCTGCGGAAGCTGGAAGTCGACCTGCACAGTCGAGTTCGTGAACTCGCGCCGGTGCGCGTCGTAGACCTGGAAATCGATCTTCGGCCCGTAGAACGCCGCCTCTCCCGCTCCCACGTGATACGTCTGGCCCATCGCCTCGAGCGCCTCCGCCAGAGCGGCCTGCGCCTCCTGCCACTGCTCTTCGCCGCCGAGCCACTTCTCCTTGATGTCGTCGCGCGTCGAAAGCCGGTACCAGAACTCGTCGATGCCGAGCACTTTTGAGAAGTAGAGGGCGAGGTCGATCGCCCCCTTCACCTCGTCCATGAGCTGGTCTGGAGTGCAGAAGATGTGCGCGTCGTTCAGGGCGAAGGACCGCACGCGGTTCATTCCGGCGAGGGTCCCCGACCGCTCGTAGCGCCAGTTGTTGCCGATCTCGGCGATGCGGAGGGGCAGGTCACGGTAGCTCCGCAGCTCGGTCTGGTAGACGACGATGTGGTGCGGGCAGTTGACGGGCCGAAGCTCGAGCTCCTCCCCATCCTCGAACCGCATCGGCGGGTACATGTACTCGCCGTACAGCTGCGCGTGGCCGCTCTGGCGATAGAGGTCGAGGCGCGCCACGTCGGGCGTGCGTACGTGAACGTAGCCGCGCGACAGCTCCTCATCGACGATGAATCGCTCCAGCTCCCTCCGGATCGTGGCCCCGTCCGGCAGCCATAGCGGCAGCCCGGGACCGACGCGATCGTCGATGGCAAACAGCTTCAGGTCCTTGCCCAGCTTCTTGTGGTCGCGCTTCTCGGCTTCCTCGAGGAACTTCAGGTAGTCATCGAGCTCGCCCTGCGTCTGCCATGCGGTGCCGTAGATGCGAGTCAGCTGTGGCTTCTTCTCGTCGCCCCGCCAGTAGGCGCCGGAGACTCGCTGCAGCTTGAAGGCCTTCAGGTCGCGGGTCGACTTCACGTGCGGGCCGAGGCAGAGGTCGAGGAAGTCACCGGTGCGGTACACGCTCACGCCGTCGCCCGAGACCTTGTCCTCGATCAGCTCGAGCTTGAAATCCTGCCCGCGCCTGCGAAACTCCTCGATCGCCTTATCGCGAGGCAGGACCTCATGCTCGAACGGCCTGCCCTCCTGCGCGATCCTGCGCATGCGGGATTCGATTGCCGGCAGGTCTGATTCCGAGATCGGCTTGCTGAACGCGAAGTCGTAATAGAAGCCAGGCGGGTTCTCGATCGGAGGGCCGATCGCGTATTTCGCGTCTGGATACAGCTCGGTGACCGCGGCCGCGAGCAGATGCGCGGTGGAATGCCGCAGTACCTGCAGAGGGTCATCGCCGGCTTCGTGATCCCCGTATCCGCCCATGGGGTCGTCCAGTATATGAACCCATTGGATTGGGCTCGGACCGTCGACGTCCTCGGCTATCCCCTCGCCTGCCTGCTGATTCTCGTCGAGAGCGCAGGCGTCCCGATTCCGGGAGAGCTGCTGCTCCTCGCCGCCGGCGCGTGGGCGGCGACGCGCCAGCACTCGATCGCGCTCGTGATCCTCACGGGCTTTCTCGGCGCTGCCGCCGGGGCCGACGCCGGCTACGTGCTCGGTTATCGCGGTGGAAGGCCATTCGTCGAGCAGTTCGGCAATCGGTTCCGGATTCGGCCGGAGCACCTCGCGCGAGCAGAGCTCTTCTTTGCGCGGCACGGCGACAAGGCGGTGATCGCCTCGCGTTTTGTTCTCGGCCTGCGCACCTGGAGCTCGATGCTCGCCGGGATGGCCAGAATGCCGTTCTGGCGTTTTCAGCTCTTCAGCGCGATCGGCGCCCTCGGCTGGGCGGTCGCGATCGGCGCCGCCGGTTACTTTCTCGGCAGCAACCTCGATCTGCTCGAGTCGATCGCTCGCTCGATCGGAGCGGGCGGACTGGTCATCCTGACCCTGATTGCGTTGGTTCTCTTCGCGGCTCGGGAGCGTGCAGCCCGCCCACGATGACCCCGACCCCGCCGCCGAGCAGCAGCACGCCAAGCCCGCCCAACACCTGGGCCGTTCCAACGTTGTCTGCCAGCGCGGCCGCGACGAGGACCGGCAGGGCCGAGACCCCGTTGATCACCATGTAGAGCAGCGCGAAGATGCGCCCTCGGATGGCGTCGCTCGTCGACTCCATCAAGTAGGTCACCGCAGGAATGAGGATCGCCCCGAACTCGACCCCGATCAGGAAGCTGAACGTGGCGCCCGTGATCCGGTTGTGAACCTGCAGGTCGGGAAAGTGGCGCATCGCTTCGGGAACGGCCGCCAGCGCGAGCAGGGTCACGCCGTTGGCGACAAGCGAGCCCGCCAGCACGCGCGACTTGTCGAGCTGGCGCAGGAACTGGCCCAGCAGGATGGCGCTGAGGATCGCCCCCGCCGTGGCCGGGCCAAGAATGACGTAGGTGTCCTGCGACGAGACCCCGATCACCTTGCTCACGTAGGCGGGAGCGAGTGTGTAGAGGTTGAAGAGAACCAGCACGGCGATGCTCACCTGGCCGAATGCAAGGCGGAGCCCGCGCGACGCGCGGAGAGCGTCAAGACCTTCCTTCAGGTCGAGCATCATCACCCGGAACCGGCTGGCGCTCTCCTCGACCGGCGACTCGGTGTGCCGCTCGAGGCGTGGGATCTCGGACGCAAAGATCAACGTGCCGCCGATGACAAGCAGGACCACCGCGCACCAGTACGGCGCGTAGAGGTCGATCCTCGAGACGACCGGCGCCAGCACGCCGCCGACGACGAGAGTCAGCACCATCGTGAGCAGCGCCATCGAGTTCGCTGTGATCAGCATCGGGCGCGGGAGGATGGTGGGGATCACCGCCGCCTCGGCCGGACCGAACAGCTGACCGACCGCTGAGAAGATCAGCGTGATCACCAGCAGGTGAAGGAAGTCGTCCTTGACTCCTGGGATGACCGAGGCGACCGGTATCAGGGCGACGACGGCCGCTCGGCCCAGGTTGCACCACACCATGATCTGTTTGCGGTCGAAGCGATCCGCGATCACACCGGCCGGCGGAGCAAACAGCACGGCCGGCACCGTGTAGGCGAGCAGCGTCACGGCCACCGAGGTGCTGCCGCCGGAGACGTGATAGGCCAGGATGATCAGCGAGAAAAGAAGGAACTTGTCCGCCAGCTGCGCGGCCAGCTGAGCGAACCAGATGTTGCGGAACGCGGTGTGCGAGAGAGCACCGCGGAAGCCGCTCGGACCCTCGACCGGCAGCCTGATGGGATCCACGACCGCTAGAGGTTAACGATCGAACCTGGTATTGAATGCACGAAAGACGATCTCCCATTCGCCCAGGCTGAGGGTCTGGGGGCGCCGCGTGGGATCGATGCCGAGCGCATTCAACGCGCTTGCCGATTCGGATCCGGACGTTTTGGTGATGCGACCCACGGTGCCGCCGAGCTGCTTGCGGCGAAACTGAAACACCGCTTCCACGAACCGCAGAAAGCGATCGGCGTCATCGACGTCGACCGCCGGCTCGGGCCGAACGTCGAGCACGACGAGCGCTGAGTCGACCTTCGGGACCGGCGTGAACGATTCGGCGGGCACGCTCATCACGATCCTCGGTTCGGAAAACATCTGCACGGCAACTGTGGCCAGGCTCGCGCCCGTGGTCGCGGTCCAGCGATCGGCGACCTCCTTCTGCACGACCAGCGACAGCTTCCTCGGGCGTGGCGGTCGGTCGAGCAATCGACGCATCAGCTCCCCTGTGAGGTTGTAGGGGATGTTGCCCGCGACCACCTCGCCGCCGTTGGGGAAGGCGGACACGATGTCGAAGCGGAGGATGTCCGCCTGGACCACCTGCACGTTGTGGTGACCCTCCAGCACCTCGCGCAGCGCCGGCAGAAGCCGCCCGTCCAGCTCGACCGCGACCACTTTTTTGCAGCGAGCAGCGAGCGCGACCGTCAGGGTGCCGACTCCGGCGCCCACCTCGAGTACCTCGTCCCCCGCATCCAACCCGGCTGCGTCCGCGATCGAGTCGCGGAGCGAAACCTCGACCAGGAAGTTCTGGCCGAGGCGGTGTTGAAGCTCGATCCGGTGGCGGCGCAGCAGGCTCCCGAGCTGGCGCGCGTCCGCCGGATCGACGTTCACTTCATCTTTTGAAACAACGCGATCGCGTTCGCCCGCTCCTGGTCGCCGAGCTGCTCGAGGCTGATGCCGCGGAGCTCGGCTACGAGCTCTGCGGTGTCGATCAGGTACGCGGGCCGGTTGGGCAAGCCCATCCGCTTCTGCGAGTTGCCGTAAGGCGAGTCGGTTTCCAGCAGCAGGCGGTCGGCGGGACAGCGCTTCACGACCTCACGGAGCTCGTCACGGCTCGGCCGAGTGATCAGGCCCGCAAACGACAGGTAGAAACCGACCTCGAGAAACTTCTGGGCCCATTCCCAGTCGAGCGCGAAGTAGTGCATGACGCCACGGATGCTCGGATGACGATTGATCGCCTCGAGCAGCTCGGTCCCCGCGCCTCGATTGTGCACCGACACGGGAAGGTCGAAGTCGGTCGCCATAGAGAACATCTCGTTCAGGCGCGCGACCTGAAGTTCGCTGTTCGGACCACCGACGTGCTCGAAGTCGAGACCGATCTCACCGATGACGACCACCATCTCGTCTTTGGCCATCTGGCGCATGGCGCCAAGGTCGGGCTCCGACGGTTCGAGCGGATGGTGGCCCACTCCCGCCCACACCTCCTCGTACGCGTGGCCGAGTGAGACCGCGTTGGCGCTGCGCTCCAGGTTCGTCCCGACGGCGATCAACCTCGTCACGCCCGCCACGACCGCCTGCTGCACCACCTCGGTCGCGTCCCCGAGCTCATCGATGTGTAGGTGGGTGTCTACGAAGATGGCGCGTCCTCCTCGACCACATCATCGAGGCGCTTGAACAGCGGCTCTGGCGCCGGAAGCTCACGGCCCGGTGGGAGCTGCGAGGGATGCCAGCGGTCCACGGCCTCGTATTCGCCCGTGATCACGCTGTGCGACCTCCCGTTCTCGGAGGACTCGCGCACGACGGGCAGTGGGGCGATGACGTCGTCGTAGCCCAGCATCCTGTGCAGCCGCTGCGACGAGAACGGCAGGAACGGCGTGAACATCGTCTTCAGGTTGTCGACGCACCGCAGGGCGACGTAGAGAACGGTCGCAGCGCGCTCGCGGTCGGTCTTGATCGTGTGCCATGGCTGCTCGGTTCCGAGGTAGACGTTCACCCTGGCCGCCATGCCCATCGCGAACTTGAGAGCGTTCTGAAAGCGAGCCTCCTGCAGCTGCCGCGCGACATAACCGAGCGCGCCCTCGATCTCCTGGATGAGGACCTCGTCGGCATTCGTCATTCGAGACGCCGCCGGAACCTCACCGAAATTGCGGTGCGCGTTGACCAGCGTGCGGTGGACGAGGTTTCCCCAGGTGGCGACGAGCTCGTCGTTGTTGCGCCGGACGAACTCGGCCCACGTGAAGTCGGTGTCCTGGTTTTCCGGCCCGGCGATCATCAGGTAATAGCGAAGCGCGTCCGCGTCGTAGCGGTCGAGCACGTCCTTCACGTAGATGACGCGGCCGCGACTGGTCGAGAGCTTCTTGCCTTCCATGTGCAGGTACTCGCTGGCGACGATCTCGTCCGGCAGATGGAGGTCGCCGGCGCCCATCAGGATCGCCGGCCACATCACCGTGTGGAACGTGATGTTGTCCTTCCCCATCGTGTAGTAGTGCTGCGACTCGGGGTTCTCCCACCACTCTTTCCACCGCTCGGGCTCGCCGCGCTGGACAGCCCATTCGATCGACGCGGAGAGATAGCCGATGACCGCATCGAACCAGACGTAGATCTTCTTGGTCGGGTTGTCTTCCCAGCCGGGCAACGGAACGGGAACCCCCCAGTCGAGGTCGCGCGTGATGGCGCGCGGCTTGAGGTTGCGGACGAACTCGAGCGAGTACTTGCGAACGTTGGGCCGCCAGTTCTGGTGCAACTCGATCCACTCCGTCAACCGCTCGCCGAACGCCGGCAGGTCGAAGAAAAAGTGCTCGGTCTCGCGAAACTCGACGCCGGCGTCACTGCCGCGCTGGTGAGGGTTGATCAGGTCGATCGGGTCGAGCTGGTTGCCACAGTTGTCGCACTGGTCGCCGCGCGCCTCGAGGTAACCGCAGATCGGGCACTGGCCTTCGATGTAGCGGTCGGGGAGCGTGCGTCCGCTGGCGGGGTCGAACGCGCCCATCTGTTTTTTCGCAGCGAGGTACCCCTTCTCGTACAGCTTCAGAAAGAGGTCTTGCGTGACGCGGTAGTGGTTCGCGGTGGTCGTGCGCGTGAAGATGTCGTACGTCATGCCGAGGCGGACGAGGTCGCCGACGATCAGCGCGCTGTTGCGGTCGACGAAGTCGCGCGGCGGAATTCCTTGCTTGTCGGCCTCGTACGTGATCGGCGTGCCGTGCTCGTCGGTTCCACTTGCCATCAGCACGCGCGATCCGCGCAACCTCTCGAACCGCGCCAGCACGTCCGCGGGCACGGCGAAGCCGACCACGTGACCCACATGTCGCGGTCCGTTGGCATATGGCCAGGCGGGAGCGATGAGAACAGTTCTCTGACTACTCACCAGGTGGACAGTATCGGCCAGGTCAGGACCTGATCTCATCGGCTCGGGACCCGACCGACCGATCCTGTCCACTGATCACAAGGGTAAACTCGCCGCGCGTTCGCTCACCGAGCGCAGCGCTGACCTGCGACGCGTTGCCACGCAGGACCTCCTCGTGAACCTTCGTCAGCTCGCGCGTGAGCGTGAGGCTGCGTTCGGGCAGCGATTCGGCGATCAGGCCCAGTGACTTCCGAATCCGGAACGGCGACTCGAACGCGACCGCCGGCCTGGGATCGCCCCGCAACGATTCGAGCAGACGCCTCATCTCGCCGGGCTTGCGCGGGAGGTAACCGAGGAACGTGAAACCCGGCCCGCCGTATCCCGCGATCGAAAGCGCGGCGGTGATCGAGCTCGGTCCCGGAATCGGCACGACCGTATGGCCCGCCGCCCATGCCGCCGTCACCAGGGCCTGGCCCGGGTCCGACAGGGTCGGCGTGCCGGCGTCGCTGACGAGCGCGACGTCCCCGCCGTCGAGCGCTGCGAGGACGCGGGGCAGACCGCGACGCTCGACCGGCGCGCGGTAGCTGATCAGCGGCTTGCTGATCGAGTGCCTGGCGAGCAACCGGGCCGTCACGCGCGTGTCCTCGGCAGCGATCGCCACGACCTCGCCGAGGATGCGCAGCCCCCGAGCGCTGACGTCCTCGAGGTTACCTATTGGCGTCGCGACGACGTAAAGGCGGCTCACACCCCTTCGAGCCAGCGCCCGACTCGCCCCGCCACCTCGCCCCCCGGCCCGACGAACCGCGAAGCCGGGGGGAGGACCTGGAGGAAAGCCTTGCCGTAATCGCGGCCGAGGATCCGGTTGTCGAGGATCACGACCGAGCCCCGGTCGGTCGAGCGTCGGATCAGCCGCCCAAATCCCTGCTTGAGACGCAACGCCGCCTGCGGCAGGGCGAGCTGTGAGAAAGGATCCCGAACCTGCTCGGCGCGGGCGGCGTAGACCGGGTCGGTCGGCACCGGGAACGGCAGGCGGACCACGATCACGCAGCTCAGTCGCTCCCCAGGGATGTCGATCCCTTCCCAGAAGCTGGCGGTACCCAGCAGCAGAGGTCGTTCGGATTCCTCGAACGTCTTCAGCAGCTCGCGTCGTTGTCCATCGATGCCCTGGCCGAGGATCAGCACCTCGTCGAGGTCGACTCGCTGCTTCAACGCCGCATGCACGTCACGGAGCTGACGGTGCGAGGTGAAGAGTGCGAGGGTCCGTCCCCCGACGCGACGCGCCACCGCCGCGACCAGGTCCTCGACCGCGGCGTCGAACCCCTCGTCCTCGGGCAGAGGCAGGTCGGTCGGCAGGCACACCAGTGCCTGGCGATAGAAGTCGAAGGGCGACTGCAGGATGAGCTCCTCGACGTCCTCGCCGAGGCCGACGCGCGACTTGAAGTAGTCGAAGTTGCCGCCGACCGCAAGCGTCGCGGAGGTGAGCACGGTCGACCGCCTCTCCGCATACACACGGCCGCGCAGGAGCGAGCCGACATTGATCGGGGCCGCGCGCAGGAGCAGATTCTCTGCGCGCGAGACCTGGCTGAACCAGTAGACGCGATTCGCGTCCGGCCGCAGGAGCGCTGCATCGACGAGCCGCATCGCTGCCTCGAGCCGGCCGCGAATCATCTCCAGCTCGCGAATGCCCTGGTCCGGCTCCTCCCCTCCGAGCCAGTCCCGCACGCCGGCGACGGCCTTGCGCAGCGTCACATCAAGCGCGGCGAGAGCGGTGACGGTGTTCTCCGCCGCGAGGCCGACCTCCCCCCATTCCGGCCCATCGCGGAGCGGCGCCGTGATCCGGACGGATTCCTCTCGACGCTCGGCTTCGCCGAGCCGGACGGCGACCCACACATCGGCTTGCCGGAAGAGCTCGCGCACGCGCTCCGCCGCGGACGCGGCCGGAGCGATCGCTTCGCCGAACATGTCCTCGGACGCACCGAGGTGAGGCTGGCGGCGCAGCTCGTCGAGCAGACCGTTTGCGAGCCGCTCCAGCAGCGCCACCAGGCCCGGCCCGTCAACCTCCTGCCGGAGGCCACGCGTCGCCGCCTCCTCCAGGTGATGGGCCTCGTCGACGACGAGGTGGTCGTACTCCGGCAGCAGTCCGCCACCCACCTCGGCGTCGGCGAGCAGCAGCGCGTGGTTGATCACGACGAGGTCCGCCGTCTCCGCCTCGGCACGGGCCCGATGGACGTAGCAGTCCTCTTTTGTGCAGTTGATGCCGACGCAGTCCATGGGGTCGCTCGCGATTCGGTTCCAGAACACCTCTTCGCGGCCGTGCAGACGAAGCTCCGACCGGTCGCCGCTTTCGGTCGAGTGCAGCCAGAGCAGAACCTTGAGCTTGAACATGAGCTCCTCGGCGTCCTGGCACGGTTCGGCTAGATAGCGGCGCCAGCGTCGCAGCGAGACGTAGTTGGCGCGGCCCTTGAGCAGGCACGCCTTGAAGTCCCAGGGCAGCCACTCGCGGAGACCGGGCAGGTCTTTGCCCATCAGCTGCTCCTGGAGCGTGTGGGTGTTGGTCGACACCACCACGCGCTCGCGATGCGAGACGGCCCGCGCGATGGAAGGGACGAGGTACGCGAGGCTCTTGCCAGTGCCCGTCCCAGCCTCGACGACGAGGGTACCGCTCCGCTGCTGGATCTGGGCGACGGCGAGCAGCATCTGAAGCTGCGACTCGCGGTGCTCGTAACCCGGCAGCATGTCCGCGAGCGGGCCTGCCGGTCCCAGCAGGGCCGCCACGGCGGCCGGATCGTCCGGCGGGGCGGCCGTCGACCGTCCACGCGCGGCCGCCTCGAGCCGCACCCCGCCCTCCGGCTCGGGATTCGGATTCGGGGCCGTCAGCGCGTCCGCGAAGAACCGGGCGACCGGCCACTGGTACGGCGCGACCAGTGCGAGCATCGACTCCTTAAGCCCCTCGTTCAGTGCGGCGGCCTCCTCGCGCAGCCTGAGCAGGAGCTGGCGGGTGGCGTCCGCGTCATCCAGGGCGCGGTGCGGCCGCGGCTGATTGAACCCCATCTCCGTGGAAAGGAGCGGGAGGCTGTGGCTGCCGGCCGCCGGGAGGAGGATGCGGGCGAGGTCGAGCGTGTCGAGGATCTGGTCTGTGGGATCCCACAGTCCGGCCGCCTCCAGGAACTCGACGTCCAGGCGGGCGCCATGGCCGACGGGCTGCCGTCCGCGCAGGAAATCGGAGAGCGTCTGCAGCGCCTCATCGGGGTTCGCCGCACCCCGCAAGTCCTCCTGCTTGATCCCGGTCAGGCGGAGGATAGTGTCAGGGACCGGACGTCCGGGATCGACCAGCCGCTCGAGGGTCGAGGTCACCTCGTCGGGGGTGAAGGCAACAGCGCCGATTTCGATGACCCTGTCGCGGGCCGGGTCGAGACCGGTGGTCTCGAGGTCTAGTGCCGCATATTCCACGAAGTCTGGAGGGATTCTACGAACCCGCCGGAATCAGGGTCGGAACGTCTGGCGTGAAATGTAATATGTCCGCCCGATGGTAACCGGGGCGATCGAGGCTCCCAAGCGTCTGGAAGACCTGCATGTCCGGCGGGACCTGGTCGCCAGCCTTCTCCTCCGCACGCTCGCGTTCGCCGACCAGCTGACCGGCTCCACCCTGGAGCAGCGACTCGGCCTTCCCTTCGAGACCTTCTCCCCACTTATCGACGAGTTCGAAAAGAACCAGCTGATGGACACGCGAGGCGTGTCCAACGACCCTGGACTGGAAGGCCGCCCCTATCCCGTGAAGATGAACTACGCCATCTCGGCCGCGGGCCGGCAGCGCGCTTCGGAGATGTCCTCGGTGCAGACGCGATACCTGGGGCCCTGCCCGATCAACTTCGAGGACTACCTCGCGCTCATCCGCTCCCAGGTGACCGGAAAGTCGCCGGTCACCGATGCCCAGCTGAAGAAGGCGTTGGGCGAGCTCGAGCTCGAGCAGCACGTGATCGACCAGATCGGCGGCGCCATGGTTTCGCGTGCGTCGCTCTTCATCTTCGGAGCGCCGGGCAACGGCAAGAGCACCATCACTGAGCGCATGGCGCTCCTCATGGGCGCGCCGATCGAGATTCCCCACGCGGTTGCCGTCGGCGACGAGATCATCCGCGTCATCGACCCCGTCTACCACAAGGTCGCCGAGGGCGAGCAGCCGATCGACCGCCGGTTGGTCAAGGTCGAGCGGCCTGTCGTCACCGCCGGTGGCGAGCTGAAGCTTCAGCAGCTGGACCTCACCTACGATCCGCAGAACCGCTACTACGAGGCGCCTATGCAGTGGAAGGCGAACGCCGGCGTCCTGGTGATCGACGACTTCGGACGGCAGGAGGTGCCGCCGATGCGCCTCCTCAACCGCTTCATTGTGCCGATGGAGAAGAAGATCGACTACATCGACCTGTCGGCGTCCGGCCGCAAGATCGAGCTCCCCTTCCTCTGCCAGGTGGTCTTCTCGACCAACCTCTCGCCCACCGAGCTGGTCGACGAAGCCTTCCTCCGCCGCATGGCCTACAAGATCGGCGTCGGCAACCCGACGCCGGAGGCCTTCGGCCGCATCCTGCGCTACGAGTGCGACCGCCAGGGCGTGCCCTTTGACGAGAAGGCGGTCGGCTACCTGCTCAACAACCTATACGGCAAGAAGCCGCTGCGTGGTTCGCACCCGAGGGCTCTGGTCGCGCGCCTGGTCGACCTGGCCAACTACCGGCAGCAGACCCCGCGGCTCACGCCGCAGACGCTGAAGGAGGCGTTCGACGCCTGCTTCAACCCCGCGCTCGGCAGCCTCGTCGAGGACGACTGGGCGCGGCCCGCCATCGGTTAGACCGGGGCCGCCACTCCCTCCAGCCTCCGGCGCAGCCCTTCGATGTCGCCGTACCGCCCGCGCTTGTCGGGCGGCAGCAGCTCCGCGATGGCGAGCATGATCCGGTCCGCGGCTTCCTCGTGCGACACGCGTTCGCCGTTCGCCCGTTTCTGGAGGACCATGAACGGCTTGCCGAACCTGACGGTGACCGGAACGCGGCGCGGCCACCACGCCCCCTTCGGCAGGCATTCGCGGGTCCCGGTCAGGGCGACCGGGAGGATCGGGCAGTCCGCCTTCTGAGCGATGAAACCGGCACCTGGCTCAGGCGCCGACAGGACACCGGCGGCGACGCGTGTGCCCTCGGGAAAGATCACCAGCGCGTGGCCCGCCTTCAGAAGGTCGAAAGACCGGCGCAACGCAGCGCGGTCCGCGGTGTGGCGAACGACAGGAAAGGCGTGGTACGCCGTGAACAGCCAGCGCTGCCACGTCTTCCGGAAATACTCGGACTTCGCCATGCTCCAGCTGTCGGGACGGGGTAGGAAAGCGGGAACCATGGGGGGGTCGAGGGTGGCGAAATGGTTCGGGCACACGATGAGGGGTCCGGCGCGCGGCACGTTTTCGCTCCCGTCGACCTTGAACAACCCGACCAGGTAGACCCGAGTGAGGAATCGCATCAGCCCAAGCAGAAACGCGTAGATCATCGCGGCGCGCGCACGCCCTCGAGGATGCGCTCCACGACCTCATCGACGTCGAGGTGGTCCGTGTCTACGATCACCGCATCGCCGGCTGGACGAAGCGGCGCCACAGGTCGCTCAGAGTCGACGCGGTCGCGGATCTCGACCTCCTTGCGCATCGCCTCCGCATCCACGCGCTCGCCCCGACGCTCGTACTGAGCAGCGCGGCGGCGGACCTTCTCTTCGAGACTCGCCGTCAGAAAGAACTTGCGATCCGCATCGGGGAACACGACCGTGCCGATGTCACGTCCCGCCATCACGACTCCGCCCGCGCCCATCCGGCGCTGCTGCTCGACGAGCGCATTCCGCACGCCGGGTATCGCAGAGATCACCGGCAGCGCGTCGGCGTAGTCCGTGTCGTAGATGCCTTCGGTCAGCTCATTGCCGTCTGCCCACACGCGCTCACCGTCAATCCGCAACCGGGTTGATTCCGCGAGACGAGTGACCGCGTCCGCAGCATGCGGAGAGATCTCCGTCTCGGCAGCCAGCCTCGTGATCGCCCGATACATCAGCCCGCTGTCGATGAATGGAAGTCCGAGCTTCTCCGCGACACGCCTTCCGACGGCGGACTTGCCCGACGCCACGCCACCGTCGATCGTGATGATCATCGATCGATCACTCTTCCTCGAGGCCGGCGGCGCGACGGACCGCCGCCACCTCACCAGCGGACAGCACGCGCCAGCCGCCGTTCTTCAACCGGCCCAGGCGAAGGGGTCCGAACGCGGTCCGCTGCAGGGCCAGGACCTTGCGCCCGACCGTCTGCAGCATGCGGCGGACCTGCCGCCGCCGACCTTCGCGGATCACCACGCGCAGCTCGGCGCGGCCGGAGTCGCGAGCGCCCCGCGTCGATCGCAGAAGCTCGACCTCCGCGGGTTTCGTCAGGCCATCGTCGAGCTCCACGCCGCGCCGGAGGGCATTCAGGTCTTTTGCGGTGGGCACGCCGGCGGTCACGACGAAGTATTCCTTGGCGACTTCGAAGCGCGGATGGGTCAGGCGGTACGCCACCTCGCCGTCGTCGGTGAGCAGGATCAGGCCCGTGCTGTCGGCGTCGAGGCGCCCGACCGGAAACAGTCGATGGCCAAGCAGGCCCTGCTCCCCGATCACGTCGAGCACGGTGGCGCGTGACGCTTCGTCTCTCGAGGTCGTGATCACGCCGAGTGGTTTGTTCAGCATCACGTAGCGATGCCGGGCCGGCGTTCCGACCGGACGGCCCGCGATCGTGACGCGGTCCGCATCGGGATCGATGAGCGATCCGGCGGCCGGAGGCCGGGCGCCGTTGACCAGGACTGATCCGGAAGCGATGAGCTGATCGGCGGCGCGTCGGCTGGCCACGCCCGCACGCGCGAGATATCGGTTCAGCCGCTCGCTCGTCGGGGTTCCTCCGCACCGTCGGCTTTCGGCGCCGGGAGGTGGTCGAGCGACTCCAGGCCCATCACCTGGAGGAACCGCATCGTCGTGCCGTACAGCTTCGGCTGGCCCGGCCCCGATCCGCGCCCGACCTCGGCGATCAGGTCGCGCAGCTCGAGGTTGGCCAGGACGCTCTCGCAGTTGACGCCGCGGACCTCCTCTATGCGCGCGCGGGCCACCGGCTGCTGGTAGGCCACTATCGCCAGCGTCTCGTATGCAGCGTGAGAGAGGCGACCGGAGACCTCGGGGCGCAACGCCCTTCGCACCGCGCCCGCGTATTCGGGTCGGGTCGCGAGATGGACCTCGTCGTGGTGCCGCATGAGCATCACGCCATGGCCCTCAAGCGTCTCGCGCAATCTCTCCAGCGCGCCCTCGAGACTGTTGCGGTCGGCATCGGTCGCCTGCTGCAGCTCCCGAACTTTCAGCGCGCGGTTGGAGCTGAAGAGAATGGCCTCGATCGCGGCCGAGAGGTCGGTCACGCCGCGGGCTCCCGCAGCTCGACGTGGATCGGACCGAAGCGCTCTTTCTGGCGTACCCGAATCAAAGAGCGGCGGACCAGCTCGAGAACGGCGACGAATGTCACCACCGCCTCAAGGCGGTCCTCGGACTCGAGGATGAGCTCTACCAGCTCGATCGGTCCGCGGCGAAGTCGTTCACTGATGAGGTCGAGCTTTTCCTGCAGGGTCCAGGTCCGCCCGCGGACCACGACCGGGCGCGGCGGAATTCTCGCCAGCACGCTGCTGAAAGCTGCGACCAGGACGGCTACGTCGAGGGGCTCCTCCTGTCCCCCCGCCTCGACCGGGCGCGCCGGCGGCGGAAATGCGAAAGATTCTTGCTGCGCGCGCTCGAGAAGCTCACCTGCGATCTCCTTGTAAGCGCGGTACTCCTCGAGTCTCTGCCGCACCTCGTCTTCCCACCCGAGCAGCTCCGTCTCCTCGTCGGTCGGGGTGTCTCCGGGCAGCAGTCGCATGGACTTGAGGAGCAGCAGGCGCGCGGCCATCCAGAGGAACTCGGCCATCTCCTGCGGGTCAGGAATCTCGCGCGACGAGAGCCCCGCCAGGTAGGCGTCGGTCACCTTCGAGAGCGAGACCTTGAAGATGTCGACCTCCTCGCGTTCGACCAGCGCAAGGAGCAGCTCGAGAGGACCTTCGAAGACTGGGGTCTTGACGTCTATGACGCGGTAAGGCTACCCCAGGTCACTTCTTTGGAACCAGGGGCCTGCCCCATCCGAGCTTGTCGCCGAGGCGACGATAAAAAGTCTCGGGCTCGCTGAAACGAACGACCTTGAGTCGCTTCTCGTACGGGCCGCAGCGGACGACGTCCCCCGTGGCGACGGCTGTGCCAGGACGGCCGCCGTCAACCGTCATCTCCGCAGGACCCCGAACGACTTTGAGCGTGATGTGCTGTCCAGACGCGAAGACGATCGGTCGGACCGTCAACGCGAACGGGCTCATCGGCACCAGGACCAGGTCGCTCAAGGTCGGCTCGAGGATCGGCCCGCCGCTCGCCAGCGCGTACGCGGTCGAACCGCTCGCGGTCGCGATGATCGCGCCGTCAGCGTCGATGGTCCCGACCGCCTGGCCGCCGACGTCGATCTCCAACCGCAACATACGTGCCTCGCCGGAGTGATCGACGACGACCTCATTCAGCCCGATCACAGTTCCACCGGCGCTGCCGGACAGGCTCACCTGTAGCATCGTCCGCTCCTCGAGGCGATACGAGCCGTCGATCGCGCGGGTCAGGCCCCGCTCGAGGTCCGCTTCGTCCACCTCGGTGAGGAAACCAAGGCGTCCGAGGTTGACCCCGAGGATCGGTATTTCGCGCGGCGCAGCGAGCCGGGCGCCGGCGAGAAAGGTCCCGTCTCCCCCCAACGTGACGATCAGGCGCCCGCTCTCCATCGCGCGTTCGGTCTCGGGATGGTCGCGCCGCAGCTCGACCGCCTCGACCTTGCGCGCCCTCGCCGCGGCTATTGCTCGGTCGACGACCGACTGCTCGGCGTTCGGTCCGCGCAAGAGGAAGACCTTCATGCCCGCAGCGGCTCGAGGTGGACGAAGATCTCGCGGTTGCCTTCGGCGCCGGCCACCTCGGACGGAGCCGCCTTGATGAACGCAAATCCGTTTGCCGCGCACCAATCGCGGAATCGGGCCAGGGCCGCATCGACGGCCGCCTGGTTGCGCACGATGCCTCCCTTCCCCACCTGGAAGCGTCCAACCTCGAACTGGGGCTTGAAGAGGGCGACGATTTCGGCGGCGGGCGCTGCGCGGAGGACCGCCGGCAGGACTTTCTCGAGGCTGATGAACGAAACGTCGACCACGACCAGGCTGACCGGCTCTGGAAACGATTCGAGGTCGCGGGCGTTGACCCGCTCGATCACGACGACGCGTGGGTCCTGGCGGAGCCGCCATTCCAGGAGCCCCCTGCCCACGTCGAGGGCGTACACCCTCGCGGCGCGGCGGCGCAGCAGCACGTCGGTGAACCCACCTGTCGAAGCCCCGATGTCCGCGCACACGCGGCCGCCCGGATCGATGGCAAAGCGGTCGAGCGCAGGAGCCAGCTTGAGCGCCCCGCGGCTCGCGTACCCGGGGTCGGAGTCGACGACGATCGCGGCGTCCTCGCTCACGGCGCGTGCCGGGCTGCGGACGGTCTCGCCCGCGACTCGCACCTTGCCGGCGAGGATGAGCGCCTGCGCGCGCTCGCGCGAGGGGGCAAACCCGCTCCTGGTCACCAGCACGTCGAGCCTCAGAGGATGATCCCGACCGCGAGACCGATCACGGCCCCGACGAGGACTTCCATCGGGGTGTGCCCGAGCAGCTCACGCAGCCTCGCCTCCTGCACGCCGCGCATGTGGACCAGGTCCTCGACCAGCCGGTTCAGCACCTCGGCCTGGCGCCCGGCCGAGCGGCGCAGGCCGGCCGCGTCGTACATGACCACGAACGTGAAGATAAGGGCGATCGCGAACGCTGCGGAGGTCAGCCCGGCATGGTGGCCCACGCCAGCGGTCAGTCCCATCACGATCGCGCTGTGGCTGCTGGGCATGCCTCCTGTCTCGGCGAGAACGCGGAGGTTCAGCCGCCGTTCGCGGACCGAGGTCAGGGTCAGCTTGGCGATCTGAGCGATGCCCCAGGCGACGACCGGAGCAAGGAGATAGGTCACTCGTGCGATCAGTGCGCGGTGGTTGCCGCGACTCGACCGAGTATGCCGTTGACGAACCGGCCCGCCTCGTCACCGGAGAAGGTCTTGGCCAGCTCGATCGATTCGTTGATCGCCGCCTTCGTTGGCACCTTGCGGTCGATCGCGATCTCGTACACCGCGATCCTCAGGATGACTCGATCGACCTTCGCCATCTGCTCGAGCTTCCAGTGCTCTGATGCCTCGGTCAGGATCGCGTCGAGCTCGTCGCGATGCGCGATCACGCCGCCGACGAGCTGGCCCGCGAAGCTGATGATCTCGTCGTTGGCGCCGTTCTCCGACCCGTGGTAGCGGAGCACCTCCTCGGGATCATCACCTGTGCCTTCGAGCTGGAACAGAACCTTGAGCGCCAGCTCCCTGGCCTGGTGGCGCTTGCCCAAGGGATCGCCTAGCTGGCGAAGGCGACGCTCGAGACGAAGACGTTCACCTCGCCGACCTCCAGGCCGAGCATGCGCTCCGTCGCCTCGACGACGTTCGCCTGCACCGCCGCGGCCACGTCCGCGAGCCTGGCCTCCGATTCGACGGTGATGAAAACCTCGAGATGGATGGAACGATCGCCTTCGATGTGCACCCGGACGCCGCGATCCGCCGCCTGCCGGCGAACGAAGTCGCCGAAATGACGCGCCGCCGCCTCGTCCATTCCCTCCACACCTTCGACTTCGCACGCGGCCAGCGCGGCGATGCTTGCGATCACCTCATTGGCCACACGCACCGCCCCCAGCGAGCCGTTCTCACTCATAACCCGCCGATCCTACGCCAAAGAACCCGCCAAAGAACGTGAACCGGTTTAGGCGCGCTCGACATACGACTCATCCCTGGTGTCGACACGGATCACGTCGCCGGACTGAATGAACAGCGGCACCTGGATCACAGCCCCTGTTTCGAGCGTCGCCGGCTTGGTCGCGCCGGACACGGTGTCGCCGCGGAAGCCGGGGTCCGTCGACCTGACCTTCAGTTCCACGTTGATCGGGAGCTCGACGCCGATCAGGCGGTCCTGGTAGCGCTGCAGGAACACGGTGCTGCCCTCTTTGAGCAGCGGGAGAACAGATTCGAGCATGTCCTCGTCGACGGCGACCTGGTCGTACGTCCTGGCGTCCATGAAGTGGTGGTGGGTGCCGTCCGAGTAGAGGTAAGTCGCCTCGGTGCTGTCGATGCGCACCGCCCGATACTTGTCGCCGCTGCGGAAGCTCTGCTCGAAGATCGAGCCGGTGAGCACGTTGCGCAGCTTGGCCTTGATCACAGCGCCGGCGCGCGCGAGCTTGATGTGCTCGACGTTGACGACGGAAAGCAGCTGCCCGTCCATCTCGAACATCGTCCCGCTGCGAAAGTCGTTGGAAGAGATCACTTCTGGTTTGTCAGGTACTCCAGTGCCAGTTCATATCCCGCAAATCCGAGCCCTGTAATCACGCCCCGAGCCGCTCGCGCGGTCACGCTCTTCGACCTGAACTCCTCGCGGGCATGGATGTTCGAGATGTGCACCTCGACGACTGGAAGCGCCAGCGCCTGAAGGCAGTCGTACAGGGCAAGCGAGTAGTGGGCCAGCGCGGCCGGGTTGATCACGATGCCGAGCGATCCCGGACCGTGCTGGTGCAGGAAGTCGATGATCTCGCCCTCCGAGTTGCTCTGGTAGAACCTGACGTCGATCCCCAGCTCGGCTGCCTTTGCCGTAACGGTCTTCTCGAGGTCGTCGAGCGTTCGGGTGCCGTAGATCTCAGGTTCGCGCTTGCCGAGCAGGTTCAGGTTTGGCCCGTTGACCACGACAACCCACTGCTTCATGCGAGCGACCTCGTGACCACCCGACGGACGAGCGCGCCCGGCACCGCGTGGCCGATCTCGGCATGGCCCATGCGGCGCGGCATGACCCAGGCCACCTTGCCTCGCCGCGCCTTCTTGTCGAGCGCGATCGCGGCCAGGACCCGCCTGGGATCGGCCTGCGGCGGCCTGTCGGGCAGGCCGAAGGCGGTGAGCACCGAATCCTGGGATTCGACGAGGCGCTTGTTGCACAGGTCCAGGGCAAGGGCTATGCGCGCCGCAACCCGCATGCCAAACGCCACGGCACGGCCGTGGCTCACTCGGAAGCCCGTGGCCGCCTCTAGCGCGTGCCCGGCCGTGTGACCGTAGTTGAGGATGGCCCGCGGTCCCCGGTCGCGCTCGTCCTTTGCCACGACCAGGGCCTTCGCCGCGACGCACCTGAAGACCACGCGCTCGAGCATGGAGGTGTCGCGCTCGACGAGGCGCGCGCCGTTTCGCTGGAGGAGATCGAAGAGGCCTCGGTCCATGGCGACGGCGTACTTTACAACCTCCGCGAAAGCGTCTCGGTAGCTCGGGACAGGAAGCGTTTCGATGGTCGCCAGGTCGGAGATCACGGCCGCCGGCTGCCAGAAAGCCCCGATCGCGTTCTTCGACCTCCGCCCGTTGACGCCCGTCTTGCCGCCGATGCTCGAATCGACCATCGCCAGGAGGGTCGTCGGCACCGCAACCAGGCGAACCCCTCGCTGCCACATCGCCGCGGCCAGCCCCGCGAGGTCGCCCACAGTCCCTCCGCCGACGGCGATCACGCAGCCTCCGCGGTCGATCCGCTGCCTTTCGAGGAACGACAGCACCGTCTCCAGCTGCGACATCGACTTCGATCGCTCGCTCGCGGGAATGGCATGAATCGAGGTCTTGAGCCCGGCTCGCTTGATGGCCTTCGCGACCCTCGCCGCGTAATGCCTCACGTTGGTGTCCGTGATGATCGCGGCCCCCGTCGGGTCCAGTCGCGTGATGACGTTGCGCAGCTCGCGGTTGAGGTTTGTTCCGATGAGTACCGGGTAACCGCCGCTCGAGGAGTCAAGGATCAGGCGGACCACAGTTTCAGCACCTCGGCCGCGACCTGGCCCGCTTCTCGCGTTCCGTCGACACGATGATCGGATTCCTCATACCGCCGGCGCCGCCGCTCGAACAGGGCCTCGACTTCTGACGCTGTGCGGTTCGCGATCAGTGGCCTCCCAGGCAAGTGATGGATCCGCTGCCAGATCGTCTCGAAGGGTACTTCGAGGTAAACAGTCGTCGCTTGGTCGCTGATCAGCCGCCAGTTGTCGTCGTCCATGACGACGCCGCCCCCGAGGGCAACGACCGCATCCGGTCGGAGCAGTCCGGGGAGCGTCTCTTTCTCGAATGCGCGGAATGCCTTTTCGCTGTGCGTCGCAAAGATCTCGGCAACCGACATGCCCGCCTTGTCCTCGACGAGGTGGTCGAGGTCGAAGAAGGCAGCTTGGGCGCGCTGCGCCACGAGCGCACCGACGAGAGTCTTGCCCGCACCCATGAAACCGACGAGCGCCAGCGGCCTGCGCTGCGCCGGGTTAGATGCCGCTTGGATTGGCCGGTACTGGTGCCGCGGGCGGGGAGCCAGGCGCCACGCCGCCCCGCCGCCTCTCCGACTGGATGAAAACCTCGTCGCGGAACCTGTCCGGCTGGGGCAGGTTGAAGAAGACCTCCGACCCGACCTCACCGGCTGACTCGATCTGCACGTTCCCGTACCCGAGGATGCGGCCTATGACCGACTTGCGCGTCGACACGTCCTGAACACGGTCGACGGCGATCAGCTTCTCCTGCCTGCTGAAGATGCCTCTTTCGATCTTGATCCGCTGGTCGGTCAGCGTGTACGTCGTCGACTGCCAGCGGATCCACACGACGATGAGCCACAGCAGCGCGAACGCAACCACGGCCAGGCTCAAGAACGTCCTGAACCGCGGGATCGGGAGCAGACCGTAGTTGTCCAGCAAGACGTTGAAGTCCGCCCACACGACCACGAGCACCAGGAGGATCGGGATCCACAGCGTCCGGACGAGGGTGATCCAGTGTGGGTGCGCTTTCAGGACGAGGTTCTCGCCGGGTAGGAGCTTGCTCATTGCCCGGCTATTTAAGCAGGCAATTGCAAAAGCACCAATAGCGCCGCGGCCGCAAGGTAGGGCCCGTAGGCGATGGTGCCTTTCATCGATCGGTGCGCGACTATGAAGGCGACCGCTCCGATCGCAGCGAGGAGAACGCCGTAGAAGAGGGCCGTGAACGTGAAAGGCCAGCCGAGGAGCAGGCCCATAAGCGTCGCGAGCTTGACGTCACCAAACCCAAGCGCCTCGCCTTTGAAGAGGGCCGAACCGAGGAGCGCGATCAGCAGAAACAGCAATCCGGCCGCGATGCCCATTCCGATTCCTGCCCACCATGCCTGACCCCACAGCCCAAGCTTGTCGCTGATCAGTGGGGTGAGGCTCACGAGCAGAGCCAGCACCATGGCCGGGAACATCACGCGGTCGAGGATCAGGTGGTGCTCGAAGTCGAAGAAGATCACCTGAACGAGGACGAGCGCGAAGACGCTCCGCAGCACCAGGAGCGGAAACGGGCTCAGCGCGTATGCGTAGATGGCGAAGACGATGGCGCTGAGCACCGGCGGCCCCAGCTGCTGCCACCAAACGTTGCCCGGCTCGAGCTCCTCCAGCCGCGCAAGCCTCACCGACCCCAACCGCACTCCCCATCCGGCTGCCGCCCCGACCATCGCCCACACCAGCGCGACGAGATACTGGTTCACGGCTGGAGAGTTTCGCGCATCGCTTCGCGCGGCGCGCTCTGACCGGTCCAGAGCAGGAATGAGGTGGCGCCTTGCGAGAGAAGGATCTCCCACCCATCCACGGTGGGCAGTCCGAGCGAGCGTGCCTTGCGGACGAGCGGCGTCCCACCCGTGACGTAGACGAGGTCGATCACCGAACCTGCGCCTGGCAGGGCAGCCGGACGCAGCGGCATCTCCTCTCGCCGCCCTAACGGGGTGGCATTGATCAGCACGTCGGCGCCGCGAGTCAGGCTCGCGACCGACGGATCGTCCCAGCGGACGGTCCTGCCAGGTAGATCCACCTGGTCGGGGCGCCGCGCGACGAACGTGATGCGCGCCCCTTCGAGGGCCACCGCGGCGGCGCGCGCCGCTCCCCCCGCGCCGAGGATCACGGCGTTCACGCTGTCGGGCTCGAGCCCGACCAGCTCGAGCGCGGACCGGATCGCAGGGATGTCCGTGTTGTAGCCGCCAAGGCGGCCGCCATCGTTGACGATCGTGTTCACCGCGTGTGCCCGCAGCGCCTCTGGTGCGACCGTGTCCAGCTGGTCAATCACCGCCTGCTTGTACGGGATCGTCACGTTGGCTCCGGCCACGTCCTCCGCGCGAATGCTGTCGACCGCCGCGTGGAGCGCGGTCGGCGGGATGTCGAGCACGTCGTAGGTCCACTCCATGTCGAGGGCTGCGAAAGCCGCGTTGTGCATGGCCGGGCTGCGGGAGTATGAGATCCCGCTGCCTAGAAGAAAAACCTTCAGCTTCCGCTCACGCCGTACTTCTGCTTGTCGCGCTCGAAGTCCTGCTCGTTCGTCTCGAAGTGAGTCGTCCCCTGCCGGTCCGTGAAGTAGAAGAGGTAGCTGGTCTTGGGCGGGTCGATGCACGCTGCGAGCGCCGCCTTGCCCGGGTTGCTGATGGCGCTGGGAGGCAGACCCGCATGCTTGCGCGTGTTGTAAGGCGTGTCCATGGCGAGCTCGGTCCCCGTCGGCTCCGGACTCAAGCGACCTAAGGCGTACAGCAGGGTGGCATCGACGCCGAGCGGCATGTTGATGGCGAGCCGGTTGTAGTAGACGCTGCACACATTGCCCCGGTCGCTCGCGGTCTTGTTGTTCGCCTCGCGATCGACCATCGACGCAAGGATCACGATCGTTCGGATGTCTTCGGCGGGCCGGCCGTCGGCCGGTTGGGTGATCTTCGCGCGCCAGTCCGCGGAGAAGACGACCGCAAACTGATCCAGCTGCGCCTGGACGAGTCCCTTGGCCCCGGCCGCCGGATCGATGAGGTAGGTGTCAGGGAACAGATAACCCTCATAGGGAAAGTCGGCGTTGACCGGTAGCGCCGGCAGGAAGGTGTACCTGGCCGGCAACGAGGGATCCTGGGCGGCTTTGAGATATGCGGCGCCCGTGAGCGTGCTCAGCTTCTTGTCGTCGACCAGCCTGGCCATGTTGCGAAGCGGAAGGCCTTCGGGGAACGTGATCGTCTTCTCGTCGGGGCGCCCGTGCTGCAGGGAGTCGACGATCTGGACGAGCGTCATGTTGGCGTTCAGCACGAACGAGCCGGCCTGGAACTTGGGACCGGTGTTCGTCACTCGCGTGTACAGGTCGAAGGCGATGGTGCTGCGGATCAGGTGCAGGTCAAAGAGGTCGCTCCCGATCTGAGTTGGCGTCTCGCCGGCTTCGATGTGGAACGGAACGCTGTGGCTCGACGTGGAGATCGGCGTGTTGACATTGAAGTTCCACCAGTCCATGGCCCGCGAGGTGAGGAAACCGAGGATGGCGATGATCACCACCACCGCGATGAGGCGTCTCACTACTGTCCTGGCTCCCGCATTACGCAGCATATCCGCAGCATCGACGGCCGGAGCCAAGGAAAGGGTGGCGCGACGAGGACCGCATACCTGCTCGGGTCCCCGCGCCGTGGTCGCGGGGGCATTGAGTTGGTGCCGGGCCCCTTGACGCAAGCTTCGGCGCCGGTGGCGCCCGGCCGTCGAGGCCGCGCAGATGCAAGGAAGCTCGGGGCCAGGTCAGTCAACTTTGTCCTCTTCGAGCGCGGCCATCACGCGCTTGAACTCATCGCCATCGACCGTTTCCAGGCCCGTCTGCGTTTCCCGCAGCAGCAGCACGCGCTCCGGATCGGTGAGGTCTTCGACCAGGTAGTACGTGACCTCGTCGAGATCGAACGCGTCGTGGAGCCGGAAGCGGCGCTCGATGCCGGCGTCGTCGACGAGCGTGACCTCGTCGTTCACTGCTTCTTGTCGAGATGGGTCTGCAGGAGCAACGCGGCCGCGACGCGATCCACCGTCTGGCGCCGCGACGCGCGTCTGACGCCCCCTGCGATGAGCGAGCGTTCCGCGGCGGCCGTGGTGAGGCGCTCGTCGACGAGCTCGACGGGCAGCCGCGCAGCCTTGCGCAGGGCGGCGGCCAGCTGCTGGGCGGACCTCGCCTCCGGCCCGTGCGAGCCGTCCATCCGCAGCGGCAGGCCGACGACGATGCGCGTCACCTCGTTCTGCCTCGCGACCTCGGCGAGCCGCTCGACCAGCGTGTCCCTCGGTTCCGCCGGAAGCGTCGACAGCGGCTGCGCGATCGTCCCGGTCGGATCGCTGAGGGCCAACCCCACCCGCTTCGCCCCGGGATCAACCGCCAGGACACGCACCTAATGCGATGGCGACGGCGACGGCTGACCCTGGGAGGCTGCTGTGGCGGCCGGGGCGTTTGACTCCACGACGTAGTGCAGTGTGATCCGCCGGTCGAGCAGCGGCATCAGGGGCAGAGCCATCGGCTGCTCCTTGATCGCGACCGATCGGATCGGCAGCTTCTCCAGGTAAAAACGCGCCTGAGCGACGGGCCGGCCCACGATGGCGGCGCGAATCTTCTCCTCGTCCAGGCGTGGGGCGACATAGGCGGACGCGCTGCCGACGAAAACGAGGAACCCGCCCTTGGCCGAGCTCAGGAGCCGGTACTGCACCTGGATCGGGCTTTCGGTCAGCAGCTGCTGATCGTTGGGCACCCTCTGCGTGAGGTAGGTCTTGAACGCCTGGGTGACGTCGGCGTCGTTGTAGAAATCGCCCTCCCCGGTCACTGTCATCGTGCCGGTGAAGCTCGGCACCTTGTCCTGCGGCTGGTGGTCGGTCGTGAACTGAGGCGGGCCGAAGATGAGCGTCTCGGCCAGCTTCTCGCCCTGCTGACCGGAGGTGGACAGCTGTTGGGCGATGGCCTGGTGGAGCTCCTGCTCGAGCTGCGCCCGGGCGGCATCGAAGTCGGCCACCGTCATGACCGGGGTCGAGGACGGATCGGTGCCGCCGCCGGTCGCCTGCGGGTTGGTGACGTGGATCTTGCTGCCGTCGAACGGGCCGCAGCAGTCCTCGATGGTGGTGATCGTATGGTCGCCGACATTGCCCGTGGTGCCCGGCTTGACCGCGATCACGTTGACCGTCTTCTGGCCGCCCCACGGCACGACCGTGTCTGGCGAGGTCTGCGCGAACTCGAGCCCGTTGGTGTTCATGAGGCGCTGGCCGTACCTGAACAACAGGCCCGGGGAGTTCGTGAAGCCCTTGCTCAGATTGTTCGTATAGACGACCTGCCCGATGGCCGGTGCGAGAGGCACGTCGATCGAGCCCGTCACCTTGAAGCCTTGCGAGTTCGACTTCGAGATCGAGACCGGCCGCACCTTGATCGGCGGCTTGCCGGCCTGGGCCTGAATCTCGACGTCCTTCTGGGTGAAGGGCTGAGCCTGCGCGACCAGCGTGACCGAGGCCGAGGGCACGAACACCGCGGCGGCGAAGATTCCCACCAGGATCAGCGTGATCGCCGTCACGTACAGGAGGAAACGGCCCGGCTTCAGCTCGGTCGCGGTCTTGGTGAGGAGCCTCGTCGGGGCGCCGACTCCCACGTGAGTCGTGGGCGCCTGCTGCCTGCCCCGCCACCACTTTCGGATCGGCGGCGCCGCTTCCGCCTCTGACGCGATGCCCTCGCCTTCCGGTCCGACCGCGCCGAAGACCGGGAAACCGCTTTCGGACGCCATCTTCTGCACGGCGGGGTCGTCGCAGACGACAGTGACCCGCTTGCCGAGTCGGGCGGAGTAGTTGCGCAGCAATTGGAAGTTGAAACGGCTCTGGCCGATGCGCGAGCGCATGGGCAAAACGAGCATCGTGTCCTCCCCGTGGTAGCGACGGAGGCGTTCGACGAGCTCGGGGATTTCCTCTTCCGTCTCGACGTAAATCGGGTCCGTGGCCATGTCGTTTACAGGTCTCCTGGCTGGCTTCTCAGACTTTTATAGCGCTTAGGACCCGTCTCATGACGGTGTTCACCGTATCGCGCTCCTCGGCTTCGGTCCGCAAAGCGTGGTTCGCAAGGCCCATCGGGGCGATGTCCTGCGGGCTAGAAAGCTGACCGGTCGAATCGGTCAGGTTGCGCACGTCGGGCGGCACCAGGTGCCGGACCCGCGGCTCGCGCGGGAACGGCAATCCCGCGGTCCAGTTGTTCTTCACCATCTCGAGGGTGAGCTCCGGCAGGAGGCTCCCACCGCCGCAGAGGTAGATGCTCGACGGCAGCCGCTCGCCGCGCGAGAGCTCCTTGATGCTCAAGGCAAGTCCCTGCAGCAGCACCTCGGCGTCAGCGCCCAGCAACTCGGACACCTGGCGGTGCTGCTCCGACGAGAGCAGGCCTTCGGAGTGACGCAGCTTGCGGGCCTCGGCTTCCTCGTAGCTGAGGCCAAAGGCGAGGGCCAGGCGTCGGGTGAAGGCCCGGCCGCCCAGATTGAACATCCGGGTGCCTTCGACGCCTCCGTCGCGGATCAACGCCACGTCGGTGGTGCCGCCGCCGACGTCGACGAAGATGCCGCCTTCGGCCCAGATCTCCTCGTTGGCGCATGCGCGTGCCAGCGCGTACGGCTGCGCCACCGCGGCCGCCAGCTCGAGATCCAGCTCGCGCACCACGGTCTCGATGGCGTCGATGTGTGTCATCGGCGCGAACGTGTTGAAGACCGTGACCTCGAGGTTCTTGCCCGTGAATCCGACCGGGTTCGTGACCGGGTAGCCGTCAACCCGCACGTTGGTGATCGCCGAATGAACGAGACGGGCCTCGAGCTGGCCGTAGCTGCGCTCCATCTCGAGGAGGTGCTGCGCCTCCCGCAGGGCGCGGCGCTGGACCATCTGAAGCATGGTCGACATCTCGCCTGATCGCACGCGCGATTTGGCGTTCTCACGTGGATAGGCGATCGTCGAGGAGAAGCCCTTGATCAGCTCGCCCGCAACGCCGACCACCACCTGGCCGGGGACGGTCTTGGCCATGTCTTCGGCGGCTTCGAGCGCCCGGTTGCAGGACTGGATGACCGATTCGAGGTCGGCGATGGCGCCGCCGGACATCGCGGCGGGCGCCTGAGGCTCACGGCCGACCCCGAGAACCTCTCCGTCCGGACCCTCCCGCCTCACCACCAGGACCTTGATCAGGTCAGTGCCGATGTCGAGGACCGTGAAGTGGCGGTAGTAGTCGCTCCGCTTGCGGAGGAACTTGAACTTGGTCATCCCGCCTTCAGCTCCTCGTCCAGACGTTTGAACGCTTCTCCCGCCGGCACGGTGAGGGTCCCGCTGACGAGGTGCGCGGGCCCGCCGCCTTTGCCGAAGAGGGTCTTGAGGCGGTTGGCATCGTAGTGGGAGGTCAGGTCCTTCGACACCTTGATGACAAACTTGTCGCCGGCGACAACGGTTACGATCCCCGACTTCACTTTCTCGAGGTAGCGGTCCGCGTAGGACTTCAACTCATCCACGTTGGAGGCGTCGACGGTCTCCGTCACGTAGTCGACCTGGCCGTGCTTGACCGACATCCCATCACCGCCGATACGCTCCCTCCGCAGTCTGTCACGCTCGCGCTCGACCGCCCTGAGCTGCGCACGTAGACCCTCGACCCGCTCCGGCAGCTTCTCAGGGCTCACGTTGAAGGACTTCGCGAGCTCTGACAGCCGGTAGCGGTCGCTGAGGACCAGGTCGTCGGCCGCCTCGCCGACCACCATGTCGATGCGCCGCAACCCTGACCCGATGCTCGACTCGGAGACGATGACCGCGGTGCCGATGTCGGCGGTGTTCTTGACGTGGGTGCCTCCGCAGAGCTCGCACGTCCAGTCTCCGAAACACACCACGCGCACGACGTCTCCATATTTTTCCTCGAACAGGTGCATCGCGCCCTGCGCCACCGCCTCTTTGTAAGGCTTCTGGCTCTCGTGAAAAGTCAGCGCCTCACGCACCTTCTCCATCACGCGCCGGTTGATGCGGTCCAGCTCCTCCTTCGTGATCGGACGGTTGAGCGGGACGTCGAACGTCGTGTGGTCAGGACCGACCCATGATCCCTTCTGGACCACCCGCTCGCCCAGCGTCTCGCGCAGAGCTCTGTGCAGCAGGTGCGTCGCCGAGTGGTGGCGCATTATCTGGCGCCGCCGTCGCTCGTCGACGGCCGCCGTCGCTTTCTCTCCAACCCGAACCTCACCCGTGACCACGGTGCCCAGGTGTGCGATCGCGCCTTCCGCCGGCTTCTGCGTGTCCTCGACGCGCACGCGGCCGCCTTGCGTCGTGATCATTCCCGTATCGCCGATCTGTCCGCCGGACTCGGCGTAGAAGGGCGTGCGCTCCAGGAAAATCTCGACCGAGTCGCCCTCGACGGCCGCATCGACCGACTCCCCCGATTTCCAGATGCCGGTCACCGCGGTTTCGGTGGTCAGCTCGCGGTAGCCGGAGAACTCCGATTTCGGGAGGTCTTTGGCGAGCGCCCACTGATGTGGAACGTTCCGCCGCGATCGGTCGCGCTGCGCGGCCATCTCGCTGCGAAATCCTTCCTCGTCCACCTCCATCCCGCGCTGCGATGCAAGCTCTCGCGTTAGCTCGAGCGGAAAGCCAAACGTGTCGTGGAGACGAAACGCGTCGGCGCCAGAGATGGACTTCGCGCCGGGCGACGCAACTTTCTCGAACTGCTCCATGCCCTGCTCGAGCGTGCGCGCGAATCGTTCCGTCTCGATGTCGATGGTCTCGGTGATGAAACCTCGCCGCTCCTGCAGCTCCGCGTAGTGCTCCCGGAACATCTCTATCGCACGTTCCGCGCCGGCGGACAGCTTCGCCTCGAGTGCGATGTTGCGTCCGAGCAGAGCGGCGCGGCGGATGAGCCTGCGGAGGACGTAACCGCGACCTTCGTTCGAAGGCACGACGCCATCCGAGATGCAGAACGCGGCGGCGCGGATGTGGTCGGCGATGATGCGCTCGGACAGTGTCGTCGGCTTCTTGCTGTGGTCGCGCACGAACTCTACGAGTGGGGACAGCACGTCCGCCTCGAAGACGTTGTTCTTGCCCTGGAGGATGAAGCTGATCCTCTCGAGGCCCATTCCGGTGTCGATCGCCGGCTTCGCCAGGGGCACCAGCGCGCCCTCTGCGATGCCGCGTTGGATCGCCTCGGCGGTGGTCGGGGGATCCGCGAGGTCTGCTTTCTGGTCGTACTGCGGCAGCACCAGGTTCCAGAACTCGGTGAAGCGGGCGCAGTGATCGGGGTAGCAGTCGGGCTGCCCGCATCCGGCCTCGCGGCCGCGGTCCCACCAGATCTCGGTGTCGGGGCCGCACGGCCCTCGGCCAAGCCCCCACCAGTTGTCGCCGAGGCGGGTGACGTGCTGGGCGGGGATCGCAGTCTTCGTGGTCCAGATCTCGAAGGCCTGGTCGTCGGACGGATGCACGGTCACGCGGAGGTGGTCCACGGGCATCCCAAAGCCGTTGGTGACGAGCTCCCAGGCCAGGGGGATCGCCGTCTCCTTGAAGTAGTCGCCCGTCGGCGCGAAGTTGCCGAGCATCTCGAAGAACGTGTTGTGACGGTCGGTCTTCCCCACCTCTTCTATGTCGCCGGTGCGAAGGCACTTCTGCGCGCTCGCCAGGCGGGGCGCGGGCGGTTTGCCAAAGCCCAGGTAGTAGGGCTGCAGCGGCTGCATTCCGGCCGAGATGAAGAGCGTGCTGGGATCGCCTTGCGGCACCAGTGGCGCGCTAGGCAGGACCAGGTGCTCCCGACTCGCGAAATGCTCTAGAAATCGTCTGCGGATCTCGTTCCCGGTCACGGGGCGAGTTCAGTTTAGGGGGCCAGCCGTTCGATGCGCCAAGCGCCGCCCCTGACCCGGACGTAGCGCAGCCGGTCGTGGAGGCGGTCGTCACGACTCTCCCAGAACTCGATCCAGCGCGGGCGCAACGCGTAACCGCCCCAATCGTCCGGCAGCGGCGCGTCCGTCGGGTAACGCGTCGCCAGCTCCAGCACTGCACGCTCGAGCACATCTCGCGACCTCACCACTCGGCTCTGCCGCGACGCGAGCGCGGACAGCTGTGCGCCGCGCGGTCGGGTGGCGAAGTATTCGGCGGACGCTCTGCGCGTGAGGCGCCGCACGGTGCCGGAGACCCTGACCTGATGACGCGGCGCTGACCAGTAGAAGACGAGAGCCGCGCGACTGTCGTCGGCAAGGTCGCGGCCTTTGCGGCTGCCGTAGTTGGAATAGAAAAGGAACGCGCCGTCCTCCACGCCCTTGAAGAGGACCATGCGCGCGGACGGTCCTGCGGCGCCCGAGGTGGCCAGAGTCATCGCGTCGGGCTGCGGCGCGCCGGCCTCGGACGCGGCGCGAAACCAGCGGCGGAAAAGTACAAACGGATCCGTCGGTGCGTCAGGTTCGAGGAGCGGCAACTACGACTGCGCGGCTTCCTGCGGCACGTACTTGCGCAGCTGCTCGAGGGCGGCGCGCTGCAGACGTGACACGTGCATCTGGCTGATTCCCAGGCGCCGTGCGATCTCCGATTGCGACATCTGCTCGTAAAACCGCATCGCCATGATCGCCCGCTCGCGAGGCGTGAGGTGCTCCATCGCGCGGTCGAGCACGTCCCGCATCTCGACCCGTTCGAGCTCCGGGTCGGCCCCGCCGATCTGCTCGGCGACCGACCTGTTGTCCTGTCCGTCGCCGCTCGCGATCGGCTGGTCGAGCGAGACGGGCACGTATGCCGGGCCCATTTCCATCGCTTCCGTCACATCGTCCGGTGTGACGCCGAGTCGCGCGGCCAGCTCTCCAACCGTCGGCTCGCGACCCAGCTCGTTCTTCATCTGCTCGTTGACGCGCAACACCGACTGATGAAGCTCCTGCAGCCGGCGCGGAAAGCGAATGGCGGTGCCCTTGTCGCGGAAGTACCGCTTGATCTCGCCCGCGACCGTCAGTGTCGCGAAGGTCGTGAACTCGTAACCGAGATCAGGGTCGAACCGCTCGATCGCCTTGATCAGGCCGAGATAACCGACCTGCACGATGTCGTCGAGGGGCTCACCGCGATTGGCAAATTTCCGGGCGAGGAAGTAGACGAAATCGTGGTATGAATCGACCAGTTGCGCGCGGATCCGGTCACGCTCGGCGGGGTCGTTGCTCTCCTTGTAACGGCGATGGAGCGCCCGCAGCTCCTCGCGCGGAATCCGCGTGGACGATGCCACTACTTAAGGAAGACGAGTGTGATGTCAAAGCCGGATTCATTCCGGCTGTCATCAGGCCCGTGCCGCCTAACGCCTGCAGTCGTCGTACCCAGCCCCCTGGAGGTGGTTCCGCGGGGGAGGACCGCAGTCCTCACCCGCGCCATCAGCCGGCCAGGTGCTTGACCATGCGGAAGCTCACGTGGCCCGTGCGGGGCTCGATCGAAGGCCGAAAGTCATCGACGAAGCAGCGGATCATCTCGTACGCGAGCCGCTGCAGCTCTGGGTCGATGTGCGTCTCGTGCTTGGCCGCCGTAAGTGGCAGCGCGGCGCCCGTCGGCATGAGGTCGACGTCGACCACGAGCGCCCTGTTGGTGGCGAAGTACGTGAGCTTCAGGTCGGCCGGTGTGCCCAGGTCCTCGGCCGCCGCGATCGCGCTGTCACACGCCTGCGTGAGCGCGATCGCAAGCTCGTCGAGGTCCATCAGGCTCAGGCCGAGCTGTCCGCCCAACGTCGTCGCCACGCGCTTCGCCACCGGTATGAACGGCGACGAGGCGGGGATCTTCAGCTCAGCGAGATTGCGCTTGGCCATGTGTTGCCGCGATTACTCCTCGAGGTCGGTCGCGCGCTGCATCTTGCGCGCCGCGGTCGCCTCCAGCTCTTCGCGCTTGCGCTTCGCTGCGGCCACTCCGTCCTGGATCGCCTTGCCGACCGGGTGCTCGGGATCCGTGACCATGGTCCGCGCTTTCTGCGCCGCCTCGCGCGCTCGCTGCACAGTCTCGCTGCCGCTCAGCTCGATGGTCTTGCTGCGTAGGCTTTCGATCTGCTCCCGGCCGGGGCCAGTCGCAATGTATGCGCCGACGGCCAGGCCGATGAGGCCGCCGAGGATGAACCAGCCGAAACCGCCGCCGCCGTCTCCGTTGTCAGCCATCGTTACCTCCTGCTAACCGTGCGAACAAGACTCTGTCCTGCCACCCTCACGCCATATGCGGCGGAGCTGAAGCCGCGGCCCACTGCAGCCAATCCGCGGCCGCCTGTCCGGAGTCCGACGTTGACGCCCGACGTGATGTCGTTCACGTTCTCGATCGTCTGGCGCACCTCTGGCAATGTCTCCTTCAGCTCCTCGTTGGTCGTGTCGAGCAACTCCTCCACAGCACCCAGGGTTCCGCGCAGCCTGATGAGCACCGCCCCCAGGGTCAGGGCCACGATCAGGGCGCCCACCCCGAACGCGATCCACATGAAGTTCTGACTGCTCACGGAGTGAATACCCCCGGCGGCCCGCCCGCAAACACAACCGCAATAGTAAGTGCGCTACCCGGGGTTGCTTGGTCGAGGTTCCTTGGGCTCCTGGTTCGGCCGCGGCACGAACCGGGCCAGCGGCTGGAGCAGGAGCGCAAACACGACCGCGGGCAGTAGGTTGGCCTGGCCGAGACGCACCGCCGGCAACCCCAGGAAGTCCCAGAGCTGGCCCAGGCCGAAGCCGACGGCCGTCATGAGGAGGACGGGGACGTAGGCGCGGCGGCGGTAGGGCAGGAGGGCGAAGCAGAGTTGGGAGACGATGAGGACCAGGAGCACGGAGACGATCAGGCCCGGGGGAATGAAGGTCACGCGTGCTGGTGCTGCGACGCGCCGCGATCGGCAGTTGAGCGGCCCTGCGAAGAGGCTCCCTCCGGACCACGGGGGTGGGTTGTCCTGAGCATGCTCAGGTGGGTCCCCTGCCTCGGCTCTCCAAGTCCAGTCGATGCAGGCATTTGGTCGGCCTTGCGGACTCCGGGGTCCCTATTAGCTGTCTGTTGGGCAAGCCGCACACAATCCGCAGCCCGTCGGGAGCCGGTCAATACTACGAGCCCGCTTTCTTGGGCGACACCACCCGAATGTGAAGCTCCTCGAGCTGTTTAGGCTCCACCTCGCTGGGGGCGTCGAGCATAAGGTCCTGCATGCCCTGGGTTTTCGGAAACGCAATCACGTCGCGGATGTTGTCCGTGCCGGCGAGCAGCATGATGATGCGGTCAATCCCAGGCGCAATCCCGCCATGGGGTGGGACGCCGTATTCAAATGCCTCGAGCAAGAATCCGAAGCGTTCCTGGATAGTCGCGTCATCAAGGCCGAGCAACCTGAAAACACGCTTCTGGAGGTCCGGTGAATAGATCCTCAAACTTCCGCTCGCAAGCTCGTAACCGTTACAGACGGGGTCATAGGCGTGGGCCCGTACGTCGTAGGGATGCTCGTCCACAAACTCAAGGTCTTCTTCGTATGGACGGGTAAACGGATGGTGGCCGTATGTCAGCTGGCCGTCATCGCCTTCCTTGAACAGGTACATCGGGAAGACCCATAGGAACTTCCATTCGTCTTTTCGGATTAGATTGCGGCGCCTGGCAATGTGCTGCCTCACCAGGCCCATAACCGTTTCGGCACGGCGCTTGCGGTCGGCAACCAATAGAACAAGGTCACCAGGATTTGCTCCTGTTCGTTCGTTGAGCGCAGACAGCTCGTGAGCCGAGAGATGCTTCTCGAGCGGACCGGGAAGCCAGGCTATCCCCTTGCCTCCCGCACCAGTAACGAGAGCGTTCAATTCCTTCAGTTCGCGATCAGGCATGTCTCGAGCTTGCGGCACGGCCAGGGCCCGAACCACTCCACCCTCGGCGAGCACCGAGCTGAAGACCTTAGCGTTCGTCGTCCGTAGGACCTCGCTGACGTCGGAGATCTCCAGTTCGTACCGCAGGTCTGGCTTGTCTGTGCCGTAGCGAAGCAGCGACTCCTGCATGTCTATTCGAGGAAACGGAATCTCGAGGTCGACACTGAGGATCTCGTGCCAGATTCGAGCAAACAGGCCTTCGACGATCGTGAAGACGTCTTCCTCATCGCAGAAAGACATCTCCAGGTCGAGCTGCGTGAACTCCAGCGATCGATCGGCCCTTAGGTCCTCATCGCGAAGACAGTGAGCAATCTGGTAGTAGCGTCCGAGTCCGCTCACCATGAGGATCTGCTTGAGCGTCTGAGGTGATTGAGGAAGCGCGAAGAACTTTCCCGGGTGCAAGCGTGATGGAACGATAAAGTCGCGCGCGCCTTCCGGCGTTGTCTTGATGAGCAACGGCGTCTCGACCTCGACGAACTCATGCTCATCCATGTATGCGTGGATGATTTTGTTGACCCGGTGACGAAGTTCGAGGATCTTCTGCATGTGAGGACGGCGCAGATCGAGGTATCGGTATTTAAGACGCAGTGATTCATCCGTCTGAATGTCGTCTTCAATCGGAAAAGGCGGGGTCTTTGCACGCGAGATGATGGCAAGCTCATCCGCGATCACTTCGACTTCGCCCGTCGACATGTCTGGGTTCTCGGATCCAGCGGGGCGCCGCGACACCAGTCCCTTGATCCTCACCACGAACTCCAGGCGGATTTCGGCCGCGACGGCACGTGTTTCGAAGGACCTGAACACCACTTGCACAGCCCCCCAACGATCTCGCAGGTCGATGAAGATCAGTCCGCCGTGGTCGCGCCGGCGCGCGACCCAGCCGTACAGCTCGACGTCCTTGCCTTCATCCGCGGCCCGAAGTGAGCCGCAGTGCGGCGCGGAGAATCCGGTCACGCCAGCCTTGTCGGCAACTCGACCCATGGGAGCTCAGTCTGCTCGCGGCTCGCCATGTCACGCAGGCGCGCGGTCCGCCGCGACGCCTCATCGCGCGTCAGCATGACGACCCATCTGGCGCCGAGCTTGTCGGCCGCGCGCAGCTTCGCGGTCAGGCTCTTCGCGTCGTAGATCACCGAAGCCGAGCGGACGGCGCGGCAGATGCGCGCCACCTCGGCCGCCTCGACGTCGAGCTCGCCCTCGGGCAAGACGACCACCTCCGCCGCCGCCCTGGCGAAGACCTTCTCGCCCTTCGCCGACATCAGGTCGGTGACGCGGTCGAGCCCGCTGGCGAAGCCGACCGCAGGGGTCGGCGGCCATCCTTCCGCCTCCGCGAGGCCGTCGTATCGACCGCCGCCGCCGAGCGCGTCCTGCTGTCCCGACGCGCCCGCCGGAAAGAGCTCGAACACTGTCCGCGTGTAGTAATCGAGGCCGCGCACCAGGTGGGGGTTGAGCTCGTACTCGATCTCGGCCGCGTCCAGGAGCCGCCGCACCGTGGACCAGTGGGCCGCGCATTCCTCGCACAGGTGGTCGGTGATGCGCGGCGCCTCCGACTTGAAAGGGGCGTCCTGCTCTGCCTTGCTGTCGAGGAGTCGCAGCGGGTTGCGTTCGAGTCGGTGCTGTGACTCAGGGCTCAGCCTGGCCCTGAGGGGTTGGTAGTAAGCCTTCAGCCGTTCGAGGTACGCCGGCCTGCATTTCGAATCGCCGATCGTGTTGAGCTCGAGCCTCAGGTCGCCGAGGCCGACCTGGTGGAGCCACTCGCTGGCGACCTCGATGACCTCGGCGTCGAGGGCGGGGCTGGCGCTGCCGATCGCCTCCACGTCGAGCTGGAAGAACTGGCGATAGCGACCCTTCTGCGGCCGGTCGTAGCGGAACATCGGGCCCATCAAGTAGAGACGCGAGGGCTGCGGGCCCTGGTTGAGGTCGCGCTCGAAATACGCCCGGACGATGCCGGCGGTGGCCTCGGGCCGCAGCGCGATGCGACGGTCACCGCGATCGACGAAGCTGTACAGCTCCTTGGCGAATGCGTCCGTGTCCTCGCCTGCGCGTTCGATCAGCTCCGCGTGCTCGATGATCGGCGTGACGATCTCCTGGTAACCGAAGCGCTCGGCGACCTCAGCCGCCGATCGCTGGGCAGCGCGCCAGGGCGGGCGTTCGCTCGGGATAACGTCGCGGACGCCGCGGACGGCTTTGATGGGCTCGGTGCGGGGCATCGGGTTTTCGATTGTAAGAATCCGCGTCCAGGCGGTCGTGGAGGGGCCCTCGCGAGATTACGGCCTAGCCTCTGCTTTCGCGGGGATATAAACTCACGCGCCGGTGACCACGGCATACATCCAGCTCATCTCCATAGTCCTTGCGTCGCTGGCGCTGCTCATGGGCGCGTACCTGCTGATCATCGGCAAGCGACCCTGGCGCGGCGCCGAAACCGCGGAGGTGGCGCCGCGGGTACGGCTCCTCGGTGTGAGCTACATCCTCGTTTTCGGCGCCGCGATGGTCCAGATCATCACCCAGCCGGCCGGACTCGTGGCCGAGGCGCTCGGAGGACTCATGGTCCTGGGCGGCATGATCGTGATCATCGTCGTGTACCTGGAGGCGCGAGCGTCGCGCCGTGCCTCGCACGAAGACCGGCTGGACAGCCGGCTGAGCAACTAGAGTCCGGCCCGCTCCCGGTTGGTCCGGTAACCCACCGCGGCCTTCAACGCGTCCGTCAGCGCCTCCAGGCGCACGGGCTTGCTCATGTAGTCGTCGAATCCCGCGCGGAGGCAACGCTCCTGGTCGCCAGGTCCCGCCATCGCCGTGAGGGCGATCAGACGCGGCCGGTTGCCGCGCGGCCATCGACGGCAGATCGCCTCGGCCGCGGCCAGGCCGTCCATCTCCGGCATCAGGACGTCCATCAAGACGGCGTCATAAGGCTGCTGCGCGACGGCGGCCACCGCCTCGCGGCCGTTGGATACGACCTCGACCGAGTGGCCGAGCTTGGCGACGAGCCTCCGGAGCAGGTTCTGATTGAGGGCGTTGTCATCGGCGATGAGGACGCGCAGCGTGCCGGGCTCGACCTCCTGCGGCGCCGCCTGTTCAGCGCCACGTCCGGCGACCTGGATCAACACGTCGTGCAGCGTGCGCGGCGGGACCGGCTTGGTCAGCGTGGCCTGGATGACGCCGCTGTCCGCGGCCGCCGCCTCGGCGGCTCCCGGCATCGCCGACGCGATCAGGACGATGGGCATCTGGTCGGGTCGCCGGAGATTGCGGAGCGACGCTGAGATCTCCAGCCCGTCGATCGCAGGCGGCCGGTGCTCCACGAGGGCGATGTCGAACGGGCGGCCCACCTGGATCGCGCCGACCGCCTCCTCGGGAGTCGCCGAGCTGGCGCTGGCGCCCCACTGCTCGACCTGCAGGGCGAGGACGCGCTTCTCGACCGGGTCCGCGGCGACGACCAGCACGCGCATCGCCTCGAGGGTCAGCACGGTGGTGCTCGCCATGCCGGGTAGGGCCTCGGCCAGGATCGTGAAATCGAAAGTCGTGCCGGCGTCGGGACCTGCCTCCACACCGCCTTGGTCGACGCGCAGCTCCCCGTCCATGAGCTCGACCAGCTGCTTCGTCGTGCGAAGGCTCAGCACGGCGAGGCGATCGCCCGGCTCAAGCTTGTCGTAGGGACCTGTAACTCCTTCGAGACCGCCGCGCAGGATCCTTGCCGGAACACCGCGGCCGGTGTCGCGGATCTTGAACCGCAGCGCGACCAGCCCGCCGCGGTCCTCCGACGAGAGGTCGACGCCGACGCCTCCCCGGTACGTCCGGTCGACCGCGCCATGAAGCAGCGTCATCAGGATCTGCTCGAGCCGGCGCGAATCCCCGATCACGACGTTGGGCACGTCCGGCGCCGCGCTGAAGGAGATGTCGAGGCCCTTGGTACCCGCGGACTCGGAAATGACGGCGAGACAGCTTTCGATCATCGAGCGCACGTTGAAGGGATGCAGCGCGAGCTCGAACTCACCGCTTTCGATGGTGGCCGCGTCGAGCCACTCGTCGATGATTCGCGCTACCTCCTCCGCTCCCGTCTCGACGATCGCGGCGAGCTCGCGCTCTTCGCTCGTCTCGGCGCCGGCCGACAGGAGGCCGGCCGCGCCCACCACCGCGTTCAGCTGGTTGCGCAGCTGGTGGCCGAGGTCGGCGAGCACGTCCGAATCGACATGAATGAGGTTCGGGTGCTGGCCGTCGGTGCCTTCGTCCTCGGGCGGCGCACCGAATTCGCGGAATTCGTCCATCAGTAAAGGTTCTCCATGGGCGGTTGCTGGGCGGGTTCGAACATCTCGTCTGGAAGCTGGACGCCGTTGGACTTGAAGTGGTCCTGGAACGTGGAGAGCGTGCCCGTCGCGGTGTGGTAGCCGACCGCGCGGCCGTCGGGAGTGACCGCGATCTGCTTGAAGGAGAAGAGCTCGTTCAAGCCGATCTCACCTTCGTGGAGCCCGAAAACCTCGGCGACGCTGACGATCTTCCGCGCCCCTCCGCGAAGTCGCTCAGTCTGGACGATGATGTTGATCGCGGACGCGATCTGATTCCGGATGGCGCGGGATGGCAGCTCCGTGCCCGCCAGCAGCACCAGCGTCTCGAGCCGGTTGATCACGTCCCGCGGGTTGTTGGCGTGGACCGTGCTCATCGAGCCGTCGTGACCCGTGTTCATCGCCTGCAGCATGTCGAGCGCCTCGCCGCCGCGCACCTCGCCGACGATGATTCGGTCCGGTCGCATTCGCAGTGCGTTGCGGACCAGGTCGCGGATCGTGATCTGGCCGCGGCCTTCGACGTTGGCCGGTTTCGACTCGAGGCTGATCACATGCACCTGGCGCAGCCTGAGCTCGGCCGCATCCTCGCAGGTGACGATGCGATCGGTGCCTGGGATGAATGCGGACAGCACGTTGAGCAGGGTCGTCTTGCCCGAACCGGTCCCGCCCGAGACGATGATGTTGAGACGCGTCTTCACCGCTGCGTCGAGGTATTCGAGGATCGCTTCGCTCGAGCCACCTGTCGTCACGATCCGCTCCGGCGTCAGCACCTCGCGCCCGAACTTGCGGATCGTCAGGCAAGGCCCGTAGATCGCGACCGGCGGGATGACCACGTTGACGCGCGATCCATCTTTCAGTCGAGCGTCGCACATGGGCTCGGACTCGTCGACCCGCCTGCCGATCGTCGACACGATGCGGTCGATCACGCGGCGGAGGCTGGCCTCGTCCTCAAACGCGAGGTTAGTGAGCTCGATCCTCCCTTGCCGCTCGACGAAGATCTGCTCCGGCCGGTTGACCATGATCTCGGTGATGTCCGGGTCGCGCAGGGGCGACTCGAGAGGCCCAAGGCCCATGACCTCGTCGAAAAGGATCTCGACAAGGCGCTCGCGGTCGTCCGCGGTGACGAGCGCGGCCGGGGGCTTGGCTCGAAAGTGGTCTTCTGTCAGCTGGGTCAGGAGGCGGCGGATGCCGGCCCGGTTGGTGATGTCGATGGCGGCCGCGTGCCGGCGCAGCAGGTCGCCGTGGATCTCGGCCTTGGCCGCCGCCAGGGCCGGACTCAACGTGCCCGGCGTCTCGGACCGCGGTGGCTCCACGACCGGCAGCGGTGCAGTCGTCGCCTCCCGCGGCACCGCGCGACGCTCGACCGGCGCGATGCTCGTGGCTCCGTCGGTCGCAGCGCCGGTGGAGGTTGTCTCCTCCGCGACGTCCGATGTCGGAGCCTGTGGCGCAGCTGTCGCCGCCTGCTGGTAGCGGCGGTCGAACCGCTCGGAAAGCTTCACCGTGTCATCGCCCGTTTGACCAGGCGGCGGTGCGCCCGGTCGGCCGCATCCTTCATGTCGGTGTCCGGGTCGTACAGCGCCAGGCGCTTGAGACCGTCGGCCGCGGAGGCATCGCCGATCATGGCGAGCGACTTGCAGGCCGCCACGCGGACCTGCTTCGGCCACCGCCTGTCGTGAGCGATGCCAAGCAGGGGCGAGATCCGGAGCACGTCACACCGAAGGCCGCACGCGAGTGCGGTGGCCACGGCGATTCGCTCGCTTGCCGGCTGGCGCATCAACGCTTCGATCTCGACGTCCGTGGCGGCGCGCGACAGGGCAATGGCCAGCCGGTAGAGCGGAATCCGGTCGCCGGAGCCGATCAGCAGTTCCACGGCTCGCCGTCCACCGATCTGGGCGAGGGCGCGGACCGCCGCCTCCCGCACCCGAGGGTTCGGGTCCTCCAGCATGTCGGCGACCCAGACGAGCGAATCGGTCAGGCGGGCGGCGCTGCAGATTCGAGCGGCCGCGGCGCGGGTGAGCGGGTTGGGGCTGGCAAGCGAGTTGAGCAGCTCGTCGTAGAGCTGCGACCGGCGCAGCAGCTCGTGCACCATCCAGTGGCCTAGCAGCCCGACCCCGCGCTGGTCGAGGGCGTCCTCGAACAGGGTGGCCACGGCACGCGGTTCCGAAAGCAGCTCGGCGACGGTCACGTTAAGGACCGACGCGCGCTCGCCGGCCAGGGCCGTGTTAAGGACCCGGTCAACACGCCCCGCCAACCGAGAGCGGTTGCCCGGCCGAGTTGAGGCCGGGATTGGGGGCTTTGTACTAGAGCCATTGCTGCGAAGCGAAGGGTCCATCTGGGGGGCGGTTGCTACAGTATCCGCGTTTTGAACGCCCGTGAGGTTCCTGAAACCTTACAGCGGGCGCGGGAGGAAGAGCCACGCCAGGTGGGCGCTAGCGGCCGCGCACCCGCCGGAGACCAGGCGCCGTCCGCAGTTCAGATGCGGATGCGGATCCTGGAGATCTCGCCCGTTTTCTCGGAGCTGAACGACGGCGTTTTGCGAGGCGTCGCCAGGCGCATGCGGGCGGTGGGCCTGGCGGCCAGGGACACCCTTCGGATCGGAGGCTCCGGTGGCGATGTCGTCGTCTTCCTGGCGTCGGGCCAGGTCGAGGAGTCGATCACGGACTCGAAGGGCAAGGCGCTGATCACCCGGCGGCCGGCGCCGGGCCACCTGGTCATCCTCCCCGCCCCCCGCACAGGCGACCGCTACACGACCAGCATCTACGGGCTCACCGACGCGGTGCTGCTCACGCTCGACAGGGACGGGCTCCTGGAGGGTCTCGGCTCCGAGGTGGAGAAGGTCGCGCTCACGCTGGACAAGCTCTGGGAGCAGGAGCTCTCCGCCGCGGCGGCGATTGCCGCGCAGACCTCATCCCGGACCGCTGCGCCAATCGTGGCCTTTTTCTCGGCCAAGGGCGGGGCCGGAACCACAACCCTGTCGATCAACGCCGCGGCCGCCCTCGCGCGGAAGTACCCGAGACAGGTCCTCCTGGTCGACCTGGCGGCGCCGTTCGGCCACGCCGCGCTGTTCGCCGACCTCATCGCGACGGGTTCGATCGCCAGCGCGACCAGGGCCGCGCAGGCCGATTTCGAGACCGTCCTGCGCGGAAACATCGTGAACCACAAGGCGGGTATCGGCGTCCTGCCCGGCACCCTCAGGCCCGAAGAGGTCGACACGCTGACCGGCGAGCGCGTCGGACGCGTTCTCGATGCGGTGGTGGCCTGGCAGAAGCTGATCGTCGTCGACGTCGGCACGTCGCTTGCCGAAGCGGCGCTGGCGGTGATCGAGCGCGCCGAGTGCCTGGTGATCGTGGTTCCGCCGGAGATCGCCGCGATGACGGATGCGAGGCGCTCGCTGGCGATCTTCCGCGACATCATGAACGTGCCCGACAACCGGATGGAGCTGGTGCTCAACCAGCGGTCGCCCCACCCCCCTCTCGACCGCGCGGCGGTGGAGTCGATCCTCGGCCGCAAGATGGCGGTCATCGTCGGTTTTGACGACTCTCGTCCGGAGGACTCGACGCTCGCCGGTGGACTCGTCCTGCAGCATGATCCGTCGTCGATGGTCTCGCGCGGCGCGACCGACATCGCGAGGGTGATCCTGGCCAGCCTCAAGCTCGATGCATGAGCGACGGTGTCGGCGCTCCCGGAGAGGACAGGCTCTGGTCGAGCTCGCCATCTCATTGCCGGTGCTCGTCATCCTCGTCGCGGGTGTGCTCGAGATGGGCCGCGGCTATGCGTTCGGGGTCGCGACCTCGGACGCGGCGCGCGACGCCGCCAGGTATGTAGCAGGCAAGACCTCGACCACCAACGGCCCAGGACTGACGGCGATGTGCAGCCTGATCACCTCCGACCTCGCGTCGACGACCTCCAACATCAGCTGCCCGACGCAGGTCAACCACGCTCCGCCGTTCGTCGCCGGCACGGACTACACAAAGCCCGTGGCGGGACAGGCGGTCGTCGCCGTCTACTGTGGTACGAGCGTCGATTGCACAGGCTCTGTCTCAACGCTCTATCAGTCGGAGGTCGACGTCTACGTCTACTACGGGTTCAGCGACCTCAACATCCTCGGCGGTGGCATAACGATCACGGGGTCGAGCCGAGCCACCACATCCTGGTGAGCAGAAACCGGGGGCAAGCCCTCGTCGAGTTCGCGCTGATCGCGCCTTTGGTGCTGCTCCTGATCGGGGCCACCGTCGACCTCGGTCGAGGCCTCCTCATCTACACGATGCTGCAGGGCGCATCGCGCGACATGGCGCGGCAGGCGGTGCTGGAGTACTACAGCGGCTCGAACACGCTGCCTCCGACGTGCACCACGCTCGCAACTCCGTGCTCGCTCAAAGCGCTGACCGACGGCGCGCACCAGCTGGATCCGCTCGGCATGTCGGTCGTGTATCAGGATTCGACCGCGATCAGCAGCCCGCCGTCTTACGGGACTTACACGGCGAACGCGAACCCGCTGCTCCCGGGGACGATCACTCTGAACGGTTCGATCAACCCGAGCACCGTCTACGTCTTCGTCTACGAGCTCGACGCGACGGGCGGCAATCCGAATCCCCGCTGGTCGTGTCCAACATGCGCGGGCGCGAGTGGCGCAGCGGTTCGCACCTCGGGGCATCAGCTCGTCGTGGTCGACCTCAAGCTGCAGTGGAAGCCCGTCCTCAACACGTTCCTCGGCATCCCAAGCACCATCACCTTCGACTCGCAGTCGGTGGAGCGGATGGAGTTCTGATGCGAGGCACGCAGAAGCAGTCGGGCCAGGTGCTCGTGATCGTGGCGGTGTGGCTGGTCGCGCTCATCGGCTCGGCCGCGCTGATCCTGCTTACGGGTTCGGTGGAGTGGCAGCGCAACCAGCTCCAGCAGCTCGCCGACCAGGTGGCGCTGGATGCCGCGATGAAGATCGGCGTCGGGTGCTCGGCCGGTTCGGCAAACACCGTGATCACGGAGGCCGACACGTTCCTTGCCACGCAGAGAACGCGATCCGGAACGCTGTCCATCGGCGCCGGCTCGTGCGCCGGCGGCTACGCCGGCACCGACACTTTTGCGACCGGCCTGAGCGCCACCTACCGTTACCCGTACCGCGCGCATCAGCAGCAGGTCGAGGTTACCCTCACGCTGTCGTTGCCCATCTCATTCGGCAACTACATGGGCGCGTCGAACACCAATGTCATCCGGCGCGCGGTCGCGCAGCAGCTCAATGGCGACGTCGCTGCGATCTCGGCGACGTCTCTCGCGTGCACTGGCGGTCAGTTCAACGTGGCGGGCAGCATCGCGACCCAGAACGCGATCTCGCTCAGCGGAGGCTGCGCGGTGTACGCGCACACGCGGTTCGACGCGACCTCGAGCACCTACTCCGACCTGGGCAACGTGGCGGTTTACGCCAACGGCCAGACGTGGGTCGGCGGCGGAGGGATCTGCGTCGGCGGCGCGAACGCGGGATCGACCAACGCGGTGTGCGCCGACGGCTACGAGCTGTCCGGCCACAACGCGATGACCTGTGGCACCACGGGCACAAGCGCATTTCTCTCCGTGGGCGGTGCGGCGATCAACCCTAACCCGTGCTCCGCCGGCGCCGGCCCCCAGCCCGTCCCGCCCGTCTCGACGAGGCTTCCGCCGGAACCCAACACGGACGCTTCGGCGATCGCGACGCTGCGCAACAGCGCCGGAGGCGCTCTAGGCTCGGCCTGCACCTCGTCCGGCGTCTACCCGAACATCACCGCCGGTGGCGTCGTGGTGGGCACCGGGCTGGGCCCTTCGCCGGCGAGCGCCGACGCCAGCGGCTTCTACCATTTCAAGCCGAGCTGCTACGGCTACCTGGACCTGAGCAGCGTGGCAGGCGGGATCTCCAACCGCCAGATGGGACCGGAAAGCGCCCGTCAGCGCCACTTCGTAACCGCCACCCTGCCGGCCGCCAGCCAGGCCGGCACATTCCTCGTCGCGACCGTGTCCGCGGAGACGACGCCGAACAAATTTGCCGCCACGGCCGGCTGGATCTCGGCCGCAGAGGCCAACCAGGCGGGCGAGGGCCGCAGTGAGATCTGGTACTACCCGAACAACCCGGGCGGGATCAGCAGCGTGACCTTCACCATGAACCCGGCGACCATCAACGGGAACGCGCAGGTGAGCGAGTGGCTCGGCGTCGCCACCGCCTCGCCCCTGGACCAGTCGGGAGCCTCGACCGTGCCGGTGCCGACGACCACTACCGTGATCGCGACCAGCGGTGCGATGACCCAGACCGGAGAGCTCGTCATCACGGTCGATGGTTTTCAGAACCTGCCAGGCCAGACGTTCACCCGTGGCGCCGGGTGGACGGGCGCCGTCACCGACATCGCGAACGGCTACGGCTCCGAGTACCGTCGCGACCTGCCTGTCGGGATCGCCTCGGAGACGCTGACGACGGGCACGGCGTCGCTCTGGGCCAACGCGATCGCTTCCTTCAAGCCTGCGGGTGCCGGCAGCGGGGCCGTGCTCGATCCTGGCTTCTACTACTTCAACGGTTCGGGTTTTGCGGGCGCCGGCGGCATCTGCTTGAACGGAGGCGAGCTTCTCGCCCGCGACGTCACCATCGAGTTCGTCAACCAGGCCGGCTTCTCGACCGGCACCTGCGCCGCCGGGGGCGGCGCCTCCTGCTCTGCCGCCACCTGCCAGTTCGGATCGACGCCATGCTCCGTCTCGGCCTGCCCGCCCAATTCCGCCGCCGACTCCGCGGGAGGCGGATATACGTGGTTTGCCGCCCCGTGCTCCCAGGCGCCGGCGGCGGACTCCAGCTGTGCGGGCTCGGCCTGGTGCCCGGTCGGTGACCGGGCCTGCTGGAACCTGCTCATCTGGGCCCCGTCGAGCAGTGCCGGCCAGATCGCGATCAAGGGGGCCGTGGCCGGGCACTGGCTCCTCGGCTCGATCTACTGGCCGGGGACGTGCACCGACACGGTCAACGGGACCAGCGCCCTCTACGGCTCGCTCTCCTGCGGCACCCTCTCGGTCTCAGCGGCCGCCGGCGCAGGCACCGCCGTCGGGAGCGACTACGGGGTCAATACGGCCCTTGTCGAGGCTCTTCTTGTGGAATGAGTTGCGCTGAGGCGTCCATTTTGTGAAGCTTTGCGCCCAAATTAAGTGTCAATAGCCACCTCGGCCCTGGCGCGCCCCCGCCGTGGACGTCTCTACATCATCGTCGGAGCGGTCCTGGCCTTCCTCGCGTTCGCCACCGCCGCCGGCATCGCCAGCCTGCCTCTGATCCAGGGCAGCACGACCGGAACCAAGGTCGTGGTGGCCAGCCACGACATCAAGGCCCGGACCGTCATCCAGGCGTCGGACCTGACCCTCAGCAACGTCAACCAGCCGCCACCCCAGGTTTTCTCGACGATCAAGGACGTCGCCGGCAAGGGCTCGCGGGTTGACATACCGGCCGGGATGCCTGTCACCGCCAACCTGGTGGCTCCCTCGGGCGACCTGCTCAGCAGCAGTGACGTCGCGTACCTGCCGATCCCCAAGGGCTGGGTGGCGGTCACCGTGCCGACCAGCGAGCAGGTCGGCGTCGGAGGCTATGTCCAGGTCGGAGACAGGATCACGATGCTCGCGACGGTCAACACCTCGGTGTTCGGCCAGAGCCCGTCCAGGTCGGTAGTGCTGACCGTGTTCCGCGACGTCGACGTGCTCCGCGTAGGGCCGGCCAACAGCACCTCCACCGCCGGCGTGGTGACGAGCAGCCTCACGGTCCTGATGACCGCGTGCGACTCCGAGTACCTGTTCTGGATGCTCAACAACGCGCAGATGAAGTACGAGCTCGAGTCCTACACCGACTACCAGAGCCTGCCGACCGGACCCGACAGCAAGTGCCAGAACGTCTCGGCGGCGGCCGGGGTCGGACCCAAAGACATCGACGGCCGCTGGCACTTCACCACTCACTGAGTCATGGGCACTGCGATCATCCTGGTCGCCGCGGCCGCCGCCATCGGAGTCGGCCTCGTCGTCTACGGCACCGTCCGGGCGCAGCAGCCGGCAGGGTCTGAGGAACAGGTTCGGGCTTCGTATCGGACCCTCGCTGACGTCCGGGAGCAGCTCAGGCGGCGATTCGAGTCCACGGGGACTCCCTCCTGGATCGCGTCCGAGCAACGGACAAGCAGGCTCCAGCGCGACCTCGTCAGCGCCGACATCGAGCTGCGGCCTTACGAGTTCCGGCTGATCCAGCTGGCCATTGCCGTCCTGTTCGGCATCATCGGCCTGCTGCGCTTCGGCATCGGCGCGGAGTTCCTGGTCCTCGCGGTGATCGGCTACGTCCTGCCGTCGCTCTACCTGCGCAACCGGCGCGGGCGCCGCCTGCGCCTGTTCGACGCGGGCTTGCCACGCGCGATGGAGCTGATCGCCAACTCGATGAAAGCCGGCCAGTCGGTCGCGCAGTCGCTCACCGCGGTGACAGACAACGCCGCGGCGCCCGTGTCGGACGAGTTCGCGCTCGCCCGCCGGGAGATCGAGCTGGGCGCGTCGGTCGACAGCGCGTTGAACAACATGGTCAAGCGAATCGGCAGCGGCGACCTGCGCCTGATGGTGATGGTGATCACGATCCAGCGTTCGGTCGGCGGCGACCTGCCGGCAATCCTCACCACGCTTGCGGACACGATGCGACAGCGGGAGGAGATGCGCGCGGAGATCCTTGCCGCGACCGCCCAGTCTCGCGCGACGGCGCTGATCATCACGTTGCTGCCGATCGCCGCGGCCCTGCTCCTCTACTTCGTCGTGCAGGACTACTTCCGGCCGATGCTCGTCAATCCGCTCGGCTGGGTCATGCTCGCGTTCGCCGGCCTGCTTCTTTTCGTCGGCAACCTGATCATCCGCCGCCTGACGGCGATCACATGAGCTACCTGCCTGTCATCGTCGGCATCGCGGCCGCGGCCGGCGCCTACCTCTTGACCGTCGGGATCATCGCCTCGCGCGCGGTCGATGCCGCGACCCTCGCCCGGGAGCGACTGGCGAGACAGGAGGTCGGACTCGGCCAGAGCGCGGTGGCTCTGCAGCTCGAGAGGCCGTTCCTGGAGCGTTTGCTGGGACCGATGCGCCACTGGATGGAGCGCCAGATGACGCGCATGACGCCCGAGGCGCAGGCGGCGAATTTCAGACGCCAGCTGGATTTCGTCGGCAACCCGCTGAACCTGGACCCGGCCGGCGTGCAGACCCTCCGCATCGCGGCGGCCGCGGGTTTTGGCGCGATCGGCACCGCGGTCGGCCTGTTCGTCGGCACCCCTTTCGCCATTGGAATCGGGCTGCTGCTCGGCGTGGGGCTGGGGTTTTATCTGCCCGTGCTGTGGCTCGACCAGCTTGTCCGCGATCGCCGCGCCGAGCTCGAGGCGTCGCTGCCGAACGCGCTCGACGTCGTGGCCATCAGCATGGAGGCCGGCCTCGGTCTCGACCGCGCGCTGGAGCAGCTGGTGCGACACCAGGACGATTCACTCACGCTGCTTGTCGCACGGGCATTGCGCGAGATCCAGCTTGGGCGGCCGCGCGCGGACGCGTTCGAAGAGATGGCCGAGGCGACCGGCATCGACGACTTCACCTCCCTGGTTCGCGGGATCCTGTACGCGGAGCGGACGGGCGTACCGATCGCCCGGACGATCGCGGCCCACGCGGCGCAGATGCGCGTCAAGCGCCGGCTGAAGGTCCGCACCGAGGCGGCCCGCGCCTCGCTGAAGATCCTGCTCCCAACCGTCGGTTGCGTCTTCCCGACTCTTTGGCTGATCCTGCTCGGACCGGCCCTGATCGTCGTCCTGACGCTAGGACACTAGGAACGGATTCATAAGCTTCTCTCGACGGATCGTCGTGGCGGGACCGTGACCGCTGTAGACGATCGCGTCGTCCGGCTGCGTCAGGAGCTTGCCCTTGATCCCCTCGATGAGCGCGCGTCCGTCTGAGTTCGCGAAGTCCGAGCGGCCGATGGAACCTGCGAAGAGCGCGTCGCCGGTGAACAGCAGGCCGTCGATCTTCAACGTGACTCCGCCCGGACTGTGACCCGGCGTGTGCAGGACCTCGAACTCGAGCGATCCGGCGCGGTAGGGCTCGCCCTCGACCAGCACGTCGACGCCATCGACCTGGGTGGAGAGGGGTCCGAATTCCCGCCGCAGCGGCCGGCCTTCGGCGATGACATCCCGCTCCGCCGGGTGCACCGCGACCGGAATCGGACCGAACGCCTCCCGCAACTCGTGCAGGCCGGCGATGTGGTCGAGGTCTGTGTGCGTGAGGAGGATCGCGCGGACGCTGGCCCCGCCCCGCCTTGCCGCCTCGATGACCAGGTCCGGTTCGAGGTTCGAGTCGATCACGACCGCATCATGCGTCGCCTCGTCTTCGACCAGATAGGAGTTGGTGCCGAACCGGCGGTCGGCCGTGACCTCGACCCGGAGCGTCACAAGGTTTTGCGGACGACCTGGAACGGCCCCGCCTCGCGATGGGGCTCGAAACCGGCGGCCAGGTACATGCTGAGCGGGCCGCGATAGTTCGATTGCGGCGACTTCGTGTTCTTGACGGGATAGGCCTCGACGACCTTGACCTCGCGCTCGCGAAGCCGGTCGAGGGCTGTGTCGAGCAACCGCCTGGCCACGCCGTGGCGGCGATAGGGCGCCGAGATGACAAAACACGCAACCGACCCCACACCCGGGTACTCCTCGGGCTTGAGCTCGAAACGGTGCATCAGGCCTGCGAGCCTGGTGGTCTCACCGTAGTTGCACCAGCCGACCGGCTTGCCGTCGACGAACGCGAGCAGGGCCGTCACATCGCCGCGGGAGATCTTCTTGCTCATGTCCCGGCGGTTGTCGTCTGCAGTGCGGACCGCCCATTCCTCGTCGTTCTGCGTGCGGTGGGTCTCCATGCAGTAGCACGACCGCCACGCGGGGTAGTCGCGAAAGGCGTATTTGTCAAAGAACTCCTGGTAATCGCTCACGCGATCCGGCGTCACGTCTCGGATCTCGATCTCACCGATCTGCGGCAGCCGCGCCAGCTCCGCCTGCGCCGTCGGGTCGTGCTCGAGCCGCAGGCCGTCCAGGATGTTCTGAGCCTCCGAGGCGAGCAGTCCTCCAGTGATCTCCCCCGCCTCCCACGACATGCGCACGCGGCAGCCGGCACCATCAGGCGTGAGCTCCCACGCGACTGTGTGCGCCGGCTGCTCGGCGAAAGCCGGCGCGAAGAGGAAATGGGTGCGCATCGTCAGCCGTGACGGGGCTGAGCTCTCGATGATTTCTGACTCCTCGGCAGGCTCCCCGCGGACGTCGAGCCAACGGACCGTCCTGCCGGTGTCGAAGTCGCCTTCCGCGGTCAGCCGGAAGTACCACTCTCGTCGGTCCGTCGAGACAAGCGCATTCCAGGCCGTCTCGGCAGGCGTGTCGAGATAGACGTCAGCCGAGCCGCGCTTCACGACGCTTCTCGCGCCACCGTGTGCACGTCTTTGACGCCCTCCAGCTTCTCCATCAGGCGGGACAGCTGCGCCAGCGAATCGATCTCCACCGTGGCCGAGACGACCGCGGTCTTGTCGTCGTAGACGTGCACCTCGAGCGCCGACATGTTGACCCGGTTCTCGGCGACGACGGTCGCGATGTCGCGCATGAGACCCTGGCGGTCCCACGCCTCGATCTTGATCGCGACCGGATACAGGTGCGTGGCGTCAGTTTCCCAGTCGACCTGCACCACGCGTGCCGTGTCTTGAGCGTTCACGGCGTTGATGCAGTCCGCCCGATGGACCGTGACGCCCCTGCCACGTGTGGTGTAGCCGACGATGGCGTCTCCCGGCACAGGCTGGCAGCAGGTCGCGGTCGTGGTCAGGATCCCTTTCTCGCCACGCACCAGCACGCGTGGTGACGGATGGACCTGCGGAATCAGCGGAATCGTGCGCAAGTCGCCGCTCGGCGCGTCCAATGCCATTCGCATGACGACCGCATGCGGCGACAGGTCGCCGTAACCGATCGCGGCCATGAAGTCGTCGACCGTCCCGAACTTGTAGAGGCCGGCGATCTCGTTCAGCTTCGGCTCGGCCAGGTCGGCCAGGTTCACGCGGTGCATGCGATGCAGCTCTTTGTCGAGAAGGTCGCGACCTTTGGCCACGTTCTCGTCGCGGCGCTGGGTCTTGAACCACTTTCGGATCCTCTCCTTCGCGGATGCGCTCTTGACGAAGTTGAGCCAGTCGCGGCTCGGCCCGTGCGGACCCTTGGAGGTGAGGATCTCGACGATCTCGCCATTCTGCAGGGCGTACTCCAGGGGCACCATGCGGCCGTTCACCTTGGCGCCGATGCAGCGGTGCCCGACCTCGGTGTGGATGCGGTAGGCGAAGTCGACGGGCGTCGAGCCGGTGGGCAGATTGATCACGTCGCCGCGCGGCGTGAAGACGTAGACCTCGTCCTGGAACAGGTCGACCTTGACCGTGTTGAGGAACGACTCGGCGTCCCCCACCTCGTTCTGCCATTCGAGCAGGCTCCGGAGCCACGAGAGCTTCTGGTCGAAGCTCGCGTCCCTGCCGCCCTCCTTATATGTCCAGTGCGCCGCGACGCCGAATTCGGCCACGCGGTGCATCTCATGGGTGCGGATCTGGATCTCGATGGGCTCGCCCGTGTGCGTGATCACTGTCGTGTGCAGCGACTGGTAGCCGTTGGACTTGGGCATCGCGACGTAGTCCTTGAACCGGCCCGGCATCGGTTTCCACAACGAGTGGACGACCCCCAGCACCCCGTAGCAGTCGCGCACGCTGTCGACCTGGACGCGGATGGCGGACAGGTCGTAGATCTCCGAGAACTCCTTGTCTTCTCGAGTCATCTTCTGCCACACGGAGTAGATGTGCTTCGGGCGGCCCGTGATGTCGGCCTGGATCCCCAGTTTCTCGAGCTCACGGGCGAGGATCTCACGCAGGTCCGAGACCAGCCCCTCGCGCTCGTGGCGCTGACGCGCGATCCGTTTTACGACGTCGTCGTAGGCCAGCGGTTCGAGGTTGCGGAACGCCAGGTCTTCGAGCTCCCACCTGATCTGGCCGATCCCGAGCCGGTGGGCCAGCGGCGCGTAGATGTCGAGCGTCTCGCGGGAGATCTTCTTGCGCTTGGCCTCGGTCAGCGGCTCCAGCGTCCGCATGTTGTGGAGCCTGTCGGCCAGCTTGATGAGGACGACCCTAAGGTCCTCCGCCATCGCGACCATCATCTTGCGGATGTTCTCCGCCTGCTGCTGCTGGTCTGTCCTCAGGGAGATGCGGCCCAGCTTGGTGACGCCGTCCACCAGCCGGGCCACTTCCGCGCCGAACTCGCGTTTGACCTCCTCGGCGGTCAGGTTCGTGTCCTCGACCGTGTCGTGGAGAAGGGCGGCGGCGATCGTCTCGGCGTCGAGCTCCAGGTCGGCCAGGATGGCCGCCACCTCCAGCGGGTGGTTCACATAGTCCTCGCCCGAAAGCCGATGCTGCCCGTTGTGGGCGCTCGCCGCCCGCTCGTACGCCCTTCGGACCATCGTCTGGCCGTTCGGGTCGAGGTGGTCGGCGATCCTCAGAAGCTCGGAAACCGTCAATTTGTGCCTGGCATGAAGTTTAAGTTCGATATGTAGCTTCCCCTGCCGAGCCCGAACCTAGACTTCTCGCCGCGAAATGAACTCGTCACGGGCGACCTGGGCCCTGAGAATCGGCGGGTCGGCGGGGGCGGCGGTACTGATCCTGGCCGGCGCTACCCTCAACGCAACCGGCCGGGAGACTGGGGCGATGCTGCTTGCGAGCGTCGCCGGGCTGGCCGCCGTGGCCGGAGGGTCGATCTACCGGCGGTGGAGGTTTGCCGCCCCTGCCGCGGCCGCCTCTCTCGTGCTGATACTGCTCCTTGCCCCGACCAATCCGCAGCAAGGCGACCTGGCGCTTCAGCTCGCCGGCCTTATCGCGTTGCTGCTTGGAGGCCTGGCCGGCGGGATCGCCTACCGCACCTTCACCGACGCGATGAGCCGGCAGCAAAAAGAGATGGACGCCCTGAACACCCGGCTCGGTGAGAAGCACCGCGCGTTCCTCGCCGCCACCACGGACGTGGATGGCTCGCCTCCCGACGACATGGCGGTGATCACCTCGACGCTGGCCACAGAGGTCGTCGTGGACTTCGCGTGCACCTACCTGGCTTCGGCCGACGGCAGGAGGTTCGTGCCCCAGCCGCCTGGGGTCGGACTCGAGCGCCTCCGGCCCCAGGCGATCAACCGGCCGCACGGTGGCTCGGGCCCTTTGCTGTCCGCGATCGAGTCTCGAACCACGTTCACGGCGAAAGATGAGAACGGGCTAGTCGAGCTGATCAGTTACGTCCCGGACGACTTCCACCTGCAGAGCCTCATCGCGGTGCCGGTGCCGATCGGTGACGAGGTCGGCGGCTTCATCCTGCTCGGTCGCAAGGGCTCACAGTTCACAGAAGACGACCGGCGGCTCGCGACCACGCTCGCCGTGCGGGCTGGAACACGCCTCACGAGCGCGCACCTCGTCGCCCTCACTCGCCAGGGGTCCGCGCGCTATTCGCTGATGAACGAGCTGGTGAAAGAAGCCTCCGGCAAGCCGATGAACGAGGTGCTCGACCTCGTGCTCGGTCGTGGTGTCGAGATCATCAAGTACGAGACCGGGCGGGCGATCCTGTTTCAGCCGGACGACACGTACGTCGTCCTGAACGGGTCGACCAGCTCCGAGCCCATCGACGGCGTGCTCGGCAGGGTTCGCGAGGGCCAGACGACGCTGCGAAACCTCATCACCGAGGATGAGGGCATCTACAGCGGGCTGCAGCCGGAGCGCTTGGGCGGCACGGTGAACGAAGCCCTCGCACCGATCCGAAGCAAGAGCGGCGTCATCGGAGCCCTGTGCCTGGGAAGGCGTGGATCGTCGGGATTCAGCCAGCAGGATGTGAGCGCGCTCGACGACCTCGGATCGATGGCGGGGGTCGCGGTCGAGAACTCCAGGATCCTGCAGGTCGTGACCGGCCAGGCGTCGCGGCTCGACACCGCACTCGACGCGCTGGGCGAGATCTCTCAGGCTCTCACCACCGTCACGCAGGGCTCGAAGGTGCTCGAGCAGAAGACGCTGGAGACTGCGGTGCGCGTGACCGTCGCCGCGGCCGCGCTCCTGACGCGCACGACCGAGGACGGGGAGCAGGCGGTGATCATGTCGGTTGGATTTCCATCCGACGTGGACGGCCGGGAGTTCCACAACGGACAGGGGATCATCGGCGCCACCATGCTCAGCCAGCGCGCGACCGCAGTGGCGGACCTGAGCGCCAGCCCCGACCTCGCGCTGTCGCCCGACGTCGGCGCGCGATCGCTGCAGGCCGGCATCTGCACGCCGATGCTTGAAGAAGGCCGGCTCTGGGGGACCCTGTCCGTCTTCGACAACAAGAAGCGCGAGTGGACCGCCGACGACCAGAGGGTCCTCGCCACCCTGGGCAACCAGGGCGTCGTCGCGGTGCGTAACGCCGAGCTGTACGAGAAGAACGAGCGCAGCATCTGGGAGCTGCGCAACCTGCAGGAGGCGCTCCAGGCCGCCACCTCGACCCTCGACCTCAACCAGGTCCTGCAGCAGGTACTGGCGGGCGCGGCGAAGGCGTCATCTGCGCAGATCGGCTGCCTCGCCCTCGAGGACGAGGGACGGTTGGTCCTCAAGGGCGGTTTCGGCACCGACCACGCCACTGCCGAAAAGCTTGCCCTCGGGCTCGGCGGCGACATCTGCCAGCGCGTCATAGACACGGACGAGCCGGTGATGGAGGCCATGGACCACGAATCGAAAGCCGACAGCCCGCTCAACCCGCGTGCGGTGCTGTGCGTGCCGATCACGCTGCGCGGGAAGCCCTTCGGCGTCGTGTTCCTGGCCAACTACCAGGTCGGACACGCGTTCACTGCAGACCACCGCAACCTGGTGACCGAGCTGGCGGCTCAGGCTGCAGTGGCAATCGACAATGCACGACTCTTCAAGGACCGCGAGGAGGTCATCCTCCAATCGCTCGAGGCATTCGCCACCACGGTCGACGCGAAAGACCCTTACACCGCGGGCCACTCGGAGCGTGTCACCCAGTACGCGTTGATCATCGCGCGCCAGATGCACTACTCCCCCGACGATCAGGCCGCGTGGGTACGGCTGGAGCGAGGGGGGCGCCTGCACGACATCGGCAAGATCGGCGTCCCCGACGCCGTGATCCAGAAGACCGGCAAGCTCACCGAGGCGGAGTTCGAGCAGATGAAGAGCCACCCCGTGACCGGGTTCAACATCCTCAGCCGGCTTCGGATGCTCACCGACGAGCTGGTGATCGTGCGTTCGCACCACGAGCGGTATGACGGCAAGGGCTACCCCGACCACAAGAAAGGCGATGACGTGCCGATCTGCGCCTGGATCGTCAGCGCCGCGGATGCGATCGACGCCATGACGTCAGACCGGCCTTATCGAAAGGGGATGCCACTCCAGGTCGCAGTCGAGCAGGTGCGGGCGGGCGCGGGAACGCACTTCCACCCGGACGTTGCCGAGGCCGTGCTGGACGCCGTTGCCGACGGAACGCTCAAGCTCATCACCCAGAAGTCTCTTCACCCTGACGCGCCGGCGATCGGCGCGTTCGAGAACCCGGTCGCGTAGGCTCTAGAAGCGGCGAAACGTCGTCGTTTGGTGCGCGCAGCGGCTCGGATCTGAGAATCGTGGAGTCGTTGCCGTCGTCCTGCTGAAATATGACGTCTTCGTCACCGTGACCTTCGTGCGGCGGGCAGGGATCACCACCGGCGGCGTCGCCGGCGGGGCGGCGCTCGGACCCTCCGGCTGAGGCGCAGGTGTGGAAGCCGCCGGGTTGTCCCCAGAGTCCGGCTCCGGCGTGAACCTTGAAGGCAGAGGCACGACCGCGACCTCGCCACCGCCCGGCTTGTGACTCAGCGTCGCCCCTACACCCGGCGGCCTCGTGATGAACGCCGGCCAGCCTCGCGTCGCTAGTTGCTGAGCGGCGGGAGCGGCCGCCATCAACACGCACACGACCGTGAGCAGCTCCATGATTCGCCGCGCGCGAAGGCGGCGAAGCGCTTTATGGACGGAACGTCGTTCAGTCATCGATCGGCTGCTGTGCAAATGCGGTCGCGCCCTTGACCGCAAGCTCCTGAACAAATGGCGCAAAGCCGGCCAGAAACACGGTGATCAGCAGGACAGCCGCCACGGCCCGAGCCGCGCGACGCGTTCGATGACGCCTCGAGGACGACCACCAGCGGCGCACGAGGGGCAGGCGCAGCATCACGAGCGGAACACTGAGAAGGATGGCGTCCAGAAAGAACCCGGTGAGATCGAACAATAGATAGAGGTGGATGAGAACAGTCCCCCAGACGACATAAGTGAGACCCTGAATCCACTTCCAATGCCTGCCCAGCCAGCGCTGGGCACGACGGTTGGCAGTGATGACGAGAGGCACCAGGAGAAGCGTGGAGATCGTTCCAGCGAGCAGGAATGTGTGACCCCCGACATGGCTGAGCAAGCCGCCTAGAAATGTGTCCTCGGTGGTGGTAGCGGCCAGCGTCAGGTCCAGCGAGGCGACTGCGAACATTGCGATCCCATAGTCACGACGCAGAACCACGTGCCAGCGCCATCCCGTCACCGTCTGCACAGGCGTGACCGCCAGCATCAAGGCAAAGATCAAGAAAGTCGACGTCCCCAGCACATCTGCAGTCGACGACGAGATGTTGGCAACGGCGTCCGTCCGGCCTGCGAGCACCGCCACGATCTCCGGCCCCATGAGCACGAAAGGCACGACCAGCAATGCCCGAAACATCCACAGAGCCCACACTCCGAGGGACGGACCGCCGGACGCGTGCTCCGGACGGACGTGCATCGCAAGTGTGGCCTGGTCCATCCCCGCCACGGCCGGCGAATATGCCAGGACTGCCAGCCACGATCGCCGGAGAATCCGTAAATTGGCGTAAATCGAAGCGCGAAGTCGCGCTCCGGCCAGGAATTACAAGAGTGTCAGTAGGCCTTCGCGAGCGACACTCGATATTTCGCCGGCTTGCCGCAGACCAGGCACCTGCCTGAAGGCTTCGTGTCCTCATCGATCGTGCGGATCGTCACGCCTCCCGCCTCTGCCTTGATGCGCGCCTCCTCATCGGCTTCGCCGCACCACTCGGCCCACACGAATCCGGCGCGATCGCGGAAGTGGGCGACCACCTCGTCCAGGGTCCGGAGCTCGAACGTGTTGTCGCGCTGGAATCTCTGGGCACGCTCGAAGAGCTTGGCCTGGAAGGCGTTCAGCTCGTCTCCCAATCGCTTCGCGATGCCCGCCACCGGGACGCTCGTGCGCCCGCGCGCAAGCCGATCGACAATCTCGACCTGGCCGGCGTCCGCATCTCGCCCGCCAACATTCAGGCGCAGCGGCACACCTTTCAGCTCCCAGTGCGCGTACTTGTCGCCCGGCCGCTCGTCGCGCCAGTCCACACGATGACGGATGCCGGCGGCCTTCAGCTCGGGCGCCCACGAGTTGATGAAGCGGTCGACCTTCGCGCGTCCCTCGTCGTCGCGGAAGATCGGCACGACGATGACCTGGATTGGCGCGACCTTGGGCGGAACGATCAGCCCCGAGTCGTCGCCGTGCGCCATCACGAGCGCTCCGACGAGGCGCGTGCTGATGCCCCATGAGGTCGAGTGGCACAGCTCGCGCTCGTTCTCCTTGTTCGAGAACGAGATGTCGTAAGCGCGGGCGAAGTTCTGGCCGAAGTAGTGCGACGTCCCCATCTGCAGCGCCAGGCGATCGCGCATAAGCCCTTCGACGGTCAGGGTGTGGACGGCACCAGGGAACGTCTCGGCGGGAGACTTCCGGCCGCTCAGCACGGGAACCGCGAGCCAGTCCTCCGCAATGGAGCGGTAGTAGCCGAGGATGAGGTCCGCCTCCTCGATCGCTTCTTGCGCCGACGCGTGAAAGGTGTGGCCTTCCTGCCACCAGAACTCGCGGCTGCGTAAGAACAGGCGCGAGCGCATCTCCCACCGCACCACGCTGTTCCACTGGTTCGTCAGCTTCGGCAGGTCGCGGTGGCTCTGTATGTAGCGCTTGATCAGCGCGCCGATGATCGTCTCCGAGGTAGGGCGCACCGCGAGAGGCTCTTCGAGCTCTTCCATTCCGCCGCCGGCCTTCGTGACCCACGCGACCTCCGGCGCGAAACCTTCGATGTGCTCGGCCTCCTTCATCAGGAACTCGCGTGGAATCAAAAGCGGGAACGCCCAGTTCTCGTGCCCGCTCTCCTTGATCATGTCGTCGAAGGCGCGCATGATCGCCTCCCACATCGCCCAGCCGTACGGGCGGACCACCATCATCCCGCGCACACCCGACCAGTCGGCCAGCTCGGCCTTGCGAACGACCTCGGTGTACCAGCGGTCGAAGTCGTCGGACATCTTGGTGACTTCTTTCACGAAGTCCTGCTGCTCTTCGGTTTCCTGTTTCATGCGATTGCTCCCGTGTCTGAGTAATTAGATCGAGTAGGTCGCCCGGACGCGCGAGGTCGCGCCGGGCTAACTCGGGAGCGGGGCCGCAGGGGCGTGCTCTGCCGCGATCGCGTCGATCTCGGCCAGCAGCACCGGAAGCAGCTCCTCCTGGGGCACGGTCCTGTAAAGGGTACCTTTCTTGAAGATCACGCCCTTGCCGCGCCCACCGGTCACACCGATGTCGGCGTGTCGCGCTTCGGCCGGGCCGTTGACCACGCACCCCATCACAGCGACGGTGATCGGAACCTTGAGCTTGGCGATGTACGCCTCGACGGCCTTGACGGTCGGCACCATGTCGTACTCGAGGCGGCCGCAGGTCGGACACGCGATCAGCGTGGGGCTCTCGTTGCGGAACGCGAGCGTCTTGAGGATCTCGTGCGCGACCCGCACCTCTTCGCGCGGATCAGACGTGGCGAGCGACACCCGGATCGTGTCGCCGATGCCCTCGCTGAGGAGGATGCCGAGACCCACGGCGCTGCGGATGCTTCCAGCCTCGACGGGACCTGACTCGGTGACTCCGAGGTGGATCGGATAGGGCCTGGCCGCAGCGAACTTGCGGTTGGCCATGATGTTCGTCCACACGTCGGTCGCCTTGAGCGACACCTTGATGTAGCCCGGACCGTAGGCGAGATCCTCGAGGATCTTGCAGTGGCCAAGCGCGACCTCGACCATGCGGTCGGCGGTGCGCTCGCGGTCGTCGCGGTCGATGTGGTGCTGCTCGCGCAGGCTTTTGTGCACCTCTTCCGGCAGCGACCCCGCGTTCACCCCGATCCGAAACGGGATCTCGCGCGTCTTGGCCGCGTTTACGACCTTGACCACCTTCTCGCGGTCGGGGATGTTGCCTGGATTCAGGCGCAGGCAGTGCACACCGGCTTCGATCGCCAGCAGCGCCAGCGTGTGGTCATAGTGGATGTCCGCGATCACCGGTAGCGGCGATCCCCTGACGATCTCCTTCAGCGCCTCGGCGGCCTCGCGGTCCGGCACCGCCGGCCGGACGATCTCGCACCCCGCCTCCTTCAGTTCGTGGATCTGGCGCAGCGTCGCCTTGACGTCGCGTGTGTCGGTCTTGGTCATGGTCTGAACGGCGATCGGCGCCGCGCCGCCGATGACCACACCGCCCACGTTGACCGGGATCGACTTCCGGCGTGTGACCAGCGCCATCAGCGCAGCCCAGGGAACTGGCCCGTGGCGATGCGCTGGATGTCCAGGACGCTGATCACCGCCGCCAGCGCAAGCAGCGCTGCCAGGCCGACGCGCTGAAAGTTCAGCTCGGCGGCGCGGTCGAACGGCTTGCGGCGCATGACCTCGAGCAGCACGACGGCCACGCGCCCTCCGTCGAGCGCAAGGAACGGAAGCAGGTTCGTGAAGCCGAGGGCGACCGAGAGCAGCGCGACGAAGAAGATGTATGTTCCGGGACCGAGCGAGACCGACTGTGCTGCGACGTCGGCGATCCCGATCGGACCCGTGAAGCCGTTGGGCCCCAGCAGCCCGCCCGGCACCTCTCCCGTCACCAACTGGCTGAGCCCGGTCACGATGTTGGTGATGGCGACGAACGGGAAGGAGATCCCGTCGTTGATCGCGGTTCTCCAGCTGATCAGCCGGGGCGGCATCCCCACACCGATCTGGCACTGCTTCAGCTGCGCATCACATTTGGGCGTCACGGTGGCAGTGAACGGCTTCCCGTCCGGGTGGACCCCGGTGATCACGAGCGGCTGGCCGGGCGCGGCGTCCTCCTCCTGCCGGATCAACCTCGGATTGGTCAGGGCCTTGCCGTTGACCGATTTGATGCTGTCCCCGGTCTGGAACCCTGCGGCGGCGGCCGGGGACCCCTGCACCACGTTCAGCACCTTGCCCGGGTCGGTGTTCAGTTGGGTCAGCTCGAGCCCGGTGACCAGCAGGATCGCCATCAGGAAGTTCGCCGCCGGACCGCCGGCCAGGATGAGGATCCGCTGCCAGGCGGGCTTGCGGTGAAAGCCGCTGGGGTCGTCGAAGTCGGACTCCATGCCGCCCATCCGCACGTACCCGATGATCGGGATCGCCCGGATGGCGTAGAGCGTGCCGCCCCGGGTCACCGACCAGAGGCGAGACCCCGCTCCGATCGAGAACTCGAGCACCCGGACTTTGAAGAGCTTGGCCAGCGCGAAGTGACCGGCCTCGTGGGGCGCGATCAGCAGCAGGAACATCAGCGCCACACCCAGGACGATCAGGAGGCCGTTCATGCGGACGTCAGACTACCGAGTTTTCCCGGATGTAACCCCTCGCCCAGCGATCTGCCTCGAGGATCTCGTCCAGGCTGCCGCCGCACCCCGGGAACGCATCGAGAGCTCGCTCCACCGTCCGGACGATGCCGCTGAAGGGGATCTCCCGGGCCAGGAAGGCGTTGACCGCTTCCTCGTTGGCGGCGTTCAGCACGGCCGGGTGGCCACCGCCACGCGAGGCCGCCTCCCGAGCCAGTCGGACGCTCGGAAAACGGCTTTCGTCGAGGTCGTGGAACTCGAGGCCGCTCAGCTCCGTGACTGTCGTCGGGGGCACGGCGTCGGGCAGCCGGTCGGGGTAGGCGAGGGCGACGGCTATGGGCAACCGCATATCGGGGCGCCCCAGCTGCGCCTTGAGGGAGCCGTCGACGAGCTCCACCAGCGAATGGACGACGCTCTGGGGGTGGATGCAGACGGAGATCGCGTCGAGCGGGATGCCGAAAAGGTGATGGGCTTCGATGATCTCGAGGCCCTTGTTCATCAGCGTCGCCGAGTCGACCGTGACCTTGGGTCCCATCGACCAGCGCGGATGATTGAGCGCCTGCTCGACCGTGACCTGGTCGAGGTCGAGGTCGGGGTGCGCCCAGAACGGTCCCCCGCTCGCCGTGATGATGAGCCGGCGCACGTTGCGGCGCTCCTCGCCCCACAGGCACTGCCAGATGGCGCTGTGCTCGGAGTCGATCGGCCTGATCCCCTTCTCACCGGCAGCCTTCATGACAAGGGAGCCGGCCATGACGAGCACCTCTTTGGTCGCGAGCGCCACGTCCTTGCCCGCGCGCAGCGCCGACATGGTCGGAGCCAGCGCCCGCGCGCCGGGGATCGCCACCACGACGAGGTCGCAGCGCGGATCGGTGACCATCGCTTCGACCTGGGCGTCGAAGTCCGGGTCCCCTGCTCGGCCGTGGACGAGGTAGTCCGCCTTGCGCTCGGCCGAGCGCACGCCTTCCGTCAGCCCGAAGAGGCGGAAGCGCCCCGGGTTGCGGTCGATCACGTCCAGCGTCTGCCGGCCGATCGACCCGGTCGCGCCGAGGACGGCGATGTTCAGGGGGCGCATCTAGAGGAGGTGGAAGAGCGTCACATAGAAATAAACGAGGATCGGCGGAAAGAGAATCGAGTCGATCCGGTCCAGCACCCCGCCGTGGCCCGGGATGAGATGGGACGAATCCTTGACCTCGGCGATGCGCTTCATCTGTGACTCGACCAGGTCCCCCACCTCCGCGCTGACACCAACGAGAAAGCCGATCGCGATGGCATGGAGCGGGCTCACGCCGATGATGCCGGCCACGCCGATGAGCATGACGACCGTTGCGGCGACCACCCCCGCGATCGCCCCCTCGAGCGTCTTGCGCGAGCTGATCGACTCGAAGAAGGGATGCCTGCCGATCCGGCTGCCGATCAGCAGGGCCGCGGCGTCGCAAGCGACCACCGCGAGGACCGTGAAGAGTGTCCAGACGAGACCATTTGGCTTCGACGTGTAGAGCAGTAGGTAGAAGTTGAACGGCATCCCGATGTAGAGCGCGCCGGCCATGCCCATCGCCCACCGACTCAGTCCCTGGCGCTGGCCGGGAAGGAAGAGGAATGCGCCGAGGCCTCCTACGAGGGCGAGCGCGAGGACGAGCGTGACGTCTACCTCCTTCAGGAGGGTGCCGCTGAACGCGAAGAATGCGCCCAAGGGGTACAGCAGCCAGGAGGGGGCGCGCGACCCCATGCGCGCGGACAGCTGGTGGAACTCGTACAGCGCAAGGCCGCCGAGGACGAAAACAAGCACATAGACGCCGTAGAGCCCCGCGAGCACGAGGCCGATGACCGCGCCCAGGATCACGAACGCGCTAAGGATGCGGACCATGAGCGGGCTGGGCTTCCAGCCGCCTGCCAACAGGGGATTCTGGGGCGGATTGTGCGTGGTCAGCTGGCGGCCACCTCGCGCTCGGGCCGTGCCCCGAACCTGCGAACTCGAGTCGAATAGTCAGCCAGCGCGGCTTTCAGGTCGTCGGCATCGAAGTCGGGCCACAGCGTGTCGGTGACGAGCATCTCCGCATACGCACCCTGCCAGAGCAGGAAGTTGCTCACGCGCCGTTCACCGGCGGTACGGATGATCAGGTCCGGATCAGGGAGGTCCGGGTGGTACATGTGCGCCGAGATGGACGACTCGTCGACGTCTCGCGGCCGCACTCCCTCCCCGATCAGCTTCTTGACCGCATCAACGATCTCTGCCCTTCCACCGTAATTGAGACATACGTTGAGGACGCCGTTCGTGTTGTTCGCGGTGCGCGCCATCGCCTCTTCGATGCGCTCACGCATTCGGGGCGACAGGTCTTCGCGGCGGCCGCTGACCACGATGCGCACTCCCCGGCGGTGCATCTCGTCGATCTCACGCTGCATCGTCTCGTGGAAGAGACGCATCAGGGCACGGACCTCCGGCCTTGGGCGAGACCAGTTCTCGGTCGAGAACGCGTAGATCGAGAGCGCGTGCACGCCGAAGTCCTCGCAAGCCTGGAGCACGCGTTTGATCGCGCGGACGCCGGCTCGGTGACCAAAGCTGGCCGGCCGGCCCTGGCGGCGGGCCCAGCGGCCGTTGCCGTCCATGATGATCCCGACGTGGCGGGGGACCTGGGGGTTCACGGGGTGAGTGAAAGCGTACCGAGTAGGCGTAAAACCGGCTTTTCCGAGGTCGCCAGGGCGGCCGACGTTCCCTCGGCCGCAACACACGTGCCATACGGCCTCCGACCGTCGTCTGTGGAAGACGTCTCAAAAAATCCGAACGGTATACCGGAATGGGAGCGCCGGGCCTGCGATCGAGCAATTACTCCGCGTCGCGGGATGAGGGCCGCGTCGCCTGCGGCGCAGCCGCACGCGCGATGAGGGAAAACCATTTTGGGTTTTCCCTCATATGTCGTCGCCAGGGCGGCCGAGGTTCAGTCGGGCCCGCGGGTGGCCAGGG